>OBUW01000174.1_pt1 | contig 47472 bp, 22 predicted proteins | sample 1475761 | NCBI WGS metagenome assembly OBUW01 (sample SAMEA2579908, study PRJEB22360) | human gut metagenome | biome: human gut; feature: human-associated habitat; material: faeces | place: Denmark | collected 2008/2010
ATTATTTGTCCGTAAATTTCTTTTATTCCTTGCCCACTTTAACTATTGTTATTATTAGCAGTGTCTGTGATCACACTAGAAATGTGACTGCTATTATCATTGGTTCGGTTAATTATATCGTCAACACCTTTTTCCAATTGAGGAAACTCTTGTTTCAACTTATCACCAAAAACATCACGTAGTTTTTTAAACCCCAACATTTTCCCCTTTAATCGAGCATTACTTTTAGCATTAACTTCAATAAATTCCCTAGTATATATATCGGGGTTTCTTCCATCTTCAATATATGAAATCACATCAATGGGTATAAGAAATTGCTTTAAATTTGTATTAGCATCATTAGGATCATTGGCTGTGGTTGATGTTTGAGATAATTGCAGAATCAATTGATTTAATTTATTCATTAATGCTTGATTTGATTGTGGAGTTCCTTGATTATCATGGACTAATACTCCTAATTCTATAAATGATTCAATCAAATTAGCAACATTATCTGCTGATTTGATCAAGGGTTCATTTGCTGGTGTAGACGGTAAAGCTCCTGTAGTCATTTATGAGTCAATATGTAGATAGCTAGAAAAAAAAAAGTTGTTATTCAAGTTCAGATGGTTTGTAACTATCTATAATTCCTTAAATTGCTGGTGTTTATCGGTGTTTATTGATTGAAATTCAAGAGGAATTAATAAGATTGTGTGTCTGTTTTCTTTTTTGTTTTGATCGTTAGAGGGAGAAAAATCTGAACTCAGAAAATTTTCGTTTTCGCTTGACTGCAATTTTTCCAAACTTTTTGATAACTTGGGTTTGTTCAAGGAACACCAACCACCAACTGCCAATAACCCATCCACACTCAAGTTATTGAACACTATTAATTACTATCAAAAAGGTTTCTATAAACTGTGTGCTTTATAAATATTTCTATATATCCACTAAACTAATATTTTCACAATTTAGATTTCCATAATTGCAATTGTCCGTTCATTCACCCTATACTTACACAATGTTTGTTTCAATTAAATATGATCCTGAAAGATTTAAATCCCTACATTCATCAGTTAATACACCTCATACCGGTAGAACAACTAGACGATCTTCTATGCCAGATTATACCAATACTACCATAACCCTATCGACTAAATATAACACTAATAACAGTACTTCTAATTCCCAATCATCATCGTTTACACTGTCACCTACAAAAATCGTCAAATTCAAATATAATAGTCGAAAGTTTGTAAATTCTCCTGCATCCATTAATTCTGGAATACTGAATAATACCCCAGAATTCAAACCAGATATAAACAATAAATCAGTGTCTACTTCACCAACTACAGGAATCAAATCATTAAATAATGCAGATAAAAATATGCGTGGCAAATATGATATGAAAGAACGGACACCAATAGCAGAATCACAAACATTTGATATCAATTCAAGTCCAATTAAAGACTCAAGAACTGCCACAACTAAAACTAGAACTCCATCAGTGGTTTCTACGCCTTCACAAACTCCAGCTCGTACACCTACCCCGACATCAACTTCAGTCACTACCCCTAATCACCCAATTTCAATCATACCAGTATCAAAAGAACTATCTCGAATGACAAACGAAATGAAACAAATGATAGATTCAATGAAGAAGTATAATGAAGGTTATGTTGTTCCCACTACTTCTTCAACCCCTGTTAGTACTAATACAGAAAAACTTTTTAATAGGAAACATATAAATGGTGATCAAGGAGGATCGAACAATAATAATAGTACCGGTGGTAGTGTCAGTGTTAACTCGATTAAGCACAATTTGGAGATTGAAAATCAATGGTATAAAAATATGTACGTTGTGAGTGATAGATTGAATTTTATGAAAGAAGTTTACAAGGCAGTAAATAAATTAAAAGAGAAGAAAATCGCTGCAGAAGCTGCAGCTGCCACTACTAGTACTACCACTGCTGATGACACTACATCTACTACTGTTCCTGCTGCCACTACAGCAGAAACGGCAACTACTACCAGTATTACCACTCCCACTAGTAACAATGATAATATAAACAACACTGATCATGATAAAGAATTGAAAGTAAAGGAGAAAATTAAGTTAATGATGATGATGGGAAGTAGTAGTCCAGTGAAGAATGAAAGAGAGGAATATACTGACAATGGACTGAGTCCTGTAAAGCTGTCAGCATTGGAAAGTAATGATAGTTTTGGGAAAAACTATAATGATGAGGATGGGGATGACGATGAGGAAGACAATGAAGATGAAGATGAAGATGATGGGGATGATAGTGAAGAAAGAATGGGATTTGATAGTAATAGTCGTCGTCGTAAACGTCGACATCGTTCTAATGGTGAGAGCAGCAATGGTGACATTGTTGATATCAAGGGTGTATAAGTGAGAGACAGGCATGATATTAAAGTATTATTGTTATTGCCCACTTGAAGCCAGTATTCTGTAGCTGTTAAATTCTCTCATCTACAGAATATCAGTTATTCAAGAATAGGTGTCATATTTATTAACATTATTTAGTTATGTATACCATATAGTGAGAACATTAATTGCCTAAAACAAGCCATAATTACTCTTGTTTTGAATATCCTTCTATAGCAACCCTAGATCAATATATGGTAAAGATACGGACATATACATCTGTTAGTGAGTAAGTGTATCATTAACGACATTTTCTGGGAAAAAAATGTCCTCAACGACAAATAACGACAAACAAAAAAAATGCTTGACTTTCAAGTTTTCAACACCAACTCTCAATTCTCAATTTCCAATTCCAAAGAGTTTCAGTGATAAGATAATAACAACTTATATCCTACTGTACCAGCCATTACTACCACCAAGAAGTATCCTTTTTCTTTGGTTTTGAATTATTATCAACAAATTATATTTTTATTCTTCAACTAACCAATTGGCGGAACATTTCAACACCTTATCGTCAGTAGAGAATTTGAATCCATTCATATACATATACATGCATTGAAGACAAGACATAAAACCATGAAACCAGTTGTATCGACATTTCAAGCTTATTGTTGTTTTATTACTTCATCATTCGCCATAGTTATATTATCAGTCATTGGTTATCTTTTCCAGACCAATAGTGAGTCATTTATGGGTTCAATAAATGATCCTGAAGATGGTAAAGCCGTGGCTAAAACTGTTTTCAGTGCTGTTTTTGTATATTTGGCTTTCTTTGCCTTTTGTGGATTACAAATTTTATTGATTCAACGACAAAGCAGTATACAATTATAAATCGAAGTAAAGTAATTATAAAATTTGATTGTTTTTTGTTGTTTTGTTTAGTATTGTTTGTTTAGTTTATATAAATAAATTTGTTATTGAATTACAGAAATTGTTCGAAAATGTATACATATTTGTATCTAAATATTTGTTCAAGGACTGCTTTAATAAAGTGTCCCTATCTTTCATGTTTTTACCTTCAAGGAATTAGGGTGAAGCTATAATTTTGGAACACTTTGTTTACCATCTTTCCATAATTGAGTTTGGTTCAATGAATCGCAAATATCAAACACCAATTGAATAACATTATTTACTTCTTCCTTTGTTGCCCCATTATTAATAGCACCTTTTAAATGACCTTTCAATTGAGAATTCACATCTTGAGGTATCATACATGCAATCAAACTAAATGAAGTTTTCTGTGGAGACAAAATTTCTGTAAAACTGATCAATGGACCATAAATATGATGATATACAAAATACCATAAATCTGGATAAGCTCGTAACATTTCTTTTTTGATTCGAATATTTAATTTATTTGAATATATTGTATTCCAGTATTCTGATCCTTCAATTAAATTAGTAACAATTTGATCCACAACAATAGACCCGTTTGATATTTTCCCACCAATTGTATCAACGACATTTTGTGTATTTGTGGTGGTATTTTCTTCAATGGGTTCCACAATGTTCTTACGTTTAGGCAAACTAATGTTTGTGTCTGTATTTGAATTGGTTAATGCAGTTGGAGTTACTGATTTTAATATTAATAATGAATTGATCGATTTGGGTAATCCACTGAACATACTAATTTTCAATAATACCTCTCTAATTTGATCAACTATTGATTGTTGGGTTTGACGTATATCTTTACCTTGATGATATTTATAATTTAAAGGCAATTTTTCACTATAAGTATGAGGTATCAATACATCAGGTAATTTAACCCCGGTTTGATAAATATCAGGGAATCTTTCACTTGAACTAATTGAATCTTCAGCTAATTTCAACATTGTTTCATTAGTCAACAAACTAGAATCATTTTGAAATTCTAACAATTGTTGTCGTAAAGCAAAATGGAAGACTTTAGGGATTTCTTCTGATAAGTTTAATTGAGTCAATGTGGCCACGGCGATTAGATACCATGAATTTTGTAGATTGGGATAAGAGTAAGCCAATTTAAGTAATAGTTCCGGGGTAATACTAGGGTTAGTGGTGGTTGTGGCCGTGGTAGCAGTCATTTTTTAGTAAAGAGTTTGATAAAGCGTGGAGCTTGAATGTAATGGGTATGTGTAGAATAGAATAAATAAATGGCAACTTATAGTAGCCCTAGTTTGTCTAAAATTTAACCGTTGGATATATGAGTGAGATTGTCGTGGTTTGGTGGTGAATGTGATAAAATAATTCTCAAGATTGTCCACAAAGACACACCCACACACACTCTCCACAAATTGAACATTATTACACGCACCTGTAACAATTGTTGTTTTTCTATTCTTCACCCTCGGTGTGTGGCAGATTGTTTTACCACAAAATATATTGCCATTGTTTGTTACTTGTTGTGAGGGGGGCTAGACCAACAAGACTGCTGTGAATATGGCTTTACTTTAAATCTTGTATATCAATAAATGTTTTTCCAGTTCATTCAAGTTACATATATAGAACGAGTTTTATCAAATAGATTGTATAGTTTATTATGCAACGGTTTTTATTAGTGATATCAATTACTGCGAAAAAGAAAAAGTCTATTTCTATTTTTGATCTTGAAAAACAGGCCAAAAATGTACAAAATTAAACAACTTACACATTTCAACAAGGCTTTCTCCTTAAAATTTATTATAGTTATGTATTCACCTTGCTTGTATTCATTTTAGAATCTATGGTTAGTGTAGAGAAATAGTATACTATGAACAATACTCTTAATATGAATTTACAGAGGAAAGTGACGCGAAAGAGTTCATAGGTTATAGAAAATTAATCAACTTAGTCCAATTCACAAATAAAACAATTAACTCTTGGTGTTAAAGTATTCAAGTTTAAACGAAGGTCTTTATCGTTTGATATTAAACTTATTCAATTGTTTATTTGTTGTTATATTCAAGAATTCAACAAATCAAACGGTGTCGCGTATCCCGCTATTTTTTTTTTCGGGTTTTATTGTTTCGGTTTATAGACGCTTATAAAAAAAATTCCTACTTCACAAACAGAAAATTTTAAACCCTTAAAATCACATCTTTTTACTACTTCATTCCTTTATTCTTTTTATATTTTGGTGTTTACTAGAAACTAACTATTGCTATAGTATTCAAAAGCTAAAACATATTTATATATCTAGTAGTAATTGAATAGTATATAACAGAGTTTTTTTTTTTCCTTTTAATACCCCCTTATCCCTCCAATACATTTAGAAGAACACCCCCCCTTCCACACGATATGGAAAAAGATAATCCCTTATTACCTTTTGCTTATACCAACTCATCAATTAACGATTCTATCCCTTATGATACCACACCCAGAGACAAGTCCACCATTGATGAAAATGCAAGCAGTAAATATCACACGAGGAAAACTGTTTTATCAGCATCGTCACCATTGAAACCTCAATTGCGTCGAGTAGCATTATCTGAACAAAGATTTCTTCCTAGTTTGAAAAGAAAAATGGGTGAAAGTTTCAATGACAAAGATAATATTAAAAGAGTCGACCTTGAAGATTCCTACGACGACTCAAATGAAGAGGGAGAGACACCTACGGTAATTAATATTGATATTGACAACGACAATGAACAAGGTGAAAATGATAAGTACCAATTGCCTCCAAGTAGTCCACCGCCAGCTTTATATTCTGATGCTCCATTAGTGTCTGAGTTTGATTTTACTACAAATATAGAATATAATTTCGGAGTGCCCAAGTCACCTCCCAAGAAAGTTGATTTGAATCTATTACCAAGTGAATTTGATGAATTCAACCCGATTGCCACTACTAATAATGATAACAATAATGACAACACCAAGAATGCTAGAAACGAAAATAGTCCTATAAAAAAGAAACCTTTAAAAGAATTGAGTTCGGATGCAGATTTTGGTATTGATAGATTCAATCGGTTTAATGGTACTTTTAATAATCAACAACCACCAGCATTAGTGTTTACATCCTCAACATGTACAGTTTCTACTAATAATACCAGTACTGGTGTAGAAGATGTTAATGAAAAGGCAAAACGGGCCAGTTACAATCGAGCACGAAATATAATTCTTGGTTGTTTTGAAGACATGCAAACAATAATCAATTTAGAAGGTATGAATTTATATGATCTACCACCAGAAATCAAAGATTTGAACAATTTAGTAATTTTCAACCTTGATAATGAAAACGATCCATCTACTGCAACAACGGCAACAACGACAATACAATCACAATCACAATTGCATTCCCAAGCGGTTTCTTATCAATTATATTTAACCAATAACAATTTAACGGAATTACCACGAGCATTATTTAAATTCACCAAATTACAAGTATTAGCATTAAGAGTAAATCAATTAAAAGTCATTCCACCATTAATTGATAAATTATCTAATTTAGTTGATTTATCATTAGGTGCCAATTCATTGAAATTTTTACCTTATCAAATTTTAAATTTGAAAAAATTGATTAGTTTCCGTGCTGGACCTAATCCATTTATATCAATTGATGATTTTAATAAAAATGATATTATTGATTTCACCACCGCCGACGTCACCACGGACGCCGACGCTACCTCTCCTGCCAATTTTTCAAACCAAATAGAATCAGCCACATTAAAATATCGAACTAAAATAATCTATTTAATTCAACAACAACAACAACAACATCAACCATCTACGTATTTACCTTCTTTGACTACTTTATGTTTGAATAAATTGGCCAATTATGATGTTAGTTATCAAGAAACAAAAATCTGGAAACGAAATGTTCCACAATTATATCATCAATTAATTAAATTGGCGATAACAAAGGGAAAATTCAATTTTAATGATACTTGTAATCAATGTGATTTAATTGTCGTTAACCCCGTGGCACAAGTTTATGAATGGTATGATATATTGTTGAATAAAAATGTCCCAATTCGGAAACAATTTTGTAGTCAAAGATGCATTGATAAATACTTATTACAATTTTCACCAAATTGAAGAAAACGGAAAAACTTCAAAATGAAATTGATGTATAGATATACATATATATATATAGTAGAGCATGTTATGGAAATGATAAAAGAAATAAACAAAGACATATAAAATAGTTTTTCTTAAAATATATAGATATATCTAAAGTATAAATACAAATACAAATAATATAGTAATAGTAACAAAGTAATAGTATAAAAAAAAATCTCATTCATGAATCAATAACTATCCAACCTTAATAATACCTAGCTTGGCCATTAGGATTCTGGCTAGTATATTGTGCACCATAAGGATGATGTCCTCGGTGCGGTTGCGGTTGTTGTTGTGGTTGTTGTTGCTGCTGTTGTTTTGGTTGACCAGATGCACCCAGAGGTAAGTATGAATACTGGTACTGTTGCTGTTGCTGTTGCTGTTGTTGGCTAACAAATCCTCTAGTACCATTTTGGGGTTGTGGTGGAGGTGCTTGTCCATTATTTCTAGGAATAACACCACGATTTTGCATAAACCCTGATCCTTGTGGATGACCATTTGGTGGTTCCCTGGAGAAACTTTGTGGCTGAGAACGTCCATAAAGCTGTTGTTGAGGAGGAGGTTGTTTTTGTTGTGTTGGTGGAGCAGCCCTATAAGCTTGCGATAATTGTTGTTGTTGGGGTTGTTGTTGAGGAGGTGGCACTCTATGAGGTTGTTGTTGTGGTTGCTGTTGTGGCTGCTTTTGATAATGTTGTTGTTGTGGTGGCTGCTGCTGTTGTTGTTGTAAAGGTCTTTGTGGTTGTTGCTGTTGCTGAAATTTCTGTTGTTGATAGTATTGCTGCTGTTGCTGTTGAAGTTGTTGTTGTTGTTGCTGGTGATATTTCTGTTGCTGCACTTGTTGTGGAGAATATAATTGCTGCTGCCTTGGTTGTTGTTGTTGTTGTTGGTATGGATGTGGTTGCGATTGTGGTTGTGGTTGTGGTTGCGGGTACTTCTGTGGTTGGCGTTGTTCTTCTTGTGGAGGAACTTTATTTATAGCAGGTAAGACTGGCAACTTTATAGCATCAGCTAAATTATCCGACGATTTGTGAACGTCTGTCAAACGTTCTGGAGAAATAGGGTATTGCACATTAGCTCTACCCAATGGTGACCCTTTTTCTGGTGAATGTATTCTATGAATATGATTCTGGGACGAATTGGGTGACGAAATATACTTTGGTTTTTGTTGACCTTGAGAACGTGATTCACTGGAAGATCCATTTATCATTCCACCAGCACCTCTTGAAGTAGCAGCACCTTGAGCAAAAGCACTCAGTTTCCCTTGTAAACCTGTCTGATATTTCTGATCATGAGATGGCACTGGAGGTGGAGGAGAATCATCATCACTCTCATTATCACTATTGTTCGGGTATGGAGCTCTGCGATCAACATTTTGGTAACTCTCCTTAAGGTTGTTAAATTGAGACATTGGTGAAATAACTGAAGAATAACTACCGGCTCTATCGTCTGAATAAGGAACTTTTAAGGCTCCTAACGTTGGATCCAAAGATTGATTGGAACCATCATTATTCATACCAATTTTTCTGACATCAACTTTAGCCAAATCATCATCGTCGTCGTCATCACTAAACAAGCCATCGTCGTCTTTAGGATAAATATTGTCATGCAATTTCATTTGTTGTATACCAGCAGGCAATTCATCTTCCATCAAATGTTCATGAGACCCATTCAACAAAATGTTTCTGTCAGTGTAGTTATCACTTGGCGTTTTCAAATCAGAATACTTTTGGTAAATTTCTGCTAATTGCACTGATTTGTGATTATTTTTCATTTTATCAGCCGAAAGTAAATTATCATTGGACACTCCAATATGTAAATCATTAACATTCTTATCAAAACTTTTACCAGCAGGTTTCAATTCAGGTCCTGGCGGTGGTGGTTTCCTTTGTTGGGGTGTTTGCTGATTCTGTCTAGGTTGAGACGAGGAAGACGATGTCAGTCTCGAAGAAAATCCTTGGCCACTAGCAAATCTTGGTGAACCAGTTGAAGTCACTGGACTGCTTAAAGAGGTAACAGCCCCCTTGATTCCTCTTTGGCTTCCACAACCTTCGTATCCTCTATCAATTTTTGTTTTCAAAATACCTTTAATATTATCTGTCCAAGTCTTCAAATCCCAACTCAAAAAATCACCTCTAGTTAAATCCAAGACATCATTCAATTCCAAATAATGTACATGAGGTAAAGTTGGCAAACCAAATAATAATGAGTCCGTATCATTTCTATTGGCTTTAAGTCTTTTTGGTCTTCCGTACAATCCGAAAGAATCTAATAACGGCACTAAAAATCTAATCAATGTGTCAAATCCAGGTACAGAAGAATGCTGTTCTGGCATTAAAAAAAGTGATGTGTGTTTAAAATCACTGGCACTCTTTTTAGATACTTTAGTTGATAAACTTGGAGACGTGAAATTAATATAACCTTCCATTTTCAACATTGTAGAATGGTCAATCAATAAATGTGATTGTGGATATATAGCTGCAACAGCTGTGGCGTTGGTTACCACTGCCATCAATTGTTTCTTCTTTTTCTGTTCATTTTCATAAAATAATATCCGACCTGGGGTGAACACTTTCTTTTTTAAGGTCGAAGGCTCAACGACAGCAAAACAACGTTTCCAAGCCATACCACTACCATACCTTATACTAACCCAATCTTCGTGATCAAATCTTTTTTCTGCCAAAATCGTCCTTATATCTGACAATCGTGATCCTCTTGCTGATAATAATGCCCCCGTGTAAGCTTCCTGCAACGATGAGTATTCAAAATTCGACAATCTCAATGCTGCATACCATACAGTCAAATCTTTATAAGACTTAAATTGTAATAAATATCTATTCTTCAAAGTTGTTGAGACAATAATAACATTATCCAAGTTTTGTTTGGCTGCCGGTAACGTCTTCATGGCATTATACACTGAATCGGTGAAATTTATATAGTTTGGTTTAGAAGAAGTCTCCAATAATGCACTTGGGTTATTTTTAAACTGGGCCAAATTTGCTGCATCCCAATATGCTAATTGATTACCGGTCAAAATACCATAAACTTCTCTCCATTCACGATCTGCGGGTTTCCCATCACCATTTAAATCATAATAAAGCATAAAGATCCCTTCATTGTATCGACGATGTGCTTGAGAAGATAAAAGTGTGACAATAGGTACCAATTCTGGTGATAATCCTTCCAAGCTATCCGAATCTGGAGAAGTTGCCGGTTTCGGAGACTCTGGTTTGGGGGAATGCGTAGTCATTCTCTTTTTCATTGCCTCCATGATAGCAATTTAGTAGGTATTTTGATTTAGCTAGATTCTTGTAAATAGAAAAAAATATTGAATGCTGTTTTATACTTTCAATAAGCAAGAATAATAGTAATAAATAGTATATATGTGTATAGGATGTGTATGATGTGGCTCTTTGAGAGATATGATTGAATGTGGGTAGAAAGATTTCTCACTGTTGTCGTCCAAAAAAAGAAAGAAAGAAAAAATAAAAAAAGTTTGATCTCAATTTTTGAATGTTTTGAATGTTTTGATTTTTTACTTTTTCTCTCTTTGGCGCTCTCTTGCTTTTGCTTCCTTTACTTATTGTGTTGTGTTGTAGTGGATCTTCTTTTATTATAATGTATTGGTGTATGTGTTATTTTCTAGGTTTGTGGTTATATCCATTCACAAACTAACAACAACTAGTTATTATATTTCTCTATTAAATCTTAATGGTGTTGGTTGGACAGATAAGAATGAATAATAATTTTGTTAGGACAAATTTGTAGTTGATGGCTGAAAATTGTAGAAATGTATTCTGTTGCAATATGTTGATTTTAAGGGAAAACTAAGAACCTATATATGTTTCCTAAGTATAATTTTGGAGTTGCTGTACTAATTGTTATATTTTATTGTTACTAATATTTTATATCTCTTAACCCAGAGAAGAAAAGAATAACAACAACAACAACACAATTTGCTAAAATGAACATCGCACAAAGCTCTTGATGTTAAAATTCTATTCACATACACCCATAATTAGTCTAATATTGTGCTTATTGATTTTCTTGTTTTTGCCAATGGATTCAAAGTCTTGGGTGTTTTTAGTTGAAAACAAACAAAAGAAGGTTTTGCTTGGTATTCTAAAGGATACAAGATCAGAGTATATTCAAAGACTATTATAATTGCCTTCTCTGAACAAGGCTTTGAAAATGAGATTCTACCTGTTGCAATTGGACATACACTATAGAGCTTAATACTGGTAATAAATCTAATAGTGTTGTTGCTCTTTTAATTGTCGATAGTGTTGATCACAGCCCATCGTTTAACATGCATAATCTACTATGATGAATCTAGATGCAATAAAAAATATGCTCAATTAGGAAAGCAGTCGCATTTATTTGGTGTATTACTTAAACCTGACACTAACTACAAATACTAACCACTATCCTATAATCTACTTCTCTTGATCTTGCCATTGGTATAAACGACAATTCTTGAGAGAACAAAAACTCTGCTACACTAGTTCATTTAAAGCCTCAATATGCTTTGTTGAGTCCAATATTGTCAAAAATACATTGAACAATTCCTAATGTGTGACGTCATATGTTTACAAAATGATAATAAACTGCGCGTTTAATGAGATTTACTCTATTTTTTTTTTCATTTTTATACACGCTTTGAAATTTATACTCCTGAAAAAGTTTTACACTATACACCATACACAAAGAAATCAAAATCACAGCCTCATTTAGACAATCTTGTTATTAATTATTCAGTTTCAATTTCATCGTTTAAAGTTCGTTCTATTTCATGTATGTGAAGTAACCTCAATAGAACAACAAAGAATAAGAACAAGAAGAAAAGAGCTTCTGTTGTTGTTGTTGTTCTTTCTTCATGTTCATTTTCGTGACTTTGTGTTTATAATTGCAACTATTGTTATTCTTGTTAATGGTGGTATTCAATTCACGTTAAAGTTGGTTTCAAGTTAATCTTTTTAATTCCATTCTTTTTTTCTTGATTGAAAAATATCTGGAGTATTCAAATGGGATTACTTGGCAATACTTTTTTTGCATTATTGTGAATTCAAGTACTACAACTAAAATTAAGATTACGATGAGTTTTTTGGGGCCCCAGTTTCGTGGTACAACATATAAACGAAACAAAACATCTTGGTGGTTGTCTAATGAGTCTTTTCTTACTTGGTAGCAGCCCCATTTGAAGGGAAGAAATTTACTCGATCATACATATAACTCAATACACATATAGCTAGTCTTCTTTATACACACACACATATATACCTACACAGCCTACAAGAGTTAAACTTCTTGAGATCAAAAAGTAGATTAAAGTAATTCCAGATATATAGTTTATTGTTACATCATGTGTTGATTTCTTTAACATTTGCTAAACAATTACATACTCTCCACTTTTTTCCAATACTTGGGTTGTATCCCACATTTAATTTCCTTCTTCTTCTTCTTGTTTTCTTAATATTTTCAACAACTCCAATCCTTGTGTTAGTTGCTTTTCTGCTTCACTAAAATCTTCAAACTGTAATGCCGATTGAGCAAATTTAGCATGCTTTTGCACTTGAGTAATAGTGTCATCTCGATTCAATATTTGTTTAATGCCTTCTTTTGTTAATGGTGGGTGATGTTTTGTAGCAGATGGTTTTTTAATTGGTAAATCTGATTTCTTTTGAGTTCCATCAGTAGGTGGGAATACTTGGATTGTTGACGATTTGTTGATATGTGATAAATCATCGTCTGGTAAATATTTCGGTGCTCCTGGTAATTTAACCGTGTCATCTTCTTCATCGGGTGGGAAATGGGGTACACCGGGCAATTTCACTGAATCGTCATTATCGTTATCTTCTTCTTCTCCTTTGTTCGACTCATTTAAAGTAGATGGTGCCCGTGGCAATTGTGGGCTGTGTTCATCTTTTTCTTCAATAAACTTCGGCATATCATTAGGTGCTCCTGGTAAATTTATCTCTTCAGTAGTTTCTTTTTCAATTCCAGATTGCTCATGGTGTTCTGGTTCAACGTCTTCACCACTTATTTCTTCCAATTCTTTATCCAACTCTATCTCCAATTCTTCATCATTCAATTCATCCTTAACTTGAATCTCCCCCTTTAACAATCTTGATAATTGATATTTCAAAATCTTAATTTTTTCCTTATTTAATTTATCAAAACTATCCCAATCATTAGCTTTGCCACCACTTATTTTCTCCCAGTCAATATCTTCCAGGGATTTGAAAACGGCCATCAAACTCAAAAAATTCAAAGTTGCCTTCATTTTACTTATTAATGCTGATTGTTGTTGTTTCGATGAAGTTAAATTCAGTAATGTTTCAAGACATGAATTAAATAATTTATAAGTAAATGATAATACTACATTAAGTGATAATTGTTTATTATTTAAAATCTTATGGAAATCTTCATCTTCAGTATTATTCTTAATCGATTCAGTATCATCTAATAGTTCAATTGTAAATAATTCAATTTCTTTTGAAGTTGTATGTAATTTATTAGTTAAAATATGTTCCAAAACGTATATTTTACAATAATAACTAACAATAGGGTTGGCTTGAGATAATTCAATTGATCTTATGATGAATGGTGTCACCGATTTATCAGTTTTCAATTCTTCTGGTACAGATGCTGTAGTAATTGTCATTTTTGTGTATTTGGTGAGATGAGGAGGTAGAACACGATAAGATACCGTGGCGATGGTTTGCAATTGATATGTTGTAAACAACCCAATATTAAGGGATTATGAGAGTTTTTTGGGTGGTTATTTTTTGTCTGGACGATCTTTCTAGCAATTTGCGAAATCGATTCTGTTTTTACGATACTGAGAGAAAATATTAAACACTACAGTTCAACAATTAACATTTGTTGGAAATACTCTTGACTTGTAAAATAACTGCTTTGCTTTTATTCTATTAGTTTAAGTATATGCTTCTATAGATTTCTCTATGTATTGTTCTATAATAGTAAAATTTTAAACCCATTGATTTGAATTACCATTATTATTGCCATATTTCAATTTATAAATATTGAAAACATCGGGGAACGTATCAGTTTTACTCAATACAACAGTCTTACTACTAGTTAGTTTCCCTTTAATTAAATTTGAATCAATTAACGTGACAAAAACATTCTCCAAATACAATTCGTCATTATAATGTCCTTCAATTGGTATGTTTAAATAATTCATTGTACTGGGTTTATCAAGCACGATCCAAACTTTCTTGATCAAATTTCGCAATATAAGTATTTCCACTTTGTTCATCAATAATAATAAATTCTTATCCTTTAAATAATGATAGTTTGAATCAATTACTTGCTTGAATTTAGAATAATCACCTGCTCTTATAGATTTGGATAAAGTTTGATACATTTGTACAAAGGGGAAATTAAATCCTTGTTGAGATAAATAATTACAATTAGGCATTTTCCCAAGTATCAAACTCACAGGTAATAATAATTCAAGAGTTAATTTTTGATTCTTCAAACTTGAAGTGTTAACTAGACACCATTGTAAATGATTGAAACTTTCAATTAATTGATATTTGATCAAATAATATCGGGCTAAATAGTATCGATATTTCAATTGTTGATCAAGATTAAACTCATTGAATTTTAAGCTTGTATTTTGCATATTACTGAAAATATTCCGACACAATAAGGGATTATCTAATTTGAAATAGATATAACATAAAGTATTACCCAAATATAATATGATGGATTTTTTATAAACATTGGAATCATTAATTCTAATATTATTAAACATTTTCAAAATGATACTTGCCATATAATTCAATCTGAATTTACCTCCTTGTTCTTTGAAATACATTATCAAATCCAATTTTCTTGCCCAAGGTACCATTTGTGATATTGTATCTTTAATAATATTCGATAATAACCATCCATAAGAATTATTATTGAATCCAACTGATAAATCATTTAAAAAAGTGGTGTATAAATCAAATGATTTCAAAAGAGACCAAGGATCCATTAAATGACATAATTTAATAAAACTGGTTAAAATTAAACTAAAAGCTGACCAATCATCATCGTATAATGTTGTTATTGTTGATGGGATGGATTTGGAATTATATATTATGGCAATATATTTATTTTGTTGAGGATTTATAGATAGTAGTCTTGTCAATTGATCAATTTTTTGACGATTGTCTGATATACTGTATGTTTGATTGATTTCATTAATAAACTGAACCACACTCATCGTTGAAGGGTGTTGAGATAAGATCTTTCAATTAGATTGTTAGATTGTTAGATTATTAGAATTTTCTATTTTTGTATGAGTTCTCTTCTCTCTCGCTTTTCTCATAATAAGTTCCTCTTAATAAAAATCCGGTTCGAGGGTACAATTAAATTTAAGAGAATGAAAAAAGAAAAAAAAAAGCTTAAAAAAAAAGTAAATGACATAAAACCATAAATACTAAGAAGAACAAAGCCCCAAGCAATATCGATTCACTTATGGCATCTATAACACCAAGAAGGTCAGGCCCTGCTCCTGGAATACTATCGAAATCCCCATCTTTGTCGTCAACGACAACAGGAACTCCAACAACTCCAACAACAACTACATCTTCCACTTCAGTTCCTATAATTTCTCCAAATAACAAATTTGTCATTCGGTTATTACCTCCATCATTAACTGAATCTGAATTTCTAAACCAATTAGCAACATATTATCCTTATCATGCTAGTAAGATTTGTCAATTCTATTATATTCAAGGACATTATCCGAAAACTAATTTTGAAGTCCCCATTTATTCCCGAGCTTATGTTAATTTTTCCAATCAACATGATAGTTTAGAATTTTTGAATTTTTTAAAAGAGAAACCATTTGAAAATGAATTTGATTCAATAATTCCTGTGATTGAAAAGGCTTTATTTCATAAAATGGTCGATACTAGTGTCAACACATCACAAAAGACTCTAAAAGAATCGAAAAAGAATTTGAAACGAGATGATTTAGTGAATAATGAAATTTATAAGAAATTTTTGATGTTTATTAACAATGAAATTGATCAATTTGATTTAATTAAAATCAACAAGAGTACTAAAAAGAAAGAATCTAGTAAAGCTGTTAGTAGTACTTCAAAATCATCTAAGGAGAGAAAGAAATTGAAAGCCAAGAAGTCGTCCAAAGAAAAAGCAACGACACTGTCAAAGGAGAAGAGTAAGGAGAAAGATAAATCTAAGGAAAAGACTAAAGACAAGGGCAAAGAAAAGCCTGAAAAACTGAAAAATGGAGACGACGTATCGAAGGATAAACTGGTAAATAAGGATACAAAAGGACAGGAAGATGTGAAGTTAAGCAAGAAACTGAATGGAAGTAAGCTGACAGATGAAGGTACTAAAGAAATAAAGAAACGACCAAGAAGATCTAAGAAGCCGAAGGATACATCAGAAAAGACAAAGAAACAAACAGAATCTAAGAATGGTCCGACTTCTGATGAAAAAACTGAGGTTGCAAAACCACTGAAGGCAACAAAATCAAAAGCTAATAAACCTACATCTAAAAACAGTAAACCTGAATCAAAAGATGAACAACTGAGCAGCACTCCCCCAAAAAAGCAATCCAGAAAACCAAAATCTCAACCTAAAGACAGTCAACAAACAACTAAAGTTGAATCTCAGCAACTAGGTTTAAAGCCCATAAAATTGTTAAAGCGACCAGAGTCGAAAGAGTAAAATAGAGAAACCCCACTCATTTTTAAATAGATCATTATATAGCATAGAACATAACGACATTGTAAATCATTCCCTATTCATGGTTATAAAGAGCAATTGTAAGAATAAAGTGAAAAAAAAAAAGATTCAAGATTTCTTCAGTTTTGTTTATTGAAATAACTATCTCTAGGTTATAATTTTGCAACACCTTCTTTACCACCCTTCCAAGTAATCCCTCCTTTCCAATCACAAAGATCAAACACTAATGATCTAACATCATTCAACTCTTCTTTGGTACCTCCATTGTTCAATGCCCCTTTCAAATGTCCTTTTAATTGTGGATTGACATCCTGAGGAATCAAACAAGCAACAACACACATTGAAGTTTCTTTAGCACTGATAATATCGGTAAAACTCAATAATGGTGAATAAACATGATGATATGCAAAATACCATAAATCAGGATAAGCAGTAAACATTTGGTTTTTAATCCTGGTGTTAATTTTGTTTCGATAAACTGAATTCCAAAAATTAGATCCACGAATTAAATCAGATTGAATTTGTTTAGTATTGATGGAGGATTGAGATATTGGTCCATCAATAGTGTCTACTGATACCAAGTTTTCTTTGGTATCGTCAAATCTTGTTCCATTTACATCTTCACTTAAAATAGAAGCAGAAGGAATATGACCAGGATTAACAATACAAGGACGTTCAGGAATATTTCCTGCTTTCAAATTTGTAGGAGTGACAGTTTTCAAAACCATTAAAGAATTGATTACTTTGGGTAATCCAACTAATGCAATACTTTTCAAAATGACTTCTCTGAATCTAGCGGTCAATTTATCTTGAAAATGGAAAATATCTTCATTTTTCGAAAATTTGAAATCTAATGGTAAATCTTGATAATACGTGCTGGGAATTAAAACATCAGGTAAATTTATCCCCACAGCAGTCAAATCTTGATATTTTTTTGCCGAGTCAATTGAATCTTTGGCTAGTTGAATCAAATGTTTATCAGTTAATAACGAGGTGGAAGAAGATGACGACTTAGGGTCTTGTAATAACTGTTGACGCAAGGCAAAATGATACAATTTGGGGATTTCATCAGGTTGATTTATGACTGTTAAACAAGCAGTGGCAATTAAGTACCAGGTGTTAGATAAACTTGGATATTTGTAAGCCAATCTAACCAATCTTTCCGCAGTTAATAATGTCATGACTGTAGGTATTTAGGTTTAATGAAATGTGTATTAAGATGTGTGTAAATTATGGACAAGTAAAAAAATAAATTACATTAGCTACAATTGAAATTGTGTAGTTTTTTAGGTTTTCTGTGTGGGGCGAAAATTTAATGGGGACCTGCACATGCGGATACATACTAGTAGCACTAATATAACCACTTTCTTGTCTTCCATATCCCGAGGGTAACCGTAAACCTTATTATATCTTCCTAAATGTGGTATCTACACTTGAAAGGGTTCACTCAAGCGTCTAGAATAAAGTGATAGCTTATACTACAACTAAAGGGATTATATGTTAAACCACCTTAGCAGAAGCTTCAAAGCTGCAATAACATTTACAATTACTCTATGTGAGTCCTGGCCTAGTATATAGAGACTGGCTTTCGATTTCCATACCTCAGAAACAAGCTCTTTATAAAGTATGACAAACTCTTTCTCCGTTTATTCAATCTATTTACACGATATTTCATTAACTTAGATTTTATGTCTATAACCTTTTGGAACTTGTAATGGTGACCAAATACCCCTAACAGAATCATTGATTGATTTGACTTTATGATTAAATTTGAACAATTCATTACCTGATCGTTGACTGTATTCAGTAAGAGTTTTGATAATCTCATTTTGTTTAATATTCTTTATCTCCACTTCTTTAGTAACGTTATTGTTATAATGGAAAATCAATTTAGGATGACCACGTAATTGTTTAATTTCAAAAAAGATGTCTGGTTTGGATTTAGCATAATTATTCAATCCTCCATTGGTTAATAATTCACGAAGATGAGTCGATGATCCTCCCCAGTTACAATACTGTACTGTTATTCTATGGCATGGATTCACAAATGCTCCTATCCCATTTCTGGCTGTGGAAACTTTAGGTATGGCTTTGATTGGCATCTTTTTTCTTTGGTTATACAGGTTGTTGGATACGTCTTAACAAAAGCACACCAAAGAGTATTCGTGATTCAAAATGCTACAAAAAAAATTTTCTCTTGAATTTCATTAATCTGTTGGTCGTGTGAATATAAACAAAAAAATGTTCAATACTGTTTTCCACTTTACCACTATATCTAACCGAATACACTAACTACATTGGAAACATTGTCGAATATAACAATTAAAACATTATATGTATTAAATAATGACTTACCCTCCCAAATTAAAAGTGATACTAAAACTAATAGAATATATAATTAACAATACGAGAAAAATCGAACTGAAAAGCGTCTAATTTTTTTTTTTTTTTACTTAAGTTTATTTCCTTCAGCCTCAACTGCAGCTTCAACTTGCTGCTGTATTTCCTCCTCGGTACTATCTTTTGAAACTTTATATATTTTATTTCTCCAGAATCCATCTTCACCAAGAACTTCTTTTTCAACCAATTTGTAACCGCCAAAACGTGGCAATAATTGAGTCCAGATGACCCAGTAAATTCCACCGAGTCCGAAAACACCCCAAGTGACAACAGCATGTAACCAGTACGGGAGTTTTTCATAAACGGATTGACCTTCTGATGGAGGAATATAGGGAGCAGCAACAAGATATAATGAAGATAAGAAGAAAAACACTGCCACTGGGAAAGTTGCTTTAATCTTTGGGTTCCATTCGTATTTGCCCTGGTATTTTCTGATATAGATCCATACCAACCCAGCACCTAATAAAGTGTTGATCACATTCAAAGGATAAGACACCAAGTTAAGAATAAAGTTATATGAATCGCCTGGTGGAACGGCACATATGAAAATGACTCCAATTATCCAATGTTCAAGTAAACCGGTGAATGGGGTGTTGAAAGGTTTACTACTTCCAAAGAAACGAGAAAATGGAATGACACCAGAACGACCAAGTTGGGTGATAATTCTACCTTGTGAGAAAATAACTGACATAACATTACCCCAAGCAGATAAAGCAACGAAAACGGCAGCAGCTTTACTGGCTTTAGAACCAAATGCATAATAGAAAAAGTCTGCTACCAAAATTCTTTTACTAGCAGCAATAACGTCAACTGGGACAACGGCATAGTAAGCAATATTAACCAACATATAGGCAATGGCTATACCTAAAAGTGCAAGTGGTGCTGATACTTTAAGCACCTTCATTGGGTTTTTAACTTCACCCAAAGCATACAGCGCATTACTGTATCCAACAAAACTCCAAATGACGTTATACAAGGCAACACAGATACCATAACCAGTTGGTGTTTGACCTTCAAAGGCGTTGTGGAAATTATGAGTTGGTTCAAAATGACCAGTCTTGATACCGTTACCAAGACCGACCCATCCAGTAATAATAATAAATAAAATAATGACAATTTTGAATGAACCCAAAGTGTTTGCCATAAACAACCCTGCCTTGGCATTGATAGCATTGATTAAGAAGGCAAAGGTGACAACAGCCAAGGCAATACCTCTTGAATTCCATTGTGTGACTTCTTTTCCAGCGGCGGTTAAAATATATTCTCCAGTGACTACACTATTACCAGCAGTCCAAGGCATAGTGAGGGCATACACTGCATATGATGAAATAACCAAGAATCTTGGGCTTTTGTAAATATGTTGAAGATAAACGACTTCGGACCCATTTCTAGTTAAAACAGACCCAAATTCCATATAAACTAATAATCCGGCAAAGGCAATTAAAGTACCGGCAACCCATAAAATCAATGATGTTCCAACACTACCTGACAAAGTATAAATTGTGGAACCAGTAGCAAAAATACCAGCACCAATACATCTGTTGATAATAAGAAAAGTGGCTGAAATTATGCCAATTTGTTTGACATTTTGATCCAATTGAACACCAGCTTCTATTTCATGATCAGTGGAATATTCACTCAAATTATCGGTGTTGGTGTCTGACTTCTTCTCGGGACTTTCCAGAGGTTTATATAAATCAGTAAAACCCATCTTGAAGTTGTGTAAGGTATTAGTATGGGTGTAATTGATAAAAGTGATAAGCCTTCTCAGGAGGAAAGGGGAAACCAAAAGGAAATGAAACAATAAACTAAAAAGATTAAGAGACTGGGACTTTATGTTACTTTTATAAGTTTTTTTTTTTTCAACAAAGTAAAGCTGCTAAGATGCAACCTAGAAAAAATAAAAGGCAAATAAGAAAAAAAAATTTCTTTTTATGACTTTGTTAGTCAAGATTTAAATTTGTCATTATTGTGGCGTACTGATGAATAAAAAACGAGAATCACCTGTATTTGTCCTACGGCGAATATAATATAAATTTGTCTATTTCTTTTTTATCCGTACTAAATGCAACCACTAGAATCATTTCATAACGCAGGAGCAACTGTTACAATGGTAAAGAAAGAATGTTTAGTGTGTAATTTAAATTAGTTTATAACAAAATGCCGTTTCCCTTTCTTCACTTATCCTTATTACGTATATATCACACCCTCCTATCTCAATTTCAGTCGTTTATCAGGTTTTTTTTATACAAATTTTGAACTTGATCAATTAATCAAGGCGTTGAAGTACCTAACCAATTATCTAAAAAACTGTGGCCAAACAACTACAAGTGCAACCACAATAATTGATTTACGTGAATGGCACCAATTTGTCTTACTCTTCTTGGCAATTAATTAATGATGAATTGAAACATTTAAAAGCAAGATAAAGACCAAGAATATTTTGAGGCTTAATGATTAAGAGGAGAACGAGTAGTAGGCGAGATGACGCCAAACATGTGGTAATTCTTTCTATGAATCGTATATAACATCATCTGTGTATTTCTCTATTGACAAGAAAAAAGAAAAGAAATGGTTTCTTCAGGTCGTGTGCTAATTGATGATAATTCATTATTATTATTGGCTACTTGGTTCCATGTGAGTCACGTGTGTTGTTGTAATTTATGGCATTTTCGCAACCTTTTTTCTTCTTTCATCTCAGTTGTGTTTGTGACACCAAGAAGAAAACAAATGGGAAACAAAAAAAAAAGGGAACCAAAACATGGAGAGATTTTATTTAAAGCCTAAGGGGGTGATGTTGTTGTTGTGACAGTAGATAAACGATAACTGAAACATTACAAAATACGATTAGAAAAAAAAAAAAATCTAATAATTTTTTTTGGGGTTTCATTCAAAATATACACCTAATTCAACTTAGGTTAACTTAATCTAAGTATATCAATCTATTTACAACAAGCTTTCAATTTCCTTTTTGGCGATATTCAAATTATCTTCATCACCAACTAAATAAATGAAATTAGCAGCGTTTTTATCAGTAGCTCTAGGAACAGTAATAAATGTGTTTGATTTCTTTCTAATTTGATTAACTTTAGAACCTTGTGGCCCAATAACTTTAGAGAAAACTGATGGTTGTGAAGCATAAAACCATCCAATTGATTTGGAATTCTTGGCTAAATCTAATTTTTCGTTAATAAATTTAGCTGCCTTGGCTGTGGCTTCTTCAGATCCTTTCAATCTCCAAGGAATTATTTCTTCTGAGGCGGCAGCAGTGGTTGCAGATGCAGAATCATTAGCGTCAACAATGGTGAATTTAAACAATTCCCCATCTTTTTGAGGATAGGCTGATTCTGGTGGGGTTGGGATTGGTGCTGCAGATAATTTATTAGCTAATCTCGTAAAATTACCATGAGCAACTTCAACATTAAAGTCATTCTTTAATTTCTTGAAAATGGCACCTCTTTCACTAACTAAGACATGATAAGCTGCTGGAACGTCAATAGATTCATTCCAGTCATCTTTAGTCAATTCTTCAATCTTGGCTTTGGCACTATCGATTTTGTCTGGTAACCCAGTAATTTTGACCACAGTGGATTCGTCATTTGGTCTTGGAATTTCAATAGTAACGCCAAATTCAGATTGCAATGAATGACGGATGGTACCGTTTGGACCAATAATTAATCTATGTTTTTCTTTAGGTAAATCAATTTCTTGAGTTACAGAAGCTCTTTTTTCTTCAACAATTTTTTCAATTGCAGCGACGATTTTATCAACAATATTTTTGTCACCTTGAGATGTAACTTCATCACTACCAGAACCTTCATTAGGAATATTCAATAATTTGTATTGTCTATTTCTTGGTACTTCATCACCACCAGCTTTAGAAATAATTTCTTTCATAATGGAACCACCTGGACCAATTAAATCACGATGATAAATTGGCTCAACTTTAATGGAACGTGAAACAAAGTTTTCAACTTCATCAATAATTTCTTGGATTTTGGCAACAGCTTCTTTCAAAGCAGATTTTGAACCGGTCAATTCAACTTCAGAATAACCTTTAGTTTCTTCACTATCACGGTTGAAAGTATATTCAACACCTGTACCATCAGCAATATCATTAATGGTTTCCCCGGCTTTACCTATAACTCTAGCAATTGCTTTCAATGGAATTTGAACAACTTGTTTGAAACCATTCTCTTTTTCAAAGGCATACAATTCCTTCAACTCTTCTTCGGCTTTGGCAACACCTTTAGATGGACCTTTGATGGTAACTTCATCTTTAGAGTTTGGAGCATCAGCAAAATTGGCTGAGTTTTCTGATGGGAACCTAATCTTGACATTGTATTTATCTTGTAAACGGTTGATGTAGACAGCACGTGGTCCAATCATTCTTCTATGATATTGACTTTCAACTCTCAATCTGACCAAAGTTTCATCAGCCCATCTCTTGGCCAATGCTGAGACTTTGGTTTTGGTTTCTTCAACATTTCTCTTAACACCAGTGATTGTCACTTCGGTCTTGGATGATGACTTATCTTTGGATTCATCTTTTTCAAGAGGAACATCAATTCTGGTACCAAATTCATCTCTAATTTGATTCAAATTAGCACCATTCTTACCAATCAATCTTGAAAGAACTTGAGATGGTACTTGAATAGTAGTGCTATATTCATTACCAAACTCTTTGGCATCTGCCAAAACACTTTCAATTTCTTTCTTGACAGTTGCCACAGAGGATTTGATACCATGAATGTACACTTCATCTGATGTTGGGTGGTGCAATTCAACAGTGACTGTGTTTGGTTCAACAGAAGCCAAAATAGATTTCAAAGTAGTTCCTCTTGGGCCAGAAACTTGGTCTTGTTCCTTTGATGGGACAGATAAAGTAGCACTAGTCAAATTGGCTGCCAATTCTCTTAATTTATTCAAAGCTTCGTCAACTTTCTTAAATGCAGAATCTGGATCACTGACATCATCAAAATCTTCAGCATCTTCATTAGGTTGTTGAAAATTGAATAAAGTGATGATTTTACCCGAAACAACATATTCAACACCTTGCTGTTTAGCAACATCTTTAATGGTTTCGTCAACTTTGTTTAATAAAAATTCATCAATATCTTCAATGGTTTTAGTCAAATCAGGAGTAATTTTATTAACTTGGTTAACAATTGCCTTCTTGGCGACTTTAATGTGTTCATCATCACCTTTAGAAACAATTTCAATAGGAATTGTAGCACTTGATTCGAGATCTTTACTAGATGGAACGTGAATGGTAACGTCATTGGCTTTAGCGATTTCATCAAAGACACCAGTCTTGGTCAAAACAGAAGCAACAGCCTTGACGTGTTTCAAGTTCCCCTTATGGGCTTTTGACATATCCAAAATTTCAACCTTGTATTGAGAGGTGGTTTTTTTGGCAGAGGCTTGAGCAGCAGCGATTTTCTTTTTATCACCAATGAATTTGACTTTACCTTCTCCATCTTTTGGTAATTGAATCAAAACATTGTGTTCTTCGAAAACTTGTTCAATTGGTAAAAATTGTTGTTTAATTTTAGGAATTGGCACTTCTTCAACAACAACCTTGTTAGACAATTTTTCCAAAGCAGCCTTAACTTCTGGTTTGGCTTCCAAAACCAAATCACGTTCACCAACAATGATAATTGTGTGTCTGTTAGATTTATAATCTGGAATAGCAAATTCTAAAGTTGGATACTTGTCAACAATTGATTTCAATTCTTTGCTAGCAAATGGTTTAATGGTTTCATTGACAGAAACTTTAGCAGACAAATTCTTTGTTTCCTCTTTGACAATGGCCAAGATAGCGTTTTTGGCACGTTTAGAACCTTCAACATCACCATCAATGGTAACTTGAACAGTTTTAGCAAAAATATCTTCTTCCTCATCTTCGTCTTCTTCAGTCCCATCATCACCAGTGTCTTCGCCTTCAACTTGGTCACCAATTTCAATTTTAACTTCATTAGCTTGGATAATTGGTTTTAAAGTTTTACCACCTTGACCAATGACTCTGGATCTCAATTTGGCAGGGATATTGAAAGAGATTTTGACTGGTTTAGTCAATTTTTTAATGACCAAACGTTTTGCCAATTTGACTTCATCAGGTCTACCAGTGATCAAGAAAGTTCTCTTTTTAGTGTGTTGAGAAGTGGTACATTCAATGTTAGTTTTGGTTTCTTGTTTGACAAAGGTTAAAATCTTGATAAATTCCGGACGGGCAACATTCAATTGATCTTCAACATCCAAAGAAAAAGCTTCTTGAATAGTGGAAACTTTAGACTTGATTCCATTAGTTGGTTTTGGGGTGGTTTGTTGAACAGGGGTTGGGACAGGACTTGCAGTAGAAGAACGAACTGGAGTTTTCATCAGGGGACCCCAAGATGAAGCTCCTCCAGTATTAGAAATAACTGGGGAAGCAGATTTCTTACCTCCTAAAGTAGGGAAAGCAGCTTCATCAGTAATTGATGGTTTGGCGTTGGTTGAAGGAGTAGTTTCAGTGGAAGTGACTACTTCTTCTTCTTCTTCTTCATAAACATTTTGAGTTGCATCGGCACGATTGAGACGAGCAGCAATGATTTCAGCAGGAGTTGGCATAATGATTCAAATGAAAAGATTCTTCAAAAAAAAAATAATTTAAGGACGGGACAAATTTCCAGTTACAGACTAATAGACAAATGGACAATGCTTTTCTAAAGAAAAACAGCAGGGAAATAATTGAAAAAGAGTGTTTTGGTATACAAACAAGCAAAAACAAAAGAAGATTCAAGAACTTGGTCTTTGAAGTAATTAAGTTTTAGAATTGATGGAAATATATAAATATATAAATAAATATCAGATCAACGTAAAAATAAAATAGAATTAAAAGTACCAACTGGTGTTGGGAACAAAGGAGAGAGAGAAACAGACAGAAAAAAAAAATTTTTCAAAATAATATTAAGTACACGTACATGTTAAGTTAAGGGAGGAAGAAAGAAAGTTAAAGGCGAGACAGCCACAAGAATTTAGGGCGTGAACTTGAACCACTGTAACAACAACTACTACGATGGTTGTTTATTTTTTTTTTTTTGCCAAATCTACAATTACAACCAAAATACCTTATATCATTAAAAGTCGTATTTATTAATTCGTAAAGATATGTTTAGAAATATTAAATGGTATCTATCAATCTATATATGTTTTAAGAATCAAACTTGTGTTCCTAAACCAACTAACCCTTTTTGATGAATGATAAAAGTTTGGGTGGTAAGCATGGATGAGTCGTTATGTGATTTTTTATCATATGATTGTACCAAGTTCCCCAATGCAGCATAACTAATGAAAACGTCATCTTTGTCTTCAAAAGATCTCTTATCTCTAATAAAATGATCCACGTTACTGACGGTGATTAACTTGCCATTCCATTTATCAAAAGAGTTCAAATCTGGTATGCAATTGGAAATGTATTGTTTCTCAACAGTGGTAAAGGTGTACTCTTGGGAATAAAACTTGTAATTGTTAATAGTAACATAGTCGACTGGTTCGATTGACGTAGTTGTTGAAACTATGGACCCTCTTCTCTCATTGTCGAACACAGATGAATTCTCACTACTGGTGTCAGAATGAGTATTATCTTCATCTTTAATAGTCAAATAGTTGGAGCGAAACATGGATATGTCTTCTTCGACACCGTCCACTGGAGTATTGGCTCTGTTTCTTCCATAGTTTGCAGCTGCGGCAGTAGCGGCCAATAATGCATTGTTTCGACTAGTGTTTCTTGAGGGTATAGATTTGAGTTTCGATACATGTCTTGCTTCGACGGGTACACTCAAATCTCTTCCAATGGTGAAATTTCTAAACCAACTAATCATACCGTAGAAAGACCAGAATTGAAGTAAGATTTGTTTATATTCAATTCGAAGACGCAATGTGTTTTTGTATTTGACGAGTGATGAATTGTTGGTGTTGCCATTATGCTCTTCCTTGTAGATTGCTGAAATTATTTGGTTCAAAGATGGAGCTTCCCCAATCTGCAAGTTTGCCAAAGAATAACAGTGCAACAAATTACCTCTATACTTTTTAGCAAATTGGTTATATTCCTTTGTTGAGGATGTTGGTTCAAAGAAAAATTTGTTATCTTTTAATTCATCGTAATGAGCTTTTATTGATTGCAAGGTTTTATTAGATTTTTGATTTCTCAATTTGTTTTTCAATTTGCCAAACTTGGAATCATTTAAAGATAACTTGGAGCTATCAGTACCACCATATGCATCACCGGAAAACAAATCGCCGACATCGTCGGCATCATTAGACGATAATTCACTAAAGTCAAAACCTTTACTCTTTTTATAATGAGAATTGATGTCTTTAGTTAATTGATCTAAACAATTTAATTCAAAATATAAACATATTAGCAAATCTTGTAGTTTCTTATCAATGTTCAAGTTGTATATTTTCAATTGAGTAGAGTTCAATTCAAGCAATACTGGTTTCCAGGAACGGTTACCGCTATTGTATTGATATGGGGTTATGAATTCTGTTTTAATCAATGATAATCCATAATAGTTCAACGACGAAGTGTATTCTGGTAAATCTTCATGGGACTGGGTATATTCTGGAGGTGGTGGTGGAGGTGGGATATCGGAGTTCATGACTAAAGCAAACAAAAACAAGTTAGTATCATATAAACATAAAAACCAATAAATAAAGTAGATATTGCTGAACAACAACAACAAAAATCAAATGGGGGGAATCATGGGGTATATATAGAAATGTACGTGTATGTGTATGTGGAGCAAACTAAGGAAAATGAAAAAAAGAAAACAACCGTGACGCAAACCACAACTATACCAAAAAAAATTGATAATAATAGAAAAGTTATAAACAAAATGCTTTAATCTGCGGAGTATTGTAGTTTAAATTCATGGTCGCTTAAATACTGAAATTTAAATGTAGTTGTTGCTGTGTGGGGTGAAGGAATAAATAAAAGTCGTTCATTGTATGTGGGTGAAAGTACTCGACATTACTTCTGAATCGGGGTATCTTTCCAGGATAAATTAAATTCCCACGACATTTTTAGTCACTCGCTTTTTCTTGAATTTTTCTTTTTTTTCTTGGTGTACACTCATTCCCCATTTTTTTGGTAAATCCATCGCCAATACGAGAATTCAGGATTTATCGGTATATACTAAATTTCCAAATAAACATTATTGAAAATGCCGATAAGTTATGTTAAAACTCTCTAAAATGAAAAAAAAATATGTACTGCCAGTATGGGGAGGTTGAGTGGTGAAACAATGAGGCGGTGATACTGAATCACATTTAGATCGAGGTGAAATGTAAGATATCGGGTTAAAATGATTCTTTGATCTTGGCACCGCAATCCATACAAGAAATAATAGATATTGTGGTGGTGTTAATAATAGATATCAGGATAACGTGATTATCCATAACTTCCGTATACGGTTTCCAGAGCAAATATTAATTCTAGATGTGTTTGCATTTTGCAGAACAAATTAAAGTCTATTTTTCAAATTGTTGTTGTTTGCAATATTCTATACCAAACTTGAGTTTAGAACGAAAATAAATATTTAACATACCTTTCTGTTGTTAACTGTGACGAGTTATCTAGTTTAGTTGAGGAGGTGTAACTAAAAAATTATGGAAACAACAAGGAATACGAAAAAATCAAAAATCAAAATGGGAAAATTTGGGGTTGATTTATAAGATCTTTGGTGTCTAATTCCGTCTACTATAGTTAGGGTGGGGAGACTATCATTGTTACCGATGATGACAAATTATTAAGCAGTAAACAAAAGCCTGGAAATGTGTACATTATTTTTAGAGGATCTACACATCGTGTGGTATTTTTATGGTCACGTCTATCGCGCTAATCGTAAATCCAGAAGGAAAAAAAAAGTTGTATTGTGTTCCAAAATGTTCAAAGTTGCGGCATTTTTGCAGTTTTTCCATTTCTCTTAGATGAGACACAACAAGCACTAGCACTACTACTACTGCCACCACCGTAGCTGCGGCTAATTATTCTTTTTGGTCTTCTTCTTCGTCGTCAGGATTAAAAGTAGTTGATGTTGTTTGTTCTAAGGAGTAAATATCATTAGGTAAGCGGAACAAAACAATAAGGCAAAGTTTGGTTCCACTTGTTTTTCGTTGCAAACTTTAATCCTTAATCGTTTCATCACCTGAAAGTTTTTTTTCTTTTCAGGTGTTGATGTCATTGCCTATCATATCAAACTGAAATTGCATTTAGTTTTGTGGCATTTTTTTAGGTTGTTACTTGCCCTGGGAAGGTCTGAGTTTCTCTAGTACAAAACTGTTTGAAGACACACTAATTAGCCTGGGGCTTAGTTAAGTGATTGGTTTCATGGAGACAAGTAATCCTACTACAACATGAGAAACTTTATTTGAAATATGGTGCTGCTGCAATTAGTGGTGCAATTCACGAGCTCCACCCTGGCATTCCGATCTTCACAGAAACAAGACATAAAAAAAAATAAAGAAAATGATCACCCAATTCAAACTATTTCCGAAAATTTACTCTACACAATATCAATTCAACCTTGTTTGTGTAATAAGCAGCTGAAGTAATAAAATCTATTACAAATGTAGTACATGTGATTGGCTGAAATTGCTTTTTATCTCTTTTTTTTTTAATGTCAAGAAGACTAGACCGTTGATTTTCTTACTACGTTCCCATTTTATAGCCATTAAATTACAAATAAATTTATTCTGTAAGTAAATATTAACTGAGTGTGATTTTCCGAATTATTGGTGCTGGACCAAGAATTTGCTCGTTCCGATATTTGCGAGCTATTTGACATTTTTTCAACGGAAGGAAAAAAAAAATCAAGTTTCTCATCGGAAATGTCGGCGAAAGTTGGTAAGTTTTTCCGGGGGCTCGATGATGATGATGATGGTGATACTCTGAAACAAATAAACTCCGTCTAGTGGTGATAACGGCTTTAAAAAAAAATAGACACGGGCAACAAAGCAAGTGAACTTTTCACTTTATGTAAAACGATTTGCTATGCTGGGTGAAGAGGCTTGAACAAAATTTGCAACAGCAACTATTTTATTCTGATATCATTGCACATATCAAATACTTTACAATTTCAGATTGTTTTGCTTTCTATAAATAACCACAATTCCATTGCTCTTCCAACGTGCTTAGTTAGGATTTTCAAGGAGGCTTTTGCCAAAGCTAAAGACAAGTTTATTGTTAAATTTAATCAATAAGAAAACAGGCGAACTGCATATTTTTTAGTACTTAATGTAGTTCATGTGCAAATGGTGATCCGATTATTAATCATAGATTGGAGTCTTAGAATCGCAACAACAACACCACTAGAGAATAACCCATGTTTAAGCTTGTACGTCTTAAATGTATTTTGCTATGAATACATTCAATCAATTGCTTGAATAACTGGAAAATGTATCTATTACAATGGTGATGTCATTTCTTGTTATTTTGTCTCTAAGTGGTCTCTTTCTTTTGTAATCAACTAACTACCCTAACTTTTGAGTTTCTCATTGTTCTTAAGACTGTTTATATTGACTTGACATTGATTTATTGCCAGCAAAGTGTACAGCCTTATTGTTTGTTTTAGTTGTAAGCTATTCATGGTTTTGAGAAAATGTCTAATTGTTGCACTGGTGAATGTGTTTCAATAGAATTTTACAAACCGATAATTAATCGTCAATCTCATAGAAAAAATATATCAATATGCATACTAAAATTTAAGTAATTAAACGTTATCAACAAATCTGAATTGTGGAGTATAATAACAATTGTAGCGAAATTCACTCACTAACACAAAATAAAAAAAAGTTCTACAGCCGTTAAACATATTTTCAACCACATGGCAAAGTATATAACCCATTGTACCTTTTTCCATTGTTCATCCTTTTTTTCTCAAAATCAATCACATCATCGTCGTCATGGGATTTAATAAACTTGTTCCATACACAACAACAAGCCCAGGGGCTAGCAGGGGCTTTAAAGGGAAGCGCAGTACAAAATAGGCTTTGGCTTATTAAACTTTGAGTCCTGAAATTTTTGGAATAAATAACAAAAAAATAACCTTTCCAATTGCTCTCTGTATTTAACTCAATACCAATACTGGAGGTAAATATTTGAAGGAATTATAAGCAAAAAAAAAATATTTCTCCCGAGGGTGAGTCGAACACCCGATCCTTAGATATCAATATCCAGAATAAACAGTTACAGTCTAATGCTTTACCAACTAAGCTATCGAGAGTGATTTTGATGTGCTACCATGTGCCTGGTTTGACAGATGAAAACAACTTTATAACAATGTTGATTAATTAGTTGGGTGTTGGTTATTGCTGTCTAAGTTGTTAAAAAAAACCAAGCTGATATATTTATAGTTAATTCTCACAAAAATAACTTCCGTCAGTGGTTCATTACCAAGTTTTAACCCACTAACAGCATCTAAGAAAGTTAAGATAAATGAATACCTTAGAATTTTAATTTCAGAGGGAAATTCAATTGTAAATGATAAAAAACTAGGACACAGCTGATGCTTCTAAATGGTCCACTTGTATATAAGCTATTCATGCTAGATTTCTGTCTCATATGGTAGCGAGTCAACTATGGTGGTGGTAAAAAAGAAAATCTCCCGGGAGTGAGTCGAACACCCGATCCTTAGATCGCATTCCAATTGTTTGATTGCAAACAATAACTCAGTTACAGTCTAATGCTTTACCAACTAAGCTACCGAGAGTTTCTTATGCAAGCCAAATTCTTAATTTTAGATATATTATTTTGTACAGGAATATAATTTGTTTATCAAATTACTTGAAAAGGGTAACTTTTATAAGCTTACTGGCTATTAGAAACCTTTTATATATTATGTAAACTATAGAAATTGATTTGGCTGTGTTATGGCTACTCTGCTGCCAAGGTGGGAGATGGATTATTTTGGGGTTTTTGAGCCTAGATGGCTCTTTAAAGGTAGAAAATAGCCTGTTATTATTAAGATATTTTTCTGTTGGTGAAGTTCTTTTATTAAACGTCCTGATCAGCAATGGAACTATGTTGGTAGGATCCTACAATCTTTATTCTATAATGTTATTTTCTTGTGTTTTGTTTTTTCATTAAAAATTTGTAATTTTTTTTGTAGAAAAAATTAAGTCAAATACCATACAATATTTAGTGCTGCAAACTTTACTTAATCACGACTCATCACTTCTTTAAACAAGTAACTGCCTTCTAGATCAAGTAATAAGTTTAATGTTCATTGGCAAACCACAAACGATTTTCAGTTTCAATCAATTCATTGGCAACCAACAAATTTACATGTATTTACAGAGCTATAAACATATCACTATTACATATTAACTCATTTTCTATGAGTCCTTATAAACTCACTGATATTTTCAATCAAGTCAGCTTTCTTATTAGCTGATTTGACATCAGGATATTTTCTTCTAAATGCCTTCAATTGATCCACTGAAAACCTATCCAATTGATTATTTTCCCAAGCATCTAATATTTCTTGATCAGAAACTGGACCTGATTTAAATCTTTTCCCTCCATTATTACTATTATTGTTTTGCATATCTTCCATTTGTTTTCTTTTTAAAACTTCAGCACCAACAGTGGCATCAATCTCATTCATACGCGAATTAATCTTTTGTAATAATTCAATAGCTGTATCATCATTATTAATTGAATTTTTCAATTGAGCTAATTTTTGCATCGTTATATCATTTTCCATTAATGGTCTTTGTGAAGGTTTAAGTTCCATTTGTAAAATTTCATGTTTGATAACTTTATAAAAATAATTTAATGACGCATTGGGGAATTCTCGAGGATCATAATGCAGAAGTTCAAATTTAGGTAATAATTGTTTGAAATTATCAATTAATGTGTCATCATTATGGATTTCTTCTCGTTGAGTATTTTTAATATATTCTCCAGGCAAGGCTCTCACATCCTCAAGCCAAGGCAACTTAATTAATAAAAAACCTTGTGGGAATTCATCTTGATTGTCATCATTATCTACTTCATCATCAAGATTCTTTGGTAAAGGAATTTTGGATGAGTTTGTTGTTTGAGTAGGATATAAGGCATATAAATGTGGTCGAGAATTACTTCTGGTGCAACCCAAAACAATGGCATATTGATTTAATTTCACACATGATCGATACAATGAAGCAAATGTTTTAAAAGAGTTAGTGAATCCCCCAGTAACTGCCGAAGATATCATTCCATTATCAACATCAGGAGTAACAAAAATTGGGGCACCACATGAATAGACAGGGCTGAAATGGGAAATGTCTCTAAACCCAATTAGTTTCAAATATGGAGGTTTTGAAAATGATACGGGCTTTGTTTCTCCTCCAGTCCCACCAGCTCCTCCTTCTTCGTCGTCATCATCAGATATATCTGTTTCTAAACTATCATTCCCATCCTCATTGTCCTCATCATCACTATCTTTCAATCTATGATCAAATGAATAATTGGTTAGAAATTCCAATTGTTGTTTATTTAATATGATAATATCTTGTCCACCACCAATCTCAAATCCTTTTCTAATTCCTGCTTCCTCTTTACGATCTTGATACAGTTTGCCTGTATCTTTTGCTATTTCAATAGCTTTTCCATTTTGCATCAATTTAGAACTTGAAAACACTCTTTTAAGAGTTTCTGATCTTGTATAAAGTAATAATTCATTACGATTGATTTTCTCATGAGAATATAACATGTATCCTTTGACAGTACAACCAAATCCCCCACCAATTTTACCATTATCACTTAGAATTAAATCACAAGTAAATTGTATTCGTCTAACTTCTTTGATTCTGAATATACTTTTCCTAATTTGATCACCAACAACTGATTTCTTGAAAATGATACTATCTTTAGAAAAACCACCACTTGGTTTAATAAGATTTTTATCATCATCGATATTGTTATCGTCACCGAGGTCACCATCATTATTATCATAATTTGCATGAGCTGTATGACGTAAACTTTCCAGATTTTCTTGACTTTTTTTCAAATAATTAGTATTCATGAAAATATCTTTATACAACTCAAAATCAAATGGTTTTTGTTCATTGGTAGATAGAAATAATGGTTCTATGAAAAATCCATAATAATAAAAATCATCAATTGTTCTCCATAATGCTTCTCGTTCTGATTCTTCATGATATGGTTTATCGTTTGTTGTAATCCAAACCATTCTTCGTTTATTGAATTCTCTTTTATTAATGAATTCATCAATCATTTTATTCAAAACCACTGTCAATTGAGTTTCTTGTATAGTATGTGATGACTGTGTTTGCGTTTGAGTCTGGGTTTGGGTTTCAGAATGTGATTGTTTCCCCACTTTCAAGTCAATTTTCTTTAATGGTTGATATTTAAAAATTTCATCAATTGATTTAATATTATTTATATCATCTTGAATTAAATCATTCAATTTTTTCATATTTTGTAAATTTAATACATTTAAATGAAATAATCGTTCAAATCCAGTACAATTAGTATTTTTCATTGATGATAATTTATTTGATTTAGCACAATTATAAAAATATATTCCAATCCCAGTGCTTCTAGAAGTAATAATTAATTCTTGCATTAAATCATTAATACTTGATAAAATTTCAAATAATTGACTATGAGAATTTAAATTAGATTGAGGAATTAATAATTCTGGAGTTATTTCAATTAAAAATGCAATACCTTCTTTGATTTCATATTGTTTGAAATTTTTATTACCATATTCATCATCATTGTTAGAATTCTTATTGGATTGATTATGCCAACTCATGATAAAGTCAATTGGTAAGAACTTTATTTGTTAAACGTGTCTGTCTGTATGTGTTAATTTGAAAGACGTGTTTAATGATGGTGACTTTTTTCGTTGTCTCGCATTTATCAAATCACTCTCAATTGTCCCCAGGAGGCCCGTTTTTTTCCTTCTCTTTATCACTGTCACAACAAACCGACAAAAAATACACACAGTTAGTTTTACCAATTGATCCGATTACAATTCAAATAACGCCTTTTTTTCTCCATATATCTCAACTAAAACCCATTTCTTATGTCAATACATTTTATATTAGTTCTTAATCGTCAAGGAAAATCACGATTAGTCAAATGGTTTGATAACTCATATACACCACAACAAAAACAACAATATATTCTGGATATTCATCGATTAATCAGTAGTCGAGATTCTAAACATCAATCGAATTTTGTTGAATTTCAACAAAATAAATTAGTTTATAGACGATACGCAGGATTATATTTTTTATGTGGTATTGATTTAATTGATTCAGAATTAAGTTATTTGGAAAGCTTACATTTTTTTGTCGAAATTTTGGATGTTTATTTTGATAGTGTTTGTGAAGTTGACCTTGTATTTAATTTTTATAAATTATATTATATATTAGATGAAATTTATCTTGGTGGAGAAATACAAGAACTACTGAAAAAGAAAATTCTAAATCGATTAAGTTATTTAGATGGATTAGATTAATAATAATAGAGAATATACAGGGGGCGGGGAGCACATGTATATCTTTGATATTTTGCAAACATTTACGTAATAAATTGTATAGAATCATTAATTAATTCATGGTTTTTATTAGTTTCAATGATTTCCCATAATTGTGTAGTTACTTGATCAATGGTTTTCCCACCAACATCAACAATACGTATAGTTGGATCCTTATTGGTATCTAATATTTCTAAGAAACATTGTTTTACTTTAGCTTGAAATTGTTGTAATTCATAACGTTCATCACCCCATCCTTTGCGTTTACTAATCTCTTCTAAATCTAATGTAAGAAACAATGTCAAATCAGGTTTAGGTAATCCTTTATCTGGAGATAATAACCAATCAATATTATTCAATTGTTGTTTATTTTTACCTTGGGATATGGTTTCATCATGGAAATCATTTTTCGCCAATGTATAAGCAATACCAGAATATATATAACGGTCCAATATGATGAAATATCCTTGATTTAATAGATCTTGTATTTGTTGACTCAATTCCCATCTATTTGCCAGAAATAACAAATGAGCTGCTTGATCACTCAATGTAAATGATTTGTTGGTTAAATATTCATTGATTAATTTCCCAATGGGTGTTGAACGGTCAGGAAATTTGATTAATTTAGAAGGAGATAATTTTGTAGATAGTATTGATGCTTGTGTGGATTTCCCCGATCTATCAAGACCTTCAATTAGAATTAATTGACCTCTTGCCATTTTATCAACACCACCAAGAAGAAGTAATGATGTAGGATAAACAATTAGATATGAGTTGGAAAAAGAGAAGCAAAATAAAATTCAAACTTGGACGCGTCAAATTCAACGCACAACCATCTCTCTCTCATAGAAAAAAGAAAAAACTACATCATCTCAGTTCAAAAGAGAATCTTCAAGTCCACCAAAAAGCGATACAGGCCATTTAACTTCTTCTTACGTATCAATATAACTAAATGTAAAAGGGATTATGACCGAAAGAGTCATCGAAAAAAACTCATCAACCGGAGATACACCCTTTTTTAAAATATATTTATTAATTTATAATACCATCTTAAACTCTTTTCTTATCTCAGAGAATGCAATATTCTCCTTGGTTTAGGAATTAAACACCCCCCATCAACCTACGATAAGAATTTTGCCATCAGCTATCAAGTTAATTAGAACTACAATCAAATGCTAAAGAACGACGCCAATGGAATGGATTATTTGATGAATTTCAAAAGAAAAAAGAGAAGAAATAAATGGATTTGAAAATTTTTTTCTTTCGTAGCACCAAGAAGGAGTACGGTACCAAGAGAAACTTAATCTGAAAGTTGCGTGTACATTTTACAAAAAAATAAAGCGTACTCAGTTGTGTATGTATCATCAAGCATGCCTGCAGATAACTTGTTATAATAAGAGGGTTTCATCATATGATTAATAGTAGTAGTAGATATCGAGTTTAAGATACAAGAGAATTGGGTTGTTGAATTATAATATCAAATTAAGGGGACCTGTAAATGGTTACTTAATTATTTTGGTGCTGGAAAAATATATTTTGCTCACGTGAGACGAGGGAATTCTAAATATAGATGTTTTTTTTTAAAGCCGAATGGTAGTTAAAAATGTACAAATAAAAGTAGTACTTTGAACCACCACAAAAAACCGAGACAATTTAACAACCACTGATTAGAAGAACATCTAATTGATCGTATTTGATTTTTCCAAGTGTTGTTATTTCTTTGCATCCATCGAAACGAAACACATTTGATGTTTCTTTACGAAATACTATTCTGTTAAAGTCATAGTGAACACGTCAAACATTTATGTCGACAAGGTTCGGCTATTATTACCCACAAAACAATTCTAGCAGGCTTGTGCCGACAATTTTTAAAATCAGTCAAACTAAAACGACAAAATTGATTTCCCACTCTGATTCTCGTATTCCTTTCGAGTGTAAGCAAGGTTATGAAACGAATAAACCACATAAATAGACGACGACTTCGTCAACTGAAACAGAAAGAGTGGCCTTGCGGTGACAATTTGTTCAATTTGATAGATCTGATCGACATTACTACCACTATTCAAGTCGTATCTGTGTGATAAAATCCTATAGCCAGCAAAAGGCTGATTTCTGAGCCTCTATATCCCATTTATTTTGTTGAACTAGAAAGACTGTAACTCTAACTTTTATTCGGGCCAACCTCAACATCAACATTATTAACACTGCCTCGTTTAAGGCTTTTAGTCGAATTACACTGTTCCAGGTGAATGCACAAAGAGGAAAAAAAAAGAAAAAGACAAATTCGATTTCTGTCTAGGCTGCTGCTGTTGGTATTGCTGCCACATATTAAACTTGCTAGGTGAAACATCCTTAACAAGTAAAAGATCGTCGAAATTAAAAAAATATACATATCACTATATAACCCCCTGAACTCCGTTGTATTAACAATGATTATAATGTCAATCTCGATTACAAATTCAGGTCAATAGTTTAGTAATTCAGCCCAGTAGTAGTAGATAATTTGTTAAAGTTTTGTGATTTTGTTACATAATTTTTTTTTTTTTGGTTTGGTTATTCGTTCGTTCCAGACAAAAAAATTGTTGCATTTAAATTACTCAATTGAGTAATAAACGAAGATATTTTTTTTTTACCAAATGGATGCAATGGATGCAATTCATCAATTATTTCTATTGCTCTAAATAGTAACTACTACCCTTTATAACTTAGTGTCCACACAATATAGTGGAGCACACAGCAGGACCAACTAACTTATACTGTCATCCTCATACAAGGTTGAGTTCTATTTTTTTGCAATAATTTCAGTTCTGTTTGTATTGTCCCCTCGTTTTTTTTCTTTTCCCATTCAACAGGGGTGCCACAAAATGTAAGACAATCCTAAAAACACACACAAATTATTCGAGTAAACGTTACACTTAGTCGTCATTATTTGATATACACAAAAGAAACAAGGACACACACATACACATTCAAATGAGAAAACTCTTGAGATATAAGAGAGGGAGTAAACGATACTTTCCATCTCTAAATAGTGATGACGATGAAGGCATTGAAAACTAGACATTTTTAGATTGTTTGTTGCTGTGCTTGATTTGGATTATGAGTTTTAATACTTGAACTAAGGTACTAACAAGGTGAAATTTCACCTATTTTTGGAATTTCCTTTAGGTCTTCTTCCGCTTCTACTATTCTGGTGGGGTTTGTTATCACAAGAAAGTGGTATCAAAATCAAATACTAGTACCATCATCATCACCACTCAGTTTCAATGTCGGACAAAAAAAATTGACTTGTTCTTAATTCTACACCGGGTTGTGTAGCAAGTCAATAAGATCGGATTTAGAAAGCTTAAAAAATATATAAAATGGAGTTCCTATATAACTGCTATCTATAGATCTAGAAAATAGCTAGTAAAAAACCAACAAGATTCAGTTGTAATAAGGCATCTCCCAATTCAAAACTAAATAAATTTGACCGAATAGGAATAAATATTTCTGGTTTCTTTTTTTTCTCTCTGTTTCTGATTTCTAATTTCTGTCAGGAGTTTTAATAAAAAAAAGAACAAAATAATTTATTCCATTCAAATCAAGATTTCTCTCTCTTTTGTTCTTTCTGTCCTTTTTTTCTTTCTTTTTACGTTTAAAACAAACAAAGAAACCAAAGAAAAAAAATTTTAGTATAAACTTTCACTTTTGCTCTTTTTTTTCTTAATACAATTGTTCCTCTTTTCTTTGAAACAATAGTTATTAACTATCCTTTACCATCTTCGTTTTATATTTTATTTTTTTGGTTTAGTATTTAATTATACAACCCTTAGGACAACCTAACAAGATATATTATTATTATGCCAACATCTTGTTTACTAGTTGGGTCTAACCCAAATGTTGCATTCTACGCTTGGAGATTTTATCAATCAAATTCAGTTGCCGTGTCAATAGTGAATTCAAGTATTGATTCTAAATCCCCTATTACATGGAAATCATCTCAGCTTGGAACGTCTCAATATAGACCTGATAACTCATATTCTTCATTCAAACAAATCCCTACCACAGAGAAATTTGATATTATTATCCTTAGTTGCAGTTCTTTACAAGATTTTCAAAGCATATGTCAAGGGTTAACACATTTGCTTAATCAAGATTCTATAATATTAGTGGAGCTGACAGGCTACATCAAATTGGAACCATATGTATCGACCAATTTCCCCAATAACCCGTCCCTTGCTGTGGGGTCCATTATGAATGAAAGTGATGTTAGAATGGTATCGCGCAACGAATATTACCACCAAATTAGAAATAAAGATTCACGAATTTATCTTGGTTGTACTTCCTCCGATTCAGCATCATCCAATATAGCTAATAATAAAGGGTTCCAAAAAGTTTATAAATTGTTACAAACCGTACAAGAAGAATCTCATGGTTCTATTACATTGTTGAAATCTGTAAACCCAACTGAGTTCACCACTTACCAATGGAAATTAGCATTACCTCGTGTTATTTTCAGTCCGATCATGACATTATTTGAACTTACATTTCCTGAAGCATTGGAAAAACATATATTGTCGAAACCATTGATTACAGGGTTGATAAACGAGTTATTTAAACTCATTAAAAAAATGGGTTGCAAATTGGTCAAAGGGTTTGAGAATGAAAAAAATTTATTAAACTATTGGGAGAGTGTTTTCCCACAAACGAAGCAAAATGAGAATTATATCAATTCGCCTAATTTCTTTTATAATTTCCACAAACAATATGATTTGGAACTCGATTTATTATTGTTGCAACCAATTTTATTGAGTGATGATAGTGGTGTGAGAACTCCTTATTTGGAAAATATTTACTCGACGATGAGTCAATTTCAAAAAATGAATTCACCTACTGGATCTTTGTTTTTCGAACGAAAATCCGGGTCCAAAAATCCGTCTGTCAGTAATGGTGCTTCATCTAAGCAATTGGATGACGACATTCAAAGAAAGGTACAACAACAGAAGAAATTAGATCTAGCAATAAAAGATCTTGATATTGCCAAGATCAGTTTAGATAACGATATGATCAAGCAAGAAATGAATTTGAAAAGCATCCAACAAAAAATTGTCGATGCTGAATCCAAATTATCAAACTTGCAATATGATCAAGACAGGAAAACCAAATCCATTCAATATGAGAATGATGAAAAAATTAAACGACTTATTGATGACCACGAACGTAAATACAAATCATTAGATGAACAACATCAACAGAAAATTAAAAGCTTAGAACAGGAACACATGTCATTAGAAGCCAAATATAAACAAAAAATTAAAGAATTAGAAGAGAGATACAATAGAAAGAATCAATCTATCCCAGTAAACAACACATCACCAGTATCAATACCGGCACAACAACCAACACCAGTACAAGATAATATTGTATCTAGTACCAAAAATGTTAACCGTGATTCAGTGATGACTCTGGATGGTTTCCAAGATTATAAACATTTGGTGGAATGCGAAGGAGCCATTGGTCCAAATACTCCCGTTATCCAACAAAAACCACAGAATTCTCTGGTAACACATGTACAACGAAATGGCAGTGATAATTTTGTTGATGCTAATAATGGTGAGGCACAATCATATAGACCAAGCCAAGGTGACAGAGAGAGTCAAGCACAATCACAACCACAACAACGACACCAGCCACAACAATATCATTCATACAACAATGGATCTCAATCTAATGGCTATGCTTCTTCCGAACAACAATACTATGACCAAAACCAAAACCAACAACATCAACACCAACACCAACCACCACCACAGCAACAATATAGAAATGGTCCACCACCAATGCCACAATATTATAACAACAACAACAACAACAATGGAACAATTCCACCACCACAGCAACAATATTATCAAAATAATAACCAACCAAACTCAAGACCTCTGTACAATCAAGGTAATGGAAATATGTATGTGAACGACCAAGCTCCACCTCATGGATTACCAAATGGTGGAATGGCACAAGGTAATTTCCCACCAAACTTGAGATCTAACGGATCAATGCCAGGACCTAATAAGTATCAACAGTATCCATCTATGCATTCAAATCCTTCACATCAAAATATGCAACAAAAAAGATTGGATTCTTTAACAGGATCTATTAGTTCATACTATGATTATCAACAACAACAACAACAGCAACAGCAACAATCACAAGCACCCCCACCACAACCACATCAACATCATAGCTTTAATAATGCTGCACCAATTGATCCATTCCTTGAACAACGATTCAAAACTAACCCCAAAAAATCAAACCGTCGTTCTCAAATGCCTCTTGCTGGTAATATAGATGGGTTAGATATGGGTGGTAGAGGTGGTATGCCATTACCAGGAACCAATCGTAAATCCATGAATGTGATTAACAATTATGGAAATGGTAATGGTATTGCTCCAGCATCTAGACGTGCTAGTTCCGGTGGTCCCCTCATGTTAAACGGAAATGGTAGTCAACAAGCACCCCAGCAACAACAACAACAACAACATTTAGGGCCACATACTCTGCAACATGGAAATTATTTGAGGCCACCAAGTATGAATGATTCACAAACTTCTTCATCGTCGGCAAATTCAAATGATACACCCAAGACTCAAAATGATAATATGCAATTGAACGTTCCTACTATGGATTCAATGAATGCTAAGCCATTAGGGGGAATTGCTTCAGGTGGTAACAACAGCAATAATCACGTCAATGAAAAGAAGAAAAAGGGAATTTTCGGTAAAAAAAAGTAAAATAATGATTAACAAAAGTTTAGCATCTTGTTTTTTTTTGGTATTAACTGGTTTTGCAGAAGGGAAATAAAGATTTTTGGTTTATTAATCTATTTATTTTATCAATTGTTATTATATACTGTTGGTTATTTCTTTTTGCTTAATTTGTGTATGTGTGCTTTTCAGGTATTTGATATAGTTAGTTTTCTTGTATAGTTTAGTTTTCTTTTTTTAATAATAATAAAGTTCGTTTGTCTTTATAATGTTAGTTGATACTAGAATTCTCCGAATGGGTAGGTTGGTGAGTAACCATATGCAGAAAACAATAATCTTATTGATTGGAGATCTTGTAAGATCGTTGTTGCAAAATCAATAAATTTTTCTTGATTCTATCCATAATACACGACATTTGATTTTCATTGGTTGAAACTTTTTTTTATATCTTTCTCTCTTTGCTAATAATTATCACCAACCAACTACTACCACCAACCAACCACCAATCAACAGAAAAAGTGAAACGAAAAAACCTTCCAGACCAAACTATAACAGCAACAACAGTCTTCCTTTCTTTATATTTATATATTTATACTCCCCCACAATGGTTAAACGTTCATTTTATGAAGATGATGAATATATAATAAACAAACCAGGCACCACAACTGCCATTACACCAGAATTGGCTGAACAAGAATCGGTTCATGGTCAAGCAACTTTTATTGATGGGATGGTGATTAGATCAACACCAATTTTAGAAAAATATGCCAATTCAATAAGACATTATTTACATGATAAATTATCAATTTGGACTGCTGAATTAAATACTCAAACCCTGGCTTTTAAAAATGAATTAACTACAATAAATTCCGAAATCAATTCTTTAATATATGAACCAGTCTTACCTAATTTGATTTATATTTTAACTTTGACTTTAACTGGGAGCATTTTTGTTAGACAAAGAAATATTGGTATTAGATTTATTACTCCTATATTATTTGGTGGATTAAGTTTAAAATATTTCATGCCGAGAACATTTGAAGCTATTAGTGAAAAATATGATAATGTGGAAAAAGAAAACTTACCTCAATTATATGAGCAAAGACAAGAATTACAAAGAACTTTGAAAAATTGGGGCAATGATGTCGATCAAGGGTTAGAACAAGCTCAAGTGGGTGTTTATCAAGCAGTTCATGATTTTAGAAAATTGGTAAAAGAAAAATGGGAATAATAAAAAAGAAATATTACATTATAAATTATTTTTTAAAATTGGATAGATTGTCTAATTATTCATACAATAAAGAATATATATATATATATGTATATGTTTATGTAACTGTTTATGTAAATGAATAGATTTATTTAAATTTCGAAAATGCAGTTTAGTGAGTTTAAAGTCCATGAATGACATGGGTAGTTTTCATGAGATGTTGATAGTAGACCTCCCCTTCTCTTAAGTGAACAATATTTCATAGGTTGTGTAAACAAATGAGATCGCTCCAATGACAAGTAACACATAATTGGCAAGACTTAACCAAAAACGATTATTCTGTTCCTTTTCCAGTAACCCAGAATGAATCTTGCAACAACTTTTAAGATGTAAAATTGGCGGATACATATAAACCAAGGGAATACAAGCAAAACACCCAACAAATGAAACAAACTTATCTAAATTTTGACCACCAATATATGCAATATATGCAATAAACACAACAAATAAAGTTCTAAATAAGTTTTTTAGCCATTTAACACTTGGTGAACTTTTACCACTACCAAAAATCATTTTCGATTCCAATAATCTAATGGCAGGGAACAATTGTAATGGTGTCGATAATAATATGGCTAATGAATATAATAATTGTGTGATAATAACCATTGGTGAATCTTGTGGTAAATTCAATAATACAACAGTTTTAATTTTATCACCAAAAGTCAAATATCCCAAACTACCAACCATTATCATAATCACAGCAATGGTGAGAATGACTTGGCCCAAAACCCGAGGGAAATTGTTTGGATGAATCATTGATTCCTGAATAGGAATAATTAATCCAATACCTTCAAAGGCAAATATAGCCGTACCAATGAATAAAGAGAATTCAGATTCGTTAAAAAAATATTCAATGTTTTTCCCAAAATAACCGTGATTAACTCCCAACCATTGATACAACATGAAATAAACTATAGTGACCAACCCTGTCAAGATGAAAACATTAGCAAATACTGCCAGTAATGATAATTTTGTGATATCACGAATCAAAGATAATGGAACAATAATCACAACTTGCAATAATATAAACCAGACAATGTTGATATCAGTCACATCATACAGACTAACATTAGCAGTGAATGCTCGAAGGTTTTCCAGGGTAAACACAATATAAGCAGCAGCAAATCCAATTTGAGAAATAACAATCGAAGAAAGAATCAATCTTTGAAACCATGGTCCATATAATTTCAACCCAATTTCAGCAAATCCAGACACTTTAGTTGCAACTTTTGTAAATACCAAAATCAAATAACACCACCAAGACAATAAAGCAAATAATGACAATACTATAATAGAAAATGATAATCCACCGTTATAAAATGCTTTAAGGAGGAAAAGAACACCAGTTCCAACAAACGCTTTCAATAACAAGAAATATGCCTTTCTATCAGTGGCAGTTCCTCGTGGATTGAAATTATCATCTTGAAGTAATGGTGCTTGTTCGTGGGGTAGTAAATATTTATAATGATTAGCTATATTTTCATCATCTTCTAATTCTTCACCGGCGAAATGACCATAAATACTTAAAAATTCAATGAAATTCTTTGTTAAGAAATTAGGAGTTGTTGTACGTAAAGATTCTAATCGTTCGTCACGATGTTGTTGTTGATTCAATAAAAACTCACGACGAAACCCACCAGGAACATTAAATGACGATGCCGTTGATTTTATCAGATTGCCTCCTATAGAATCACAACTTCGTGATTTTTTCAATAATGGACGTTGGGCATCTTCTTTGATCCTATATAAATCTCGAGTGATATCAGCACCTTCTTGTTTTAATGAATCGAAATCACTAGGTAAATGCTTAGACACTTTTCTAATCAATTCAGGATCATCTATACCACTAGCTAAATCAATATCGTTGTCAACTTCCGGGTCATTTTCTGGTGAATGTTGATTCTCGGAAGAATTTTCTGATGTTGATTCCATCGCTACGGATTCAGTGTCACCTCGCATAAACTGAGAGTTGGCAACATAAGAACTAGGCGCTGAACCTCTTGGTGATGGACTAATATATGGAGATTGAGATAATGGAGATTTTGTCAATAATGCTATTGATCGTCTTCGTTCTGTTTTCTTTATTGATTGGGGGTTGGACATGTCTTAAATCAAATATATATATAATAATGAACTTTTAAAAAAAAATAAACGGAAAAAACGAATGCTAGTTTAAGTTAATTTATGTGGATCTATGTTTGGTTTTATGCAAATTGGTAGTCAGTTGTAGCTGTAGCTGTTGTTGTTGTTGTAATTGTTTATTGTAGATTTGACAGTAATAGATAAGAAAGTAAAAAAAAAAGCAGAAGAGGAATGTTTTGTTTATTGTTTACAGTTATGTGGGTGACACCTAACAATTTTTGTTTTATTTATAGGTTTAGTAACAAAATCACAAATCATAAAACTTATTACTATAAGATTTGTTGTTGAGATTTTGTTAGTAAATTTTCTTGTTTCGCCTGTTCCGCTCATCCTCCTCATCCTCCTCGTTTCATTTGGTCGCCGGAACTTATTGCTTGTTTAAGATATGATCTAGTTGTTCAATTTCCATCAACACTAAAAAAATCTACTAAAATTTCAAGTCTACAACCAAGCGTTGAAGAGGGGGATTGAAAGAAGGTTGAAGAATACAACACAACTGATGACAATACACCTATTGTAATTCATGTATGCATTGTGCGTCAAACAAATTCTGGTGTTTATCAAAAATTAATGCCGTGCTAAACCGATAAGAAATGAGCACCCCCTTCTGGCCCTGCAATTCTGGTCTGAAATAGCGGGAACAAAGCAAAACGACAAAACACAATACACTCGCACGACTTGGCGGGAAAATGCGAACGACAACAAAACCGTTCTTGGCGCTGTCCTGTTGTTACCAGCGCGACTTCATTCTGTTTCCAAACGGTTACAGAATTCCATGGCGGAATTTAGATTTATAATAGTTTAACTCAAAAGGTAATTCTACCAGGTGCCTATACTGTTTTGTAAAACCTATAAAGAGTTTGGGTCATTCATAATCTGCTCGACTTTCTTTCGCTCAATTGACTACAAGGTTGAATTATTATAACACACGTCTATCATTATAGTATCTAATTAATTAAGTTTTGTCTGGTTCTGGTGTTGGTTCATAATTCAACTGTCTTAGCTGCATTCGTTGATCTCTTGACAATTTCCCAGTATCCATGTTTTCGGTATTTTTTAGTTTCATTCTTCGTTCAAATCTTCTTTCAGCAGCATACTTCGATTCTTCTTCCCTCTGTCTTTCTAACTCTTCTTGACGTTGTCTTTCTTTAGCTTCTAAACGAGAACTTCTTTTACGTACTGCCAATAGGTTAACCATTTGAATCTCCT
>OBUW01000175.1_pt1 | contig 47458 bp, 22 predicted proteins | sample 1475761 | NCBI WGS metagenome assembly OBUW01 (sample SAMEA2579908, study PRJEB22360) | human gut metagenome | biome: human gut; feature: human-associated habitat; material: faeces | place: Denmark | collected 2008/2010
ATATATATGGATAATAAACTACTTGATATACTTTTAAATTATGGTTTGATTTATTATAATTTTATGGTTGGAAAAAAAAATTCTCTTGTGTTGTTGTCTTATTTTTGTTTGTTTTGATTTGATTTCGCTAAGACGATTTTGCATATAAGACAACAACAACAATACACGCCCTTTCCCTGCACTCTCTCACTTTTGTTGCTAATTTTATTAGTACGCTGCCTCATTTCCCTTCTTTTGCTCCATACATACAATAAATTTGAGCCCTGTCCCACTACTCTTATTCACTAACATAAGACAACACCTCATAGAACAATAATAATAAGAATCACCCAATATTTGAATCAACTATATCTCTTCATCGTCAATCCTGATTATCATCGAAACTGAAAACTCATTTAATAAAACAGTATGCATTTCTTCTTTTTATAATATATTTACACACCTCTAATCTATACATATATACTTTGCATTAACTCATAAATCACAAAATAATGGCAATTAATCCTAGAACTGAAAATTTACAACATAAACTAACCACATATATCCCTCTTGTTATCCCATCACAAGAAAAAAAAACCAATAAAAGGGATAAAAACTTGAGTCATTTAAACTGGAATGTCGTTTATCCCCCTTTGTGTTTCTGGTTTTATTTCATTTAAAAGACATCACCTTGGTCAAACATGGCATCAGCAACTTTGATGAAACCAGCAATGTTGGCACCTTTCAATAATGATGGTAAACCATTTTCGTTCTTTTCGATGGAGTATTTTTGAGCAGTCTTGTAGCAGTTTTCGAAACAAGTGTACATGATTTCTTTCAATTTAGCATCAACTTCTTCGTTAGTCCATTGAACTCTTTGAGAGTTTTGAGCCATTTCTAAACCAGAGACAGCAACACCACCACAGTTGGCAGCTTTACCTGGAGCATACCAAACACCGTTGGAATCTCTGTTAGCTTCAAAGACTTCGATAGCTTCTTTGGTGGAACCCATATTGGAACCTTCAGCAATGAATTTACAACCAGCATCAACCAAAGCTTTGGCTTCTTCACCGCTGACTTCGTTTTGGGTAGCAGATGGCAAGGCAACGTCGACTTGACCAACTTTAGTCCATGGACGGACACCAGCCAAGTATTCAACAGAGTGGTCACCAGAGAACAATTGCACAGAGTCAGCAACAATTTCTTCTAATGATTTGAATTTCAATTTAGCAGCAGCAATGGCGTAAACTTGATCAGCAGTGATACCATTCTTAGAAATGATTGAACCTTTAGAGTCTGACAAGGAAACAACAATACCACCCAATTCAATTACTTTCAAAGCAGCGTATTGAGCAACATTACCGGAACCAGAGATGGCAACTCTTTTACCTTTGAAAGTTTCTTTACCATTGGTGGCTTTTTCAATCATTTTTTCAACGTAGTAAACACAACCGTAACCAGTGGCTTCTGGTCTAATTAAGGAACCACCCCAGGTTAAACCTTTACCGGTCAAAACACCCGCCCAGTTGTTTCTCATTTGTTTGTAAGCACCGAATAAGAAACCAACTTCTCTACCACCAACACCAATATCACCAGCTGGAACATCGGTATCTGGACCAATGTATCTGGCCAATTGTCTCATGAAAGAAACACAGAATCTTCTGATTTCATTGTCAGATCTGTTTTTTGGGTTGAAATCGGAACCACCTTTACCACCACCCATGGACAATCCGGTTAAAGCGTTTTTGAAAATTTGTTCAAAACCCAAGAATTTCAAGATTGACAAATTGACAGTTGGGTGGAAACGTAAACCACCCTTGTATGGACCTAAAGCGGAGTTGTATTGAACTCTGAAACCGTTGTTGACTTCGATTTCACCTTTGTCGTTTTCCCAAGTGACTCTGAATTGAATGATTCTTTCTGGGATAGAAACAACTGGAATAACTTTTTTGTATTGTGGTTCTTCTTTGAATAAAGTAGAATCTTCAACAGCAGAAACTAATTCATCGTAAGCTTGTTGGAATTCTGGTTCGTGAGGTAAGACCATTGTGTATATGTGTATTTATGGATAAGTGATTAGTGATTTAAATGAAAGTTAAAGATAAAGATAACAAATCAAATAAAAAAGGAAAAAGAAGAATATGAAAGATTAAATGAAAAATTGGAAAACTAGGAGAAGTACAGAAATATTTATACAATTCTTGAAAAGAACTAAATGAAAAGGAAAGAGTGTTGAAATTTGTAACATGATATTGATGACTATGGTACAAATTGTATTGCAAATTGCCTAATAATTTTTAGTTTCTTTTCCCATATAGATTTTGCCTAAAAAAGAATGATTGAGATGCAATAATAAATTGTTTTCAAACTTGGTGGAGGAAAAAAAAAAAAAAATTGTTTACTAGTCGTATTACACAAAATCGGAAAAACGTGTCTATATGCAGGTAAATCACTGATAACGAAATCTAATCGTCCAATAAAATTAATTTGGTAAACACAATCAAATTTCAGGGTACTGTATATTGAAATAAGTCAGAACTGTCGAAGCCTATACCGGCGCGACAGTTTCCAGTACGGTTAACTATTGCGAAGAAGATTGAGGAGAAGGTTTAACAATCAATAAACCTTAACAAATAAACTATTGTTATGTCACGAGGTTTTTTGGAAGAATCTGAAGGGAGGCATGGGAACACGTCCAAGCAAAAACACTATAAGTCAATGCCTCTGGAAATAAGCATTTGTTATCTTGTCTTTGTACTTTTTTTTAGAATTGAGACATGTACAATTGTAGCACTACCAATTGACTGAATCAAAAGAGGGAATTCCGATAAATGGAAAAGGTATTTTTTTGGTTTCATTTGCAAACTAAAAACGTCTTGTGCTATTTGAAAAACTCCATTGGTCTTGACTACTTGAAAGTCACAGTGATAGATTATTGGATAACGATAACGCTTTACTTTAACAGCTGTGTGATTATGTATAATACAAATTATAAGGCATTTGTTGTTGTGTTGTCTACATAACTAAAGTCAATTCGTATTCTATTTTTCTGTCTAAGATTTTTTTCTTTGACTCGGGGCAAATTGAAAGCTAAATCAAATACTTGGGAAAGCTCACACCCAGTTTTAGTCCTGAAAATGTATATTGAATACCAATAGTGAGTATTACAATAATTACAATCTAACATATATAGTATAGTTTAGATTGCCTTACAGTTTATATTGCAAAACCGGAATAAATTGGGCAAACTAAACTGAAATATGTAGGAACACGAAGTAAAAGTTAACAAGATCATAATCAAGCGTTGGGTTTTTTTTTTGTACAATCTTGGGTGTGATTGGATATCCTGTTTGATTATTGGCTAGTGATAAAAGCCAATGACCCTTTTAATAGAGAAGAAAAAGAAAGTTATCCCGGGTTAAAACCAGTTTCTTAACCATTATGAAAAAGAAAAGAAAATTTTTGTTTCTCGGCTCGGCCCATTGTAATTGAATGATGCCGCAAAGTTAAACTGAAAATTAAAAATCTGATTGGATTGATTAACTAACTACTATAGAGGCTATCCAGTTGATTCAGGCACGAAAAATATATACACATACACACTTACTTACATATGAGATGACTCAAGTTTGTTTGATAATCCTCCCTTTTTCTATTCTAATGAGAGTTACCCCAACTTTTTATAATTTCAATTGTAAGCAGTAAATTGACGTCACAGTAGATTATTCAGTGAAATGGTTTTTGAAAATATTTTGGGATAGATTATGAACGAATTTTCCATAAAATTTTGCAATAATTTTTTTATAAAACTATTTTGATTGTTAATTGAGAAAAAAGAATATTCTTTTCTGTATATTTTCATTTTTCTTCTTTGAACGCAACAGTAATATACCTCTTTCAAGAATAAATTGTAGCCTTTATAGGACTGATTGTGTAATTAAAATATCAATCCTGACACTAATTACAATATTCTGAAGTTTCTAAAGTGTGTACATACACAGGGCCTACCTACTTGGAAGGAGCTGTTTACAACCTCAAAAAAGACTGAGCAGTTGCAACTCTTGTAAGCCCTTTAATTCTATCCCAATGCTAAAATTATTCATTGAATAGCAAATACCGGATCTAATACTAAGTGTAGATATTATGTAACCAGCATTGCTACCACATGCTCGGTACTAGTTAACTCAATTCCTTCATATAAGGCTATATGCTACTTTTCTTTTTTTTTTCTGTTGACTCATCATTTTTTCGTGTTCTCAGTTTTCTGTCAACCAAGTTTTTCTGTCACTATTGTTGAAAAATTTCTCCAGATAATATAACAATACACACTTCTTTTGCCATTAATCTAATCACCAAAAGCATACAACATAATTTTGTCTTATTATTCATTAGTTGAACATGTCTGCTTTACTTAAAGAAACATTCGCCAGATGCAAAAAGGAAGGACGTAATGCCTTAGTTAATTTCATCACCGCAGGGTTCCCTACCATTGACGATACCATTCCTATTTTACAAAACATGCAAAATGCCGGTGTCGACATTATTGAATTGGGTGTTCCCTTCTCTGATCCGATTGCTGATGGTCCTACTATTCAACAAGCCAACAATATTGCCTTAGATAACGGAATCACTGTTCCTAAATGTTTAGAATTATTATCTCAAGCCAGAGATCAAGGTGTCACCGTGCCAATTATTTTGATGGGATATTATAATCCAATTTTGAAATATGGTGAACAGAAATTTTTAAAAGATGCAGCCGAAGCTGGTGCCAATGGGTTCATTGTCGTTGATTTGCCACCAGAAGAAGCAATCAAATTCAGAACCGAGTGTACCAAATATGGCTTATCATATGTCCCATTGGTTGCTCCCGCCACTTCTAATGATAGATTAAAAATTTTGGGAGAAATCGCCGATTCATTTATTTATGTTGTTTCTAAAATGGGTACTACTGGTGCTTCAACTAAAGTTTCCACGGGGATCCAAGAATTATGTGATCGAGTAAGAAAATATGCTGGACCCGATACTCCATTAGCCGTTGGATTTGGGGTTTCTACTAGAGAACATTTTTTGACCGTTGGTGAAGTTGCCGATGGTGTAGTTATTGGATCAAAAATTATCACTTTGATTGGTGATTCTAAACCAGGTGAAAGAGGTAAAGTTGCTTATGATTACGTCCAATCTATTTTAGGTAATGACTTCAAACCTAATTATCCTAAAACTTTTGAAAGAAATAACAATAACCAAGCTAAAGAAACTAAACCAGTTTTGGAAGAAAACCACAAATATAATCCAAGATTCGGTGATTTCGGTGGTCAATATGTCCCTGAAGCATTACACACCTGTTTGGCTGAATTAGAAAAAGGATTTGAAGATGCCGTTGCTGATCCTGAATTTTGGAAAGAATTTAGAGATTTATATTCATACATTGGAAGACCTTCTTCTTTACACAAGGCAGAAAGATTATCTGAACATGCTGGGGGAGCACAAATCTGGTTGAAAAGAGAAGATTTGAACCATACTGGTTCCCATAAAATCAATAATGCTTTGGCTCAAGTGTTAATTGCCAAGAGATTAGGTAAAAAGAAAATCATTGCTGAAACTGGTGCTGGTCAACATGGTGTCGCCACTGCTACTGCTTGTGCCAAGTTTGGATTGGAATGTACTGTATTCATGGGAGCTGAAGATACTAGACGTCAAGCATTAAATGTTTTCAGAATGAAAATTTTAGGTGCTAATGTTGTCCCAGTTAAAAATGGGACTCAAACTTTAAGAGATGCCACTTCTGAAGCTTTTAGATTTTGGGTATCTAATTTAGAAACTACTCATTATGTTGTTGGATCGGCAATTGGTCCTCACCCATATCCTACTTTGGTTAGAACTTTCCAAAGTGTCATTGGCCAAGAAACCAAAGAACAATTCAAAGCTTTAAACAATGGTAAATTGCCTAATGCAGTTGTTGCTTGTGTTGGTGGTGGTTCCAACTCCACTGGTATGTTTTCCCCATTTGAAAACGATAAAGAAGTTAAATTATTAGGGGTTGAAGCCGGTGGTGATGGCTTAGATACTGAACGTCATTCTGCCACTTTAACAGCTGGTATTCCTGGTGTTTTCCATGGGGTTAAGACTTATGTTTTGCAAGATAATGATGGTCAAGTCCATGATACTCATTCAGTATCTGCTGGTTTGGATTATCCAGGTGTTGGTCCAGAATTGGCTTATTGGAAAAGTATTGGTAGAGCCGAGTTTGTTGCTGCTACTGATGCACAAGCTTTGGAAGGGTTCAGATTATTATCACAATTGGAAGGTATCATTCCTGCTTTGGAAAGTTCTCATGCTATTTATGGTGCTGTTGAATTGGCTAAAACAATGTCTAAAGACCAACATATTGTCATCAATGTATCTGGTAGAGGTGATAAAGATGTCCAATCAGTTGCCGAAGTATTGCCTAAATTGGGTGAACAAATTGGCTGGGACTTGAGATTCGAAGAAGATCCTTCAAAAGTAGAGAAAAGTTTTATGTGATTTGTGTAGAGAATAAGTGTATAACAGTATATATATATATCTATTGTGACTCTATAACCTAAAATATACTCAACACAATCCATTTTGTCTAGTCTTCCACGTGATGACCGTTTATATCATTCATTGCAAATGTTCAGGCATTGTCATCATTATCAAGACCAAAGATGACCAGCCCAAAAAGTTTTTAGCTCTTTGAGCTTCCCCTGTTTCGTCATTATATTGTTCCCATACAAACCCAGTTTTATCAGCTTGATCAAATACATTTTTAACAATATTTATCCTCAAATCATGATAAGTTTTAGCAAATTTCTCTCGTAAATCAGTAGACATATGATGTTTGCTACGAATATAATAATCTTGAATACTATCCAAAATCAAATAATTTATTGGTATCCATATTGGAGATCTCCAATAATCTTCACCTGTCTTATAAAATTCGTCAGCTTTTGATAAAGATCTAATACCATAAGGCGTCCATAATTCTTCTGGGTTGGAAATTAAATCTATAATGTGTTCTAATTTATCAGTATTAGCTTCCGGGATCAACTTGGTTAAAAATGGGAATAATGAAATATATCCTTTGAAACAAACAAAAATATTCTCATCATCATCATTAACTGAAACATCACAATAAGTTTTATCTTCTGGTGACCAATGTAACTTTTCAATGTTATCAATGATATCGTTTTCTAGGTTCTTATAGGTTTCTACATCCTCATCAATATTCAAAATCTCTGCCATTAAACGGATAGATCTTGTCATAATACCAATCCATGATATCAAATCAACATTCAATTCAGCTACATCTGCAGGTAATGCTCGAGGATAATCGTCCAACCCACTAGCAAGACAATGGGTTAAGGTTCTACCTCTCCATCTATATGCTTCGGGGTTTGTTCCTCTGTCAAATTCTTCAACATAACCTTTTTGAGTTCGACGAAACATATCAAGATGTGATTTCAATTTAGGATACACTTGTTTGGTATAATTTGTTAACACTTCGGGGTTTTTCAACACAAAGCCGCCCAAGTTTTCTCTTGATAATGATTCATCGACATTTTTTGGTTCATTAATGGTATCATAATTTCCAACCACAGAATCAAGTAGATACGTGAGAACTAATGTCAATGTTGGAGGATTTACAATTTGTGGACTTTGTACAACAAATTCAGCTGGTACTCTTGATCTCAGTTCTTTACCCAAGATTTGTTCACGGGCAATCCAACCATCTTCATCTATCAAATTAAACCAAGATTTGGTTATTTCTAAAACTAAATCAGAGTCATAATTCAACAATGGCAATAAATGGAACCCTTCATCCCAAAGAAACCCTCGTGGAAAAAATGGTCTTGAAGGAACCAAAGTAAACAACTCGTATGGGCCTTCAAAAGTACCTTCCAATTTGTAACTCTCAAACGAATCTTCATCAAATACAGTTTCCCTATCAACTAGCTGATCACCATAAAAATAGGAAAGTCCCCCTAACAACCCAGACAATACTTCTTTACCAAACTTTTTGTATTTTTTGGAATTGAATGGAGGCGCCAATTCGAAAGGGTTATTAAACTTTTCATCAAATGCCTTTAAAGAATTTTGTATTCTAAATTTCAAATTATCAAAAGTGATTCTTTCTGTGATCGGTGTTAATGCATTGTTATATACAACATCAAATTCACATGACCCTTGATACACTTTTTGAACAAAATGTAAATTTCCTTCAAAATCTTGTAAGTCCCTAAGAATGAACAAATTTTCTGGTGGGATAGCTTCAACACCTCCAAATTTTTCAACAAGTTTTTGGATTGATTCTTGCAACATTGTCATGAAAATGTCTCTTGCCCTCCAAACATTATCATCTGGAACAGTCAAACTATAATGATGTGCCTTTCTAGGATCTAATTCAGGATCAACATCCGTTCTTCCAGCTGGATGGACATTAGTTTTGGGGCCATCGTTAATTTCCAATTCAAATGCACCCAATTCTTCTGAAACACCTGCAAATTTGACATTTCCCTCATATCCTAAAACATTTTTTGGATTCTCCAATTTCAAAAATCCAGTTCTACTCGTGGTCTCGTCACCATTTTCTTCAATGACTTTTTGTTCACCTTCCAATCCACTATACCATATAAAAGAAGTTTTTATATTTTCAAAACCTTTATGAGGTTTAGCTCTAATTTTAACACCCCAAGACAATCCATCGTCACTTTTAACAAAATCAATTATTATTTTGATATGACATTCATCATCATCTATGATTTGTCTCCCACCAATTCTTGGATCATAGGATACCCAATTGGCTTTCGACATTTTGTCATGTTGTTCATAGAAATGTCTTATTTTACCAATACCTTCATAGTCATTAATTGAAAACCACATTAACCCTGATAGCAAGGATCGAGGAAATCTGGGTCTAAGTCCAAAATATAATGCTGATCGATAAGGTCCCCATAATAATGAACTATTGGATATTTGTGAATACTGGGTTGGTAAATCAACGGTATCGTTATTGGATTGTAGTTCATTGTTGTCATACAAATCAAATTTTATTTGATTGCTGGCAAATATCACTTCCAAAAGAAATACAAATGGCAACCACGATAACAATCTCATATTATATCGTTTCAAAAAAAGGGTTGCTAAAGTAGTAAATACACCAAGTATTGAATTGGAGAATTGATGAACGAAAAATATGCCAAGTGTGTGCAAAATAAAGTGAGCGAAAAAATAGACACACCGAATTTGAAGCAAAAGTGAAGAAACGTTTTATTACGTAATAACACTCGTACACTTTTTTTTTTCGTTTTGTATGGGTTCTTTCTTTGATATTGTTGTTCCACACAAATTCCTACTTCTGATATGTGGCCACATAAAAAGGGTCTTGGAAATCGACTAAGCTATGGAGTATATGGAAATGCTATAGTTTCAATAGATTCTGTAATAGAGGCACAGAACCAGGATCAACTGGCAAATACCAATATTACGATTCCTCATAATGATTTCGAGATGAGTAAGAAATCAATACCTATGATGTTCCCCAGACTAAATGATGAAACCGTGGAATTAACTCCTAAACAAAATAGTAATCAGGAATTGGTAGAGAATCAAATTTCCAAGTTCAACATTAATTCATCAATGGCCAATACAATTAACTCCCCAATTAACCCCCCTAAAGGGAAACTACCCAAAGAATTGAGCAATAACACCTATATACCTCAAGATATAATACGAGCATACATGTTTGAATCCAAGTCTTTGACTTCTAACATGGCATATGACCCTATACATGGAGATCTTTTACAAACATTTGATATTTTTGTTAAATCAGAGGATGCATATGTTGATCTGATGACATTTGTAACAGGCGAATCTCTGTCAATTTTAAATATAACAACGTACGAATCAAAAGATGATTGTATCGTGCTATCGCCAGCATACCAAATTGACTTTTGTGACCCAATATTGCAAATTGAAGTCTCAGACAAAATTGATGGTGTTGGATTGGTGGCAGTTCGAACAGGTGCCAAGGTGTACATTTTAAACATTTGTCTAGATAAGCTTACGTATATTGAAGTGATCCCAAATGTGGTGCTATTTGTCTTGGGAGAAATATCTGCAGACTGCTTAGCTGGAAACGTGCTAGCCGACGTTTGCTTTAGCCCTAATGACAGCAGGAAAGTTGCGGTGGTGGACATCAAGGGTAATTTGACTGTGTGGTATGTCAATAAAACAGTACCAAGTATAAGAAAGTTTATCAAGGAACAATTTGTCAAAGAGTTATCGGATTCACAATCATTGTCCAACTGGCGACGCATTTGTTGGCTCCCACTGTGTGATCACTTACTTATTATTTCAAGAGTAGAAATCTTGAAGGTTATGCCTAATTCAGAGTCTTCGGGAAAGATAATAGTTACTTCGAATACGTGGTCTCGAATAAGAGATGTGAATGTGATTGATGAGTACATGTTTTTGTTGACCTCAAAAGAATTGATTTGGTTTAGTGCTAATGACAGCATGACAAGATTATTATCCTGGAAACATTTTTTAGATGATAGTGACCCATCATTAAAATTTAAAGTTGTGGAAACTTCTCCGAAAGTGTTTACTTGCTTTTTATATTCACAAGTGAACCCCTTAGTTATTGTTTATTCATTCGGATTTAAAGGTAATAAGCCATATAGTTTACGAGATCCTTACTATTTTAGAAAGAGTTCTGATAATTACGATTTGAGACAAATAAACATCACCAAAACAGAGGACGCATTGTTAATTTTTGAATTAACTACCGGGTTAGCAATTCATCTGAGACGTTTAATTAGCAAAAATGAGAATGATATTTCCAATTCCCTGTTTCATTCCAAATTGGTAGATTCTAGTGTCAATAAGCACAGAACAAATTATTTGAAACAGTTTTCCAAGAAAGAAATCAAAAAAATGATAGCCCAGTTTTCAAATATAGGTGAACATGATTGTACTACAGCATCACAGCAGATTGATTTAATACAGCGATATGCATACGAACTAGGAAACGGATTTGCCCAAATGGGTAATTCTCAAGCTGCACAACAACTGAATTATTTCTCATTATACGAAGTCTGTAATAGTGTACCGTTAGGGGTAACTGATTTGTTGGAATTAGATGATATGATTGTGCAATTAGAGAACTCATTACCTCCAGAGCGCCTAAAAGTGAAAAGTTTAATCAATAATTCATTCATACGAAGGAACAAATTTATTAATAAAAAGGAAACAAACACACACATATATGATATTTACCAAATGTTAGAGCAAATCTACCCTACCCATAATAAACCATCGTCAAAACTAGCAGCATCCATATTAATAGGATTATCCCTAATAAAATGTCAATACGAATCAAACGATTTAAAGGAAAAATTGCAAAAATCTATAGCCAATGCACCAGAAAAGGTACAAACATTGTTGAATGAATGGGACGAGGAAGACAACGATGATAACTCCCAAACAGAGGGTCTTACACCTACTCAGCATGATTCCCAGTTTATGATTCCAACCATTAAGTCGTCGATTCCGGCACTCAGAGTAAACTCACAACCAAGTCTTCGCCAGCAAGTTTTGACTCAAAATTCACAAACACAAACATTACTCCCTTCATCTTTAAACTCAACTGTTCCATCTATTTCTAGTTTCCCTTCACAAAGGTCAATATCATCACAAGGAAGCCAATCAAGATCAGGTTCGCAGCCTAAAAAGAAACGGAAGAAGAAAGGAGGATTTGCATAGATTGCTGATAGAGCCAGCTGCTGTGTTGCTAGTTTAGGTTAGTATTGAATTAGTTTCTTTTTTGATTGCAAGAATGTGTTTGGCCAATTGTTGTGGATTTGCTCCTTCATCTAATAACTTTATACACAACTGCAAAACAGTTTCGTCTAGTTGAACACAATTCATAAGACGGGCCAATTCAACAATCATGGAATTTGGGTCAGGTGGCATGGTAAGTATGTACTATTTAGAATAAATGTAATTGATGGATGATTGTGTTTCAATGAATGTCTAACACCTAAAGTTTGTTTGTATTTTCTGATTGTTTGTTTTCTTTTTCTTTTTTCCAGCTGATTTTTTTTTCCACTAAGAAATGCTGATTCAGGTTTGATTGGCCACTTCATAGTGTAATGATAACACCTATTTATTTATGTCGTGGGGCATTTTCACATTATCGACGATACATATCTCAATCAACTCATGACCCTTTGAAAATTGCATTTTTTGGTAGTGATAATTTTAGCGTGGCCAGTTTAAATAAGCTCATTCAATATCAAAAGAAAAACCCAGACAAGGTCAATAGCGTTCATGTCATCACAAGAAGCCTTAAGCCACAAGGAAGATATATGAAAACAGTACAGGATCTTCCAGTTGGCAAATTTGCTAGTCAACAGGGTCTATCCATAATGAGAGCGGATACTTCTCAGGAAATAACACAGCTTTCAGAACAATATCTTTTCAATCTTGTGATCGCTGTATCGTATGGTAGACTCATTCCTTCAACATTCATACAACATTGCAAGTATGGTGGACTTAATGTTCACCCGTCACTTCTACCGAAATATAGTGGCTCGTCACCATTGCAGTATGCCCTATTGAATGATGATAAATTTACTGGATGTACCGTTCAAACATTACATCCTACAAAATTCGATCATGGTGATATTATAATACAATCTTCGGAAATACCTATACTGGATGATGACAATTCTGTTTCATTATTCAAAAAATTTGGCGAGATTGGAGGTGATCTTTTAGTTAAATCAATAGACCAGGGCTTGTTTGTCAACCCGACCCCAATAGAAAACAATTATACACGTTCAATGGCTCCTAAAATCCCTAAAGCCAAACTGCAAGTTTTTTGGAACAAATATCTGGCTCGAGAAATCAAGAGACTATACGATGCATTAGGGCCGATCTTTACGTTTCTAAACGTTAATGTAATCAGAAAAAGAAAACAAATATGTGAAAAGCAACGGGTGATATTATCTTGCGTCAAAGAGTATCATTTAACAGACTCATTTGAACAATTGAAAGAACCAGGAGATTTTCTGTTGGTAGAAGAAGGACTTCTTGTTAAAGCCAAAAAAGGTGGGGTTTTAGTTGAGAGAATAAAAATGCAAGCCCAAGAAGAGGAAAGCCCAGAAAAATTTATAGGCACATATTCCAAAAAAGTGGGACCAGACATGCCCAAACATTTCATAAATTGATTGAACAAAAAAAGGGCCAGTCAATGCCAACTACATATATAAGGTAAGAAATAAAAAAAAACACCAACAAATGTGTACTTCTATTGAACCTTAATATACATATACTTGTAAATAGACAAAAAACAAAAAAAAGAAAGGACTAGAGAGTTACTTGACAATGCTTGTTAAATTCTTGAACAGCAATACCAATTTTCTGATATAAGAAATTTCTGCTAGTTCTATCTGGAATAGGTATGAATGGACCCTTTTTAGCTTTCAACTGAATTGTCAATCCTGTAGGTTCAACTGAAATCGACTTGATTTGCTCAAACTTAATTACCCATTTCGACAATAATGAATTTATATCAAACAAAATTATCAATTTGAAGGAAATCAAAACCGCCATCTCTTCGCCTGGTAAAAGCAAATGTGCCAAATACTTTTGATTATAGTAGACACCACCATCCACATTATTAAGCCAAAATTGACCTTGTGCTTCTCTTTGTGAATATGGCTTGACAACCCCATTAGGGTTTACATATCGTGGCAATCGAACCTTATCTAACCCCTCACTATCGAAAACAGTCGTGGTATTACGAATTCCCTCACTGACATTTGATGCCAAATCAAAAAACCCAATGGCGGTTTTTGTGGGCAATCCAATAATTCCTTTGCCTAGCCCCTTGAAAAATCCTGCAGCGCCATCACTGTTTGCCCCTTCAATAGGAGCTGTGGCCACTCCCGTAACACCTGAAGACAAAGAATCGAAAAAAGAATTAGCACCAGTAGCGAACCCATACAATGCGTGTTTTGGTCTGTTTCTCCTTGTATTCAAACGACGGCGTTCTTGGAACAGTTTATCCATAGTGGCTACCGACAACCCTTTAGCAATAGATCCAGTTACCTTCGAAATAGAATCGGAAAATCCAAAAACAGACTTCTTAACAAAACTCAATCCACCCTTAGCAATACCAATCCCTAACTCTTGCGGACGGTCATTCAAAACAAATCCTTGGTAAGGTTCATAAAATATATCAATGACACCCGAAGAAAGCAAATTAAACAAACCCACTGGATTCCCCAAAAAGTCGGCTGATCCAATGATATTATGAAGCTGGTAGAAAAAGGCTTGGCTATAATGTGTTTGAATTGAATCAGCCAAAATTGGGATCGGTACCCTTATATTTTCAATAAACAAAGCATTTAACTTTATTGGTGCATCATTTATATTTCCGATTGCCATTGTCAAAATATTAACGAAAAACATCAATGTGTTTTGGGATGAACCCTTATCCTCTGCATTGACCCTTTCAGTTCGCACAAATGATAAGTTTGCTTGAAGTGGTTGTAAATGTAATGCTTCAAAATATATATCGCTGGTGTCGCTAAGCTTAGCTGGCTCGGGTATATTCAAGTTGTCATCACATAGCCTGTCTACATGTTGCTTATTCCATGATGCCCCTGGAAACTTGGAAAAATCCAATAATGCAAAAAGGAAATCTTCATCAATCTCTAATGTCATTTCTTGCAACAAAAGGGTAGCATACTTAATGAACAATACACCATGTGTATCATCTTTCACACGGCAGATAGATCCCGAGAATGCTGGATGGCTATTCAACTCTTTCCCGGTTTTCGGAATAACACTTGGGTATAAAATAATTGGGAATATGCCTCCATAAAGTTGATTATCAATCTGAATCCATTTCAATTTTGCACTAATATTTTGATACAAATTAGACTCATTATATCTAAACTCTAATCCTTTCAAAGTTATATAACACAATTCTTGATCTCTTGTATTGATCAAAGACACCCCAAATCCGTCAAACTTTGTAACGATTTTGGTGTGGTAATTTTCATCATTTTCTACCGCTTCAAATTGACCAGTGTGACTATTTGCCACTGAGCTCGACGAAGTCGAACCACCTTTTATCTGGTATAGACTACTGGATGGGTCATAATTTGAAATAACCAAGGATTGTGTAGGTCCATCAGCAACAACATTGAGGTCAACAATTCTTTGTTCCTTGTCATTTGTAGCAGGAAGTCTAAAGGGCTTCAAGTTACCAATTTCTGCCAAACTTACCGCACGCTCTCGTCCATGTGATCTAATGATTATTTCCTTGATAATAGCATTCGGATAATCATATGCATACGGCATTACACTTTTTGGTGGAACCTTGTAATAGATTGGTTTATATGGTGTTTCACTTTTTACAACTTCACCATTGGCATTGATATTTGGATCGTTCTGGTAAATATAGAACTCTTCATTAGTAAAGTTTCGAATAGAAAATGGCCATTGATCATTACCATTTTCTATATGAATAAACACGGTTGCATCTTCTAGCATTATCGTGGCTTTCACCAATACTTGTCCCACATCCTTTTTAAGTACTTTCACAAACATTTGTCCAACATCATTAATACAGAATGGCTGTGACCAAGACATTGATCCCGATGCTTGTGGGAACTTCATCATCAAATTCTTTTTCTCTAGCATGCGCAAACCATAAAGGGGCAACGATCCACCAGACTTTATAGACAAATGTTTTGTGGTGCCAACTTCCACAATCTGCAACTCTTCTTCTAGCTTATTGACAAAGATATATCTTGGAGTAATGCTTATAACCTTAGTTAAATTGTATTTGCCTTCTCCTTCTGAAACTGTGACACCAAGATCAATTTCCCTTTGTTTCCCCGTAATTTGTAATTTGACTTCATTCGATTGCCCAAGAGCATCAAAACTCATAGGCTGAGACCAAATCGAATCTTCGGCTCTTATGATTGCTCGATTCTTGGTGTCACCATGCTTCTCAAATGAAAACATAACAGGTGTAATCTTGCGTTCTTCATCAGACCTACCAAGCAGTTCAATAGTGTTACCTCGCTCGCTGATAGCTAAATTCAAATTCGATCGATTCAAAATAATATATGGGGAATAAATCACAACTTTTAAACTTGTACTATCTGACTTTTTTCTAGGGTAATATATCCTCAACTTGAGTATCCTGTTGTTAACATCTTGTAATGTAATTGTATTTTCTCTTTCAAATTCACTTTTCTTGGGATGATTTATTACAGCAAATTCCGATTTCTTAAAGCTGGTGTTCACGGGTTCAACACTAAGAAGTAGTAAGCTCTCCAAATTAACAACATGAACATAACTCTTGACACCTTTCTCTACTCTGCCTGTCCAATCTTTCCTTGCATGTTTATCATATAATCTATACTTGAAATCAAATGGAAGCAAGTTCTCAATTTCTAATGGTGCAGACACCACTAATTTCATATGTGGGTACACATTGGCCAAAGGTTCCTCTTTGTCATATACTGCCTCTGCTTGAAAATAATAAACAGATTTATCGTCTTTACTTGTTGCACGACAACTTAGTGCAATACAACCTTTCATAGCATCCTTCCAGTATAGTTGCTCTTCAGACCAGCCGTATGAAATATTGGTCTCTGGTTTAATCTTCAATTTCCCTCCATAAACCAAGTCAATAGGTAAAGACTTGGTTTCCTTAGACCCAATGCACAATTCTTTATCCCCTCTTGTATCGCTGATGTCAATAATGATAGGTATATCAGCGTCATTCTCTATCATAACTGTTGATCTCAATCTAATAACTTTGACATTATCCTCTCTTAGCATAATATCAACCGATAATCTATTATGAACTCCACAGACGGGAGGTTGCATAATATACAACTCCTCTCCAACACTAGATGCTGATACTCTGACAATATTCTGGTACTCACTATCAACAAATCTGATTCCCAATGTACTAGCATCATCCGCATCCAAGTTTTCACGGATGGATCTCCAGTCCTCAAAGCTCCAAGGTTTAGAATCCCATGATTTGATTCCAGTTTTGGTTTCGGATTCATTTGCATCATTCCAAACTTCCAAATCTAAACCAGTCTCATTCACTATAACGTATGGGTAATCTTCACCTCTTGGTTTTAATTTTTCTCTGGAAGTAATCAAATCGGATACTTGAGATAGCAATGCTACTGCTTTGGATGTAAGCGTCACTTGAGCTACCTGTCTAGAAATCACCTCTACTAATAATTGAGGCTTTGGGTGTCGGGATTTTGACATGTAAACTGCTATTGGCCAACTTTCAACCAATGGCTCCCAAGATGATCGTGCATAATTGAATATATTTATATAATGCTCAATATGTACCTCAGCATTAAGATCCGTGGACCAGTTAATTGCTCGTGCTTCAAAAGGTTTGATTTTCATATCAAGGACAGGCAATTCTGATACATCACCAATCAAAACAAACCTCAAACCACCAAAATTGGCATTCATCTCTTCACCTTTCACAATAGCAACACCTTCTGGAATTCGAGGAGCCTCATAATCAGAATCATCGGAATATGTTGAAAGTACACTCGGAGCGTATTGTGAAAGCCTCTTTTTGAAATTCTTTGAAAACTGAAACTCTTCTGAATTCGATGTATCCTCTACAACACCTTGGTGCTTCATGTATAGCTCATTGGCTCTATTGAATATACCCAATGCAAGTCGAATATCTCTCAACGAAACTCTTACAATTAATGGATCTATGGATGCTTGAATGTTTGTCAAGAACTTGGTGGCGGTAGAGCCACGGGAATCATGTGCAAAAGATATGGAAAAATCATCAATAATTCTATACCGAGAAGTATCCTGCTCGTTCATATCCATCAAATACATTCCAATGTTACTTGCAGCTAACGAGATTACATTCTGTTGAGTAACTAAAATTTGTCCAACTTTGAACACAACTGCTTCAGTATTTTCTCGGGTATCATCTGCAAGTAAAAGAACAGATGGCTCGATTATATTGAGTGAAAACCCTACCTTGCTTGAACTCAGGTTTTCCGGTTTAGAAGTTTCAGTGTTTAGAATTTTTGCAGAACTTGTTGTAATAGACGTTCTAGACTGTTGTCTTGGCCTCTCAGCAAAAGGTGGCGATGCATCTTGTTCAATTGCCTTGTTTATAAACAGTTGTACTTCGAACAAGTAGTCGAGTGCTAATATTGTTTGGGGTTTCTCGACTGTTAACATAGCAGTTATATTCCTACTTTCTGCAGGACCTTCGGTCGTAACTAACAACGTGAATTGGTTATCAACACCATCAACGCTAGGAATGATCACAGGGAATTTGCTATCTGTATTAACTCTGGTATCTTTGACAACAAATGACTTGATTTTAACATTGGCATTAAAGTGCCCATCGTGCAACATATCAAATTCGCAAATAAATTTGTTCATTGTAAAAGAAGACAATGAGTAATCTTTCAATGTAGTAGTACTCGAAGTTCCATTGTAAATAGTCAAAGCTACTCGAGGAACGTCAAACTTTAAGTCAACCATTTTATGATTTCCAGGGATATCGGTATCCTCGGTATCAGGAGAAACTATTGCTGCTGGCTGTTGGGGTGATTCAGCATGTATCATTTGAGTGTTGTGTCTGAGAACTTCGTTCGCATAAACAGCATCTTCTTCAACATCCTGTAAATTAGAATCTGAGTCATCAAACGTAAAGGCTCTGTTTACAGAATCAGAGAGCTGTGTCAACATTTTTAATTGAATTTCAGTTAGATGCAAATCTAACTCGGGCATCTTGCCACGCACCACAAACGTTGGTACGTCTTTAACGTATTTCTCTGAATATGCTATATCAAAGGAAATATCCAAATCATCTACCATATGCAGATCTTGTTTTATATCATTTTCAAACTCCAAATGTGACATAACATTAACATTACGAATACCAACTTGTATCGTATTACTTGAATCCTTGTATTGATTATGGGCATAAATCTCTCCCAAATTGGCTACTAACTTGTTAGTATTATGATTTACAAATGGAAACACGATTGTAGGTGCATGGATTAAGACATTAAACAATAATTGAGCAGGTAATTGGGCAGACTGATTGATGGCAGCTTGACGTGCACCATCATAGATTGCCTTCATTTTAAGGAACTGACTTAAATACGCCAATATTCTATTGAATGATGCCTCGATAAAATTTATTGTGATAGCACCTGTTTCAAATTCCACAACTGATGGTTTAATTTGAGTGACATTATCGTAAGCCTTATAAGAAAACTGAGCCAAATTGTCACCATCAATGTGAATAAGATTTCTAATCAACGAATCTCTGGGAGAGCCTTGGTTTACTTCATCATGCAATGCAAATGCTCCAAGTTTACCTTGTATATCCATTGTATCCGGTAACAAGAACACTTTCACTTCAGCCGAGCTCAACTGTAATGTCGCCAATTTGATGCCATCTTCATTAAGAACGATAATTATACTTTCTAATGCAACATTGACATTAATTTTCTGTGGTGAAGTATCTTCGCTTGAACTGGCATTTATTAACTCGTCAGCTGGTGTTGCTGGTGCGTTTGGATCAGTAAAAGTATTTAACACAAAATTCAACAAGCTCAAGTAAGATTTTCTTGTAACCACGAATTTGACAACAGCAATTTGCATATCGACATCTTGGTCGAATACCTCGATCTCTTTATTTTTAAACATAACCAACCTTTGCTTTCGTGAGTATTTCATTTCAAGCAAGTTCTTCTTTTCACCTTCACTATTTGACGATACTAACTTTTGAAACTCTGGCACTCCTGATTTTTCAATGTGATCCAATAAGCTGATGTCAAAAACACTTAATGTTAAATACATGTCGGCAAGGGTTTTGTAGAAATTCAATGCCATGGACTCACCAACAATTTCCGCCAATGGCTCCGTTTGCAATGTTACCGCATCTATGCATCTAGAGAGCGAAATCTGCACCAACTTAACATTCAAATCAAACTCAAATTGATGCTGATCTTTATTTGTTGGAGCATTAGGCTTACTGATCGGTTGGGTAGAATCTTCAATATCAACATCCTCAATACCCCTGTTGTTACCAAATGCATTAAAAATACTGGAAGAATCCGAACTTTCAAAATCTGTGTTGGGAATTGCCACATCTATAATCTGCATTAAAGTCTTATACTGGAAATCATTAATGGCTAAGGCAACCTTGGGGACATCTCCACGTATTCTTATTCTAGCCAAGTTTTGGGCATCTGGAATAATAGAAATACCTAAAAGTAAACCCAAATTGAATGTATCTAAAACATATGTTGATCTATCGGTGGAATACAACTGCTCCATTGTGGTTTTGATATTGTGTCCCACTAAAAATCTTGCGTCTTCAAGATTCACATGGAATTGATCATACATCAAGTTTTTCAAACTCTCCCAATCCTCAGCAGAGTATTGCTGTTTCTCCTTGTATTCTTTAATTTTTGATTTATCAACTAAATCGCTGATTACACTTATATGCCCTGCATCAAGAATAGCTACAGGGGACTTCACACTAGCAGGATCAAGTGGTAGAATTATCAAAGGTGTTTGTAAATCCAACTTGACATTTATTGTTTTGTGCTCTTCCAATGCATATTCTAACCCTATTCTAGTCTGAGTAGTCAATCCTTCGACAGTTGACTCCGCTGCATTCATAATTGCTCCCACGGTATCTAAATGAATTTTAGGTGGCGTGAAAAATTTGATAATTTCTTCTATGAACTTGGGGTTGTAATAAATAGTCATCGATTTCAATTTTCCAACAAGAATTGAGTCTGCTTCTTGATCCAATGGATTGTTTTCAAACGATAACTGCAAAAAGGGCTCTTCAAAGCTATCACCTTGGTGGTTTTCTTCATCTTGCTTGACACTAACTATATGTTTGTATAGAGATGTATCGGTGTTGTCTTCAATTCTAAACTCCTCCATCTGGAAACTAGCGAGAAATGAATCTGGGCGCTCATAAAACTGTGTTTTACAGCCTTCAAAAACAATTTCGCCTAAAGTAGTTGTCTTGTTGCGCTTGATAGTAAACCCCCCCTTGTTTAAATGCATTGTGACTTGCATCTTCACCCATTCTCCGGGAATATCCACTGTTACTGCATCGGCATTCTCATCATAATCAATAGCATCATAAAGTGCTTTCCGTTGTTCATCACTCAAAGAAAGATCAATTTTTTCACTAGATTGGGATTCGTTATTCAGTTTTTCTTTGCTCTCATTCAGCTGTTTGGACCCACCCCACCAGCTTGAAAGCCAGCCACCGCCACCAGTAGATTGGGCATCATTGGCAGATTTACTCTCAGTGTCGTACAAGGAAGAAATATTCTTCTTTTCTTTCTTCAATTCATTTCTAGTGAATGAACGATATAGTTTTATATCTTCATAAGGTAAGTCCCATTCCAAATCATCAAGTGATTTTTGTTGCTCAGGCGACATTTTGTTTTCTAATTTTAATTTCCATAATTTGATATATTCCTTTCTCTGGTCTCGTCTTTTCTCAAAGTATGCCCAACTCCACTTATAATTTCTTTCGTGTATTTCATCTAACACAGCCTTGGCTGCATATTGAAACCATTCCTTTGGAGATTCACTGGGTGCAATTTTAGGACGAAATTTTCTAAATTTTTCAGTTTTCATAAACCAGTGAAATTTGGATGCAGTCCACAACAAATTTTGATATTGTTGGGAATTCAATTCAACTCCAAATTCCTCAAAAAATAAGTCTGTATCAATATGCGGGATAGATGCGGTTGTTCCAGTCTTATTAACTGTCAACTTACCATTACCGGTGACGGGTTTTAATAAATATTCTATGTCAGTCAACGTTTTTTGGAAAGCATCATGCATTTCTTCACGATCGAGATTTGAATACAACTCAGTCCCCTGAGTATCCATGTAACAAGAAAGGTTCTTCAAAGTCAATAATTTCCTTGTAAGCGATTGGGTAATATTGATAAAGGAAGGTACCCAATCCTCATCTGTTGAAACTGCTGACAATTCATCCAAAGTAAATCCTATCGAATATGGAGTCTCGGTTAAAACAGAATCATCCTCATACTTTAAATGTATGTTCTTTATAGTGACTTGGAGGTTATCCACTATTTTGGTTACTAAGGATTCAACAAAGGTTTCATTCTCTAAATCGGTACCCAACTCTTGTGATTTTGCATCCAAAAATGTTTCTAACTGAGCCAATTTTTCCTTTTTTACCGCTTGCAGTCTCAATTCCTCCTCTTCTAAATCATAATCTTGAATAATTTTAGGTGATACCAATAAATAGACATCTTCGATAATAACTCTAACTGGTTTCCCTTTTAAGTTTGACCATGGAATTTGTAAAGTCAATTGCCCCAATTGACCAAATTTAACATCTACTGGTAATTTGAATTTATCAAGACTCTCTTTCCTTAGACGCAAATTTCTCAATTTAACATCTCCACTCCATATTCCAATGTTTAACTGGTTTGTGTCGAAATTTTCCAAATAAGATCCCAAGAAACGATTTACCAAGTTTGCTACGAGTGACTCAAACATATTCTAGCGCTGTAGTAAATCAACTAATCTCTGAAAGTTCTTTAATGGATAAGTGTGATCTATCGTTTTTGATAAAAATGGATTGGTTAGTTTTACAAATTAAGGAGAAAATAATGATTGAAAAAAAAGGTAAAATTAAAAAGGAAAAAGAATTTCAGGAATAAATTGCCAACAAATAGGAGACGTCTTTCTAATTGATGTCGTTTGTCAATTTGTAGTACAAGTAAAATTAGAAAATAGCAACCAACCCATTTTTTGCTTACACAAGCAACATCAAAATCTCGGTCTCTCGCAGATCAACTTGTGAAGTGAGATTATATAAAGGTCGTGTATAATTTACAATACCAATTCCTTTGTATTCTGTCCAACGAAATACAATACAAAACTGTGTTATATATAATACATACATCTATATATGCTTCGAAATAAATGTTAGTTATACTATTCTTAAGTGCAAGCTTGGTTTACCCACTTTTGATAAACATGATCGGCTCAGGATGTGGTGCATTGACCAGCAAGCTTTCAAACATCTACAAGTACAGTAGGAACTATGTCCAAGGCTTTATGCTCTTTCTCTTCAAATGACAATTGGTTGATTGGCACTACTTCCCATATCTTTATTGCTCACCGAGGCCCTCTTGGTTGCTTTCTTTGTAGGTTTCGCCGCAGTATTGCTTGACGTCAGGTATGCTGTTGTATTGGTATTAGCTGTCACAATACTGGGTGTACTGCTATTCCCCATTACAGGTGTCGTCTTATTCCCCATTACAGGTGTTGTCTTATTCCCCATTACAGGTGTTGTCTTATTCCCCATATTTGGCGTATTATTATTAGTTGAAGTTTCGGATTTTATTTTACTTGGAGGTGGCCCTTCAACATCGTGCCCCAACTTTATTTGAGCGAGATTAATGATCGGCAATAGCTTGTTATATTTCTCACAATAATCATCAATGCTATCTTGCACTTTTTTTAACCTAGATACTACCAATTTGTAGTATTCCGTTTGTGATTGATTTGGGGGTATAGTAGCCAACGCTTTGAGGAAAAGTGACATATCATTTCTTAATGTATTTATTTCCGCTTTCAAACGCTCTATCTCATCATAAATCAACTGTGGATCTATTTTTCCTGAAGTTATTTCGTCTATCTTGAGTATATCAGGAAGTTTTCTCTCATTTTTTGGTTTATCAGACATTTGTGGTTTTGTATATCTTTGTAATGGAATGTGCCGCTATTATAAAAGTTAAATGATAATTAGAAAACTCAAGTTAATATGTGGTTACTAGTATCTAGAATCCTTCAAATTGTCAAGATGCTTTATTATGTTTGGTACAACTGGTTGTTCAGTGTCACAGTTTTGATACCCTTCTATTTGTTTTTTTTTTTAGCTGATTGTACTTCCCTGACCTTTTTTTTTTCTTACTCAGTTTTCTACATTCTTCTTGGCTCAATAAACGCTTGAATCAAGTTTGTTAGGAGAATAGCCTAGTACTACGTTATAAGTTTATTTGCATATTAAGACTCGCTTTTCTATATACATTAAGAAACCACTTTCTTCTTTCTCTCCCTAATAATGACAGTTTTGCCGTCATCAGAGAGTTTCCAATTGATCTTATGTTTGGAAACAAGTTCGTCAAAATTCAAGTCATGAGGTAAATAGTTTTGTTCAAGATCAGATTTTTGCAACGTGTAATAGCAACAGCTTATAGTTTTTATTAGACGACGTACCATTTTATCATGACCCAATTTCATTAATGAAACAATGGCTTCGTTTCTTTCTTCATTGTAAATTCTGACCCAATGGTAGTAATTCCCGTTAATCCAGCTTTGAATAACAGTTAGAATTTCCTTTTTATGGGGAATATATCTGAAATATAACTGGATCGCTCGTGGTATATTTTCATTTAGATGTACAAGATGAAGTATTAGGATAGTAGCTATCTCTTCGAACTCCAGGTCAGAAAGATCCAATTCCGCTCTGTGTAATATTAAATAATTGATACTTGGTATATATGTCTGGTAGTGACCCAACACCGAGGATATACGAACTGAAAACATAAAGACTTTTTTATGAAATGCACTAGGTGGATCACAAAGAAGAGCTTCACGTAATTTTCGAGTTGATAAAAGTATTGAATCCATGGTTATATTTTCCGGTTTGGGAAAATCGCTATCGGTGTTGTCTATACTTTGATAATCTTCTTCATTGATCAACTTAGAAAGACCAAGATGTAAAGAATTTGGGGTGCTGCAAGAGCAAAATCGAACAAACTGGAATAGTATTTGGCGGTAAAACTCTACTCTATCATGTTCATTGTTACGAAGTCTGGTGTCATTTCCTCTACTGACTAACCCAAATTCATCTTTAGGAGCCGACTTAGATTTTGCAAACCTAGCCAATCTTTGTTTGTTCTTCTCCTGTTCTTCTGGTGTTAATGTTGCATTCAGATTAGATCCCTTCTTTCTATAGCTAGACGCTCCGCGCTTTGACTTGTGTGGTGGAACATATATACCTTTCTGAGTGTTGTTCGATTTGAACGGTTTGTTGTTGATGTACTCTGGAGGTGTTTTCTCTATTGATGATGCCAATGATGACAGTGAACTGGAGAAATCATTATCAGTTATGTTGGTATCAGAACCTAAATAATTATCTGATCCCGTCCCTCTCTTGGTTCTGTTGTTACTATTCTGAGTCTGTCCAAATCTCATGACTCAAAACCCTTCGGGATAGAATGTAATTTGAGGTGGTCTACTGTAATATGTGATTATAAATAATCTTGTTCTAGAAAAAAAGAAACATGTACGAAAAAAGACAACCGTACTCACTAACTGTAACATCATAATGTTCTCGAACAAGGCAATTGCTTAAATCAAAAAAATATAAAGATAACCCACTCGTTATACTCTTGTAGATTTCAATCAAAGTATCCAGATACTTCCAGTATTGCCAGCTTTACAATGTAGAAAAGGAAAAAGTAGAGTAATGCTACTAATGATAAATAATCAAATAATTAGTACAATAAAAGTGTATTAATTAATCAAGAACAATAGAAAGAAAGAAAAAGGAAGGAGAAAAAAAACATATCGTTGACATTCGTCTCTTCTGCGGACTATTATTTAGCTGCTAATAACAGAGTAAATTCTTGGATATCAATCTCACCATCATTGTTGGTATCAGCTTCTTTAATCATTTGATCCACATCAGCATCAGACAATTTCTCACCAATTGAAGTCAAAACGTGTCTTAACTCGGCAGCACTGATTTTCCCATCACCGTTTCTGTCAAATACTTTGAATGCTTCTGCAATTTCTGCCTCTGAGTCTGTATCCTTCATCTTTCTTGCCATCATAGTCAAAAATTCCGGGAAATCAATTGAACCATCAGAGTTGACATCAACTTCATTTATCATGTCAGTCAACTCACTTTCAGATGGGTTTTGACCTAAAGATCTCATAACTGTACCTAATTCTTTGGTAGTTATTTTGCCATCGCTATCTTTATCGAATAAAGAAAATGCTTCTTTGAATTCAGCAATTTGTTGCTCTGATAATTTTTCAGCCTTTATAAAGTTGATGGTTAGTATAAACGATTGTTGTAGATAGTAGAATCGTACGGACAAAACACATTTCATGTAGAATCTATAAAAGTAACACGGGTAGATCAAAATGAAAAATAGCTAAACACATTCCATGTCACCATGACCAATGAGCTCAAAACGTGTTCTCCTTCGTCTCCATAAGGTTCATCTTGAACAACTGTCACTACTCAAATCATAAACATACCATCTTGAGTTATATTATGTATACAAATCAAAGAAAAAAAAATTAAAGGAAAGGGGAATGAAATAGCAAGGAAAAAAAAAAACAGAACAACCTTCACAGAAATTTTAGTGGTGATTTTGTTTGTTGTCATTTGGAATTCTTGCTTCACTTTAAAAATAGATTTACAGAATTGAAATTACACGACCAGAGGCTTTTTCTTTTATTACGCGGTAAGCCTAATTCAACCAACTGTTAGAAACCTTGATGGATAATGATCAGGAAAACGCCAACTCTGAAGAGTATCCTAGTTTCTTGAGATCTTTAGATGATGAGAGTTTTATCACACATATCCAAGATTTAAACAAGCAGCATCTGCAAAAGAATCGGCAAGACTATCCCTTTGAACATGTCTCTACACCCAAAAAGATGGCGTCTTTCAACAGTGCCATCAGTTCAGACCCTTTTGACGATGGATTAGATGAAGAAATAATCAATCATGTTAACAAAATTGACGACAAGAAAGCTTTATCCGGTGACGAAGATGACAACAACAAAGAAACAGTGGGTAAATTGCATGAATTTGGTGATTATGCCACTTATTTCCATTCTAAAAGATTGAAACAACAAAAACAAGATGAAGAGTATGTGAAATGGGATAAGAAGAGACGCAAATTGCAAAATGTCGAATACGAGCCGAAGCAGATTTTTAAAGGGTGTTCTATTTTTTTAAATGGGCATACGAATCCCTCTATAACAGAGATTCATAGATTAGTGATTCTACACGGTGGACAATTTGTGAGCTACATGGTTAATAAGTCAAGTGTGACACATATAGTTTGTGATCGATTGACACCCCGAAAAAGTATTCAGTTCAAAAATTGTCGCGTTGTGAAAGCTCAGTGGATTGTGGACTCTGTTGCACAACAGACATTACTAGATTGGACACTTTACAGACTGATACTGGAAGTAGCTTATGACCAAAGAAGATTGGATTTTGCCAAACAACTGACTATTGAAGAAAGCAAGGAGATAAACGATGAATGCGAGAATAATAAAGAGGAGGACTTAGATGGTGAGATAAATTCGTCCTTATTTGGTGAGGATAACGCAGACTTCTTAGATAAACTGCAAGAGTTGGAAACTTTTTTTGAGAAACGTGAAGGTCTTGTACAAGAGCCAGAAGAGGACTTGCCAGTTGTAACTGATGAGCCTCCACAATCGGGTAAAGGTATTCATAAAGTGAATAACAAGTACGTCCTAGATGCACGGCATCCAGACTTTCTTCCAAACTTCTTTGCAAACTCCAGATTACACCATCTCAGTGTATGGAAGGCTGATCTAAGGCTTAAGTTTCTTCGTAGAATAGTGAAGGAAAGGTTGCACCAGCCAGCTAGTCACTTTCAAAATCCATTCATAGACCCAGGTGAGAAAAAAGTAATTATGCACATTGACTTTGACTGTTTTTTTGCTACTGCATCTTGTTTGAAGCGACCAGATCTAGACATGAGTAAGCATCCTATAGCGGTTTCACATGGTGGTAAAACTTCTGATATAGCTAGTTGCAATTATGTTGCTCGAAAATATGGGGTTAAAAATGGCATGTGGCTCATGCAAGCGACAAAATTGTGTCCTGACTTAATTTTGTTACCCTATGAGTTTGAAAGTTATGAAAAATTTTCTTCTGAATTTTACAATTACCTATTGACAAGCAAATTTTTTGATTCTATTTTCCCTGTCCTGATTGATGAAGTGTTAGTTGATGCCACATCTTATTGCCATAGTGGAGTCAGTGATAGTGTGAGTTTAGTAAATGAATTGGCTACTCGCATTCGCAAAGATGTGTTTAAGTTAACAAATTGTCCCGTGAGTGTTGGTGCTTCAACAAATGTCCTCTTGGCCAAATTGGCTCTTAGAAAGGCAAAACCTAATGGCCAGTTTTACTTGTTTGATGACATTGAAAAGTTTTTGGAATCTATATATATAAAAGATTTGCCGGGTTTTGGAAGAGGGATATTAGAGAAATTAAATTCAGAAATACAGTCTAGTAACCCTCAAATCAAAGATGTTGTCACTATACTGAAACAAAGACTTGTCCAGTTATTAGGAGAGAAAACAGGCACCAAGTTGTTTGAATATGCCAGAGGAATGGATGAAACAAGTATCGAAATTGATACCAATAACCCTGAAGCGGTGTTAGGTAGAAAATCTGTTTCGGTAGATGTTAATTTTGGTATCAGATTTGACACTGTTGAAGAATTGGATGATTTTTTGATGAGGCTTTCTCGAGAATTATATCAGAGACTTGTATCTCTCGGTATATGTGGATCTAGTTTAACCCTTAAACTTGCCAAAAGAGCTGAGGGTGCAAGTATAAACCCACCTAAATTTTTGGGAATGGGGCATTGTGATTTTGTCAATAAATCTTCCAAATTAGGTGTACCAACCAATGATTGGGGTATCATAGGCAACGAAGTGAAAGTACTTTACAGGATGGTGAACATTCCTGTTAAGGAGTTGCGTGGTATTTCAATTACTATTTCAAAACTAGTGGACGCTGAAGGTGTCAAATCTAATAAACAGATGAGATTGCCCTTTAAAAAGGCAGAGAGCAATGCATTGAGTGTGAGGGATTTAAAGCAATTGCAAAAGATGTCTGATTCGAAAGATAATAAATCTCAGAAATTGATATTCAGCAAGCAACTGCCAGAAAAAAGACATGTTAATAAAGTTTTAACTCTGCACGAATTTGCTGATTTCAAAAGCTTGGATTGGGAGGTTTTCCATGTACTACCTGATGAAATCAAACTGGAACTAAAAGTGGAATTAAGACGGCGTGGCATGCTATCAGAGAAATCAACTCCAACAAAGGGGAAAACTTACTTGCAGCAGTTGTTACCCACTCAAGCAGGGAATGCCCCTAAATATATAAGAGTGACTAAATCGCCTCAAAGAAGGAAGTCTCCTAGAAAGAGTAGACTGGAAACACTGCTGCCAATTAAAGTTACAAAACAGGAACCTGTATATGAAGAGTCTCAGTCATATGATACCTCAGTATTAAATGAGTTACCGTCTTTGATTAAAGAATCTGTCATAAGGGATGTGGAGTATAAAAAAAAGATTAAAAAGTTTGACTTGGTTTCAATGCGAGATAAATTGGCTCAAAAATTAGAGAACAAAAAAGTGCCAGTAAACGAGGTTACGTCAGACTGGATCAAAAGCCAAGAAAAACTTAATAAAACACCTTTATTCTTGAATGAGCAATTGAAGGATAATGAGTTATCTGTAAAGTTGGATGATTGGGTGAAATCGTCCCTACTTCAAGGAGGACCACACGAGGAAGACATGGATTATTTTGCTTTGTTTGTACAGACAATGTTGCAACGAGATCAGTTTAATAGAGTTTTGTTGTTATTGAGAAGACTTAAGGAAAGATTAAAGTACCATAAAACCTTAATAAACTGTCAAGTTTTCAATGAAGAAGAAAATTTGGTGTATGAAGAATCGTTTGAAGATTGGTATAAACAATTAGATAACAAAGTACAGCCATTAGTCGATTGTTATTCAAAGGAGAAAAAGATTCAAGTGGGCTATATAGGAGTTGTTTAGGATCGTTATACCGTCTGGTTTGTATTATTGTTAATAGATTGATGAACTCTGTTTGTCCCTTATATACTATTTACCCCCAAAAAGAAAATGTTTGTAACTTATGTAAACAAAAGAAAAACGCCCCCCAGAAAAAACCATGTCCACCACCATGCAAGTATTGTCAAACACTGCCAATGGCAACAAAGAGAAAAGTGTACATTACACTATCAGAGTCTGCAACCAAGATAGTAGATCTACTCCCGTCCAATAAGGGAAGACAGTCGTTAGTACTAGGTTTAATCGAGGCATATAAATTGATAGACTTGTGTGATGGAACTATAGATATTTATCCCGCTCAAACTAAAGATCTTACAACATATCACGACGACGAGTTTGTTAAACATTTGATGGGACCTCGAACATTTCTAGATAAAAATTTCAACAAAATTGATCAGGCAGAAACAGATTTAACAAATGTTGTAATAGAGGAAAATGATCTAGATGAGAAATATGGACTAACTTTCGATTGTTATCCATTCCCATCTTTGGACTTATATGTGCAGTTAACTGCAGCTTCTAGTATAAATGCTGCTAGAAAAATAGTTCAACAGGTCAAGGAAACCAATGATCAAATAATTGCAGTGAATTGGTATGGAGGAAGACACCATTGCCACAAATCTCATGCAGCTGGGTTCTGCTATGTAAATGATGTGGTACTATCAATTAATATTCTACGTAAAAATTTGGGTTCTGTGTTTTATCTTGATTTAGATTTGCATCATGGGGATGGGGTTGAAAACGCATTCAAGTTTTCCAAAAAAGTTGCTACTTGTTCGATACATAGATATGATATTGGATTCTATCCTGGTACTGGGAGTTTAAAAAGCTCTAGGGAGAATACATACAATATTCCAACTGAGAAGGGGCTAAATGATTCTAGTATGTTATGGATAATCAAAGAAATTGTAGCTCCCTTGATACTGAATTTTGGCCCAAGGGCTATTGTCATTCAATGTGGTTGTGATGGATTGGCTCTAGATACACATAAGGAATGGAATATGACTATTAAGGGGTATCGTGACAGTATAGACTGGATACTAAGTCATTTTAGTGAAATTCCAATAATGTTATTAGGTGGTGGAGGGTACAGCCATACAGAGACAGCAAAATGTTGGACATATCTTACAGGTCTGGTTCTAGGGGTCAGTGATATCGATACATGGGATATACTACCAGAACACAAAAATTTAGATGCATATGAAAAAGATGGTTTCAGATTTTGGACGGATCACAATTCAGGTCCTAGTAAAATGAAAGATCACAATAGTGTAGAATATTTAAATGACATTAAAACCCATTTATTGTCTCTATAAAATTATATATCTACCACTAAACTGTTTAAGATTTATTTTCAAATATAGAACTAAAAGTTTGCATCCAGTTCTCATCCCATCTGGAATTACTCTCCTCTAAAGCCCCTTCCTTTATTGATCTTAACAAGGCATCATCGGTGAACACTTCAGTGACCAAGCGAGCCACTTCCTTTGTTTGATCTGATTTGCTGTTTGTGATTAGTCCATTAACTTTGTTTTTCACCAATTCATCTATGGCTGGGAAATCAAGTGATACAACAGGTACGCCACAGCCGAAAAAATCAACAATTTTCATTGGTAAATCTATGCCACTGGATGAAGTGTGCAAGGAAATGCCCAAATCGGCACATGCTAGTACTTTAGGATAGTCCTCTGAACTTAACCATGCACTTTTCACGCAAACTTTGTTTGTAAACTCTAACTTATCTACCGTCTCCAAAAATTTACCTTTTAAGGGTCCCTTTCCAGTAACAATTAATAGTATTGGTGGCGTGTTTGGTGTATTTTCATAATTTTTCAATGCATCTAGCAAGATATTAAAGTCTTCATCAGGAGTAAATGAAGTTGAGCTGATCAACACCTTATATTTTTCAATGTCAATGTCTTCAAACAACTTGTGTTCTGACATAAACTCTCTCTTATTCGACAAAGGTTGGAATTGTACACCCGGTCTATCGTACAATGTAACAATTTTTGACTTTTGAAATCCAAATTCTTTGACTAGATACTTTTTCATGCTTTTCGTAACAGTTATATTGAGATTGGCAAATTGGCCCAAAATCTTTTCATAAAGCTTCACCAATTTCACAAACGGGTGGTTTAAATTATTGTATCTCAAATTCAAAATTGTATAATTCAAATTGTGCCAATCAATAATTAGCTTTGTTTCTCTACTGAAAACTGTTTTGAATAAAATCACAATCAATAGTATGGGAATACTAGGTGGGTTCTGTATCATAATGTAATCTGATCCTCTGGTGTCCCATAATATACTCCAAATTTTCCCGCATTGTCGAACAACTTTGAGGATCGCAAACATAATAAATGGCAAATTGCTAGTGTTTTTGATTGCCTCTATTGGAATAATATCAATGTTTACATCATCCACAATTTGGTGTGATGGCTCTGTTTCAACATAACCACACAAATTGACATAGTAATCCAACTTACTGAATGACAAAGCATGATAACACATTCTAGGTGAGTGGCCCAAGTCTCCTAGCACAAAAATTGATATTGTTTTTCGTTTGTTTGATCTGTTTTTATGAAATATCCATGGTAATATATGGTAAGCTAAGACTGGCAAGCTAATATAGATCCCAATTAAGCAATATAACCATGGTCCAGAGTATTGCCATACATGATCAAATCCTTTATATTTAATAATTTCTCCCATACCACTGTATAAACTAGTGTTGGACTAATATGTGTATATGAAGAAAAAGTTGTTTAAAATACCAAAAAAAAGGAGAAAGATTATAAAGACAAACAAATATTAAACGGAAAATTCAAAAAAAAAATTTGGTGGTGCTGAAGTCCAAAAAATATAACGACAACTGCAGGACTCGAACCTGCGCGGGCAAAGCCCAAAAGATTTCAAGTCTTTCTCCTTAACCGCTCGGACAAGTTGCCTAATTTTCTGTAAAGCAATCGACATGCATTTACTACTGAGTACACATTTCAGTATAATTAATTCAAAAGACATGCTGTTGGTTGCTGGTAATGCTTTAATGGATCAGTTTAGCTCTACCCCAATACCTACATTATATGAAAATAAACAAAATTTGTTGTTTTCTCTCTGTCTTGGCTGGGATGATAGTGCTACTCATATCGTAGATACACAAAGTTGAGATAATAACGATAAAAAAAAGAAAACAAATAAATAAATAAAATGCAAATCCAGTTACAACTGCTTAGATTTTTCTCTTTTATTTAATATCCCGAGAGTTAGATATCCATATAACCAAATGTCTATCAACTATAATGCACAACCACATGCAGTGGACGTGCCTGTTACCGATATGGATGATCCTGAGGATGACATTATTTTTGCCGAACAAGCTTCTACACAACAGAATAGAACACGAAGTTCGTTTTTAGATAATTTAGATTTTGAAAATGACAATGCAAGGTCTGAGTCTGGAGGGATCTTGAACAAGTTTCGGTCATTTTTTGAATCAAGACTGAGGCAAGATGATGATTACGAAATGGTTCTGCGTTTTGACGTAAATAGTACAAACGACAGTGATGACCTAGATAATCAACCACCAATCGACATTAGAGAACGCAGACTTCAATTATTGGAGAAACAAGTCAAAAATCGTACTGTTGTGGGTAGTATATTTTTACTTACAGTGGGTATATTGACATTTGTGCTATTTTTCAATAAAAATAGTGTTACACTTTTATTGAATACTGGACCATCCCGTAAGATCTATTCAAATTCAACACATGAGTTTCACCAAACAACAATATTGATATCACTTGATGGGTTCCACCCTCATTATATCAACCCTTTGGACACCCCTACTATGCATAATATAATGAAGAATGATTATGGTGCACCATACATGACTCCTAGTTTTCCTTCCCTGACTTTCCCTAATCACTGGACATTGATTACCGGATTGTATCCATCTGAACACGGAATAGTGGGGAATACATTTTATGATCCAGAGTTGAAAAAGCAATTTATAAACACCAATCCTAAAGTTGGAGGGTTGGATCCAGATTTTTGGAGAGGCGGCGAGCCAATTTGGAAGACCGCCAAGAGGCAAAATGTTAGATCTGCAGTTCATATGTGGCCAGGTTCAGAAGTACCACATATTGGCCCAACAGATGATTTTGATAGATACAATGGGTCCGAATTACTATCTTCGAAAGTGGATAGGGTTATGGGTTGGATAGATCGTGAATCCATAGACACAAGACCAGAATTGATTCTTACCTATGTTCCCACTATTGATCAATTTGGACACAAGTATGGAATTTCAGGACAAAACTTAACTGAGGCATTGACTTATGTCGACAATTTTATTGACCTCATGCAACAAGAGATTCATAAAAGAAATCTTGATGAAATTGTCAACATGATCATTGTAAGTGATCACGGAATGGCTCCGACTTCCAATGATAGATTGCTCTATCTTGATGATTTGGTAGATTTGGACAAGATTGAGCATATTGATGGATGGCCATTGTTTGGCTTGCGACCTAAGGGGAACATTAATGATTTTTACACTGAACTTTCAGATAACTTTGATAACCTAGATTCCAAAGTGACATCACATTATCATATATATAAAGTTGAGGATATACCACCAGAGTTTCAATTTGGTGGTGAAATAACTGCTCATAAATACAATTACCGCTTAGCCCCAATCTGGATACTTCCTGACGTTGGATATTCAATTACTACACATAAACAAATGGAAGACAATGGGTTTCAGTATAAACCCAAAGGTGTTCATGGGTATAATAACACTCACTTGCTAATGAGAGCAATATTTTTAGGAACTGGACCATACTTTAGAAACAAAAATTTAAAAGTGGAACCATTTGCCAATACAGAAGTTTATAACTTGATTTGTGATACATTAGATATTGTACCTGCTCCAAATAATGGAAGCTTACCACATGAAATTTGGTCTCAAAAACTCCCTGATGAATGGAAAGATGATTTGACTTTCCCAAATTTGCCATTCCAAGTTGAGCATATTGTTAGAACAAATGCAACTTATGATTTGCTTTGGAGAAAAGGGGGTGAAGCTAAAATTGATCCTGCTCCAGCTCCAACAAATAAGCATCCGGTTGAATCTATGAAGTCAGAGGAGTCAACTATTACCTCTCTAGAAACAGAATCGTTGCCGAAACCAAGTGATTTTATTTCGTCTTCAACTGGCACCACAATGGAAACGCTGACAACTACCAAAGCTCATGAAGGATTTGGAGAGATTATAGGAGATATCATTGGTGGAATTGGAGACGGCTTTGATGCCATTGGTGGTGTAGTGCATGGTTTTATAGACGATATCTTCAATTGAAGTTATCTAATTAGAATAATATAAGTATTTATTTGTTTTATTTAAAAAACTACTATTTGCTATTTTTTTTGGGGGCTCTTTGATTAATACTATACACCCGCATTTATACCTTTGATATTGTGTGTGGCTAAAACTAGTCAAAAACGCTTGTTGAAAGCAGGTTTGAATGGTTTGCGGGTGAATCAATCACAAATGGAGAGTTTGTATTTCTTGTTGGGGTTTCTGGAATCAAGTTGGTGTCTAATGTGTCTAAAGAACGATTGTGGTTAGGACTTTTGGATAAAGGTGAGTCATCCGTTGAGTCTTGGCATAATCTAACAATCTCCTCTTTGCTAAGAGAAAGAAAAGTCTTTGATCTGGTTATAATTGCCCATTTTCGTTTAATCAACTCCAATACTGTCACTATAAAAATTGATTCGTTCGAAAAAGCCAAGTCTCTCCAGATTGTCAATAATGTAGAAATGGATGTTTCATCGTCAGAAAAGTTATTATCAAACTGGATAAATAATTTGAATAATTTCTGTAACAATAAATATCCAAGTTCTTTCAATTCATATAAATTTGTCAAAACAAGTAAGCCTGAATAATCAACCAACGTAAGCTCGCCAATGTATTTTTCATCAAAGTCAATGGTTCCAATATACAAGTAATAAATCAAAGCTTTGATTCGATTAATTGGCTCGGGAAGAAACAATTTATTTTCTAATGCCTCATTCATTCCTGTCAGTATCATTCTTTGAAAATGAGGCCAACGGGCTACAAGAACTGTCTTGTGAACTCTGATAGATTCCGTTTGATATTCTAGTTGGGCTTCTACTTTATCCTTGTCTTCAATACTCAGCAATGCAATAATTTCGAAATCGGTGAATGCAGAACTCAAAAGTAGTCGATGGTAATCCAATGATAACGGATTTTCGAGTTGGGATGGGATGCCAAACTTTTGCATTTCAATTTGTAAGACATAGTTTAGTCGAGTCGATTCCTGTTCTTCGTCTTCGTCGTCTTCCTCTTCTTCTCCCCTTCCCCCTCCCCCTGTGTCTCTTCTCCTTCCATTGCCATCAATGTCAGACTCATGTTCATGCCCCTCATCATCATCTTCTGTCATAATATTCTCGTTCATATCACTGCTAGTATTCAAACAAGCCCCAAAAGGGTGGCTATTCCTTTTCTTTCTCTTTAGTGCTCCCAACAAGTACAACTTACCTTCATGATTAGTAAACGCTGTTTTCCAAATATAGTCGTTCATATTTTTGTCCGTAAAATAATGACTTAGATTATTTTGTGAAAATAAGTTTTGAGCTTCAAAATTTCCAAGATCAAAACAAGAAATACTGAGTCCGTTGTTAGGATAATTCCACAATGGTAATTTGACAAACAAACTTATGGACGGATTGATTTTGCTACTCAAAATAGCTAGATCATAAAATCCTGTTGGGGGCACATTGGTGATATCTAAATTTAAATATATTTCTCCCATTGTTTTCGTTTTCAAAGAATAATAAGTTATTGATTTGACGTGGTTCATGTCCTTATCTAATCCACCAAATGAGAAAATCCGGTCTTCGTAAATCATAATTGTATGATCAAATCTATAAACAAACTCAATCGGTCCCAGCCAAATGCCCAAAGTCAAGTCGTAACAGTACAAATCATTTAAAGGGGTAGATTTGACCAACCCACCACTAATATATAGTTTTGATCCATCACGGGACAAGCAGCAAGCATGTCTTGATCGGGAACTAGGACAATTTTCCAATGCAAAATCAGGTGGACCTATCCATTTTTTATTGAAAATGTTATAAATCATCATCAAACTATCTTTTTTGATCTCTCCAGTACTTCCGTTCATTGTGTCTTGTCTTGTTGACGCGGTTTGTCTAGTACTAAACCGTCTACTCTCCAGTGTTGGAATCTCATCTTCAAATGGTAGCCCACCGTACACTAAAACGTTACCATTGCCAATATATACTGACAGATGCCCCTCTCGATATAATCCGTCAATTTTGTTGTCTATTTCCCATTCCATAGTGGACGTATTTAGTAAGTACACATTGCTATCCAATGCATCATATTCATCAAACCCTCCATATAAAAAAACGTATGGTGTACCTGTACATGCCACAATAGTTGATTTGAAATTATGTGATGGGATTGACCCTAATGATTTATGGATTGCAAGACTTGGACATTCTGATGGCCTCATTTCAACCATTTCATTGAAATTTGTACCATATACTACGTCAAATTCAAGTGTTGGGTGTTGTTATATTCCAAACTAATTCTTTGTATAGAATTTGTCTAGGTATGTATGTATATGAGTTTCTCTCTTTTGATAGATTTCAAAAAAAAAGAAGGTAGTGGGATGACGGTGATATAGTGTTTGGTGATGTTGATAGTGTGGTTAGTGTAGCATCGCGATAATGTTTCAAATGCGGATAAGAAGAGGGGGAGGGATTGGGAAGAGAGAAAAATCGAAAGTAGTGTGCGCCATTACAAATATTTGTACTCACAATTTACAACCAAGTAATGTTGGAAGTTAGACAATCAAGTCAATGCTAGAGTCAACTGTTTGAAACCAAGGGCTTAGTATCAAATACCTACTGACAACTCTTTAGTTTATTTCTTCTTTCATTTAGTTTTCTTGTATATTTCTCAGTTGTATACACCTTTACCAAGTTTCAAATGGATCTTTGTCAGTTTCACTGATTATAACTTGATCAGCCTCGTTCAATTCATTCTTCAATTGTTCTTGAATTACCTTCAAGAATGCTCTTTCTGTGTTTGAATGATTGCAACAAATCACTGAAGATCCGGATTCTTTGAAAAACAATGCTTCATGATGCGATAATTCACCAGTGTAATATAAATCTGCTTCAACTCCTTTAAAAACGCCACCTCCAGAGCCAGCACAAATGGCAATTGTCTCAATGTCGTGTTCAATTCCATCTTTTGATAGAGCTACTTGTACATGATCCAAACGAAGTTGCTCCTTGATATTAGATACTAAATTTTTCAATTTTGATGGTTTGCTCAATTTAACCAATCTCCCCATTCCACATTCAGAATCGGTTTTATCTTGTTCAATTGGGATTGATGATTCAACTTTTTGGTTTTTGGTAATACCTTCCACTAAAAAATCATTAACACCTCCTTTGGCACTATCAACTGCAGTATGTGGAGAATAAACACTGATCTTATTTTGAATTAATTTAATGAGTGATCTTTGTTGAGGGTCGTTATGTGTAATTGACTTTAATCCACGAAATATAAAGGGATGATAAGCCATGATGAAATTGACATTTTTGGAAATTGCTTCATCAGCAACAGCTTGAGTTAAATCTATTGTTAATAATACTTTGACGGGTAATTTTGTATTGGTTTCTGAATCGGAATCTTCAAAAGAACTAGAATCAACTAGTAATCCAGTATTATCCCAGGTTTTGTCGGCCAAAGCAGTGGGATAAAATTTTTGAACTGTTAAATAAGAAAGTGGGTGGTTGTTAGTAGTCTAGTAGACATATGTGTCAGTATTGATTGAGTACATACTCGCATTGACAACTCTTTTCACTGAAGACTTTGACATGTTGAGTTTATATTGTGAACCAGTAATTGGTTTTGTAAGTTGAATTGCGATTTTTCAAAAAATTTGTCTTTGGTTTTTTTTCGGTTTTTTTCTTCTGTTTTAAGCGTATTTTATTCTGGGTGCAATTTGAAATCCAAATAACAGAAATTTGTGGTAAACACATAACTATTCAACTATGACACCTTAATTCTAGAGTATTTTTGTATTAATAAATCAATTTGAAATAGTACTAAAATTTTTCAGTTAAATTATTTCTTTTTTATTTAAAGATTGCAAAAAAATTCAACCAAATGGTTAACGATCTTTGTTTGCAACTTGTTAAAAGCATTACCTCAACTACTGACAATCGTACCTTAGATGAGAATAACATAGCATTAACAGATAACTCAACACCTAATAGTTTATGATTGTCAGATTGGTGCTTGTCATTTATAATTATTGTATGAATCAAAAAACAAATTTTCTTGTATATTATATCTATCTAATAGACTGGAACTAAAACCCGAAAGAAAAGTTGCCTTTTTAGCTTAGTGGTAGAGCGTTGCACTTGTAATGCAAAGGTCGCTAGTTCAATTCTGGCAAGAGGCAATTTTTTTATTTTTTTTGTCTTCTCAATCAACGCGTAATTCCTTAAAAGTTAAATATTTAGGGTGTTTCTAGCAATCATTATCAATAACATTTGATACATCTAATAAAATGATCCATTGTTGTTGTAAATGCAACCATATGGGATCAAGTTTTGATCATTCGAGTTTTGTTTTTTTTGGTTTTGTTTTAGATACGTTTCTCATAACTTTAAAATCGAAGGAAAAAGATTTGAGAATGTTGTATTTCTTTCCCAATAGCAACAACACTTGAAACAATGATATCATAAAAAGAGGAAGATCAATAATCGTGGGCAATTTAAATTGCTCTTTTTTTTTGTAGATCCATTGATTAGGTTTATGATAATGGGGTCATGTATTTTTGATCGACGAATTGTGTGTGTACATGTGTGTGTGGATTGTAATTTGTTTAATTGATTTGGTTGTCTAGATCAATCCCAGATGATTGTCTCAAGTAGCAACGTTATCAATGGCTTCAAAAATTATGAGCTAGTTATACCATTTTCTAATACACTCTAAGTTGTTGTGAACAAATTATACATTGATAATTGTTTGAAAAAGAAAACTCAAAACCACATAAAATTAATCAATTAATCTAAAACATAATACACATAATTAACACATACACAATACAAATTATAGAATTGAAAAAACAAACAAAACAAAAGCAAGAACCTAGTAAATCCCAAAAATAAAACAAAAGTTAAGTAAAAAAAAAAAGAAATGACAATAAGAGCCTATTCATATGTATAAAATGATGTTAGATCCCGATGAAGTAGTATCAAGAATCAGCAGTGCTCTTGAAATGTGGTATAACCAGTAGGAACATATAAACAACACTCTTTGATAAAAATATAAAGTATAAAAAACACAAGGATATGTAGAATTGAAAAAAAACAAATTAAAACAGACTATGACGATGAAAGTGTTATTGATTTTGGGTTGATATAAATTTGATTCAATTGATTAATTAAATGACAAATAGTTTCCCAATTATAATGTTTAAATTGATGATTAATATAAAAATCTTTTAATCCTAACCATTGATCAAATAAATATAATTCATAAAATAATTTTAAATTTGGTTGGATAATTATATTAAATCGTTGAACTCTAACAAGAAAATATGATTGTAAAAATCCAAGTCTATGAGTTTTCATTAAGTGAGCAATTACCAATGTTGCTGATCTACTAACACCAATTTTACAATGAATCAAAGTTTTATTATTATTATTGTTGGCGTTAGTATAATTGTTAGTAGGATTATTGATATTGGTTGTTGATCCTAATAATATTTTATCTTGGATTGCTGGTGGAGCATCAATTAATAATTCCATTAATGAATCTCTACCGTCATCTTTAAAATCATGGATATAAATCAATGATTTGAAATTTTTATGTGGTAACCCCATTGATGAAGAAGATGAAGAAGACCATTTATTTAATAATTCTTGAGGTATTGATTTCAAATTTTTCAGATTGAATTCAAATTCATAAATTTTTGATTTCGAATTATTAAATGTATAAATTGGTTTAATGATTTTGTAATTACTTTTATTTTTACCGTGGTTGTTTTCATCTTTATCTTCATCTTGTAATTGGAAATCAAATTTATAATATTTCTTCAACGTGTGCCACCAATTTGGTAATTCATCAATAGAAATCAAATGAGTAAGTTTATAAGCTTGTAGAATAGTTAATGACCCACCATGCATTGAACTTCCCAAATAAACATTTGGTAAAATTCTTGCTGGTAAATTTATATCATGTTTGGAATTATTAGTCTTGGCAACAAACCAATCATCTTGATAAAGTGGAGGTTTAGCAATAGGATTGATACAATAATACCGATGAATTGAATCCAAATCCAAGTTATTCATATCAATAATTGTTGGGAATTCTTGAATCAAATGTTTATTCAAATAATCAACAAATGGTTCTAATTCTCTTAAAAATTGTAAATCACCACCAACAATACCCGGATTTGAAAAAAATAATTTGACATTTTCAGTTTCTGACAATTGGAAAATCGATTCTTCAATAATAACTTTACCCAATAATTGCATTACTAATACTAATAAATTTGTAGAATGAGTGAATCCATCATAACAACCAATAAATACTTTATTAACTCGACTGATGCGTTCAATCAATTTCAAAAGATTCAAAATCATTATTAGTTCGTATTCATCAATTGATTTATTATTTCTAAAACCTAATGATGGGATCTTTATCATATAAGTATGGTGAATATGATTCCCCAGCATATAATCTTGCCAAATATATTGTAAATCTTGTAAAGTTGGGAATTCATCATAACATTCTTCGTTTTGATAATCTTCACAATATATGACCAATTTGAATTGATTATCATTTTTTTCTTGTATTTGATGGAAATCAAGTATATTACCAACACATACTTTATTGTTTAATATCCAATGTTTACCATACATTTTCCAAATCAAATTTTGTTCCAAACGATGAAATTTATTAAAAAAACGATCTCCTTGACTAATGAAAACTTCGTCAGTGCTATTATTAGTAACTTTGTCGCCATTATTATTCTTGGTCTGGGGAGATTTGATTATTTGATTAATAATGGCATTATTATACCAATGCAATTCATCAGAGTCATTATCAAAATAACTTTGATCGATTGATTGCCACCAGGGCGTGCAGGGGTTTGAATTTGAGTTTGCAAGATTGGTGGTGGAAGATTGGTGTTCGCACTCAATGTCAATAATATAAATAAATCGATTACCTGAAGATTTCATATACGACAACAATTTGTTAACTAATATCTTAGTATTATCAACACTATTGCTTTTGTTATCAGTACAACTATTGTAATTATACACCACCATATGAGATAAAGGAGCCATTAATTCAATTTGTTGCCCGAAATTACGACAACTGATTTTATTACCACTATTGGAATAATAATATTCATGATCTTTTTTATTTGAGTATTGAGATCTTGGTGGTACCAAATCTTCGATATTCATAGTATTGATTAAATTTGGAATATTTTTCTTATCAGTAGTGGCATTAATAAACATGAAATTATTGATAGTTAAATTTTCAAGTTGATGATTAATCTTATCAACTGATTTACCAGTTTCTTTAACAAAATGTATTTGTTGGTCTCGATCATTAAGTCCATGCAAATAAGGAAATAATTTATCAGAATATTCATAATCAAATCCCAGTTTCTGATGGTAATTGAAATATAATAACCGATTAAGTTGAGCAACAGTATTGATCACAAACACTTGATCTTCTCCCATATTACTGTTATTAGTATCAATACCGAAATAATTTTTCAATCCTTTATTGAATCTAAACAACCAAACATCTTGGAAATCTTGGAATGCAGTATGACAATTACTATAATTGCTTGACCGGGAACTCTTTCTGCTATTAGTATTATTGTTCATACTACCACCATTACCAAATTTATAACCGCCATCACTGGTTATGACATTGTTATCAACAGTGGTACTCGTACGTCTTGTAGGTGGTGCTGAAGCTGATGATGAGGATAATAGAGATGCCAATGAAGTAGCTGATGGTTTTTGTTGCTGTTGCTGTTGTTGCTGTTGTTGCTCTGGTTGTTGTTGATGATTCTGAAGTGATGCTGTATGACTTTCCTGCGTCCAAGAAGAGTTTGGGAGGGCAACATTACTCAATATACTTGAAGCTGAAGATGATGAAGATAACATGGTTATTGAAGTTGGAGTTGCAATTGCTGGGGAAAGGGTTGTTGTTGGTGAAGATTGCGGTATGTTTGAGGATGGTGGTATTAAACAAGATCTAGGAATATTGATATTATCAGATGTGTAATATAATGAATCTGATGCTGTTGTGACTGTAGTACTGGTAGTAGTATCAGATGACATAGTGGTAGTGCTCAGCTTTCTGTTTCGATGCGGATTACGCAAATAGGATAAAGTTGAACTCATGGTTGAGTATTGTTATTGTTAGAAGTAACTGTTAATGTGTTGGTATTTGTTGTTGGTTGGTTGAAAAAGAGGGAAACAAAAATAAAAGGATTTGGGGTAATGTTTGACTTATATAAATACTTGAAAGCAATTGATGTTAAAACAGTTGACGATTCAATCAACAAGCTAAATAGGTGTTGTTGATCTTTTGAAATATAGTATGTAGCAAATCTAATGTATTGAGTGTAAATGTTAAGAAGGGTAACTTGATGTTCTCTTTTTTTTTTAGTTTTTTTCAAATATATATTGCAATTCTTTTTGTAATTGCTGCGTATTGAGTTGAAGTGTTGTATTTGGTTTGCTATGCTCTGTTATCTATATAAGTGTGTGAGTGTGAGATTGGCGTCGACTTTGCTTATCTGGTGGAAATTGCTGCAGTGACACTAAAAAAATTTAATGAACGAATAAAGATGCAAAAAAGAAAAAAAAGAAAAAATAGAATGTGTACAAGATATAAAATAGAATGAAGAAAGTTGAATTTGAAACTAGAAAATTACATTGGTATTTATATATCACAGAATTTATCAATATATGCAACACATTTTACTCAAAAAGAAATGAAATCCTTAAAACCATCACATTATCTCAGGAACAAACAAACGTAGTGAAGGAAATTGACAAACAATACAAAAATAAAATATTAAAAAAGACAACATGAGACGAGTATCAACTTTTTCTTCTTTTGCTGCTGCTGCTGCTACTACTACAGGTGTTACTTTATTGTTTGTTTTATTATTTTAGAATTTGGTTTTTTAGTTTCTAATTTAATAAATCTTATTATATGCAAAGTCAAATTATAGAATTATAAAATTGTCTTTTCAATGGGGTTTATTTTTTTCAATGTTCTTTATTATTTTTTTATCTTTTTGGTAGCCTTCTTTTATTTTTCTTGTTTTCCGTCTAAAACATAATAAATTACACAAAAACTAAAACGAGAATTATTCTGTTTTAGGACAAATTATTATTATAATTAGTTTATGTTACACCCCCTCCTCCTCCTCTTCTCTTCTCTTGGTCTTCCCCTGCGTGGCCCAGCCTTTTATATTTCTACTACCACCACCACCAGCACCAGCAAAACTATCAATTAACACGACCAACCAACCAGCAAGTTCTATTATTATTTTATTTAAAAATGTGTTAATTTAGTTTCTTTAGGGTAATTTCTATTCTACTTTGGTCATTAATAGATTTGTTTGTTATTTGTAACAAGATTGAACAATCTTTACTAATAGATGTATATACCTTGGTATGACAAAAAAAAAATAGGTTAAACTTTTGATAAGAATACAATTTGTTCTCTACTATCATGTTTTACGTCTATGAACAGGGTCACGCCTTATCAACAGTTTATCAATAACGAATGAATAGACCAATCACATTTAATGAAATTGATCATTTATTATTGACTTAACTACAAGAACAACCGATAGCTGCTGGGTACTGACTGGTTGCGCACTTTAACACAAAACACAAAACTAACTAACACCCCTAACTAATTTAGATGGACCCCTTCCTCCACCTCCACCACTAGCCAACAAACGAACCCTGGAAGAATATAGAAATACTTGACTTTCTTGCCCGTTCGTCCGCCCGCTACTTGTCTCTAACAACATCCATTTACTTTCGATTAGCTTCAATTACACGAGTAAACGAATGAATGCCCAGTTCAAACAGATCATATTCATCACATGTGAAAACTAATCAACAAAGAAACTGAAACTTCTTGTTAAATAATGCCTAACCTAACCTCTACCCATTGTAATTGAACAATATTGTATGTTGATCTCGAGCAAAATCTTAATAACCGTTGTAAAGTAAAAAAAAAAAAATAAGGAAGGAAAGAAATAATGAAGAACATAGACGAAGAAGAGAAGAATAAACGACGCACCAGAGAAATAACTAATATTTGAAACAGGCACACTGTAAAACCACACATTCCCAGATATTACAAATTAGGATATACTAATACGAACTAGACGTGTCTTTTCAAGTAAGACCTTCTGGGTCTTCTAGTAACGTCAAACGCGTCTACTTATACCACATTTCCCTTACTGGCAATATGATCGGTAAAGAAAAAGGAAACTATTCAACATAGATAAGAAAGAAAAATTGCCTACATGGGGTGTGATAATGGTTATAGATTGGCGAATAGACGATTTACCAAGCGTCAGGTAGACGAGCGGATACAGCGGAGTTAACTCATTAGTTATAAATGATGTAAGTATACACCCCTAAGACCTAAAGTACATGCACATACCTCTGTCCAGGGCGTACATCAAAAAAAATAAAGAATACACAAACCACAAGCGGTTTGGATTAATTTAGTTTGTCCTTCTTTGTTCATTGATGTACGTTGTTGACGACGATCATATCATATAACAACATATAATAGAGGCTTGTGAATAGTGTTTATTTCTTACACGTGATTTATTTTCTTTTCTCGTATTATTTTGCCTAAAATTGGGTAAATTATAACATAAAGTATAATCACCTGAGAGGATGTATAATTTTTCTTTTCTTCTTTTCGTCAAAGGTTAAACTGTTGATCTTGCCTAGCTCGCAGGGAACTATTGCCTATACAAGATAAATACAAATTATTTCGTAAGAATAATAATCAAACGCGTTGTCTACCCAAGAAAACAGATATTCAGTGTATGCTCAACACTTTGAGGTCATTAATTGTCCCTCAACCCAACAATTTTGGAAACCTATTGGATTAAGTGGATACCTGTGTGCATTTGTGTGATGTCTGTCATCTTTTACGAATCCATACACACACGTTTAGTGTTTGCTTTTTTTGTGTGTCTTTTTGGTAGCAGGTACAAATATTGGTGACAAGACGATTGAAGTAATTCATGACCTCTGTCAATTTGGTTTTCTCTACACACGTTTACTATCATGTCCCAACAAAATATGAGGTGTACAAAATGGTTCACATAAATAGTATAGAATAAAACCCCAATGCCCCACTAACATGTCAATAATTTTTGTGTATGAAAATGCATAGAATTCATGGGAAACAGTAACATCAGCACGATCATAATAGCGAGACACACCTACTGAAATTGACTTAATGGAAAAGCAAAAATGTGACAGGTAACAATGCCGTCAAGTTTATTGAAGAGAATTTTAAGAAAGAAAGCTTAAAACTGAAAGATTATAATTATGAAACATCAATTTGTCAAAATTTATAATTTTCTATTCTTCTATTTTGTAAAGTTTTAAGAAAAACCTTAACCAATAATTAGATTCCTTTATTATATATCTGTAACTTCATAATAAGGTTTGTGGTAGTTGTATAATATGATCTATAATACTAATACTAACAATAATAATATTATGGCGACCACACAATTTATTATTATTTTTTGAAAAAAGGAAGTTAAAGAACAATATCGCTAACAAAATAGAACACCCAAATCTTAAATACTACACCAATAATAATAATTTAGAAAATTATTAATGAGCCAAAACGCGTTGTTGATATTCAAATGTTAAAATCACATTCTCAAGGGGGACAGAGAAGATCTTTATTTAAACCTCTTGCATGATTGAGGGATTTTCTTCAATTTAATACAAGTTTTGTAATTAGTAGAATATATGAGAGCTCGTCTATTTTTTTTAAAAAAAGAATAACCTCTGTGGGGATATCCCAGTTGAACCTAGCTGGACATAGTTGGTGGTACTACCCAAATTGTGGTGATAATCACGGGTGCAAAAAAGAGAGAAACAGATTACACACTTCCTCAATAAAAACTAATACTAAAACAACGAAAGGGGAATAATTAATTTTTGCGGGATTTATTTTACTCTTCCACTTAGTCTCTTTAGATACTAATTTTTGACGATGTTTCTATCGGTAATGATTATGATATTTCATTAA
>OBUW01000181.1_pt1 | contig 46546 bp, 21 predicted proteins | sample 1475761 | NCBI WGS metagenome assembly OBUW01 (sample SAMEA2579908, study PRJEB22360) | human gut metagenome | biome: human gut; feature: human-associated habitat; material: faeces | place: Denmark | collected 2008/2010
GAGAAAATATATAGAAGATATTTTCTCGTCTAATTCTCGATGGTTCTGGCGTGGGTTAACACCGAACTTTCATACCATTTTCAATTATATATATAACTAGTAGTGTACATTGTTCAAATAACATAAAAACTACAATAAGACAGAAAAGAGTAACAGAGAGTGAGAGAGTCAAATCACACACAATAGAAAATACCTCTACGCCAATACTTGGAAATATACAAGTATTGGAGTTTGTTTTAGTTTATAACACCCTGTTGATTGTATATTTCAAAGTATTTGTCACTGGTTGTATCTGATTTTTATTAGTGTTTCTCTCCTCCCCCTACCCCCCCCCCCTCAAATAACAAAAACTAATCACGAGAAAATAACAAAAAGAGGCACGAACTGTGGGCAACAACAACAACAAAAAAAAAAAATTTCTGGAAAATCAAAATTGAACTCCAACCAGCAGCGGCGGCGGCGACAGAAAAATATATTAACAGAATACTTTTTTGTATTCAACTCTCTAACTCTTTCTATTTTTTTTTTTCTATATACACTGTTAAATCAATCAACAATAGCAGGATATCCATTCATATACAAATAGGTAAACTGTTTAATTAATTAATTAACTGATTTGATTTGGGAAAAAACAAATTTTATATTTGGAGAATTGAATTTCAATCATTTTAACAAATTCAAAGCTTTAATTCCCACCTATCAAATTTCATTATTATTTTGTTTTCATTATTTTTTTTTTCCCTTTCTTTCTTTCTTTCTTTTTTGGAACAAAGTAATAGCCGATAAAATAAATAATTCACATAGCCCAATTCATATTACATTGACTTTTGACAAGAGGTATATATAATGGATTTTAGAAATTTATCAACTACACCGAATCAAATGGACACTGTAATGCAACGTCGTCCCTCTCTATCATCATTATCGTCAGCCTCGGGCTATTCTTCTTCCAATTATGGTGGAAATCCTACACCCAATCCCAACAATTCCAATACCAATAACAATAGTAGTGGCAATAGTAATAACAACACTCATGGCAATAACACTCCCAAATTATCAACTCAAAGATTGACAAATAATAGGAATTTACAATCCTTGTGGATAAACCAACCATCTATTGCTCCTTCTAATGTTGTTCCTTGGGTGGAACAGCAACAACAACAAACCCTTGATCTGTTGGAAAATAATACTAAAACAGACTCCAGTAATGATGCTTCTGCTACTAATAATAATAATGTTAATGCCAATGCCAATGTTAATGCCAATGCCAATATCCATGCCCAAACCCATGTCAACACAAATGTTAATGCAAACACAACAGCAACTAGTATTAATGCTTCCACGATTTTAAATACTACACCAAGTATTAATGACACTAATGATAATGCCAAAAAAATTAATGTTTCCATGATTAGTAATAACAATAACAATAACAGTAACAATAATAACAACAACACCAACAATAGTAGTACAGGAAATTCTAACATTGCAAACATGCTTCCTTCTGTTTCTAATGCAACGACAATGAATAACAGTAATAGTATCAATAGTACCACAAACAATACTACAATTAACGAAGCTGATGATGACGAGTTAATTCCTACTGCGATTGTGATTAAAAATATTCCATTTGCCATTAAAAAGGAACAATTGTTAGATGTGATGACAAAATTAAACTTGCCATTACCATATGCCTTTAATTATCATTTTGATAATGGTGTGTTTCGTGGATTAGCATTTGCCAATTTCACATCTACAGATGAGACATCAGCAGTAGTAAACCAATTGAATGGAAGAGAAATAGGTGGAAGAAAATTACGTGTTGAATACAAAAAAATGCTTCCGGCACAAGAAAGAGAACGTATTGAAAGAGAGAAAAGGGAGAAAAGAGGTCAATTGGAAGAACAACATCGTTCTGCATCAAATGCTTCTTTGGCTTCTTTATTGTCAGCTGCTTCAACTACAGCAGCAACTAAAAATTTGAGTGTGGCTGGCACAAATCCTTCTCATACCACTGAAAGAATGTTCTTAAATTTACCTTTTAACAATTCCCTGTTCAATGCCCCACCAGTAGAAATTAATTTTAATGATCTTGAAGTTTTGGAATTGTACACTCAATTAGTATTATACCGAGATGATATTACCAAATCTACTTTTGAATTAGCTATATCACCAGCAAATTTGAATATTTCTCAACGGAAAATCATATCAATTTTATGTAATTATTTGAATTTATTAGAATTGTTTGATAATGGGTTGATAATAATTAGAAGAAAACCAGGATACATTGCTCAGTGTATAACTCAACAATCTATTATTCCTAATTCTCAACAGGTGTCTGGGCCAACTCACCCGCAACAACATCAACAGAATCAACTTCAACAACAGCAACAGCAACAACATCAACATCCTTCACATTCATCATCGATGATGAACCTTCATCAATTGGGTGGTACATTAGCTGTTCCAGCACACCCTGAATTATTAAGATCCCAATCGCAATCAGCATTACCGTTGCCAAGATTGAGACAGCAAACCTCTACACCAATTCAACAAAATCAACAAGTTCAACACCAACATCAACCACCACAACAACAACACCAACAGCATGTTCAACCACAATATAATTATTATAATCAGCAATCTATTCAAAGCCAACCACATTCTGTGAGACCTTATTCTCAATCATATAATATTTATCAACAACAACAGCAACAGCAGCAACAACAAGCTCAACAACAAGCTCAACAACAACAACAACAACAATTACAATATCAACAGGGACACCAGTCACAAGTTTCAACACCTACATTGAATTCTTCCAGTGCTGCTGCATTACTTAGATCGAGTAGCAGTAGATCATTTGTTGATGTGAGATCCACACCTCCCATAAGTAGTTTTGCTCAACAGCAACAACAACAACAACAACAACAGCAACAGCCGCCACTAACTTCATCAATCCATGATTCTCCAACACCACATCATCATTTACCACTTCAACAGCAGCAACAACAACAAAATCATTACTATTCAAATAACAATCAGGGGTTTGGATCTCAACCACAAACTCCATTGACCAATACTGCTGATGTCAATAGTAGATTCCAACCATTTGGTCAACATAGTCATTTAACATCTAGTTTTACATCATTATCACAAACATTACCTAGTACCACCACCACTACCACCAATATTGATGATTTCAATAATAGTATTGTTGATGGTAATAGTATTTCTAGTAAATTGAATGCCTTAGGATTAGGAGGAGGAGGTGGAGGAGGAGGAGGAGGAAACACCAACAATACTTTAACTGGTAATGATAATGTTACTACTACTACTACTACTACTAATTCAACAAGTGGGTTTGATAATTCTTCTACTAGTGGAAGTGGTATTTGGGGACCAAAATAAAAGAAAAGTCTTACAGTTGGACAAAGAGAATGCAGCTTTTTTAGTTTTTTGGGTTCCTTGTTCTTTTGAATATGCATTCGTTTGTAACAGAGATTTTATAGATACAAATAAAAATGAAAAAGAATATGAATGAATAAATATATACCGATATATATATAGATATAGATATAACAACCGACAAATAATGTAAATATAAAATGTATGCTTATTATAGAGTTGAATTATTTTTTTTAATTTGGTTAGATTAATTGAAAAATGTGTAGTTAAAAATAGAGTAAATTGTTAAGTTAAAGTACTTCTCATAGTTGGTTAATATTATTCTGGAACGTCAATTGGGACAGAATGTGTTCCTGCAGCAGCATATACACAATTTGTTTTGATAGTATAATGGGATGTGTTCTATGTTTGTTTAAAGTATTTGGGATCATTATGAGAGAGAGAAAAAAAAAAAAAAGAAATTTCTTTTTTTTCGATTTGTGATCAAAGAAAAAAATAAATTAATTAATCTTAAAGAGAGGTCGCCTTAGTGCTCGGCCTTATATTTGATGATTATGACTAAAAGAAGAAATGATTAATATTAACTATTATTATGTATGGTGCAAGCAAATTATACTGGTGGTGGTGATGGTGGTGGTGGTAATAGCGTAAGGTGGGGGTGAGTAGTGGGTGAGGGCGAGTCTTGAACGAAAAAGAAAAAACCCCGGCGATGAGGACCTAAAATCGTAGTAGCACCACCCATAAACCAAAACCAGAATTAGAGAAAACCACAACAACAACAACAACAGAAAAAATTTTCTACACACACAACACACAACACACAGAGAGAGAGAGAGAGAGAAAGTAAAGAAGAAAAAAAAAAAAGAAAGAAAATTTATTGTTGCCTCCTCATTCATCAAAAATTACAACTTTAATCCAAAAAAATTTTTTTACTTTATTAAAACCAACCCCATTACGAAGTTCTGATTTTGTTTTAAATATCATTTTTCAATATTAATTGGTTAATAATTTGAAAGATTTGAAAAGGTTAGAAGAAGAAGAAGAAAAAAAAAAAAACACCTTTGGGTAAATAATACCAATAATAATAGTAATAATAATAGATTCAATTCAGTTTCAGTTTCAATTTCAATTTCAATTTCAATTTCAATTATGGGTCAAATCCTTTCACAACCAGTAGTTGAAAAACACTCGGATGAACATAAAGATAAATATTTAGCTTATGGTATATCATGTATGCAAGGATGGAGAATTAATATGGAAGATGCTCATGCTACTATTTTGAATTTGTATGATTTGCCATTGAAGAAATCATTATCATCAAATTCAGAACAAGATGAAGATGAGGAAGATGAGGAAGAGGAGGCGGATTCACAAGATTCTACTACCACCAACACCACAAAATCACAACAACAACAAAACCAAAAAGAAGAACCTCAACAAAATAATGATAAACAGAATCTGCAACAAGATATAAAAGATGGTGATAATGATACTCAAATGAGTGATAGTGATGAAAACCATCACCATGCTGCACCACAACAACAACATATTGCATTTTTCGGAGTTTATGATGGTCATGGTGGTGAAAAAGCTGCTATTTTCACTGGAGAAAAATTACATCATTTGATTAAAGAAACTAAAGAATTTAAACAAAAGGATTATATTAATGCTTTAAAACAAGGATTTTTAAATTGTGATCAAGAAATTTTAAAAGATTTTTATATGAGAGATGATGATAGTGGATGTGCTGCCACTTCAGCAATTATAACTCCTGATTTAATTGTTTGCGGTAATGCTGGAGATTCTAGAACTATCATGTCAACCAATGGATTTGCTAAAGCGTTATCATTTGATCATAAACCAAGTAATGAAGGTGAAAAAGCTCGTATTTGTGCTGCTGGTGGTTATGTTGATATGGGAAGAGTTAATGGTAATTTAGCGTTATCACGTGGTATTGGTGATTTTGATTTTAAGAAAAATGTTGATTTACCTGCTGAAGAACAAATTGTCACTTGTTATCCTGATGTAATACAACATAATATTGATTATAAATCAGATGAATTTGTTGTTTTGGCTTGTGATGGTATTTGGGATTGTTTAACTTCACAAAAATGTGTTGAATGTGTCAGAAGAGGTATTTATGAAAGAAAACTGTTATCAATTATTTGTGAAGAAATTATGGATTTATGTTGTGCTCCAACTTCAGATGGATCGGGTATTGGATGTGATAATATGTCAATTGCCATTGTTGCATTATTAGATTATACTAAAAACGAAACTTTAGATCAATGGTATGAAAAAATCATATCCAGAGTTGAACAACAGCAACAACAGAAAAACGATCCAAATAGTTTGAACAAATATGGTCCAATTTCTCAACCTTATAATGAATTATACAAAGAAATGTATGGTGAATATTATGATATTGGTCAACAAGGTCAAGGTGGAAATGGTAGATCAAATATTGGCAGTGGTAGTGGTAGTGGTCGTGGTAGTGGTGCAAGTGGTAGTAGTAGTGGTGGTGGCGCTAGTATTAATGGTAATTCTATATTTGGAAGAAGTGGATACGATGATGAAGAAGATGATGATGAAGAAAAAAATATTGAAAGGAGAAGAAGAGATCAAGATGAATCCAATTTAAATGGAGGAGCTATTTCTTTACAGAAATTATTGGCTTCTAATGCTATAACAAATGAAAATGGTGTAATATATTTAGATACTTCATCAGCTCAATCTCTTTTAGCTCATTTTGGTGTTGCTGATGCAGGTGCCCATGGAGATGAAGAGGATGAAGAAGAAGAAGGAGAAGATGTTCATCAAGGACTCGCGCATGAAGAAGAAGAAGAAGAAGAAAAAGAAGGATCCAAGATTGAAGAAATTTCTGAAAAAATAGATGATGAAGTTTAAAAGAATTAAAAAAAAAATAAAAATTTTTAAAGTAACGGAATGAATTTTGATTTTAATTTTGATTTTGATTTTGATTTGGTTTGTTGATTTGTTGTTTCTAGTTTGTTTACATGATTTACTTTTTACGTATTATCTTTTTTATTCTTTTTCATTCACTACATTTGTTTTGTTTATTATTATTATTATTATTATTCATAATCATACACATATAAAGGTTATACTTTCATGATACGATAATTTTTTGTTATTATTAATAATTAAATTTCTTTCTTTTACTTATTACGGTTACGATTACCAATACTATTGCTATTTTGTTGTTTTCATCTTCATCTTCATATATCCTTTCCTTCTTCATCAGTTCAGATATACTTTTATTATTATTGTTAACGAATTTTGATTCCAGTTGGTTCTGTTATTTCCTTCCCTTTTTTGACTCCCCGTCCCGTTTTTTTTCTATTCTTATTATACCATTACCTTGTAAATTACTTACGTATATTATTATACATTTAAAAATTTATATTGTTGCAAAGTTTTTAGAAAACACGTATGTATTTTTTAATGTTATATGAAAGTATTGATAGTAATTAGTTAGTTAGTACAACCAATCAACCAACCAACCAACCAACCTGGGTTCATCCATGTTATAACTTATGGTGGTTGCCAAAACAAATCTTGGTATGGGTTTTTTTTTTTCTAAATAAACAAAAAGAAGAAGAATGAAATCTAAAAAAAAAAAAAAAAAATTTGGTGATTCTTAATTTCCCCCTTTTTTTTTAATAGAAAATGAAAGTTAATTAAATAGAAGTTGAACAATTCTAATAAACCATATTAGTATTACTAGTTCAAGTTCTAATGTTGTTACTCATGAGTAAATTAAATACTTTTTTTTTTTGAATACCTTTGAAGTTGGAGTATTGGTGATAGACGTGTCACCAAGAAAAGACGATTCAATTGGAGATGTAATAAAATGGATATATTAAACGAAACCTCAAATGAATAACATTTCAATTAGGTCCTAGGGACCTCAGGCTGATATTTAGTTTGTACGGGAGATAAGTATTCTACAAAAATAGTGTACAGATATCAAGATTGAACATTGGCGAATCAACTAGCTTTACTGATTCGAAATTCAATCTAAAAATTACATGATTTCATTCCGACAATACAAAAAGAGAAGAAAAAACAAACAAACAAACAAACAATCAATCAATAAAGAAAACTATAAAAGGATCTACATATTCCCTGACCTTACTTTTATTTTACTTTTTTTTTTTTTTCTTTGTAATTTAAAACTGTTTGCATACAAAAGAGGTCTCTAAATTAAATTAAATTTCATTGTAAAAATGATAGGTTGAGTGGATGCATTAGATTCCCGCACAATGTTTGTTTCAATATACCAAAGCCCATTTAGGGGGGGGGGGCAAAAATATCATTCAGATCAATAAGATGATTACAGATATCTCAATTGCAGCCTTTTTTTTTGTACTTCCCCCGGTTTAATTTTGCCATATTTTGGAAAATAGTATTGAAATGTGAGAAAAGACGCTTGACTATTATACTGATGTTAAAGGAAGGAGAGGGTTAATTGATACGAGTTGAGTCAGAAATACACCAAGAAGATAGATAGATAGATAGATCGATGCTTTTCCCCCCAAAAAAAAAAAAAACTTTTGTGCTGCAAAAGTTATTCTACTCGGTTGTACCATTGCCAAGTGACGTTTGATTTGCCATTCCCACACGACCTTACAAAAAATAACAAATTTGTTTAGCCACCACCACCACCAAACACACACACACACACACACACGCGACTTTTTGATTAAATGTGAAAAAGATAGGCAGAAAAAAAAAATAAAGAAAAAAGTAGTGCACATCATATCAGTTGGATTTGTTTATTGTTGTTGTTGTTGTTGTGTTTGATTCATTAACAATATCCAAGACACATTTGAATCAATCATGGTTCTGCACCTACTAAATCAATTAAAAATTACCAATAACCATATTTATTCCAATATAGTGCCGCAAGATTTGGATAAAAGAACCATTCGAGCCAAGCCCACCAATGATTATTCTTTGAAAAGTATGATAAAAAATAATACTCATCAAAAACCGACCATACCAATAACAAACACCACCAAAATAAAATCTGTTCATGATGATAGCAACAGCAATATCAAAAGAGTGAAGAGGAGTTTCAAACATAACAATATTTTTGTCAAATTAACGAAAAAGAAATGTATTGTTGTTATTAATTATGACAAAACAAAACTATCGACAATAACCAGATCAAAGTTAGACACTGTACCATTACTACCCAATAGTACATCATTTACACTGGAAAACCAAAACCAAAATCAGGTAGATACATCTATATTGTCAGAAATACAGTTACCTTATAAAGGTATATTAAAGTACCCAGATTGTATTATCAATGACACTGACCCCACAAAACTAGATACAGAAAGGTTTAACAAATATCTCGATGAAGGGATAAAATTGCGAAATAAAACCACTTGCCATTTGGAGACAGAGACAGAGACAGAGACAGAGACAAAGACAGAGATAGAGACAGAATCACAGTCACAAGTTTCTTCTAATTTACTCCATCCAATACTAAATGAATCAAATCAAAGTACAGAATCTACTCCGGTGCCTAATTATTCAAATTTAAACAAATCGAAAATAAATCGAATAGTACTAAGAGACTTTGAAATCAATACCTGGTATATTGCACCATATCCAGAAGAATATTCACAATGTGAAGTATTATACATTTGTGAATATTGTCTCAAATATATGAATTCACCAATGTCTTACCGACGACATCAATTGAAAAATTGTAATTTTTCAAACAATCATCCTCCAGGATTAGAAATTTATCGAGATCAAAAAAGTAAAATTCTGATTTGGGAAGTTGATGGAAGGAAAAACATTAATTATTGTCAAAATTTATGTTTATTAGCCAAATTATTCCTCAATTCAAAAACATTGTATTATGATGTCGAACCATTCATTTTTTATGTATTGACAGAAATTGATGAGAAAAACCCATCAAATTATCATTTTGTTGGATATTTTCTGAAGGAGAAATTGAATAGCTCAGATTATAACGTCTCATGTATTTTAACTTTACCCATTTATCAACGAAAAGGGTATGGTAATCTATTGATTGATTTCAGTTATTTATTAAGTCGGAATGAGTTCAAGTATGGAACACCGGAAAAACCATTAAGTGATTTGGGTTTACTAAGTTATAGAAATTATTGGAAAGTAACAATTGCTTATAAATTGAAACAAATTTACGATAAATACTTGACATCCAGTGCCAATGGGGATGGTGACAGTGTCAGCGACAATGCAAGGCTCAGTTTATCTATTGATACACTTTGTAAGTTGACTGGCATGATACCATCTGATGTTATTGTTGGGCTAGAACAATTAGATTCATTAGCAAGAAATCCAATAACTCATAATTATGCCATTGTGATTAACTTGGATAAAATCAATACCGAAATTGCTAAATGGGAGAAAAAACTGTATACTAAACTAGTCTATGAGAAATTATTATGGAAACCAATGTTATTTGGTCCAAGTGGAGGAATCAATTCTGCACCATCAATTCAACCACCACAACCACAATCAACATCAGCAACAACGACAACAATGTCAGCTAGAGAAGGTACTACAAATTCTCACCCAAAACCAGTTATTTCTCAAAATAGTATTTCATTAATCACAAACTTTTTAAAAGATGACATCAACAATCCTTACACATTTGAGGAAGAAGGATTTAAAGAAATTGAAGCTCACAGAGAAACTGAAAATGAAGAGATAAAGAATGCAAGCTTAGTAGAATATGTTACTTGTTATCCTGGCATAGTAGTGAACAATCATTTCGTCAATGGTGGTGGTGGTGGTAGTGGTGAACTGAATGGCTCAAATGATCAAATCAAGGGCCACAAAAAGATGTTGAAGAAAAGGAAAAGAATTATAGATGATGATGACGATGATGACGATGAGATTGAAAAAATATTTGAAATTGATGAGATCCCGAGTAACGACGAAAATGAACCAGATTTTGAAGATGACAGCGACGATGTGGATGATTTTATGGATGATGATGAAGAAGAAGTAGTGGAGATTAAAGACAATGATTCCGATGAGGATGTATCTGAAGATATAATTGAAATTTTGGACGATGACGACCAAGAGGAAGAAGACTGGAGAAGAACTTGGAAACGAAGGGTACCATCACCTCCCAAAAGGAAAACTGTCAATGTATTGACTGGCAACAATAACAAACCAAGAGGTAGAGGGAGACCAAGAGGAACATTCAAATTAAAAGCTTAAGTTTAAGATTTAACAAAAAACAGAATATATCAAGTTGAAACCAAAGTTACAATTAATATACAAAAGGACATAGATAATGAATGAGGTAAAAAAATGGTATTTGACAACAAATTGTTAAAAAAAAAAGCATAAAAAGTTTATAGTATATTTAAAAATTTCTTTAAACTAACTTCCATCTATATATATCTATTCAAGTTTTGAACAATTGACATGAATTTTCAAACACCGTATCTATAAAATTCTCTATTTCTGTATCATCTTTAAAATCATGTAATCCACAAATAATTTGTGCCACCAATCCAACATTAACTGGTTCATTTCTAGATTTGATCATAGGATCAGCTAATACCCCAATTCTTGTTTCAAGCAATTCTGGATTAGTTGAATTTTCTTTTGATTTTTGAACAAATTCTGAATGTTTCCAAAAATTCTCTTTTTTAATTGATGGAAATGGTAAATTCTCATGTAATTTTATTAAAGAATTTTTACCAATTGATGATGGTAGTAGTTGTTTAACATCTTCTAATAATTCTGGATAAAATTTATTAGGATAAATTGTATTTTTTATAAATTTATAACCAGCATGACTTTTTCTAATTTCACACCATGGAGCATCAGTTTCAATTAATAATTTATTAATAGGGATTTTTTTCACAACTTGTAAATTCTCTTCCGTTTTCAAAGAACAACCATTTACACCAATATAAAATCCCAATTCTAATAATTGATTTAATTCTTGTTCTGTTCCTGTGAATGAATGAACAACGGCATTAACAGGATTAATTATTCCCTTTTCAATATAGGGTTTGAGAATTTTGATAAAATCATCACATGCAGATCTCATATGTAAAAATAATGGTAAAAATTGAATGTTTAATTCTGTTTGTAAATCATGTAAAAGATCAAGTTGTTTAATCAACATTTCACATTGTTGATGTTTTGAACTATAATGTAATCGATCATAATCTAATCCAATTTCACCAAATGCTTTGATATGACCTAATTTATACCCTTTTATAATAATATTTTTCAATTTTTCCAATTTGATATTAACATCATCACGTAATTCATCGGAGTATCGGCTACTACTACTACTACTACTACTACTGTTTTCTCCATCATCACCTTGTTTGATTTCATCGTTCAATTTATAAAACTCTGAAGCAACAGAACATGGATGTACACCAGCAGTTGAATCAAATTGATTTGAATATTTTTCACACAATTCAAAATGATCTTCACTTTCTTTAATTGTCAGAGCGGTAATTAACATTTTATCAACATGAAATAAATGGGCTCGTTCAATAACTGATTGAATATCACAAGGATGTTTTGATGTTGTTGATCCATTATAATATCCTTGAAACATTGAATCGGAAAAATTGACTCCAATATCATAATATCTTGGTTTCCAAAATTTTGTTCTTGTCATGATTGTTAGAAATCGTCTTGGATTTATCATCAATAAGTTGAAACTTCCAAAATGTGAAAAAAAAAAAGTATATAATATTAATTGTGTGATTTGAGAGATGGTGGTTTTTTGTTAGTTTTCCTCTCTTTAAAAAAAAGGGTATACATTCTCATCAAGTATATCTTTGGAGTCCTTATTGACAAACACCCAGAACAATACCAAAACTAATGTCAGAAGAATTAGATAGAATTTTGTCTATTGAAGAATCAGCGATCAATAGAAACAAAGAAATAGATCGAATTCTACAGTGTTCTCCTTATGATTATTATTCAATATTAGAAATCAATCCGTTGCTTTCCACCACAACTGCACAAGAACTTCTGACAATCATTAAGAAATTATATCGGAAAAAATCATTATTAATTCATCCTGATAAATCAGATAACCCAAAGGCACCAGAAGCTTTTGATTTATTGAAAAAATCCGAACACATTTTAACATCAACTGAAGAATCCGATATCAAAGAAATTGAACATTTATATTCAATATATCAAGCATATAAACCAAAACCAGAACAAAAACAAAAACAAATCGATGATCATGAACAACAGTATTCTCAATTAGAATTCAATGATCCTATAAATATTGAAATTCGATCAAAAGTGAAACAAATATTAATTGATGAAATAAATGAATTGAATTTAAATAAATTAATTAAACAAACAGAACTTTTACGTAAAGATGAAATGAAACAAAAAATTGAACTTGAAAAAAAAAATTAAACGACAACTTGATAAAAATTGGGAAGATGAAAGAGATTTAAGAGTTAAGAATTGGAGAAAATATAGTAATAAAATTGAAAGAAAACAAAAACGACAACAAGAGGGACAACAACAAGCATCATCATCATCATCATCCTCATCATCATTACTGGGGAAAGTTTCAAAAAAAAAAAAGAAAAATGTTTTAGTGTAAAGTATATAAGAAAAGGTAATCATATTTTTAAAAAATTGACCACTTAAGAATAGGTAGAGATTGTATATTTTGAAAATCCATATCAATTATCACACAGCAACACACTTTAAACCTTTTATCTGTAAATATCAATGAATCAAATCATCTAGCATTCTATAATACAAAGTCCTGTGAACGGGCGTCTTCATAGTTGTCACTTGGTAGCACCACACACACTCTATATTGTTTGATTTGATTTGAGTCTTTTGTAGAAATGATTGAAAAAAAAAAAAGAAAATATAGAAAGATTGAAAAATATATAATTATATACATTTACGAATTAAAGTAACTGTTTTTACAAAACCCTCTATATAATAATAATCCTTGGTAATGACAAGCCAATCAAATTTAAGTTTAATAGCAGTAGGTGTTGTGTCGTTTGTAACAGGATATTATGTTCACCAAATGTTAAAACCTACATCGCCGAAAAGATTTCAATTGAAGCCTACATCAGCAACCACTACGACCAAGAGTGAAGATGATAGTGAGGACGAAGAAGAAGAAGAAGATGAGGGATTAGATATTAATTCACTTGCATTGAATGAGATTCCAGGAGAAGTAAGAATGACACTTGTAGTAAGACAAGATTTGAAAATGGGTAAAGGTAAAGCAGCAGCTCAGTGTTCTCATGCTACATTGGCATTATATAAAAAAATTACTAATCCTCAATTAGAATCATATAATCCAGAATTGGTGAATCGATGGGAATTGGGGAATGGTCAAGCCAAAATAACTTTACAAGTTCCAAATCAAGAAGAGATGGATTTATTATATGCAAAAGCCATTAGTTTGGGTATCAATTCTTATATTGTTCATGATGCAGGTAGAACCCAGATTGCTGCTGGAAGTGCCACTGTGTTGGGGTTAGGTCCTGCTCCAAAACGTATACTAGATGAAGTTACTGGTGATTTAAAATTGTATTGAATATTCACAAGAGGAGATTTAGTTTCTACCCCCCCCCCTAAAAAAAACGAACTGAAAAAGATTTATAATACTATTATAACTTTAAAAAAAAACATATTTTCATAAATACAGATAGAAGTGAATTGTGTAAATAGAAAAAAACAAAAAACAAAAATAGAATTAAACTTGGTTTCATTTCAGGTTTCAATGTCAATTGAAAAAATAGAATATATCAAACTACTTTCTAATTGAACCTCTGACTGATAAAGGATTAACGGCTGAACTCATTCTTCTTTTTTTCTTTCTTGGGTGTGGAATATCATCAACGTCAACTAATACTTCATCATCATCGTCATCGCTTACCTGAAGAACATCATCATCATCATCATCGTCGTCATCATAAAATCCATCTACATCACCAAGCCCTATGGACTCTTGTCGTGCTCGTCTCAGGTCTCTTGAGTTTGCTGATCTATGTCCACCATTTCTCAAGTTCTCCAAATAATCTATACGGGTCCATATTTCTCCTTCCGTTCTTTGTGGTAGCAAAATTGATAATTCTGCAAATGACAATTCACGATTACGTCTATTAATCAACAACTCATCCTCTTCCATAGTCCATGGTATATCCAATTTGGGGATCGGTGTACCAGGTTTCCTTTTTGTTTTGGTCCTTGATGGCGGCATATTTCGCCGTATCTTTTGTAATTTTTTATTACTGGCCTCTAATCTCTCCTTGTCAAATTTGAATGGTTCTTCTTCCTTTTTGTCTGCAGTGTGTGGTATCACGACCGAGCCGGACCGAGAAAAATATCCAATGTTGGACCCAACGACACTACCACTTCTCAAACTAGGAAGGGTAGTTTGTTGACCACCAACAGATCCACCACTAACACTGGAATGTCTGGAGGGCCCACTAATGCTGCCCGTGCCCCCAAATAAAACAGGCAAATGAGCTAAAGAATTGTTACCCAGTTGATGATGTGGTATATTCATCGACTTTGAAGGTAATGAAGACACCGACGCTCTACCCATTGACAGAATAGAACCTCTTTCGTCTGTGGTGATTTGTATTATTGAGTTGCTGCGTAGGGCCGAAATATTGGCAACTCCAGATATCGAACCTCGATGAGTAAAATTGGAACCTTTATCACCAGCAGAAGTTGAATTTCTAGGAGTTAGTGATGATGGAGTTGTTGGGTGAGATTTATTATGAGGTAAATTCATGGTTGGATCAACCGAAACGTCAACATAGTACCCACCATTACTATTACGATGACCAGATACTGAACCAGTTGCACTTGACCGACGACGTTGATCTAGGGATCTATCCGATGCAGGAGATGCCTCATATTTATGAGCCAAATTCGGATTACCGCTATGGTGAGGACCACTTCCGTGTATAGTTGGCGATGTTAAACCTTTAGGGGTAGCAGGACTTGAATTAGAAATATAAGATGGTGAGTTGGACAAAGCATTCAATCCGGCCAATGCTGTTGAAATATTATTGTCAAACCCTTGAAAAGTACCAGTTGTCATGGGATTATAAGTAAAGTTGTTGCTGTTGGTTGTACTATTACTACTACTGCTAGGAGTGTTCCCCTTTGAACCATTATTTGTTGGACCACTGGATTTTGGAGTTTTTGAAACTTTTCCTGATTTGGCTTCTTTTTCGGTAGTATTATCTGTTGACTCAGTTGTACTTTTGTTATTTTTAGTTGTGGCTTTTTTCTTTTTTGGTGCAGAATTCATATTAGGATTCTGTTTAAATTGAGCCCCTAAAGCTGCTGCTGATTTTGGAGGGTTCTTCAAATTTCCCGATTTCAATCTTCTCCATCTAAATTGACATGCGTTGGGCGTTCTGTTAGTGAAATTACTGGCTATCTCTTTCCAACCCAATTTTTGGTTGTCTTTCAAGTGCATTAAAAGTATATCATCTTCTGCGTCCCATGATGTTGGTGTACGGGAAGGGTTTTTTTGACTGGAAGATCCGGATTTTGATTCAGAAGAACCACTTGCCTCTATCTCTGGTGAACTCATTTAAAAGTTTATGAATACTCCTTGGTGGTGGTGGTAGTGGTTAAATACTTTTATAATTTCTTTTCTTTTTTAGTTCTGAAATAGAAATTAACAACCTTGGAAGAAAAAAAAAATGTCAACCAACCAACCAAAGAAAAAAAAGGAATAGTAAATTGAACAAAACTTTAAGAGAATGTACTTGAACACTCAGTTGGATTCAAAATATATAGATTTGATTAAACTTGTAGAAATATATATATATGAATCAAATGCTAAAGAAATAAAAATAGAAAAATAAAAATCGTGACAAAAGTTGAACAGTGTTTTGTATTATAGTTCGTAAAAACCCTTTTTCACTACATTCAAGTTTTCAAGATGATCATCAACGATTTGGGATTTAATTTAAAAAAAATTATTATTAACTCAATTTTTGTTAATAATACCCAACCGCCCAAAATCACTACACACTATTGGTGCATGGATGTACAGATTGTACAGGTCATGTGACATTAAGTTATCTTTTTAAATTTTTGATGTGTCATGCACAATATACAGGACATAAATAATTTCTTGAAACAACACAACACAACGACGGCAAACGTTAAATCAAATTGTGAGGGTGTTTGATTTGATTTGTTAGGCAAATTGTTATAACCTACACATACATACTCATATACAATGGGTATTGTTTCTTGACGTTTCTCGCTTTATTGAATTAGGGAAACCGTTAATTAAACTTTGACGAAATGATTATAAGTTTACCCCTCTAATTGGCCAACTTTGTTAGCCCAAATCTTTTCTGCTTCGACAATGGTGTTGTTATTAGCTTTCATTTTATTCATTGTTTCAATGTATTCATCATATTCATCACTATCAAAGACAATACCACCTCCAGCTTGTAAATAGGCAACACCATCTTTATACACCATGGTACGCAATGCGATACAAGTGTCCATAGTTTTCCCATCGTATCCCCAATGGCCAACAGCACCAGCATAAACACCTCTTTTTTCCTTTTCCAATTCTGCAATCAATTCCATAGCTTTAACTTTAGGAGCACCACTAACAGTCCCTGCTGGGAATATAGATCTAAATGCATCAAATCTTGTTTGATCTTCACGTAGAGTCCCACTGACTTCAGACACCAAATGCATGACATGAGAAAATCTCTGAATAGTCAATAATTTGTCAACTTTGTTTGTGGTGGGTTGACACACTCTATTGACATCATTTCTTGCCAAATCAACAAGCATAATATGCTCAGCTCTATCTTTCAAACTTGCTCTCAAAATCTCAGCATTTTCTTCGTCTTCTTCATTGGTTTTACCACGAGGCATTGTACCAGCAATAGGATGAGTAACAATTCTTCCCTTAGTGTCAGATTGAACCAATAATTCTGGTGAGGCACCAATGATTTGGAAATCTAATAAATCAATGTAAAACAAGTAAGGTGATGGATTGACTGTTCTCAAGTGTCTATATATATTAAATGGATGTAATGATGTTGGACGAGCAATTCTTTGTGAAGGCACTGCCTGAATAATGTCTCCTTTTAAAATATGTTCTTTCAAAGTGGTGACATGTTTTTCGTAACCTTCTTGACCAATGTTAGAAGTGAAATTCTGTCCCAACTTAATTGGCCCTTGTTTTGGAGCAATTTCTTCACTAGTTGTGTTCCTTAATAAAACTTTTTCAACTTTTTCAATGTTTTCCGTGGCCTGTTTATATAAACTTTCTATATCTTCATTTATTTTGTCTCTATTGTCGTCTATTTTGATGTTGTAAATGATTTGGAATCTTTGGTAAACATGGTCAAAAGCCACAACCAAATCACAAAACATTAAAACCGCTTCTGGTAATCCCAAAACATCTTTCATTGGTCGTTTGGTTTTTGGTTCAAAATACTTGATACAATCATAAGATATATATCCAGTGGCACCTCCATTGAATTTAGGCAAACCAGGCAATGGTGCTTGTTTATACTTAGACAATTCCTTTTCCAAAACAGTTATGGGATCCACATTACAAAATTCATCAGCAAATTGCTTAGGATTGTCACCTGTCTTGATGATTTTGGTAGGTTGTATCCCAATAAATGAATATCTATCAACAGTGTCACCTTTAACCGAGGATTCAAAAAGAAATGATTCTGTTCTATTTGAATCATTCAAGTTGGCTAATTTCAAATATGCTTGATGAATAGTTATATCATTATATGGCACATATTTATATACTGGATATACATTTGGACTTTCTTTCAAAGAACTATTGGCATCAATAGTCTTCTTCAATGTTTCGATTGTTGGTTGCACAAGTTGTGACTGCATTGTGATTCTGTTAGTTTTTGACTTCTATACTATGCTATTCACGAACTATACTGTTAAAACATACCGTCATTTCTGTCTTGTTGTATAAACAAACTTTTGAAAAATGACTCAACGACTGAAAATTTTTTGAATGGCCCTGTTGATGGTGCGAAATATCATTTTGTGCTCGTTATTAATTATAGATTTATTCCGGTGATGCATGGGAATAGCAGTTAAAGGCAACAACAAAATCTAGTTAACTCTAAATCAATAGTGCATTGATGGTATAAGACAATGGGAAATCATGAAACTTACATGTCTAACTATAGTGAAATAAACGACAAAAACAAAGTAATAAAATGCAATAAATAAGTAATTCAATATATATACAAGAATTTAATCTATAAATACCAAGTTGATCCGTAATTTTCATCTCTAAGTGAACACGTCCTATCAATAGCATTTACTTGCAAAACTTTGTCACAAACCAATTTGCTACCAATATGTATGTCAGAATTTTCCGTCAACACATCAACTTCAATGCCTAATTCCATACAAAAACATTTACACACGACACCCAAATCATACTTTTTACCAACTAATGTAACAATACAATGGAACACTTCTAATCCATTACCCTCATTAATATCAATTTGAGCTTTTTCAAGCCATTTCAATACAACATACTTTCTTAAAATAGACCCCACAAACAGTGAAATTTCATGACTTTGATAACAAGCTTCAATGTAAGATCCCAATCTAGACTCTGTTAATGGTCCTTGTAATTGATACCCTAAAGATTTCAAAATGTTAAACTGTTGTACAGTTTTCAAATATCCTTTTTCCATACTCAAATTTCTACTAAATAAAGCTTGCTGGTAAGATAAAAGTTGATATTGATTTATTATAGCCTCTTTTTTGGTGAAGACATCAACAATATTGATATACCCGTTTTTTAACCCCAATAGGAGATTATTATTTCCTGGGCCCGCAATAACGTTTTTAGGCGAAAGATAATTCTTGGATACAAAACTTGCTTGTAATGATATATATCCATCGGAATCTTTGGCAAGAATACTGTGATGATAATTTTCTGAATCATATGGCGGAATCATTATATTGTCGTGTGTGACCATGACCTTATCCAGATCGTATACAGTTGGTTCTACGTCTTGACAATGAAACATAGCTGGAATTCTGTGTTGGGTGCAATATTCAGCTACTAACGCTCCAGTGAAAATCTGTAGTTCACGTAATATAAAATCACTATGGGAATAAAGGCGAGGTTTATCAACCCCTATTTTTGAAAGGAAATTTGAACTGCTGGAAACCAATGACTCTTGTTGAGGTTTGATTACTGCTGCCCCTGAATGCTCTCGCATTTTAAAAAATGTTTTCATGATACCATTAATGTAATTGATATTATGAATATCTCCTTTGTTCAAATGTGGTCTGTCAGAAAACCCCTGAGTTTGGTTTCGTCTTAACAATTTGAAAAGTGACGTTTCTAACTTTCCTGATAAACATTTCTCTAAAAGTTCTTTATCAAGGACCTTGACATTTAAATTTGAGATTGAATCAAAACTTATTGATATTTTATCCTCAAAAGATTTGAATGGTTCTGGCTCGTAAGAATTAAACTGGAATGAGATAGTCATACATGTGACTTTCGATGGATTTCTTTGTGATTTACTATTCTGTGACAACTCATCATCCCACAAATTCTCTGAATCCACAGTTTCATATTTATGGAATCTTTTCGATTCTTCAAATCTATTTGAAAATAAGTTAGACTGAAAACTGTTGCTAAACTTATTTGATAGTTCAGTAAACTTATCGAACATGTTCTCCATCATAAAATCACCAGGGGGTAAAACAGTAGTGATATCAGGAATATGAATATTTAAGATATATTTTCTGGAATTTATAGTTTCCAAAGATATGGCAAATCTCGAACAAGTTTCGTTATCGTCAAGTGGTAACCCATAAATTATGTGATCACGGTAATATTTCTTTTTGGTTCGTAAATGTCTGAATAAATCACCATGTTCTCCACTCCATAGGTTCTCTATTTGCAATTGACCAGCACTTGATACATTTATTCTATCCGAACTTCCCACTATCCCCAGCGACAATACCACATCAGTTGATTTGTCATAAATATTTAAATCCAAAAGCTTATTGTATAAATCATTTGGTGTACTGCAGTTTTTAAAAGATGCTAATTTATTTAATTGTTTGATTATCGAATCATGTGGATAGACAATAGCAAACTTGATAACTTCGAGTATATAAGCCAAGTGCCTACCATCATAAACTTGTAAAAAATGGGAAAGTTCATCTCCATTTCTGGTTTTGAGTTGGGCCAAAAATTTTTCTATTATTTCATGAGAATTCGGATTTCTCATATACCGCATGAACTTTGATATAGATGCCGATATGTTACCTGGAGTCACAAAATAACTAGCTCTAGTATGAAAATTGTTTGAATGTCCTTGTAATACATTTGTCAATTTATTATTGGCAAAATAATTAGGTACAATCCATTTGGGGGAGCTAACCAAACACCAGTGAATGCTAAACAATAAAACACATTGATTGTAAAATGACAGGCCAATTTTTATAACCAAAGTTTCTTGGTACTTTATGGCATCTATTATGTCAACTAATGTTACATGGCTTATTGAATTTGTAGATACTTGTGCATATATTCGATCAAACATTGGTTCCATGCTTGTTTTGAGATCAACAACATCATTGATAAAACTGTCAAGAAATTCAATAGCTCGTATTCTTTCCTTACACTTCTTATTGTGCCTAGATGTCACAATCTGTTGGCAATTGATAAAGTCATGAGGGATCATTTGGTGTAAATGGAAATTGACTTCCGATGCCGAGACGTCTATCAACTCGTTATCACTTGTCAACACTTGTAATTTATTATATCTTTCATCAAATCTCGAGAGTGCTTGTCTAACTACCAAACCTATTCTAGGTTTAAAATCTGGTCTAGTTATCTCAACAAATGATCCTTCTACTGGGATATTATTTTCGTTTTGATCAATGATATCCTGAAAGTTTTGGGGAGGAGTATAAAATTGTTCAATCTTTTTGGGTCTCGCTACTGTATGCTTATTGTAATGAGAACATGGGTTAATAAAACAATTTTGACTATCATAATAATGCTTAAATTTCAAGTTTGGATTAAAATCATTGTTAGTAATGGCATCGGTTCTACTTATTGGATTCTCATGAAAAAATGCAGTTGAAGATTTTGATGAGCTTCGTCGTAGTAATAATGAAAAATATGATGATCTAAAGCTATTTAAATTAGATTGTCTTCGTAGTAGTGATATGAGCATAATTGTATTACCCCATGCAACATGGGACTATATCGATAATGAATAGATAGTATACAAGTAAGTTACAGAAATATCTGTTGCAAATTTTTTTTGATAAATTTTTGATTTTTTTTTTGTCTGCGCTTGTTTAGTGCTTCTTCTTCTCAATGTTTTTTGTGGGTAGAGAGATCTACAAAACCAATTCAAGAAAGCACAAAGAATTGGAAAAGGATCGGCTTTTCATTTATATCTTCTTTTTTTCTTATACAATTCTATTTCCATCTTTGAACAATCACTGCATTTTTCAATTTAGCATCAGAAATTGTAATGTCACTACTTTCTTCTATTGGTTTGACTGGGAATGCATGACTTAAAGTGAATGGTCTAGTAGGTTCAGAATTATATTCATGATTTTTAACAAATTCATAAACCTTGAGAATAGAATCCGAGGAATTGAATTTGTGTGATGTTCTTTTACCATTGGCAAATCTTATTTGAACTGTGGAGTCACCTTCACCTTCGTCTTTTGGTTTAGAAATTTCAGTTTCGGTTTTGATATCAGGTTGAGATGATGCTTCATTATTTACAAGTACTTCCCCAGGTACTGGTGAGCCTAGTCTATGACCTGCACCGTGATAACCACCAATTTTTCTTTTCGGAGGTGTCCAATCTTCGTCGGTTTTCTTGTATACGGAAACATCAACATCTTGGCCAAATTCAACATCTAAAATTGACATTGGAACTCTTCCTTGGTTCAATTCTTGTAAAACACTGGCGTTTCTTGGATCATCGTATCTATGCAAAGGTCCATCACCTACTGTGAAACCTTGTTTCCAAAATGTAATTTCTCTAGTCACTTTACTAGGTCTGAATTTTTTAGCACTGGCAATAGGATCCTCCACTACTTGACTTGGTTCATTCCCGTCACCCAATTTGAACCCTTTGCCTGAAAATTTAATTGGTGATGGTTGATCATCTTGAGAAGCACTTGGTCTATCATCTGGTTGTTGCATTTGTTCTCTGGCTTTTTGGAAAATTTGATCAATTATTGATCTGTCATTATCCTTATCTTTATTGGGATCTTCAACTTGCAATCCTGATTTCTCTCCTCCAGTAAAGAAATTGGTATTGGTCTTGTCATCCTCTTCATCATCATCTTCATCGTTCAAGTCTCTAAATGTTCTAACACCAGAGCCTTTAGCATTAGAAGAAGAAGATTTTTTGGTTTCTGATTTTTGAGATGGTTCATTGTTGGCATAGAAATCCTCAACTGCTTCCACTAAATCATTGCTGTTTCTCAGTAAATACTGTTCAGCAAGGTATGTAGAAGAATTTGTTATAGATACAAATTCAGCAATCAATTGGGAATCTGGAGTATTTTCAGACATGTTTCTTTTTAACAGTTGTGAAATAATTGTAAAAAAACGTGTTAACTTCGGGGTTGAACAACAAATTAATTTACGAAAGAATTGATGGCAATATTTTAATTCTATTCCACCATTTTTTTTGACTCATTCCACACGACAAGTTCCAACAACCAACAAGTCAAACTAGATCAAACTTCATTTCCAAACAAGCTACAATCTACATCCTAAACACATTTTTTTATTCTAATTTAATAGACTGCCTTATATCATTTTAATAATAAAAAATCTATATAAACAGTATTAATATATATAAGAACCGATGTTGAAATCCCAAATAATAAAGTACAAGTTTTGTAAATAAAAAAAAATATAATAAAGAAACATTTTCAACCTTCCCAAATTTTCAGGAAAACGGGAAAGATCTAAAAACGTCTCCAAATTAATCACAATTAAAAAATCAAAAAGTTTCATATCAAATTGTCGTCATAAAACATAAAAAAGAAATTACATTAATGTTGAATAAAATGTAATTGAATACTAACCACGACTCAATAATTCAACATTTCAAGAATTGAAAATGCAAAATAAATCAATGAATGCTTTGAATCATAAAAGATTAGTATTTAGCTCTGAATTCTTTGGCAGCTTCAACCATATTGGTCAATGATTCCTTAACTTCTGGCCAGCCTCTAGTTTTCAAACCACAATCTGGGTTGACCCAGAATTTAGAAGCTGGGTAAACCTTCAAGATTTCTTCAATTCTGGAAACAAATTCTTGTTTAGATGGAATTCTTGGAGAGTGGATATCGAATAAACCTAAACCAATGTGATTAGGATATTCAGAGAATTCTTGAATATAGTTTGGATCATCCTTCTTGGAGAATTCAATGGAAACAACATCAGCATCCAAAGCTTTAATATGGTTTGGATCCAAATCGGAGTAACAGAAGTGGGAGTGGATTTGAGTAGAGTTTTCAACACCAGAAGTGGCAACTCTAAATGATTGAGCAGCCCAGTTCAAGTAATCGGATCTTTCTTTACCGGCTCTCAATGGCAAACCTTCTCTGATAGCTGGTTCATCAACTTGGATAACAGTAATACCAGCACCTTCCAAGTCGTTAACTTCATCTCTTAAAGCCAAACCCAATTGCAAAGCTTGGATTTTACCAGAAACATCATCTCTTGGGAATGACCATCTCAAAATGGTGACTGGACCAGTCAACATACCCTTCATTGGTTTAGAAGTAATAGATTGAGCATAGACAGATTCTTTAACAGTCATAGCTTTTGGTCTGGAAACATCACCAACAATAATTGGTGGTCTGACATATCTAGAACCATAAGATTGGACCCAACCGTTAGTGGTGAAAGCAAAACCATTCAATTGTTCACCAAAGTATTGAACCATATCGTTTCTTTCTGGTTCACCATGGACTAAAACATCCAAACCAATTTCTTCTTGGAATCTAACAACAGTTTCAATTTCTTTGTTGATAAAAGCTTCGTATTCTTCAGCAGTAATTTGGCCTTTAGCAAATTTGTTTCTGTTGATTCTAATGTCTTTGGTTTGTGGGAAAGAACCGATGGTGGTGGTTGGGAACAATGGCAAGTTGTATTTAGCCTTTTGTTCAGTTAATCTTTCTGGGAAAGCGGCTTTTCTAGTAGCCAAAGCTTCGTTAATGGTAGTTAATCTTTCTTGAACCTTTGGATCGTTGGTGATAGAAGATTCGGATCTAGCTTTGATGGAAGCAGCATTGGCTTCTAATTGTTTAGAAACATCTTCACCAGAAACATTCTTGGCAATGACAACAACTTCATCCAATTTTTGAGTAGCAAAGGAAAACCAGTCCTTAATAACAGCGTCTAATTTGGTTTCAGATTCCAAATCGACTGGAGTGTGCAACAATGAAGATGAAGTAGCAACAACAACCTTATCTTTACCAACTTTTTCAATAGCTTTTTGGACAACAGCGGAAGCCTTGGCGAAATCAGTCTTCCAAATGTTTCTACCATCGACAACACCAGCAGACAAAGTTTGACCATCTTTCAAGATAGAAGCAACTTCGTCCAATTGTTCTGGAACTCTGACGAAATCAAAGTGGAAACCAGCAACTGGCAAGTTTTCAATGGCTTTCAAGTTTGGTCTGACATCACCAAAGTAGGTAGTCAAGATCAATTCTGGGACATCAGCACCAACCAAAGCGTCGTAAGCTTCTTTGAATTTGGATTGAACAGCTTCTGGCAAGTCCAAAACCAAAACTGGTTCATCAATTTGAACTTGTTCAGCACCAGCTTCCTTCAATTTTTGCAACAATTCCTTGTAAACTGGCAAGATCTTTGGTAACAAGGAAATTGGTTCCAAATCAAGGGAATCTTTGTCAGCTTTACCTAAATACAAGTAAGAAACTGGACCCAAGATGACTGGTCTGGTTTGAACACCCAAAGCTTTAGCTTCGTTGAATTCATCAACTGGTTTGATACCAGCAGCAGTGTTCAATTTGAATTCAGTAGAGTGAGAAAAGGTTGGTCTGACATAATGGTAGTTAGAATCAAACCATTTAACCATTTCCAAAGCAGTAACATCAACAGCAGCTTGAGTTTCAGTGGCTTTCTTTTGTAAACCTCTACCCATGGCAAACAAAACATCAATTGGAGCCAAATCAAATTTGGTGTATCTTTCTGGGATAGCATTGAACAACAAAGAAAGATCTAAAACTTGATCATAGTAGGAGAAATCATTAGATGGAATGATATCAACACCAGCTTTTTGTTGTAATTTCCAATTGTGCTCTCTCAATTCTTTACCTTTAGCTAACAATTCTTCAACAGTAGCTTTACCGGACCAGTAGGCCTCAGTGATTTTTTTTAATTCTCTTTGACCACCAATACGTGGGAAACCTAAGACGGAAGATTGAACCATTGTTGATTATAATGGGGGGGATATGAAAAGTTTTTGATTTGTAGATAAAATCTTAACAAAAATTAGAAGAAGAATAAGAAAAAGGAAAAAGAGAAGAAGAGAATAAATGAAAAATTTCAGAATAGGGGGGGGGATATTCAATTGATTTTATACAGTTTTTTTTCTAAAATATGAAAAATTTAAAAGTGTGGGAGTGAAATTGAACAATTCCTAAACGAGGAGTGGGCGGCGAAGACTAAGAGAAACTGTGTGTGTGTCCGTGTGGGCGTGTATAGATTGTCAAGTATTCTTCTTTTTTGTTGGTTAAAAAAACACAATGAGGGAAAATTTTTCAGATTAAACAAAATTTGAAAAAATGACTCTGAAAATTACAACAACGTGTAATTGGCTTATATGCAGAACTCCACTCCAAGATCTATCAAGGAAAACAATTGGAACTTATATTTTGACGGCAAAAAAATATAGTGTCAATGCCATCCACAATTGACCTAGGCTTCTGAAACTTTCTTATCTTGAATGACCAAGATTGATTTTGATCTATAATTGCATTTGCCACCGGTGTTGTAACTTTTTACGGTTTATTAATTGACTATATTCCAGTGGCAAACATTATCCTGGCTGGCTTTTCAGATTGAAAATCAGCACCAAAACTAAAAAAACAACAAAAAGATACAGTGGCATACCATTTCACGTGCACTGATTCAACAAAAAATTACCAAAAAAATTTTTTTTCATTTAATTAGTGGATCTAATTTTTGTGTTATGCTTCTTATTGTCATCTCTCTTCCGTTAACGGGGGGATGAGCTAATGTTCTTTTTTGTGCGTGTGTTTTCCGAGATTGTCTAGATCGGGTAATTGAGTTGAAATTATAAATATACATCATTTATATATATATACAAAGCAAGACCCATATATTACAATAGTAGTAGTAGTGGTTCAACTTCAAACTATATACTATAACTTCTTCCCCACCAATGATGTGTTACCAAGCAATTCTTGCAGTAAAACTGTTTGGATACTTTCTGGCAATCAATTTTCTTAATTCATCATAAGTGAATACCACTAACCCAAACCCAACTGCAATAAAGTAGTATTCAACGGGGACTTGTGATGTGCCCATAGTTCTTTGGATGGCAGGAATATAATTGATGATAAAATTGACCAACAAAACAAAGGGAACAACAAATATCACTTTTTTGTTTTTTAGTATCGAGTGTTGGAAAAGACTCAAATGTCTTGTTCTTAATGACAACAAGTTAAACATTTGCAATATAATCAAATTGACAAAATAAATTGATGAAGACATGTTAAGCCAATTAGTTACATTAGGAATATCTTGATAAGAACCAAAAGATAACGAAAATTGATCAAATTTCAAACCACGACGAGTTAAATTCAAAAATGCCACCAAAAATGACGTGAATGTGTAAAAAGTACCAAGACAGAAATAAGCATGGAACAAGAGCTTGAAATTGACTAATCTTTCTCCAGTTACCACTCTAGGTTTCTTTTTTAACAAGTTACTTTCAGCACCTTCATATGCTAATACAATTGAACCAGCACAATCAGTTAAACAACAGATAATAATCATAAGGAATGACGACAACATTTGTGGCATACCGAAGAACACATTCATCACCACTGGCCATAATTCAGAATAACTCCCAGCTGGTAATAAGTAACAAATAGTCTTTTTCAAATTTTCAAATACCAATCTACCAAATTTCAATGCTTCGACGATTGATAAGAATAATTGATCAGCATCTGAATTCATAAGGATCAAATCAGCAGCTTCTTTGGCAATATCAGATGCATCCAAGATAGAGATACCAATGTCTGATTGTTTCAATGCTGGTGCATCATTGATACCGTCACCAGTCATCCCAACCACTTGACCGTACTTTTGAAATTTTTCAACAATCAATAATTTCTGTTCTGGGGTAGTTCTAGTGAAAACCAATTCATTGTGTGCCACCAATTGTTCCCATTGTGACTCATCCAACAGGTTTAATTCAGGACCGGTGACACTAATTGAATTTTTATCACTATCTCCCAAGGTATTCACTTTGGCAATTTTTTCACTAGTAATAATTCCACATTGTTTAGCAATTGATACCCCAGTTAATTCAAAATCACCAGTAATCATGACGATTTTGATACCAGCATCTCTTAAAATGCCAATCACATGGTCAATATTTTTTCTTGGTGGATCTTCTATACCGACTAATCCCATAAATATCAAACCATAACTAATTTCTTCTTTCAATTTATTTGCACTAGTAATTCTATCAGCCAAGTTAAGTGATTGACGTGACACCATTTTTGATGCGAAAAGAATAACTCTTTTACCATCACTAGACCATTTTCTTTGGATATCCTTGTAATATTGTATTTCATCAGTGGTTAAAGGTTGCAAAGTTCCATTTTCATTCATTCTGAATTGACAATTATCAATCAATACATCAGGAGCACTTTTCACTAACAATAAGAAATTTTCATTATCTTCAAAACCAATTTCATTCCAACTGGAAGTTGCTGTTGTTTTCACTGGTTCAACTAATGATATCATATATTTATCTTTTGAATTGAAAGGTATATCCAATTTTTTCATCCATTTAGCTTTTAAAATTTCAGTACTGGTGTTTTTTTCAACAAATTGAAGTATAGCCCTATCAGTTGCATTACCACCAAGAGCAGTGTCATTAACTATAGTGGCTTCATTACACAAGGCACCAATTGTGAATACTTGAGTGGCAGCACAACTATCAAAAATATCATTGTTTTCATCCTTTTCACTTTCCTCGTGTAATTTATCACCAATACAAGACAATGTCACTTTCATGTTATTTTGGGTTAATGTTCCTGTTTTGTCAAAGCATAAAACACTACAGGAGGCCAAAGTACCACACATGTGTAATGATTTCACCAAGATTTGATGTTGTTTCATCTTTGATGCAGTTAAAAGTAAAACAAAGGCAATGGAAACCGGTAAAGATTCTGGAATAGTGGCAATGGCAAAACTTACAATGGAAATGATCAAATTGGCCACGTTGATCCAATCAGGATAATCACGATGTAACCAAGCACACCAAACAACAATCACCAAAATAACCAAGAATAAAATGATGCATGAAATTATAGCCACAAATCTAATAATTTCCGATTGAAGTGGAGATAATCCAGTTTTAGGTTTTGAAGATAATTGAGCAATTGAACCAAAAATTGTGTTATCACCAGTAGATACAACAATCCCTCTACCAGTACCATTGACACAAAAAGTACCTTGCATAGCAATACAAGAACTTTCCAAATAATTTGTACCTGGTTCCTCACTGAAAGAAGTAGCCATGATAGGTTTCGATTCACCAGTTAAAATTGCTCTATCAAATGACAAATCAGGGGAATTACTAATGACTCTAGCATCAGCAGGAATTTTAACCCCAGGGGCAAAAATAATAATATCACCAGGAACAAGATCTTGAGAACTGATTTTAATTTTTTGACCATCTCTAATACACATAATTTCACTGGCAACCAAACTATGAATTGATTCCATAACTTTAGAACTTGAATAATCTTGAATGAAATTGAATCCAGCTTGAATTAAAAACACCACCAATAAAATCACCCCAAGAACCAAATTGGCAACTGCTGGAGGTGAACCTAAAGGTTTCCAACAAATGATACATAATACACCACCAACTAATAATAACAAACCAAATCCACCAAAGAAATACATGAATATTCTTTTCAATAATCCTGATGGAGGTTTAGATTGTTTGTTGATACCATAAGTTTTCAAGTTTTCTTGATATTGACTTGCAGATAATCCATTAGTCAAATCAGTCTTGAATTTTTCAACAATATCACCAATATCATCACTATTAAATGAATAATTACTAAATTTGGTTTTAGCAGCGGCATCAGCTTTGTTAACTTTATCATCATTATCATCGCTAGAATCAATTGGTTGATGATTTTTTTCAATATCAATATTATGAGAAATAGTTCTGAAAACAGTAGGTAATACTGAACCAGGATCAACTGATTCACGTATTGGAAAAATTTTATGTCTACTGGCTGAAGAATGACGAGAATGAAATGATAATCTTCTCTTTTTATCTCTTCCTCGATGCAGTTGTTCTTCCAATTCAGATTCATCAAATTTGATCGTTTCCTCTTTATCTTCCAATTTGGAAATTGTACTTTCTGTGTATGTAGATTCCATTTGATCAATTAGATGTTATTTGTTGATTTCTTGAATTAGACTAGAATAAAAATAAACAAAAAATGAATAAAAGATTAGAGAAACCTAATTACTATTTATACTTTAATGGATTATTATTGATTGTTACCCTGATTCACTCAATGCCGTTTCATTCTTCTTTTCCAACAAGCACACCCACACCTACACACGTTAAGCACCCTTTCATCCTTGATTAATTGTTAATGAAAAGTATTGTGGTATGGATGTTTTTTTTGAGGGATTTAATTTCTTTGAGAGGGGGAGAGTTTTGCTTTCAAATTCAATAAAATATCAATACTTACTAAATTGTAGATAATAGAAAGATCGTAATTTCCTAGTTTTCATAATAGAATGGCTTGTTGTTTAACTGCAAAAAAAAAAAAGAGAAAACTAACAAAAAACTGAGATTGATTTCTTACAACCCAATTTCAATCAAACGAAAAAAAAAAGGTACAAGAAAAATCCCTCATGACACAAAAACAGGAACAAACAAACTAGCCAAAAAAAAAATACACGTACACGTACACGCACAGACACACACCCACATATATATCGAGAGAGAATGTATGTATCTATTTCTCTATCAGCCATACCTCTACTACTAATTATCTTCATCTTAATGGAAATTGATTTCCAATTAATTATATGACGTAAAGTTTGAGATTTTTTAGTATTGGTAAAATGTTGCAGCTACGACAATAAATTAGATTGATTTTTACTGTTTTGTAACATTTCTAATTGATTGTTTAAATAATGACTGTGATTTATTACTCACTGATCTTGTTATTTCAGTTATTAAGAAAGTGAGTTCAACCAATATTTGATGTGTGTTGGAGTATATTTATCAAAGTAACTATTGTGGGTATATTTGGTAATCATTGATAATTGCTTATCCGAGGTAAGAAAACAAGTACATAATAGTTAGCAATTGTTCTCTAGTAGTGATGTCAATGAAAATCACTTTTGTACTCTTAAGGATCATCAAACTAAGTAAGGCTGTTGTTGTTGTCGTATTGAAAACATCAAGTAAAAGTAAGACTTGGAATGGCACTAAAATTTTCATTGAATAAAAAAAATAAAATGTATTTTTTACTTAGGAGGAAGGGAAATGAAACTAAATTTCGAATCTGTAAAGATTCTTAATAACAAAGAGATACAAGAGCAAAAATTTGAATGAAACAATTGATATCTCCCCACAACTATACACAACACGTATATATACAATCTTGAGGGATTTTTTATTTTAGTTCTTCTTCATTTTTCTTTTACTACTACTACCATTACAACTACTACTTTTATTCTTTCGCCAATTGGCTGTTGATATTGTGATTCGCACAGTAAATTTGGAATAAAAGTCTCAATTTGAAATTTACTTCGCCACGTTCAATTGATCTATTATATTCTTTTTTTGGAGTAGTATCACCATTTACATTGTATTGTTTCTATAGGAATATTTTGTTCGTATCGACAGGGTTACGAATATTTCCAAAAGAAGAATTATATTTTCTTATGATTTAGTTTTCCTTGTCTTTCTTTTAGCCTCAGCAATGAACTCTTCAATTTAATTCTTTTTTAATATTAATTCCTTGCAAAAAATTTTCAAAAATATTAAAAAACAAAACAAAAAAAGGGTTTCAGCGGTTTCCTCATTGTAGTTTTTTTAAAATCTTCATTATTCAGTTTTTCGTTTATTTGATCCATAGAGATGGTTAATAACTTAAATGCTAATCAATAATAGTTTAATCCTACCGATGGACCAAATTTTGCAACTAAAACTCACAGTTGTACAAACACACACGACCTCTTCATCAAAATTTTTTTTTTCCAAACCAACATTTTTAATTTGAGCATTGCTAGATCGTAATATCATAACAATTCATTCTTCTTCCTTTTTGCTCCCCTTCTTCTCTTCTCATGTAGAACAGCACTGTTACAAACACAAACAAACAACCATGGCATCTTATAAATCATCATTTTTACAATTGGCTCTTGATTCTCAAGCATTAAAATTTGGTAAATTCACTCTTAAATCAGGACGTGAATCACCATATTTTTTCAATTTGGGATTGTTCAACACTGGTAAACTCTTATCTAATTTAGCCACTTCTTATGCTGAAGCAATCATTGCATCGGGATTAAAATTTGATATTTTATTTGGTCCTGCTTATAAGGGGATCCCCTTGGCAGCTATAACTGTGGCTAAATTAGCTGAATTAGACCCAATAAATTATGGTGATATTGGTTATTCATTTAACAGAAAAGAAAAGAAAGATCATGGGGAAGGTGGATCAATTGTTGGATGTAGTTTGAAAGATAAAAAAATCTTGATCATTGATGATGTGATCACTGCTGGAACTGCTATCAATGAAGCATTTGAAATCATTGGTAACGAAAAAGGTCAAGTTGTTGGTTGTATCATTGCTTTGGATAGACAAGAAACTACTGCTACTGATCCAACCAAATCTGCTACACAAGCTGTTTCTGAAAGATACCAAATTCCAGTTTTATCAATTGTTAATTTGGGTGAAATTATAAGTATCTTGAACGGTAAAATTAATGATGAAGATTTAAAATCCATTGAACAATATAGAAGTAAATATGGTGCTTAAACGTGTACCTATAAGCAAACACACGCACAAACACATATGTATATATATACAGCCAAAAACAGTAGATATAAAATCATCAAGTATTTATTATAAATTATACAGCTACTGAACCCATTTAACCTCTTATTTTCATTACTTTCTTTTTTGGGATTTTCGGAACATTCGGTTTACCAGCAGCTGGAGTTTCTGGTTCTGGATCATAAATGTGTTTTGTCATTGGATGTTTCAATGTCAAATTTGAATGTATAGGCACTATAGTATTCATTTTAAATCCTTTAACTTTAGGAATTTCTTCTGGTTGGAATTCATTTTCAAATTCAGGTGGACGAGGAACACCACTTTTTGGACCAATTGATTCTAATGTAGTTGGATGTTCACTTAAATATTCGGCAATAACATTAAATAAAACTCTTTTTGTTTGTAATTTTGGATTAATGAGTTTCCCATTATCGAAAACAGCTTTAAACAACACTTTTACTCTACCGGGGTTACCAAAATCTTGTGGATGAGTTTTATCTAATTCTAAAAACACTGGCAACCCAAGTCTCCTGCAAGCATCGGAAATGGTTGTTGCTAATGGATTCTCCACTGCCCTATCAATACTGACTCTTCTACCTTGTTTATGGGAACGATTTATATCAAAATAACACGGATATATGATTTGAAATTGATCAAATTGTTTCTTTTCTTCTTCTGTAAACGAATTAGGATCCATTATTCCATTTCTACTAGATGCTTGTTTCGGTGGAGGTTGCACTTGATTCAAAGGAATGTTTGGAAATAATGATGGTTCTGAATCTTGAGAACGTACTACTGTTGGCTCTGGTCTTTTTGGTGCTATTGGTGTAGTCAAACTTGGATCAAATTCAGCAATATCCATGTCCATATTGTCGATGTCATCATCATCAACTTCCTCTAATACTGGCCTTTTATTATTTGACATTGTATAATGTTTGTATGAGTTAATATAGTAAGTTGTGTCTTGGATAGGCTTTCTTTCGTTGAAATGTTAATGTAGAAAAAAAAAAAAAAACTGATGAAAAAAAAAAAAGACCTACACAGAGTCACGTGATATAACAATTTCCGCTACGACGGTTTCCTGTTTTTTGCATAAATTTTGGTTGTATTGACACTACTTCCGAAAGGAAAACAAAAATTTCTGCCATTTCCCAATTTAATTCCGAACTCAGATTAATTTTGACTAATTTCAAAGAGAAAACTGTGGATTACAGATATACATTTATTTAAGTCATTTTTCTTATTAATTTATAGCTCCTGGTGGTTGGCAGTCAAATACCTAAAATTATTTTTTCCTCCCATTTTAAATAAAAAAAAAAGCCATAGTAGTAATACTTACAAGAAAAAGATGGAAGAAATATTTAAATTAACAATGGATGAACCATCTGAAAACTCAACTCACATTTCATCAACATCTCAAATACTACAAGATTGTTTACTGATTATTGAATCACCTTCTCACGATTCTTATAAATCCTCTGATTCAAATAGTCCAGTATCAACAAAAAGTAATAATTATAGTGATCATCCAGATATACTATATTTCCAAAAAATCAAACAGAAGAATCATTTCAAGTTTCATAAATCAAAATTTCAAGCAAAGTGGAATATTGATAAAGTGAATAGTTCCAAAATGAATTCAAATTTTGATCCTTACGATTTAAGCTCACTTTTAGCGAGGTTGAAAACATTTAATTCCTTAAATTGGAAATCGATAGACGACTCGTCTATAAATGAGTTGAAATGTGCCATAAATGGATGGAAATGTGTATCGTTTGGGGTAAAGGAAACTAAAAACCATTTGTTGTGTACATATTGTAATCAACAATTGATTTTAAAATTTGAATCTAATGATTTGCACAATGGAAATTCCACTCTTGTGGAAACACCATTTGATTTCCAATATTTAAGTGGGAAAACATTTGATGAATCATTTCAAAAAAAATTAGTTGAGTTATATACAAAGCAGATTGAAAATACTGGACATGGACCCAATTGTTTATGGAAAAATTTTGAAACACCAATTGAAGAAGTATACCATTTAAGACAATATTTACCTAATACCAATCAATTTTTAATTCAAGAATATTGCAAGAATTTAAAGAATTTAATTGACAATACATTAATTTTACAAGAATATTCTGATACTTTTACAAGCGAGTTTCTCCAACTGCAAGTAAATAATGATGATTTTATTCACGTTTCCAATGAATGGTTAATGGCGAAATTTTTCCGAGACAACAAAGAGAATTTTAGTGCTGGGTTGGCATACAATATACCTTCTTGGATATACCAACTAGCATTGCATGGCTGGGCTTTAAATGTTCAAAGCTATGCTAGAGACATAATATTAGTAATGAGTTGTAATATGTGCAATCAAAGAGTGTTTTTAAATTCTGACCACTCTTCAAATCATCAAGAATGTTCAACACATTTGAAATTATCACTGTCTAAAATCTTGACTCCAGTGAAATATGCCATGTCAGGTACCCAAAATAATGATAATACTGAGTTTGATACAATAGTAGAATCGAAATTTGATCCACGGACTCAACACAAACCTTGGTGTGCCTACTTGCACAATAACTTACCGGCATATTTCTACCAAATGTTAGTTCAATCAAAAACTAATATAGGTCCTGTTGGAGAATACATCTATGATAGCAGCTTGATGGATATAGATACGTCAATTGATTCAAATCAACCACCAACCAGAAAAAGAAAAAATAGTTTTACGGTTAATGAAGGTTTAGAAAGATTAAGTAAACTACGGAAATTATATTTAATAGATGAATAGAACAAATATAAAACTACTCATAATAAAACTTATAAACGAGAGCTAAAAACAAAAAAAAAAAAACAAAAAACAAAGAAAAATAACAAAATTCATAGAACTAATTTAGTACTCACTGTAAAAGTGGTTGACTGAAATCTAGAATCTCAATAAACGTTTCACCTTCATCTTCATTAATAATTCTTTGAACAGCTGCGACACATCTTTTGTAATCAAATCTAACTTGCCATATACCACCAGTTACATCACTTAACAAATCACGAGCAAAAGTTCCTTTTTCAACATTCCATAATTTCAACATTTTCTCACTTCCACTAACAACACGTAATCCATCATGTTCAAAACAGGTAATAGCGGCTCCATGTCCCTTTAGTTTACTTCTTAATTCACCAGTTTTAGCATCCCAAATCCTTAACGTTGCATCAGCTGCTGCACTAACCAAAACATCATCAACTAAATCCAAAAGACCAACTAATGAAGCATGCCCCACTAATACTTTTTTCAACTCACCAGTTTCAAAATTCCAAACATTAATGTTGGAATCCATTGACCCTGAGAAACATGTTTTCGAATGGAAATCTATTGCAGTGGAGTATACTCTATCAAGATGACCTTGTAAAACATGTGTACAATGACCATCATCTAGTAAATCCCATACTCTAACTGTAGAATCATAAGATCCAGAAATTATAATATTACCATATCCTGAAATTGAACGAACTGATTGAGTATGGCCAGACAACACAGCAATCAAATAAGGATTATCGAATTCACCTTCAAATGTCTCTATATAATCCTGCAGATCATCAACTACTGGTAATTTCCACACATGAATGTTGTGATCACGAGACCCTGTAATTAATAACGGATATTCAGGAAACACGATATCTTCTCCATCTTGATTTTTCCCTATCACTGCAGGGTGGATTATGTCCAAACACCGAATTGTCGAAGTGTGTCCTCTAAAAATATGAGTACATTGCCCGGTTTTCATATTCCATACTCTAACTGTACGATCAGTTGATCCAGTTACCAACGTATTACCAGTGTATTTTAATGCCCATACTCCTCCTTCATGGCCTTCTAAAACTTTCATCAATTGCCCAGTTTGAGTACTATATATTAGTATGCATTTATCATCGACACCTGTAACAACTTTTTCATCATCATGTTGCAAGCAAGTAACAACTTTATTTCCATGCCCTGATACACTAATTCTATGGGGTTTGAACTTTGGATCCATCCACCTATTGACAATTATTTTTCTTTTCTTGTATAAAACTTGTGCTGAATTGATTTCTGGTAACGTGGACCATTCACGTAATAATTGATCCGGATATTGCAATTCATATTTAATTACGGCGTCATCAGTAATCAATTTATCCCTTTTCAATAATTTAATCCAAGTATCAGGGTTGTTGATAATGTCAAACCATTTCTTACACACCTGTGCCACTGACAATAACGTCTTATAATCAAGGTAAGATAATATTTTCATTGTCACTTCAAAGGGAACATTGCTCAAAATATCACGTTTCAAGGAACTATTTATCAAATTATTAAATGTACTCAAAGTTGGACGAGTAGTCTTTTGCAATAACTTGAATACAAGGTGATTTTGATTTGCTTCACTCAAAAATCCCGATAATTTAGTAACCAAATCAACAAGCTCGGATTGAGTAGTAGGTTCATTGCTCATTACGTTTTCTATACTGTCGAGATTTGCCTTCCCCTGTAAGGAGTCTGGAGTAGTAACGTGTTCGTTTTCAGTATCCAGTTGGATAGGTGATGCACTAGGTGAAGGTAACGGTAATTGTTGAATAGGATCTTCTTCAATATCCGATATTGGGGTATGAGTAGGAGAATTCATAGCATTTGGAGTCCTTGGATGTCGTGAATGCTGGTCAGAAAAGGAATTCGAGTTGTTGGAATCACCAGCAGATGTAGTTGAGTTATTTGTAGTAATAGCAGATATACTACCGGGAGATTCAATTTGGAAAGTAGTTGCACCTGCGCTTGATAAAGACGTTTCGTTGGTCGTCGTTAATCTTCTTTTCGAAGGAGGCTCAACTAATCCATTTGATCGATATGAATGCAAATGAGCTGTTGATGAGACTTGACTTTGGCAGTCCGTGTCTGATGAAGCTGTGTCGTCACATGAGGGCATGTTTTTTTGATCATAGACATCATCGTCACCAGCATTTCGCTTTCGACTATTCTCCCGATGGGGTTGACTTGGTGCCGTAGTCACTGCCGAAGGTTGCTGAGATACTTTATCTATTGCCGAAAGGGATAGTTTTTGATACTCTTCATGCAACCAAATATCAGATAACTTCCCATTTGGGTTCAATAGTCTGTACTCAAATTTAGCCGTCTCCTCGCTCAAAGGATATTTGAATAGCTTTGATTTCTTATCCATGTAATGGGTTCAAATAAAACGAAATCAGGTTCCTTTCTCGATAATAATAATAATAATAATAGTGGATCTGACAAATATTCAAACAAGTTAACTGACCGTTTCAATATCAAAAAAGTAATTCCTAATGTTTGCTTTACTTGTGATTACACTATTGCTAATGGGCAGTTAAATAAAATATCCTAAACTCTTTAAATGAAGCCTTGATCAAATCAAATATAACCTTTGTTGCCGACTATACAAGTTTTTGTTGTGACAAACTGAAAATCAACAGAAACTTTTGTATCCAAAATTCACACAGATACTTTGATCAACTCAGGACGTAACAAACAATTAAACGAAACGAAACAGAAAAAAAAAGGGGGGAAGGGCTCCGGTTCGTTATATACAAAGTTTTTTAAGAATACGTGTATGGGTATGTATAATTTAGATTTAAATATGAATAAAATCTTCTTGATGGTATCGATAGTTGTTTATTGTTTATTCTGTAAAAGGAGTTTATCGTTAAAAATTTGTTGGGAATTGGTTTGCCAGATATTTTAATTTTATTTGTAGGAGAGAAAGAAGGAAGGAGAAAAAAAAAGAAAAACGACAAACGAAAAACGAAAAAAAAAAAAAGAGAGAATGTTAGTGTACTCTTCCAACAAAAAATTTTTTCTTTTCTTAGCTTCTCTATTTTAATAATTTAACCACCAACATTTTGCACATTCAGTTTTATTAACTTCTGATTTGTAAATATATTCTTATTATTACTGTTTAGTTTCATCTGAATAATAGGAAATACAATTTTCGGTTATAGTACAAATGTATTTATATTTATATATTATTTACATTGTGATTACCCCTGATTCCTCAGGAGTCTTGAGAGCACGGATATTTGCACATCTCGATGAAATTACTCATTTACAAAAAAAAAAATCGAGATTGCAATTATTTTGACTTTCCTTGTAGATTAGAAACATAATTGTTTCTATTATTGTTTATTTTATTATGTACTAACGCTAATACTCCCCTCAGACAACCAACGCAATATTTCTTTTCACTACTAGTTGGTTGCTGTAAGACTTAAAGCCAGGGCTCATAGTATTATTGATATCTCTAAACAAAAAGTTATGTATTAAAAGCAACCTAAACAAGACTCTATTTATTCGACATTTTTAATAAAGATACCAGGCTCACCAGGTACAGCATTTTCCATTATTTTACCCTTAAAATTGAGCTCAATATTGTCTTCACCACTAATAATATTCTTCCCCTTAGTTTCACCGTTATTGAAACTAAGAATCTCTAATTTTTCAACTTTAAGAGAGTATGGGGCATTCTTGACAATTTCAACAACATTTTTCAATGTATCGATTTCATCAAAAGTCAATTTTCTGTTGAAAACAGTGTCAGCATCTTCAGTTGCCAATCTAGTTTTAATTTGGTGGATGTATGGCATACCACGTTTCATGTCCTTGCCAACCTTTTGTCTTATAACATTATTGTCGTCCAACTTGTTTTGTTCAAACAATTCTCTGACAAGTTCAATATAGTTATCTTGCCATTCTGGGAAAGTGTTGGAAACCAAAACTGTCAAGCTGATTGGTTTTGACCCATCAACATCAGACTTTCCTTTCTTCTTTTTCAAAGCTTGACCTTCTGCTTCACGGATAGATCTGGTAAGGCTTCTGACATATTCCAGAGCATCAAGAATAGCTTTGGAAACAGGCTTTGAGGCTCTTGGGAACTTGCTAGTTTGAACACTTCCATTTTTACCTAAAACTTCTCTGTAAAGGTATTCGGCAAAATGAGGAGCAATTGGAGCTAACATCAATGCTTGGTATTCAATGTATTTCAAAACAAGATCCTTGTGCATACCAATCCCTGTTGTGTTTACACTTTCTCTATAAATATCTCTGGCGATTTGGAAATCAAACAATCCCGATTTCAATGCTTGTTTGTAATTACTCAAAGTGTATTGTTGGTAAGTCTTTTCAATCAAATCATTCATTTCATTTTCAAAAGCAGCATCAAAGAAGGAATCGTAGTCACCAGTTCTTAACTTGTCTTGGTTTTTCACTTCTTCTTCACACCAATCTTTCAAAGTGGTCAATCTCAAGATTGCAGCATTAGCATTGGCTTCGTCAAAGTTGGCATCTTCAACAGTGTCACCTGCATCGGCCATAGCAATTCTAGAGGCATCAGCTCCGAATTTTTCAATGATTTGTTCTAAAGTCATAAAGTTACCAGTTGATTTGGACATCTTAGCATTGTTCAACAACAAATGTCCGTTGGCTCTAACACCTCTTGGCCAAAATCTTTTTGGGAACAAGGCGACATGGGTATAGATGAAGAATGTCAAATGATTTGGGATCAAATCTTTTCCTGAAACTCTGACGTCTAATGGGTAAAAATATTCAAACTCTCTTCTCATTTCCTTCAATTGTTCCTTTGGAATGTCAGTTTCAACGTCATCACGACGAGTAAAGATGTAATCAAATACTTCATCAGTCATTTGCTCTGGCTTAATGTCGAACTTACCTGCCTTCTTACCGTAATAATCTGAATGCAAGAAACGATCAATAGTATAATAAGCCATATAGACAGTAGAATCTGACAAAGATTCGACCAAATATTGAGGATCCCAAGGCAATTTAGTACCCAAACCAAATTTTCTGGTGACAGCCCAGTTCTTCATCCAGGCTAAAACACCTTCGAAACCATGTCTGGTTTCCTTGGAGTATGTTTCCATGTTCTTAAGACATTCTAAGGCTTCACCCAACCAAGCTTCTTCACCATAATCAATATACCATTGATCTTCCAATGATACACAACAATCATCACCAGATCTAGAAATAACTTGGGATTCTGGTTCATTGTAAACAAAAGCAAGACCTTCATCAATTAAGTCTTGTTTGACTTTAGGCTTGGCGTCTTCAACTTTATCACCTTTGTATTTACCAATAAGCATAGTACCATTGTAAAAACCTTCTTTATAAGCCAATTCCTTGGCGTTGGCCAACTGCACAGAATCTTTTGGTGACTGTATCTTCAAATCATTAACCAAAAACTCAGCACACTTATCACCGTATTTTTCGGTATGGACAATAGGAACAATATCTGTTTGTACCCAGTCTTTTTCAATTCCATAGTACTCTGGTTTATTGGCCAAGTCTCTTGTGGTAACAAAATCATCTGGAGAATCTGATGGAACACAAGTGACCACACCAGTACCTTTGGTTGCAAGAACTGTTTCCATAGGCAAAACTCTCAAGTTTTTGTTGACAGCATATGGAGCATCAATTCGAGATCCAATCAATGTCTTACCATTGATAATGAAAAGTGGTTTATAATATCCTCTTTTTGGAGTCAAGTTTTGGAAAGACATATTTTTGAAAGCACGTTCAGTGGTAATGAAATAGTCACCATTACCAGCATCAAAAACACCATAATCAATTTTTGGGCTCACAAAACAACAAGTTTGACCATACATAGTTTCTGGTCTTAAAGTTGCAGCAACCAAGTAAACTTTGTTCTCCTTCACATCGAGATTCTCTTTCTTGAAAAGTTCTTGTGCTTGTGGTGCTACATCAGTTAATCTGATTTTTATACCAACATATTCTTGTGGACCAACACCTTCACCAGATTGTCTATCGTGATCCAAACATGCTTGGCCATCCTTTTCAGAATAAATGGTATATCTTTCACCAAACTTAATTTTACCAACATCTCTCAATCTATTAATTTGCCATCTAACAAATGCATCATAATAAGGATTAGCATCGGTTGTGATCATAGAACGTCTCCAATCAACTCTAGCCCCAAAAGCAGTTACATCTTTTTGACACAATGGTGGGAAAAACTCTAACCAGTAGTCGGTGTTAGCAAACTTGGCAACTTCTTCTCTTGGGATTCCCAATTGCATCATGATCTCATATTGGAACTTGGCTCTACCTTGTTTGGCAGCAGCCTTAGATTTTTTGGAAGAGAATTTAGTGACATCTTCTCTTTTAGTTTCGGTTTTAGCTGGTTGTTGGCTTTCTTCTGCATCTTCGTCATCAGCAGGAGCTTTAGAAAAATCAGATCCAAACAATTCAACTTCTCTTTTGATTTTATCGGCAGCTGCTTTAATTGGCATACCCGTACAATGGAAACCCAATGGGAATAATGCTCTCTTACCATTCATTCTTTGGAACCCAGTTGCAAATTCAACTTTAGACAATGTAAAGGCATGACCGGCGTGCAAAACACCATTCATGTAAGGATAAGCCATAGTGGCAAAGAATTTTGGATGTGCTTCTTGAACTTGTTCAACATCTTCAATAGGACATTCTTCAAAAGTTGGGGCATCAACTTCAAAAACTTTCTCTTCTGCCCATACCTTTTGATATTTCTTTTCTATATCGATTAAGGCATCTCTACGAAATGTCTTTTCAAAAGTAACAGGACCACTCATGATTTTATAGTTCGTTGGAAACAAAAGTGGATTATGGTTACAAGAATGACTCAAGAAGTGAAAAATTTTCTTTTTCTCTCTCTCTCACAAACTCTCTCCCTCTCTGTATTTTTTTTATTAAGAGAACTTGATTGTATCACAACAATTTATATTACGTGAGGCACTCCTACTCGCACTAACGAGACAATTAGAATAACTATTACGGGAGGTTTCAAAACTATTTAGGGTCGTTAAGTGACTAATCACTAATTACATCTTTGGTCTATTTTTTAGATTTTTTTCGTCTAACTGTGGTGGGAATCATTGTAAGAGGTGCCGATGAAGTTGTAGTTGTATTTGAAATAGCACTTTTACCCATTGTTATCTCTTCCTTGGTCACTATTTTTGCTTCGCTTTCGCCTAGTTTCACAAAATTATTACTCATACTCGTCTTGCCAGCATCTCCAGGTTTTACAAACTCTACCAAAGCTTGTTTGTCTTCTGGGAACAACAAAACTTTAGCAACCTTCCCAAACCTTTCCTCAAAAACTGTCTTCACTTGCTGGAAATTTAATGAAGGGTCCAATCCACAAAGCCCAATTGTTTTCACACCATCAAAATCTTCTGCCGTATAATGAACATGCTGGTGTTTTTTGGAGACAAACAATTTTCGACCCATCCATTTCGAATCATTCAACTTTAACGCATTTTCCACACCTTCTGTAGTCTTGTAAGTAACAATAGCCAAACCACCATTGCTTTTCAATTTCCCATCCTCTTCATATACCGCTTTTGGAAACACAACCTGTTCAATTTCTCCACACAGGGTAAATTTCTTTTCAAAAGCTTCTTTCAGCACGTTAAAGGAAATACTAGTAACTTTCACTTTGCGTGCACTTATTGGTGACGACCTTTCGTGTTTTTCTTCAGGGTTGGAAAACTTAATTTCCCATGAGAATTCACCTCCTAGATTTGGATCGTCGTATTTCTGGCCATGGTACTGATCAATAATCTTTTGAGCATCTTCATTAGAAATCATTTGAACATAACAAAATCTCTTTATTTTTTTCAGGGTTTGATTAGGAAATCTGATTTTAGCTACCGGTCCTATTTTTTCAAACATTTCCTTTACAGTGGCTTGACTGAAAGTAGAAGGGTAATTGTTAACAAATAACAAGGCATTCTGTAGTCTGTATACTTCAAGTTTATTTCCATCCAAAGACTTATAATTCTTCGTCAATGCTGAAAAAACCTGTTGCTCATTTTCAAAGTCAAATATTGCATAGCGAATTCCTTCAGCTTCCACGAAAGAGATATCACCAATTTCTCCACAGTCTTTGAAAAAATCTCTGATAGAATGTTCGTCAGTGTCAGCTGCAATATTTTTAACTTTGACAGTGCATGTTTCTCTCGATTTAGTTTCAGTGTCAATATCCTTTGTCGGTTCTCTTTTGTGTTTTTTGGAGGGTTGATTGTTTTCATCCACTGTAATATCTCGAGTTCTTTTCTTGCTCAAAGTTTTTAAAGCAATTTCACATTTTGCAACTGATTCCATATAACTGTTTATGTCTCCGTATAGTTGCTCAAACTCCAACCATTTGTCACATAATTTCTCAGGAAGGTCAAACAGGTCTAGTTTATGGATTGCATTTTTAAAGTATGAACGAATTTGACCAAAGTCTGTTTTATAACTCACAAAATACCTCAAACCAAAAAGCAAAACCTCTGCCTCGTTATTAAATTTCTCCAACATCAAGTCTATTAGGTCTTTGGCCATGTCAGTTGCTCCCATGTGTGTTAGCATATCAACTGCTAGAAATTCAACGGAATGAGAAGGATCGCCAAGTTCTATTACCGATAATGCACGCATAAATATGGAGTTACTGCTCAGCTCCACAATCAGTTTGTTGTTGTCCATACTGTATCTTTTCGATATTTGATAATTAAATTGAATAAAAGCCAAATGCACTGATTTCCATTGTTGATGATCCCACTGCAATAATTTTTTGGTAGATTCTAACCTGGATTCTATACTTTGAAACTCTTCAGTAGCCATCTCATTATCATTCATGGTCAAACAATAACGAATAGACTCCGCATAGACATGGTTAGAATTCGGAAAAGTCCTTAAAAACTTTTGGAAAACAAACTGTAACCATTCAGGTCGCTGATCACTACTGCAACCATAAATAATGTAAATAAGAGCTAACCAAATTTTTATCCAATTCTGTGACCAAGATTCATTTTTCAGTATTGCTCTTTCAAAAATGGCAAGAACAGGATTCAAATCTTTTTTCTTTTGGTGGCTATAAACGCTTTCCATATAATCTATCCATAGTTGAGGGTTATCAGGTGATTGTTTGATAGAAATCTCAAACTGTTCGTAGTAAATCTGTTTCATTTTTGTAGATGAGTAAATCTTGTTAGCGGACTTCATATATTTCATGTACTTGTCGTAATCATCACCGTAGTATTTGCTTATAAATGAAGAGTATTCATTAAAGGATTCTTCAAGCTGGGCATGAGGGATGGCCAATCTGTCAAGGTAATACTGATGTAAATGCATTAAATTGGTATCAGAATTTACTTTCAAGTATTCATCTTGAGCAGCGTCGATCAATTGCTTCCATATTAGATTACCTCTAGAAAAATCATTACAAGAAATGTTAATAGCATCTAGGAGTTTTGCTTCGAAACCTGATTCATCCAAGTCTTTGAATTCTTGAAAATGTTTTAGAAAACTGCTTGTCACATCAACATTGGTGTAATCTGGGGAAATCAATGAATAAAACTCAAACTCTGAAAACACTCGTTCATGAGTATCTTCCATTAGATGAATTGCCTCTAGCCAATCATTCAATTCTGATTGCTTTAAGCGAAAATATTTTAGTTTCATTTTGTATACTTCATTCAAAATATGACATTTTCTTTGCGGGTTATCAATCTCAGTGACAGATTTAAGCATTCGATCATAATCTTCGAGAATATATCGATTCAACTGGTTTTCCTGTATCAGTTCACTTGATTCCATAATTGATGCTGCTGGTGTAGCTTGATGGAAAGTTTTTAGTGGAAATGGGAAAGACAATAACAAAGACCAAATGGTTTGTAAGAGACATTTATCAAATACACAACATCGCGCATCTTCTGAAAAAAAAATTTGGATTCGTACTCAAACTCATCTCGATCAGTTTATAGATAAAACCATTACAACTAGTCTAAACATTATGAATGCCAGCATATATTTACAATCATTTGGATGGAAAGAAGGAGAGGCATTAAAGAAGGGAGGGTTAAAAAAACCAATTTTAGTAAAGCATAAGAAAGACACCAAAGGATTGGGCCATGATACCAATGATTCAGATATGTGGTGGGAAAAACTATTTGACGGTCAGTTAAAGAACTTGGAAGTCAATAACAATAATAAGAATGGAGGAGTTTCATTCGAAACAAATGAAGAAAAAGTGGTCGATGCATTTCAAAAATCAATATCTCCTTTGTATAAAATGTTTGTGAAAGGTGAAGGGTTAGCAGGCACTGTGGGGAAAACAGACCATACAAAGGAGAGTCATAGAGAAATATCTTCATCCAAAGCATTAGAAGACATGGAAAAACTTACAAATAAAGATACTTTCCTGGAAAACATTAAAGACAATGCTAGTTCCAGCGACGAAAAGGATAGGAATAAGAAGAAGAAATCAGAAAAGAAAACAAAGGACGGGAAGGAAAGTAAGAAAAGTAAACATGGCAAACTGAAAGTGGATTCAAGCAGTAAAATTGATAAAGAGAAGAAGAAATCTAAGAAGAAATCTAAAGACGGTATACTATCAAAGGAGAAGAAGCGACTGAAATCAAGTAAAACGAAGAAAGATAAAGATACGACTTCAAGCAAAGACTCTAAGAAAAAGAAGAGAAAATCTGAAAGTAATGATGAAACAACAAAATCAAAGAAACGAAAGATATAATACAATGATCAATTGTGTATTTGCATTGATTGGTTGTATAGAGAGTAGTATAGTTTGCATAGTGTTTGGGAGGAGGAAAACCTGAGAATTAGCCGAGACCCCCCCCCCCCCCCACCACCACGCAGTACCTTTGT
>OBUW01000185.1_pt1 | contig 46113 bp, 21 predicted proteins | sample 1475761 | NCBI WGS metagenome assembly OBUW01 (sample SAMEA2579908, study PRJEB22360) | human gut metagenome | biome: human gut; feature: human-associated habitat; material: faeces | place: Denmark | collected 2008/2010
GTTCTATTGGTTGTTTATTACCTTGGTGGTTGCGCACCATCTTGGCATTGAGTTATTTCTATTTCTATTTTCGGTATTTTGTTTACACCTCGTTAGACGAGTTCTTGATATTATTAAATTAGTTGGTTATTGAGTGGTCTGATGGTTCATCATCACTCTAGTTTTCGGTCTATATAAGGGTCAGAGATTCTCCTTTGTCTTCTTATATATTTTATATTTTTATATTCTTTTCTTTAGTTAGTTTTGATACTACGGTCAGAGTTATAATAAAGGTTATTGTTTCCAGTTCTTCATATTAGTGTTTACATCTACAGCTGTTCCTTAGGTCCTGTAAGTCAAAATATACATTAGCATCGAAAAGCAGCCTGGCTAGCTCAATCGGTAGAGCATTTGACTCTTAGCAATAAAAGTCATCAAAAGGTTGCGGGTTCGAGCCCCGCGTTGGGCTTTTATTTTTTTTGCTTGTGCTTCAGTGTGAACAAAGAATGATTTAAAGAAATCAATACTTTATTGTTGCAATTTTGGTGCTGCAAATCTTAATTGGTTACACTGTTACTAAAAAAGTTTCTTCCGTATGTCCCAAAAACGACTTTTATTGGGAAATCCGATTTTTTTTTTGATTTACCACTACCAGAGCCACATTTTTGTGTGATTTGCCGAAAATGCGCTATATTTTTTGTTTTGAGTATTTTTAATTTTTTAAATCTATTGGGGAGCGAGCGAGGTATACCGAAAAACGGAGGACATTCCTCTGGAACTACAACTCCATTCGTGTCTTTTGAAAACCCTTTACATTTTTGAGAAACTATAAAAGCTATAAATTTCTGTCAAAATGAATCTGAAATCACAACCAAGTATCTACCCCAAGCGTTACAAGAAAACCAAAACGAATATGCTCTTCCAACTACCCCCCGAAATTATGGAGATTGTGCTTGATAATTTGCATCAACGTGAATTATTACAAATATCCCAAATCAACAAATACTTTCGACACTTGACACTCTTACGTCAGTACTCTGTGATTTCTATTGACTCAAGTCCTAAGTTGTTTCAAAGAGATACAAAATCATTAAATGATTTTCAAGAGTTGCGTGGTGTTTACCAACTTGACAATTATTCCATCAGAGCAGTAAACATTTCGTCAGTCTATTGTTTGAAACTTTTCTTCAAGACACTAATAGAAAATCCTCAATATGGGGGGTATATCAAAATATTCCACGTCGAGCATTTACCAGACATCCCTGATTTGCATGTGGTTGAGTTTTTGCAAAGAGTCTTGCCATTGATGAATAGATTAAAAGAGTTTCATTGGAACCACTCCTACCCCGTTTCCATGAAGTTGTTGCAATACAATTTAGAGCTAACAGCTGTCAGTGGTAATATTTTGTGTGACAATATCAATATGGATGCATACCCTTTACTCAATGAAGCTGTCTTGACTGTTACAGATTTTCATTTACCACTACGGAAACTCACAATAAAAAATGTTGATTTAAACAACATTTCTGTCAACACAACATTGTTAAAGTCGTTGACTATTGAAAATTGTTCTAACGAGAAAGATTTTTTAATCAAATTGGATGCCCCTCGTCTTGAAGATTTGTCCTTATCGATAGAAGATCAACCATTTTTTGCAAAAATGTTCTCTCAATTACATCTCAAAAGTTTGAAATTATCGATTCCAGAACAATGTGAAATGTTGAAAGTTAGCCACATATTAAACTTTTTGAACAAAGACATTTCCAGGTTGGAAATTTCCAATCAACCCGACAGTCACAGTTACAAGATTTTACCTAAATTCAACAATTTAGATTATCTTCATTTATCAGTATTGGAAAAAGATATTTACAAACTTCTTTCGTCATTAACGAAAAAATTACGGTTTCTTTCCTTGAATGTACTTGAGGCAACTGAGAGACGCAATTGTTTGATTGCAAGTGAATTTTGGGAATGCTCAATGATTGACGAGAATCAATTAAAATACACTGATTTCACTCTAGAGTACCACAGAAAGTTGGATCGCTTGAAATGGCTCCGCTTTCAAGGCAATGATACCACATATATTTTTGAATGCAACGAATCAGAACCAATAATTTTCCGTGATGGATTTTATCATTATTTTGATAGAATAGTAAACACATTAATATAACGAACTTAAAATGTCAATAGATAATAACTGTAGATCATTTGTAATAGTCCCAAAACCGCATGAATAGTCTTTCTTGAGAGAAAGGCGGTTTCAGGGTGGAGATGATCGGTTTTGATTTTCCAAAACAAAAGTGTTCTCCTATACCATTTTAAACTGAAAATAACCGAATATAAACAGGGTAGACGAGAAGGCATTAAGTTTTGGGAATAGTATATCTGATACTAGATTAGCTACAATGGTTCATAAGAATATAAGTACGTGTATTTGAAGTGTCTATTGGTAATGGTAGTAGTCTTTGATGAGAAAAAGAGTTGATCTAAAAGTGAAGTGAAAAATTTTTTCTGCATTTTTTTTTTCCAAATTGGTCTTGTTTCTTTGTCGTTGAAAATGTCGCAAGGACGACATAGATATACACAGCGACAACTCAACAATACGTGTTGAGTCTTTTGTCTCTTGTGGCGAGTCTCACTTTTTTTTGTTGGTCTTTTTCTCTTCTACTTTGTGTTGCCTGTATATTGTTTTGTTGGGAATGAAGGCACAGTAACAGTTTTTCGGTTCAAAATTATACTCTAGCTATTCAATGAATAAACTAATAAAATCATCAAATAAGTCAAGCATTACCAAATGGTAATCAGCTGAATAAGATCAATCTCATTATATACTTGTGATAAATATGTTTGAATTTCTTGTAAGCCAATTGAGGGTGTTTCGGAGTTTTAGAATTATTTTTCTCTCAACCGTTTATTGTTGTGCGAAATTCATCTATACACGAGTTTAATTTTTAATTTATTATTTTTTTTTTGGGTAATATTAACAATCCAGCTTAGGGCATATTGTTGGTGTCCTTAAAAATTATGTGCCAATTATTTACTTATATATTGATATAGCTCTCCTTTTCTCTTTTTTATATTTTTCAAGTTTTTTTCAATTCTTTCACTGTTTATTCAACTAACTTGTTTTTATTTCTCCCCCAATTAACAATGAAACCAGAAATTGAACAAGAATTATCCCACACTTTGTTAACTGAATTGTTGGCATATCAATTTGCTTCTCCAGTTAGATGGATTGAAACTCAAGATGTCTTTTTAAAACAGCACAATACTGAAAGAATCATTGAAATTGGTCCTTCACCAACTTTAGCTGGTATGGCCAATAGAACTATCAAAGCCAAATATGAATCCTATGATGCTGCTTTATCTTTGCAACGACAAGTCTTGTGTTACTCCAAAGATGCTAAGGAGATTTACTACAAGCCAGATCCAGCAGATCTTGCTCCTAAGGAAACACCAAAGCAAGAAGAGAGTACCCCATCAGCTCCTGCCGCTGCCACTCCAACACCTGCCGCTGCCGCTGCTCCTACTCCAGCACCAGCTCCTGCAAGTGCTGGCCCAGTTGAATCTATTCCAGATGAACCAGTCAAGGCTAACTTGTTAATCCATGTTTTGGTTGCACAAAAATTAAAGAAACCTTTAGATGCTGTTCCAATGACCAAGGCAATTAAGGATTTGGTTAATGGTAAATCCACTGTTCAAAATGAAATTCTTGGTGACTTGGGAAAGGAATTTGGCTCTACTCCTGAAAAACCGGAAGACACTCCATTGGAAGAATTAGCTGAACAATTCCAAGATTCATTCAGCGGTCAATTAGGAAAGACTTCTACTTCATTGATTGGTAGATTAATGTCCTCAAAGATGCCGGGTGGATTTTCCATCACTACTGCTAGAAAGTATTTGGAATCAAGATTTGGTTTGGGTGCTGGTAGACAAGATTCTGTCTTGTTGATGGCTTTAACAAATGAACCAGCTAATAGATTAGGTTCTGAAGCCGATGCAAAAGCTTTCTTTGATGGAATTGCTCAAAAATACGCATCAAGTGCTGGGATCTCCTTGTCATCAGGAGCAGCCTCCGGTGCAGGCGCCGCAAATAGTGGTGGTGCTGTTGTTGATAGTGCTGCCTTAGATGCTTTAACAGCTGAAAACAAGAAATTAGCCAAGCAGCAATTAGAAGTTTTAGCAAGATACTTGCAAGTCGACTTAAACAAGGGAGCCAAATCTTTTATCAAGGAAAAGGAAGCTTCTGCTGTTTTACAAAAAGAGTTAGATTTGTGGGAAGCAGAACACGGAGAATTCTATGCTAAGGGTATCCAACCAACTTTCTCCGCATTAAAGTCTAGAACTTATGACTCCTATTGGAATTGGGCCCGTCAAGACGTTTTATCAATGTATTTCGACATTATTTTTGGCAAGTTAACTTCTGTTGATAGAGAAACCATCAACCAATGTATTCAAATCATGAACAGAGCCAATCCAACTTTAATCAAGTTTATGCAATATCATATCGACCATTGTCCAGAATATAAAGGTGAAACTTATAAATTGGCCAAGAGATTGGGTCAACAATTGATTGACAACTGTAAACAAGTTTTGACTGAAGATCCAGTTTACAAAGATGTTTCCAGAATTACTGGTCCAAAGACTAAAGTCAGTGCTAAGGGTAACATTGAATATGAGGAAACTCAAAAGGATTCAGTTAGAAAATTTGAACAATATGTGTATGAAATGGCCCAAGGTGGTGCTATGACCAAAGTTAGTCAACCAACTATTCAAGAAGATTTAGCTAGAGTTTACAAGGCTATTTCCAAACAAGCTTCCAAAGATAGCAAATTGGAATTGCAAAGAGTTTACGAAGATTTATTGAAGGTGGTTGAAAGTTCCAAGGAAATCGAAACCGAACAATTGACTAAAGATATTTTACAAGCTGCTACAGTTCCAACAACCCCAACAGAGGAAGTAGACGATCCTTGTACTCCTTCTTCGGATGATGAAATTGCTTCTTTACCAGATAAGACTTCTATCATTCAACCTGTCTCGTCTACTATTCCATCTCAAACTATTCCATTTTTGCACATTCAGAAAAAGACCAAAGACGGTTGGGAATACAATAAGAAATTATCTTCTCTTTACTTGGATGGATTGGAATCAGCTGCCATTAATGGTTTAACTTTCAAAGACAAGTATGTCTTAGTTACTGGTGCTGGTGCTGGCTCTATTGGTGCCGAAATTTTGCAAGGTTTAATCAGTGGTGGTGCCAAAGTTATTGTTACAACCTCTAGATTTTCTAAGAAAGTTACCGAGTATTATCAAAATATGTATGCCAGATATGGTGCTGCTGGGTCTACTTTAATTGTTGTTCCATTCAACCAAGGTTCTAAACAAGACGTTGATGCATTGGTTCAATACATTTATGATGAGCCAAAGAAAGGTGGTTTAGGTTGGGATTTGGATGCAATCATTCCATTTGCTGCTATTCCAGAAAATGGTAATGGTCTCGACAACATTGATTCTAAATCCGAATTTGCCCACAGAATCATGTTGACCAACCTTTTGAGATTGTTAGGTGCTGTTAAATCTAAAAAGACCACTGACACTAGACCTGCTCAATGTATTTTGCCATTATCTCCAAATCACGGAACTTTTGGTTTTGACGGGTTGTACTCTGAATCTAAAATCTCATTGGAAACCTTATTCAACAGATGGTATTCTGAAGATTGGGGATCCAAGTTGACTGTTTGTGGTGCCGTAATTGGGTGGACTAGAGGTACAGGTTTGATGAGTGCCAACAACATTATTGCTGAAGGTATTGAAAAATTGGGTGTCAGAACTTTCTCCCAAAAGGAAATGGCTTTCAATATTTTAGGTTTATTGACACCAGAAATTGTACAATTATGTCAAGAAGAACCAGTTATGGCTGACTTGAATGGTGGTTTGCAATTCATTGATAACTTGAAGGATTTCACATCTAAATTAAGAACCGATTTGTTGGAAACTGCAGACATTAGAAGAGCCGTTTCTATTGAATCAGCTATCGAGCAAAAAGTTGTCAATGGTGACAATGTCGATGCAAACTACTCCAAGGTTATGGTTGAACCTAGAGCCAACATGAAATTTGATTTCCCAACTTTGAAATCTTATGATGAAATCAAACAAATTGCTCCAGAATTGGAAGGTATGTTGGATTTGGAAAATGTTGTCGTTGTGACAGGTTTTGCTGAAGTTGGTCCATGGGGTAACTCTAGAACCAGATGGGAAATGGAAGCCTATGGTGAGTTCTCATTGGAAGGTGCCATTGAAATGGCTTGGATTATGGGTTTCATCAAGTATCATAATGGTAATTTGAAAGGGAAACCATACTCTGGATGGGTTGATGCCAAGACTCAAACTCCAATTGACGAAAAGGATATCAAATCCAAATATGAAGAAGAAATTTTAGAACATTCCGGTATTAGATTGATTGAGCCAGAATTGTTCAATGGCTATGATCCAAAGAAAAAACAAATGATTCAAGAAGTTGTTGTTCAACACGATTTAGAACCATTTGAATGTTCTAAAGAAACAGCTGAGCAATACAAACACGAACACGGAGAAAAATGTGAAATTTTTGAAATTGAAGAAAGTGGTGAATACACAGTTAGAATCTTGAAAGGTGCAACATTGTACGTTCCGAAAGCTTTGAGATTTGATAGATTAGTTGCTGGTCAAATTCCAACTGGTTGGGACGCTCGTACCTATGGTATCCCAGAAGACACTATTAGTCAAGTTGATCCAATCACTTTGTACGTGTTGGTTGCCACTGTTGAAGCCTTGTTGTCTGCTGGTATTACTGATCCATATGAATTCTACAAATACGTTCATGTGTCTGAAGTTGGTAACTGTTCTGGTTCCGGTATGGGAGGTGTCTCTGCTTTGAGAGGAATGTTCAAAGATAGATATGCTGACAAACCAGTTCAAAATGACATTTTGCAAGAATCATTTATCAACACTATGTCTGCTTGGGTCAATATGTTGTTGTTGTCTTCCTCTGGTCCAATCAAGACACCAGTCGGTGCTTGTGCCACTGCTGTTGAATCGGTTGACATTGGTATTGAAACAATTTTGTCTGGTAAAGCTAAAGTAGTTTTGGTAGGTGGTTACGATGACTTCCAAGAAGAAGGGTCTTATGAATTCGCCAATATGAATGCTACTTCTAATTCTATTGAAGAGTTCAAACACGGAAGAACACCAAAGGAAATGTCAAGACCAACCACTACTACCAGAAATGGTTTCATGGAAGCTCAAGGTTCTGGTATTCAAGTTATCATGACTGCTGATTTGGCTCTCAAGATGGGTGTTCCAATCCACGCTGTATTGGCCATGACTGCTACTGCCACTGATAAGATTGGTAGATCTGTTCCAGCACCAGGTAAAGGTATTTTGACCACTGCCAGAGAACATCATGGCAACTTGAAGTACCCATCTCCACTTTTGAACATCGAGTACAGAAAGAGACAATTGAACAAAAGATTGGAACAAATCAAATCTTGGGAAGAAACAGAACTTTCTTACTTGCAAGAAGAAGCCGAGTTGGCCAAAGAAGAATTTGGTGACGAATTTTCCATGCATGAGTTCTTGAAAGAGAGAACTGAAGAAGTGTACCGTGAATCAAAGAGACAAGTTTCTGATGCTAAGAAACAATGGGGTAATTCATTCTACAAGTCTGATCCAAGAATTGCTCCATTGAGAGGAGCATTGGCTGCCTTCAACTTAACCATCGATGATATTGGTGTTGCATCCTTCCATGGTACTTCCACCGTTGCTAACGATAAGAATGAATCAGCCACAATCAACAACATGATGAAACACTTGGGTAGATCCGAAGGTAACCCAGTATTTGGTGTTTTCCAAAAATACTTGACAGGTCATCCAAAAGGTGCAGCTGGTGCTTGGATGTTGAATGGTGCCATTCAAATTCTTGAGTCTGGTCTTGTTCCAGGTAACAGAAATGCGGATAATGTTGATAAGCTTTTAGAACAATACGAATATGTATTGTACCCATCAAGATCAATTCAAACCGATGGTATTAAGGCCGTTTCTGTTACATCATTTGGTTTCGGTCAAAAAGGTGCACAGGCTGTTGTTGTTCATCCAGATTACTTATTTGCTGTTTTGGATAGATCCACTTATGAAGAATATGCTACTAAGGTCTCTGCTAGAAATAAAAAGACCTATCGTTACATGCACAATGCAATCACCAGAAACACTATGTTTGTTGCCAAAGACAAAGCTCCATATAGTGACGAATTGGAACAACCAGTTTACTTGGATCCATTGGCTCGTGTTGAAGAAAACAAGAAAAAGTTGGTATTCAGTGACAAAACAATTCAATCGAACCAATCTTATGTTGGAGAAGTTGCTCAAAAAACTGCTAAGGCATTGTCTACTTTAAACAAATCATCAAAGGGAGTTGGTGTAGATGTTGAATTGTTGTCAGCAATCAATATCGACAATGAAACCTTTATTGAAAGAAACTTTACTGGTAATGAAGTTGAATACTGTTTGAATACTGCTCACCCACAAGCTTCATTCACTGGAACTTGGTCAGCAAAGGAAGCTGTTTTCAAAGCCTTGGGTGTTGAATCAAAAGGTGCTGGAGCAAGCTTGATTGATATTGAAATCACTCGTGACGTTAATGGTGCTCCTAAAGTAATTTTGCATGGTGAGGCCAAAAAAGCTGCTGCTAAAGCTGGTGTTAAAAATGTCAATATTTCAATTTCTCATGATGATTTCCAAGCTACTGCTGTTGCTTTAAGTGAATTTTAGAATTAATAGTGTTTAGAAATATTCGTGTATATCTGATCAAAAACTTTTTTGATTTTTAATTATATGTCCGGTTGTACAATTTTTTTTTTCTGTTGATTTAAACTGATCTCATTATTTTGTTCTCTCACAGCTCACAGCCTACAACCATAAAAAAAAAGCCCAACACTCACTTTTGCTCACTGGTTCACCACCACCACTACAGGAAAAAAAAAAATAAGAACAACAAATAAAAATTGATTTGCATGGTATATTGTAATTTCTTATTGTTCAATTATTTTTTTTTTTTTATTTAGTTGTTGTTATTTCTACATTTTTTTTTTGAAAACAGGTGGTAAATACAATTAATGTCTGAACAAGAAGAAGAAACAGCCCTGAAGTCACAGGAAATTGAGACTCCGTCTGAGTCAATTGAGAAAAATGGACAAAAAGAAAACACCACCACGGATAATACTCTGAATGGAAATAAAAAATCCGATGATTCCTTACAGCCAGCTACAGAAGAGGAATTGCACCAACCAGAAAACGTAGTACAGGAAACAACTAATATTGAATATGTGGTAGAAGATACAGTTCCTACTTCGGATGACACAGATTCACCTAAAAACACCGAGAATAATAAGCCTAATACTGAGACGGACAACGCCTTCAATGCCAACATTGAGGGAACACCAAGAAGTATTAACTCACCAGAATCAGTCCCTGACACAGTAATCACTCCAGCTGAGGATGTATCGGTTCAGAGTACCCCAAGAGCTAACCATAATCGTCAGAGTTCGATCTTGTCAATTTCATCAAATGCAACTGTCGATAATGCTCAAATTTTCAAGAAAACATTCGACATAATTCTTACTTCAAAAGAGGCCAAGAAAGATGACAGCTTTAAGAATTTGATTCAGACTGCCCTTGATTCTTTAAATGACCCGGAATCGAAAAATCCTCAAATTATATTCAACGCCCTAAAAGCATGTTGTGATACGTCAAGCACAAACTTGAAATCAAAAGCAATTGATTTGTTTGCCAAATTATTTGATTATGCCCAGTTTGACAATTATTCGGAACAGGTTAAACTAACTGACGACTCAGTGAGCGTAATATCAGCTTGTTTTGAAGGAGAGGGAACGGATCCTGAATTGGAAGTACAAGTTGTGAGAGCTTTGATGCATAGTATTCTTTTAATGCCATGCCACGGCGCATCTTTGCTACAAGCTGTTAGACAGATTTATAATGTATTTATTTTTTCATTAACAGCCAGAAATCAAGCTGTCGCTCAAGGGATTTTGACCCAGGTCATTGGAACAATTTTCCAAAGAGTTGAAGAGTCAGTGAAGAATAAGAGTAAAAGAAACAGTACTCCTAGATTAACGTCATCTTCTTCAGATGATAATTTGGAAATCCAAGCATCCGATGAAACAGAGAACCAAGAGAAACTTACGTTGAAACGCTTGGAAAACTTGAATGATGTTATTAATGACAATGATCGCTTAAACGAAGCCAATTTTGCCACCGAAACAGATGAAGATTTAGCAGTCAAAGATGCATTTTTGGTATTTCGAGCAATGTGCAAGCTTTCAATCAAGTCATTAGATTCAGCCACCATTGATATGAAGTCACATTCTGTGAGATCAAAATTATTATCATTGCACATAGTTCATACTATTTTGAAGGATCACATCGACATATTTTTGAGTCATGATGTTATAATTTTATCTTCAAATACCAACGAGCATGTGCGAATGGTAAACGCAGTAAGGCAATACATCAATTTGGCACTTTCCAAAAATGCCGCCTCAGCATTGGCTCCTGTTTTTGAACTTTCATTAGAGATTTTTTGGCTCATAATTTCAAACTTGAGAGCAGAATTTAAAAGAGAAATACCTGTTTTCTGGGATGAAATATATTTCCCAGTTGCCGAAATGAAAACTTCAAGTGCCCATCAAAAGCGTTATTTATTGTCGATAATTGAACGATTATGCAATGATTCGAGATGTATTATTGAATTTTATTTGAATTATGATTGTGACAGCAACATGCCAAATATTTGTGAAAAGCTTATTGATTATTTGACCAAACTTTCATTGCAAAGAGTTGAGGTCACTCCACAACAAAAATATGCCTATCGTGAAAACAGAAGAAATGGAATATCTGTTTACGACATCAATAAAATTTCAAACCTCACCAGTAAAACTATGTCCTCAAGACCACCTGAGCCAGAGATCTATAGTCAATTCCCCTTGGAGTATGCATTAAAAATGACTTCAATTGGATGTGCTGTAGCATTCTTACGCTCGTTATATTCTTGGGCACAAAGGGGTCTTACCAATGCCAACTCTAAACAGTTTACTATTGATAACAATAACAAGTCGTTATCGTCACTCAGAAACCGTTCAGACTCAACAAATACATCAATTAGTGCTTCGAGAAACCATTCATTTGTCAACGGAGACAGCTTAACTGATAGTGATAATCCTCAGCAATTTGAAAACCAAAAGCAAAGGAAGAAGGCATTTTTGGAAGGTGTACGACAATTTAACCAGAAAGCCAAAAAGGGGTTGCGCTACTTTATTGATAATGGGTTTATTGCTGCAGATGATCCAAAGGATATTGCCAAATTTCTTTTGACAACAGATGGATTAGATAAAGCTACTATTGGAGAATACCTCGGAGAAGGTGATGAAAAGAACATTGCTATTATGCATGCATTTGTCGATGAAATGGAATTTGAAGAAACAGGGTTTGTCGACGCAATGAGAAGATTTTTACAATCTTTCCGATTACCCGGGGAAGCTCAGAAGATTGATAGATTTATGTTAAAGTTTGCTGAAAGATATGTTTTGGGAAATCCCGAGGTTTTCTCCAATGCTGACGCCGCATACATTTTGTCATATTCGGTTATTATGTTGAACACTGATTTACATTCTCCTCAAATCAAAAATAGAATGACCATCGACAGCTTTATAATGAATAATTCTGGAATTGATGATGGGAAAGATTTACCCAGAGAATTTTTGGAAAAAATTTATGATGAAATTCAAAACAACGAGATTAAGTTACAATCAGAACAACATGCTGCATTATTGGCAGGTGATCTTTCTATTCCTGCATCCGGTCAATCAATAGGATTTTTCGGTGGACGTGATGTTACACGTGAAGCATACATTCATGCATCAAAAGAAATGTCAACCAAAACCGAAAAGTTGATGAGAAACTTGGGTAAAAAATCAAAATCAGATGACCTGGAAGGTGTTTTCTATGCTGCAAGTAATGTGTTGCACGTCAAATCCATTTTTGATACATTGTGGATGTCGATATTAGCTGCACTCACTCCACCTTTCAAAGAATATGACGAAGAAGATGTCAGTCGAACATGTCTTGAAGGAATTAAGTTATCCATTCGCATAGCATGTATGTTTGATTTGAATTATGCCAAAACATCTTTTATTAGTGCTTTGGTTCAATTTCAGAATCTCCATAATTACGAAGAAATGAAACAAAAGAACATTGATTCAATCTACATAATGTTGGAGTTGGCAGTTTCTGAAGGAGATCATTTGGGGCGTGATGCCTGGATTCAAATTTTAACATCTATATCGCAATTAGAACGATTGCAATTAATTGCTCAAGGTGTGGATCAGGATTCAATTCCAGATGTTACAATTGCCAAACTTGTAACGAGAAACTCTTTGGAGACTTCTCGAACTAGTGGTAGTTTTTTCAGATCATTTTCTTCTTCGCAAACACCATCTCAAACAGCAGCAAGCAAGTTCCATAATCAGCAATTATCTCCAGAAGTTGCCAGTTTATTAACAAAGACGGAGTTGGAAGTTGCTATTGACAAAGTGTTTACAAATAGTGCTAATTTGTCTGGAGAAAGTATCGTCCAGTTTGTCAGAGCATTATCTGAAGTGGCACAAGAGGAAATTGATTCCTCTGGTCAAAGCACCAACCCTAGAACTTATTCGTTACAAAAAGTTGTGGATATTTGTTACTACAACATGAGTAGAATCCGTTTAGAATGGTCTCAGCTTTGGGCAGCCATGGGTGAAACTTTTAATGCAGTTGGTTGTCATACCAATCCTGCTATTCTGTTTTTTGCTTTGGATTCCTTGCGTCAGTTGTCCATGAGGTTTTTGGAAATTGAGGAATTGGCTCATTTTAAATTTCAGAAAGAATTTTTAAAGCCTTTTGAGTATATCATACTACACAATGATTCTCTTGAAGTGAAAGATATGGTTTTGGAATGCATCAACAATATGATTTTGGCCAGAGCTGATAAAATCAAATCCGGTTGGAAAACAATTTTTGGGGTTTGCACAGCTGCAGCCAAGGAAAACAAAGAGTCAATTGTGATGAAAGCTTATAAAATGGCCAACTGGATAAACAAAGAATACGTTGAAGAAGTAAGACTCCAAGACTCATTTTCAGATTTGGTGGTTTGTTTTACGGTTATGGCCAAAAACGAAAAGTTCCAAAGAGTCAGTTTATTATCGTTAGACGTTTTATCCAGATTAATCCATGAAATTGCTCAATACACTGTGCTCAACACTGGTGAAGATACTAAACCAATTGTTCCTGACATTGAAAAAAATGAACATCTAGTAAAATTATGGTTCCCAGTTTTGTACGGTTTCCATGATATTATCATGACTGGTGAAGAATTGGAGGTCAGATCACGAGCTTTGACATATTTGTTTGATGTGTTGATGAAATATGGACAATATTTTGATTTTGAATTTTGGAAAATCATCTGTGAAAACTTGTTATTTCCTATCTTTCATGTATTGAGTAATCATTGGGAAATTGGACTTGATGATATTAATGACCAATTATCAGTTTGGCTATCCACGACTTTAATTCAAGCTTTGAAAAGCATGATGACATTATTCACTCATTATTTTGATGCCTTAAACAGCTTTCTTGATGGTTATCTCGAGTTGATCATATCTTGTATATGCCAAGAAAATGATACAATTGCTCGTATTGGACGTGAATGTTTGATATCATTGTTAATCGATAATGCCCAAAACTTTAATAATGAACACTGGGGAAAGGTTTCAGATGCTCTTAGCAACTTGTTTGAATTAACAACTGCCAAAGAATTGTTTACATCCGACCCACTCAGAAATAGAACTGTTAAAGATAGTGAAGGTAGTTCAAGTGATATTGGCGGAGAAGATGTGGAACACACAGAAAGCAAGAACTCTATTATTGATGACGCGGAAGAGAGATTAAAGAAATCAAAAGATAAGTCTTCCATTGTTGTGAAGAGTGTTTTGCAGTTGTTATTGATACAATCATTGTCTGAACTCTTTGAAAGTGATGATTTCTATGAAAATGTGCCTTATGATTATTTGTTTAAGATGGCAAAATTATTGTTCAAGAGCTACAATTTCGCTAAGAAGTTTAACGATGATTACGATTTGCGAGTCAGATTATGGAACGCGGGTGTGATTGAAAGGTTACCTAATTTGTTGAAACAAGAGTCGTCCTCTGCTGCTGTGTTTATAAACATTACATTCAGAATGTATTGTGATGATGACAAGGCGTCACCAGCAAACAAGCAAAGTTTATTGGATTATCTTGTACCATTGTGCAATACAATTGTCGAAAGGTATTCAGAACTCGATGAGACTAACCAACAACGAAATATTTCCACATGGAAGCCAGTAATAGTTGAAATCTATGAAGGTTATGTCGAATTAGATGATGACGACTTTACAAAACACTGTCCTGCATTGTATCATTTGACTTTGAAATTGTTTTCAAAGAGTATGTCAAGTGAGTTGCGTTTGGCAATAAAAGCTTTTTTAACTAGAGTAGGTGAAGAGTTTGTTAGTATTTCTGACAACAATAAGGAAAGAAGGTGAAAGTAGGAATAATGTATAATAATAATTTATCAATTATGTTAAAACAACTGTAAGTGTATCATTTACCCAGCATTTGATTAATCTCCTGCACATAAATGAGTTTGCTCTATTTTTGGTCAACAGAAGGAGAAGGAAGAAAAAATGACAGAGATCTTTCAGGGCGAAAAGAATGAATGGGTGGAAAGAAAGAAAGCGAGAGAATTGTGTGTGTGTGTGAGGTGAAACCTCAAATTTTGTCTGGGAGAAAGATTTGCTAAATTTCAAGGCCAAAAAAAATTTTTCTTTTCAACAAAAGAAAATTTTTTTGCTTCTAAGCTTTGAAAGTAAGGAAAGGAAAGAAAACACCAGCTAAACAATGTCTTTTCAAAACAAAGTATGTTCAACATGAATAGGGTATATTGAAGTTACTCAGAACGAGAGCATTGAATGGGAAGAGAAGCTTTTAAAAGTGAACTCCGGAAAGAAAGTAATTCAATTGAAAGTGTATTTTTTCCCCAATTGCCAAATTTGTAAATTAGAGATAGCCCATGAAGTTAGAACTTACAAAACAACCATTTTACATGAATTGAGTGATCAACAAACAAGACACCAAGGGTCAATTTATAACTTCATTTTTTTTAAGGGGTCGTTATAGAATTCTTGGGAAACTACCATTTCAAGATTGAAATTATCAAATCTTTTTTTTTTTCACTATATAAGGGATCGTGTGATGACAATTACATCAAGCTATTTCTATGAGTTTTATTTTTTTTTCCCCCTTGTCATCAAGGAAGGAAGCCCTTTCAGCACAAAGTTCCGTTTTATGAACATTTTCTACAATGTCAGAGTACTAACAAACTGATTTTCTAGAACTTGTACGATTTATTAGGCAATGATGTCGAAGAGGATGCTGCTCCTTCAGCTCCATCCAGAGAAGTTGTCAAGAAGAACACTTCTTCTAAGAAATCAGATGCTGCTCCAGCTTCAGCTGACCCAGCCAAGGCTAAGAAGAAGAAGTCACCAACTGGTAACGAAGCTGCTTTGAAAAACAAGAACTTCAACAAAGATGTTGCTCCACCTCAATCCACTGCTACCAAACACTCCAAGAAACCATTTGATCGTCATTCAAGAACCGGTAAAACCGATTCTAAAAAGAAATTGCAACAAGGATGGGGCCAAAGTGACAAGAGAGAATTAGAAGGTGAAGTTGAAGGTACTGAAGATGCTGAAGCTGAATTGGAAGCTGAAGCTGAAGAAAACGATGAATCTGCTAACGCCATCCCAAAGAAATCATTGCAAGAATACCTTGCTGAATTGGAATTGTCGAAACAAGAATTAGAAGGATCCAAGAAACTCAGACAAGCTAACGAAGGTGCTGAACAAAAATGGACCGCCGAAGAAAAGATCGAAAAGCAACAAGAAGTTTTCTTTGCTTCTACTCACACCAAGAAAGCTAAATCCAAGGCCCAAAAGGAAAAGGTCTTTTTAGACATTGATGCTAACTTTGGTGACGAACAACCTCAAACTACCAGAGGTGGATTCAGAGGTGGTAAGAGAGGTGGTGCCAGAGGTGGTTCAAGAGGTGGCGCTAAAAGAGGTGGTACCAGAGGTGCTGCTAAACCAGAAGTTAATGACAAAAACTTCCCATCTTTGTAAGAGATTATGAGGTACTATACTTGGCATATATGTATTTACTTTGTCATTCAAGTTTTATAATGATGATGCAATCTAGTATATATTATCTGTAGAAAAATAATCATTGAGATACACAACCCAGAACTCATATTTGAAGAGGCAGACTACTTACTCTCATCAAGCAGTAAATTCTAGAGTTCCTGATGTATTTCTATCACGTGCAGTTTTTTTCGCCCCCGCATAATTCTTTTGCTGTTTTCGGGTCAATTGATTCTTGATAAATGTGATTTTAAGTCCTTTCTTTTTTTTTAGGCCTCTTTTTTTTTCACATTCAAAGAATAATAATTAAAGTAGTTAAGGGCAACAACGACAAGTAAAGGTTAAAGTTATAATAATAATAATAAGTATTTTTCTTTTTCCTTTTTCCTTTTTCCAATTAAAATTATTATATAAACTACCAATCCTACACCTACAATATTAAAAAGATCTGTAAATGGATACTACAGATCAATCCAGCGATTCGTTACAGCAATCACCTTCTATTTCATCTTCAATATCGTCGAATTCGTATAAGGATTTTGCTATTGACGTTTTAAATAAAGCTGTTGTCAAAGGAAATAGTATTGCAGAGTCAAATCCAGGTAGCAAACGAGCAATTGCCATCAGTACAGCATCAACAATAGTAGAAATGAGTCTTGAAAAGTACAGTTCCAGCAATTTAAGTTCCAGACGCGGTGGCCGCAGCGGTTCAATTGACTTGACTGATGAACAAATTTCACAGATTGAGTCAGTTCCTAGTTCAGCTGACGATAATGGCGACGGCAATAAACGTAAATCAGGTCATTTTGCCGATAGAATGATTGAGAAACTATTAAAATCAGTTTTACCACAAGATATTCCCGAAAGAGAGATATTCGAAAAGCGATTAAATGATCCAGAAAGGAATAAACGACCAGGATTGTCTTTCGGAATATTGACGTCCAATGTAAAGCAGATGGCTAGTAAAATGACCAACTTTTTTGCCTTACAATATGAGGTTCTTTATATTATTGCATGGAAGAAACCGACGAAAACAATCAGTGCATTAGTTTTGTACACTGCAGTGTGTTTATGGCCCCACTTAGTTTTAGCTTATCCATTATTATTTGTATTATTTGGTGTTTTGATCCCTGGCTTTGTTCACAGACATCCACAAAGAAACCCGGAATTAATCAAAGTTAAAAAAAGGGGCCAGTCGTTGTTAAGTTTCCTATTTGAAACACCAGAAACAAGTATAGTGGAAGATTTGATCAACGAAGAATATCTACAAGCAAGTGATGAGGTGGCTTCATCTACATATTCGATATCAGAGGAGACTTCAGAAGTTACTGTTTCCTCACTGATGCCCACTGACTCCGAGTCACCAAAGAAAGACGATGTTGCCAAACATAGAAAATCACAAATTGCCTTATTGATTAATTTGAGAGATTTTCAGAATTTAACGACAGATATTTTAAAGGGTATTAATAATGCAGAAAAGTTTTATTACGAAACAGGTGGGTTCAAGGACGAAAGATTATCCACTTTTATTTTTTATGGTGTCTTACTATCCACATTTGGGATACTATTTGTTGGAAAGTATGTGCCATGGCGATTAATATTTATTCAAGGAGGATGGACAGGGGCAATTTTATGCCATCCCAACTGTAAAAAATTTCTCGTTGATGCCAGCAAGGCCAGAAAAGCCAGAGCAGCTATAGAAAAAGCCAAAAAGGAAGAAAAATCTGTACCAGAAATTATTATTGAAGAAGCCGATGATACAGTTACACAGTTTGATCGTAACGATATCATTGTGGATGATTCACCAGAGGCTAGAACTGTTGAAATCTATGAGTTACAAATCAAGAGTATTTTAAAGCATTCATGGACATTTTATCGCTATTCCACCACTATATATGATAAAAATAACAAAGCAAGAATTGCTGGGAAACGCCCACCTGGCGTTGATCATTTATCCAAAGTGTATCCACCGAATGACTGGAAGTTTGATTTTGGACTTGTCAATAAATGGAATTTAGATACCAAACCAAAAGAGTTTCTTCGTGAGAGATCTTTGAATCCGAATCTATTTATTGTCAAAAATGATGAATCTCAAGGCTGGATATATGATAATATGGAAGGCATTGTTTATCTGGATATTGTTTACGAGTTTAGGAGAAGAAGGCTATACCGAGAATGCTACAGATATGGTCGTCCTCACAAACAACCCAGCAAGTATTGAACTATATTTCTTGTTCCTTCCTTATTAATATGTATGTACAATTTACTATATATCTTCAGTACCAGGCATGCCAAAAAATAAAAGTTTGTAGCATGGAGAACTTGGATCAACAAAATGATCGTGGTTGTTTCCTATTTTAGAACCACAATTAAAACAAAAGTCTGTTTTGCATAAACTACATTTCATTTTATTGCAACCTTCACTTTTCTCAGTAGCAACTGAACAACCAGGACATTGCACAACAGTTTTTCTTTCCCTCATCATCTGCTGGAACAACTGGTCCATCTGATACTCTTCGATTGCTCTATCAATTCTCTTCCTTCCATATTTTGCGTTCATTATTTTTTTATCATAAGAATCTGGGGGTAACAATGGATACGCTTCCAAATCCTCAATAGGAATACCCAGATACTTGTCATTTTCATTGATTTTCAGACAAAGCTTGAATCTTGCGTGGTAAGATTTCCTGCAATCATTACAAAATGCATACTTACATTTAGGACATACAACCAATTTTTCGTCAATGTCCTCTCTGAATATAACCTCATCACATCCAACTCTTGGGCATTTCACTAATCTATTGGGTAAAAGATTACCAATCCATTCATATTGACTTTTTTTGAACAAATTGTAATATCGATCTACTAAACTTGGGCTTTTCAAAATTTTCGTCAACATAGCCAAGGGGATCGACGGTATCAATAATTGATTTAACATGTCTTTTACCTTTTTATCATTATGCACCCATGTTTCTAATTCCATAAACTTTTTCTTTTTGTCAACATACTTTTTGGTACACTCAAAGTCAGGACAATGTACCTTATCGATATCACCAGATTCGATGCAAGACTCGAAATATTCCGCTAGACAGTTATTGCAAAATACGTGCCCACAGGAATCAAATTTCGTACAATGCAAACCCTTTAAAGTTTTCTGGCATATGTCACATGTATATGTTTGTGAGTTGAACTCTTCTATTTCAGCATCAATATTGAAATCAACAACTTTGTAATACTCATCAATGTCAAAAATGTCAAATGGGGCAGGTATCAAGACGTCCAAATGGTTTTGGACTTGATCCTGCAAATGATCTATTAAATTGAAAAGCACTTGGTCTCTATATTCTTTCCAAATATCATAAAGGTCCTTCGTTAATAAATCAGTTTTTGAGGTGGCTAACCAAACACAAGTCACTTTGATCTCAGGCGGTGCCACAAAGGGATAATCTGCACTTAGCTGAAAGTTTAACACAATCGGTGGCAAGTTGGAAATCTTATTAGTCGCAATAATCCTGGTTCCTTTGGAAGTTCTTTCTATTAGTCGTATTGTAATGTCGTTATCGCTTTTCACTTTGATATTAACCGTGCCAGATAAAGACGAAAGGTCTATTTCACAATCGGGATAGATATATTTACATGACTGCAATTCTTGCACCCTTATATCATCGGAAAACTCATCAAGATCGTCAGTGGCGTGTTGGTTTCCTGAATTCATTTGAAATAGTATCTGTAAAATACCAATAAAATAACTATTGTCCTGCTTTGATAAATAGAGGAGAAAGGGGCCCTATTTGTGATAATAGTTGTTGCCCCCCCCCAAATCGAGATCCCCCGCCAGTGGAACCAGAAAAAAAAAAAGAACAAGAGAAATGGAATGAAAAATAGAACCAGCTTCTAACATGCAGTCCACTATCGAAAAGTATGTTAATTCTCGCGAAAAAAAAAAGTCAAACAATGTGTCGTGTTAATATAACAACGTCTCTAACTCAGGAGAACCAATTGTTTCTACTTCAGTCAGTCAATGGATTCGTTTGCCCAAAAAGTTAAAACATTTGATGCCTTTCCGAAAGTAGATCCACAACATCAAGTGAGATCACAGAGAGGTGGACTTTCTACTTTGTTGACATACTTTTGTGGATTGTTAATACTATGGATAGAAATTGGTGGGTATATTGGTGGATACGTTGATCGTCAGTTCACAGTAGACGATCAAATCCGTTCTGCTTTGACTATCAACGTTGATATGATAGTGGCTATGCCCTGCCAATTTATTCATACCAATGTTGAAGATATCACTCACGACACGTATTTGGCAGGAGAGACATTGAATTTTGAAGGGATCCATTTTTTCGTTCCTGATTCATTCAAAATTAACAACCCTAATGATTTCCATGAAACACCAGATTTAGATGAAGTCATGCAGGAGAGTTTGAGAGCTGAATTTAGAAGTGAGGGCGCCCGAGTCAACGAAGGAGCTCCCGCTTGTCATATTTTTGGTTCTATTCCAGTAAATCAAGTACGTGGAGATTTCAGAATTACTGGTAAAGGATTTGGATATAGAGACAGACTGCATGTTCCATTTGAGTCGCTCAACTTTTCCCATGTCATACAAGAATTTTCATTTGGAGAATTCTATCCTTATTTGAATAATCCTTTAGATGCAACGGGGAAGGTTACTGAAGAAAGATTGCAAACCTATATGTATTATGCAAAAGTGGTTCCTACTTTGTATGAGCAATTGGGATTAGAAATTGACACCAATCAATACTCATTAACTGAGAATCAGCATGTTATCAAAGTTGATCAATCTACCCATAGGCCAGATGGGATCCCGGGAATATATTTCTTGTATGATTTTGAACCAATAAAGCTTGTCATTCGTGAGAAGAGAATTCCATTCTTTCAGTTTATTGCTAAGTTGGCTACAATTGGTGGTGGTCTATTGATTGCTGCTGGTTATTTATTCAGATTATATGAAAAATTGCTTTTTATTTTCTATGGTCAAAAGGCAGTGCAACAAAATAGAGAACAAAAAACTGGTGGGTTGTTAGATATTTAGAAATTTAATATACATTTAGCAAGATGTATAGTTAGAGCCAGTTGAAATTTTATTTTTAGCAGTCAAGACGGGTTTAAGAAGCCAAACTGCTAAACATTTGTTCAATAAACTCAATTTCCTAACCCTCTAAATTACTACAATAAAACACCAGCACAAATTCATGCCGCTAGCACCTGTAATGTACTATAAGGCATTAATACGCAAAATATGTATTATTCATTATACTATAAGAAGCCAATATAAGTTTCTGATTTATGCTATCGAATCACATACACTATTATCTAATCATAGCTCAGAACATCAAAAAGGGAATTAAGGGTACGAAACATATAGGGGGAAACTACGCAGAATCGGGCCGGCTATTTTGAGGCTAGATAATAAAACGTGCGTTGTAAAAGATTATTTGTTTTTTTCTTATTTCCTGAGTAGATTAGCGCCTATTTTTTTTTAATTTTTGATTTTCTTGTCTAACTTAATCAAATTTGGGTTTTAAGATTCTATTTTTTTCATTAATTCATTTCTCTTCCCTTCCCTTTCAATATAGAATTGCAATAATTCTTTTTGTTTTCTTGAAGAAAATTCTTTTTTATTTCTTTCTTTCTTTCTTTCTTAACTTTCGTGATAACATTATAAAACAGTGTTTGATTTGCCAAAAAAAAATGGAGGAAAAGAAGAAAATCCGTCGAAGTCGTAACGGATGCCATACTTGCAAAAGATCAAAGATTAAATGTGATGAAAACAAACCTACATGTTCATACTGTTCTAAAACCAAAGCAATATGTGATTATTCGCTCAAATTGACTTGGGGCGGTCGGCCCTTTAAAGATGCCAATAAAAGAAAACAACTACCTTCGGTAAAAAAAGAGGTTCAACCAATGTTGAATGATTTCCCCGTTATGACATCTACATCACTAAGTACATCAATTACCAACAACTCCAATACAAAAGGAGATACCGGATTAACGTTTATTTTACATGAATTTAACACAGAGTCAATAAAATCTCCACTGTCACCTTCTGAATCAGTTTCTTCACACATTGACCCACCCGCACCCCACAGAAACGGAAAACGAAAAATCATAGAAATTGATAGTATCGCTGACCTGGAAATAAAGAAAAGAGACACCCATATGACATTAACCGACATAATCCCAGAATTGAACAATGGTATTGAGAATTTAACAAATGCATTAATAGACTTTGGTGGACAACAGTTTCAATTGCAAAACTCTGATATTTTTAGCACATACATCCAGAATCCACAGAGGTACATGGGGGTTACTCAGTACGGCAGCGATTCAGATTCTCTGGCCACGTCATTTTTGAACAATTATTCAGAAGATATTTCCCGAATTGATAAATATTTACCAAACGATCAAAGCAATTTGATAGGTGATACTTTCCCCATGCGACTGTTGTATAGCTCGATAAATGAATCACCCACACTGGTAGATATTTGGGACTCGATTCCGCCGCTGCTAACACCTTTACCAACATTACTTCTTAATGTTCCATTTTATCGCAATCTAATGCATTTTTGGGTAACTGTGGCTTCACAAAACTTGGTTCCCGCACCATCTAGCATCTACAAAGATAATCCTTATAAAATTTTACTAACTCAAATGGCCATGGAGTACCCTGCCATCCTAAACACATTGCTAGCCTTTTCAGCAAAATTGAGATCTTCTTTGATTGGCACAGACGATACCCCCGATATCGTGATTGACCAATTGTTATCAAGATCTTGTACAGAACTACTACAGTTATTGAAGGATGAATCCAAGGCAACTTCAGATGAAGCCTTGGCCACAGCCTTGTTGCTTTCTTGTTATGAAGTTTTCAACTCCAAAGACTTTAGCCGCCATCGTGCTCATAATATCGGGGCAAGACAAATCATAAAAGCACGTTCAAACACCCCTCATAAAAGGGGACCAGAGGCAGGAACAGAAAGTGATATGACATTCTTTTTAATGAGATGGTTTGTGTACACAGATGTCATTGGGGCTCTTTCTTCAACAACCGATTCCCACGATTATTTGCTAACTTCCAATGATTTGAGTACATACGAGCCGTTGGAGTCCTTGACAATGTTGCATGAAATTGATAAAATGGAAGATGAAACTCAATATCCGAAGAAAACCATTGATTATTTGATGGGATTCAATATAAAGTTTCTTCCACACTTTACCAAGATCACCATCCTTGTACGAGAAACAAATGCACATTTGGGGAAAACCAAGGCTAGTGCTGCCAACTTGCCTTTGGATATTGTTTACAAAGCTCTTGAAGTTAAGGAGGCCCTAATAGAAACGCAGAGGAAAGACGAAGAGTCCATCTTACAAAGTCACGAAAAAATTATAGAGTTAAAGTCAGGAAATGGACAACAATTGTATGCTGACGACTTGCCACAAGAAACAGTTACCCTTATTAGAGAGAATGATATTTTACGATTTACGAATAAAATATTTTGTGACGCTGGGTTAATACACTTGTATCGACGAGTTCTTTTGATCCCTAGAGAATCAAACCTTGTACAAGATCTTGCAAATGGCATAGGGGAGTTAGCTAAATTGCATATTGAGTCACGATCTCCCGCTGACATATGCTGTATCTTTTGTTTATTCACTGCAGGGTGCGAGGTTTTGTGTCCAGAAATGCAACAGTTTTTTGAACAAAGGTTCCAAAATTTGGGACAAATGGGAAATATCAATGCCCGAAAGGGTTTGCAAATCATGAAACGGTGTTGGAAAACGAACGAAGATTGGATAACTGCGGCTGAAAAAATTGGTGTTGATCTAACATTGTTGTAATCGAGAGCAACGCGTAAATATAAAATGTTTTTTTTTAGTCGTGCATTTTACCTTAATACAGAACAAACAGAAAGAGCTTTAAAAATTCTGAAATCAAGAGAGGAAAGAGAAAAAATTTATAATTCACTCCTTCTGCACAACAAACATTACTACCGACTTTCTTCTTCTGCAATCTTTTATTTAATCTTAGAGCTGCTTGTTGTTATAAATAAGATATTTGAAAATAGAAAAACAGAGCATAGTCCAATAGCTCATATATATTTGTACATTATTGTTAATATCTTTTTTTTTTAATCATACATATATAGGCGGCATCATTTCTTTTTCAGACTAGGCACTTGACGATGTCACATCCAGTAACACCACAGCTGGGAGTAGAAACACAAAAACCACCCGAGTATGACAACCTAGTAAAGTTGATTAATCTATCCCTCTCAGAGCCAGGTAATAGTCCCACCCACGAAACAGCCATAAAACAAACTATTGAATATTTGAGAAAATACAAGAATGATCCACATTGGTTTTGTCGCCCATACATGTACCCAATAGCATGTTATTCTTTAATTTTGTTTTCATTCCCGAACAATCCTGTTCTTGAAGAGTTGAAGGTTTACATAGGGAAATCTTTGCTGACGTGCCCCTACTGCCTTAGGGCTTTTGCGATAGCAAAAACTCACTTGAGAAATGGTTTCATCACAATGAAAAAGACACCTATTGTTAATGTGAACCAGTTTCTAAAAGCAATCACCACTTGGGAAGCTGCGTTGGTGCAGCCATGTTTAAATCTAGTTTACAATAGTCTCGAGACTATAGAAAAAGTGCAGAAGCAACTTCATCATTGTCGAGATTGGTTCATGAGTAACCCTGATCTTTTAAGATACTACAAAGACAACAAAGAGAAATTTGCACATATAGTAAAGGTTTTATGTGCCAGTGGAAAATTGCCGTCCCCTGGCACTCTATTTGCAGGTCTTGTATATCTACTTTTTGAAGGATCTGGTGAAGAAAAACTTTGGGCATGCCAGTGGATGGAGGAAATGAGACAACAGAAGATCAGATACAACAAGCTGTCGTTAGAGGAGCCTTTGGTTGTGGAGTTTTCAATTCACCTTTATCGAATACAGGATGCCAAATATTTCAATGATGGGACAGCTATCAAGTTTTGGGAGATATTCTACAAAATTTTTGATTTCATGGATGATGAGGCTTTCATTCTTAGATTTAATACCCCTAAAGATATTGGAGCTATGAGTCAGTATATGAATTTGAAATTGAGTTCCATAATTAACGTGCTTTGTAATAGTTTAATGTCCAATCTAGCCGCACCTTTACCAATTTTATTGAAAGTGTTCACTAAGTTATTGAGCAGGTTTGGAAGTAAGCTTTATCGGCATACTGCACCATTCCCACCTGCCACATTGTTAACTGGTATACTTGGAAACCCAGAATTTTCAAAACAGTTAATTTTATCCGCCTCAGAAAAAAGTTCGATGAATGATTATTCATTCCAGGATTTTACAGATTGGATTTTTTTGTTCATCAACTCGTTAAGTGGCTCACAAAAGCAAAATGCATCGATGAAAATAGGTGCTTATTTATTGAGACAGGGGAACGGTTATGCAAGTTCGACTAATGATTTGAGGTCACAAAGAGTTAATACTTTGAAAGAATTCGGTGTAAAGATATTTGCAGGTCTATTTCCCTCTACTGTAATTGACATGAACCCAAAGGATCCTAAGTTGTCTGTCGAAATCATGAGTTTTAGAGATGTAAGGGCTGCCCTTGAATATGAAGCCAACACCATTCTTAGTTGTGCGATGAATTCACCTCAAAATGTTGACGCTATGGACTTAGTTCGGAGATGCTTGATATATGATGTCTTAATTTTGGTAAAAAATTCATATTTGTTGCTGAAAGGTGAAATACCAAATATGTTTGACACCTTCCCCATCTTTTGGAGCTCCATTTTGAAACTGAAACTATACAGCAATGTTAGTCTTGTGAAAGTGATAATACAGTGTTTGCGTCTAATGCCTATGGCAATCAAGTTTAACGAGATCAAATATAACCAGGCAAACAAGGACTTGGAAAGTGCCAAGACACAGCATAATAAGAGTATGAACACCATATGCGACTTACAAAATCAGATTTTTTCAAGTTTCAGTCTTTGTGATCCAGAAAATATTAAGCAAATTATCAACGATTTTGATTGTGCTGAGTCTGTATGGGGCTGTATTTTCACCCTTTTGATTAGTCAAGCTGCTTTGGATTTTATGAATGAAGTGTACAATGCCAGTGGTAGATTAGAAACTTTCCAGGAATGTTTCTCGAATAATTTGAAACTGTCTTTAGTGTCTATCAACATCAATTTGGCTAATTTGACCAGTTTGGCATGCTACGAACCAACTCCCAAGGCTATTAGAATTATAATGGATATAATCAAGGCTTTAGCAGATCCAGTTGACTCTCTGTTATCAACCTCAGCTGCCAATTGTGAAGGCGAGGTTGTCTTGTTTTGGAAAAACTGTTGGACATTTTTAATTATGGTGTTTAAGGAGACTTTTGTGTGGGCAAACCAGTTTCACCTTGATGAGTTGCTTGAGTTTGCAAGAGATACTCTAGACTTGAGTCATTTGCTTTTAGATTCCTTTAGGTTTATCGTAGATACACTCAAGGAACAGACTAACAAGGATATGCTGTATGAATTTTTTGGAAGCTTTATGAATGCCTTCCAACATATAATTGTTTGGTTGAAACTCGGGGATCTTTCTCTTTTAAACTCCTGTGTTGAATTAGTCATCAAAGGTTTTGATTTGGCATCTGAAGAAGATTTTAAAGTTCAAGATCAGATTGTTGAACAGCTATGGAAATATTCCAAAAAGGTTAAAGGCCACAACAATAAGTTGTCAGAGTCTCAAAGAATGATGTTGATGACAAAAGCCAGAGAATTGAATGAAGCCTTAGTTGAAACAATGGAGCGTGAGGAGAGCGAACAAAAGTATGCTCGGGCTGGAGCTAAAGCTGAACCGAAATTGAGAGCAGCAGACGATGAAATTCAAGAACTCCGACCAGAGGAGTTTGCAAAGAAGATTAACAAAAAGCAACAGACTTTGGAAGGGTTTGTTTCTTTCACAAATAAAGCACCCGTTGCTCCAGCTCCAAAAGAGGTAAAGGGAACCCAAAACCTAGATCTGATTCGTCAAAAGTTACAACAATCAAGATCCTCAATTACGGGACCACCAAAAAGTCACCTCAACCCTGCACCACCTAGACCAGCTGGTTTTAATTCGAAGAAATCACCACCTCCGGCTCCCTCAGTTGCTATTGGAAGGCCATTGCATGCAGTGAAAAAGAAAACAACCGACTCGGAGTCGTCTTCTGAAGACGAATCGGATACTGATTTGACTGACTTGTTTGTTGAAGGTAAAGCCAAAAAAATTGCGAAAATCACTGAAGTGGATATGAACTTGAAAACTATTGATAGGAGTAATCTTCAAAAAAGAAGAAAGCAAATAGATGAAGCCAAAATGGCCAAAGAAAGAATGCGGTTGAGATTGAATGTGAATTTGAAACCTTTGTACTTGACTGTACTTAGATGGAATTACAATTCGAAAAGTGATTTTCCTAGCAAGGATAAATCCATATACCAAGAAATCAAGGATACATACAAGGATGTTAAAGATTATGTGCAGGTGACCGAGCCTTTGCTAATGTTGGAATGTTGGCAAGCAATGCAGTCAGCAAAATTGACTGTAGACGAGAAACCTTTTGAGTTATTGATTGGAAGCAGAACACTGGTAGATGGATTCTTTGATGTTTTTGCGTCTATGGAAAAAACAGTATTGCAAGATAGGAAGATAGGGGATTCTGATTTGGTTGTGCTTGCATTGAAAGACGAATCACTTCAACATGCATCAGATATAAGACGTTACATCAAAGCAGATGGCACCATGACTTGTTTGGCAAAAGTCCAAGATACCAAATACACCAACTCAGATTATTGTGACGTTGTGTTAAGAGTTTACCCCAGTGGGCCCATGATGGGAGCGTTGACACCAAAGTCTGTTGTCACTGGGATGAAAGTTATGCAGATGGTCACAATTGAAAGAGAGTTTTCTTCTTTGAAAGGGTTGCAATATTACGATTTGGCTGATTCCATCATTCTGGCAACTCCAAACAAGCCTATTGAGATCGAAGAGGAAGATGCTAAAAAGATGCGTAAGATTTACCATGTAAATGATTCACAAGCTCGTGCAATTATGGGCACTTTCAAAAGTGAAGGGTTTTCGTTGATTCAAGGTCCACCTGGTACAGGTAAAACGAAAACTATTTTGGGGATTGTTGGGTACTCGTTGTCTCAAGAGAAAAACAATAAAGTGATTGATATATCTGGATCGGGTTCTAGTCCCACTCCATCAGACAAAGCCAAAATTTTGATTTGTGCACCAAGTAATGCTGCCGTCGATGAATTAGTATTAAGATTAAGAGACGGTGTTAGAAACTCTTCAGGGGAACATATGCCACTTAAGGTAGTACGTTTAGGAAGAAGTGATGCGATCAATTCATCAGTAAGAGATTTGACCTTGGAAGAATTGGTCGACAAAGAGTTACAGACAAAACAAACTGAAGTAGTCATTGATCCAAATATTCGTTTAGAACACACCAAATGTATTAATGAAAGAGATGAATTGCGGAAAAGACTCGCGACCGAAAGTTTAGAAGAAAAAGAAATCACTGAATTGGAAGAAAAAATTCGTGCTATTAATAAGAAGAGAAGTGAATTAGCAAAAAAATTAGACGAGCAAAGAGAAAAAGCTTCTATAGCCAATAGAACCAAAGAAATCAATAGAAGAAACATACAAGCCAGAATTCTTTCAGAAGCACAAGTTCTATGTTCGACTTTGTCAGGATCAGCACATGATTTGGTCGCTAATCTTTCTGTGCAATTTGACCAAGTAATTATTGATGAGGCCTGTCAGTGTTTGGAATTGTCGGCTATTATTCCTCTTAGATATGGTTGCAAAAAGTGTATTATGGTGGGGGATCCAAACCAATTGCCACCAACAGTGTTATCACAAGCTGCAGCTTCCTATAATTACGAACAAAGTTTGTTTGTAAGAATGCAAAAGAACCACCCAGACTCGGTTTATATGTTGGATGTGCAATACAGAATGCATCCCATGATTTCAAAATTCCCAAGTTCTGAGTTTTATAATTCCAAGTTAAAAGACGGCGATGGTATGCTTGAATTGAACACAAGGCCATGGCATAAGGATCCGCCATTAACACCGTACAGGTTTTTTGATATTTTGGGTAAACACGAGAAAAATGAATTGACGAGATCTCTTTTCAACACAGACGAAGCAATAGTTGCCTTGCAATTGACTGATAAATTGATGCAATTACTACCACAAGACAAATTTAGTGGGAAAATAGGGATTATTTCACCATATAAAGAACAAATTCGAAAAATCAAAGAAGTCTTTGTTAGAAAATACGGGAAACCAATTTTGGACGAAATCGATTTCAATACAGTTGATGGATTTCAAGGTCAAGAAAAAGAGATTATAATTATGTCTTGTGTTAGAGCCAGTGCAACAGGAAATGTTGGGTTTTTGAGTGATGTGCGTCGTATGAATGTGGCTCTTACTCGTGCAAAAACTACTCTCTGGATATTAGGTAACAAAGATTCTTTATCTAGAAATGAAGTGTGGAAAAAGTTATTAACTGATGCTGGTGAAAGAAATTGTATTACGCAAGCTTATCCTGGATTTTTAAATCCCTCTAACCCTAACTCAGGATTGAAGAGAAAGGAAGAAAATGTGTTTACCCCACAACAAACAAAATTTGCCAAAAAGCAGAAGGTGTCGAATGAATCTGAAAGAAATGTACACAAGATAAGAAATAATTTGACCAAGCCAACCTATCGTCCCACTAACGCTGGAGTTTTACCAAGTAAATCGAAGTCATCGAATGGAAATAACAAACCCGATTATCTGGCAAACAATTTGCAACTGTCTGCTAAACAAAGTAACAAGGATACCAAGTCAAACACAACCGACGATGCTCCAAAACCATATATAAACCAACCAAAACCTCAAGGCGATCCTAAAAATGGCCCCACTCGTTCTGGTACAATTTCAAAGCCATCAGCAACTTCAACACCAGCACCAACATCTTCGGGAACAGTTAAGCCCAATAAACCTGTTGATGCTGGAAAAAGTGCACCTAAAGATTCTACTACTCCTCAAAACAAATCTGTTAACTCCTCTGCCCCCTCAGTTAAATCAACAGATGCAGCAAAGAAGCCAACAAAGACAGTCGCCCCTTCATCTTCAGGTGTGGTTAAACCGCCATCTAATTTGTTTATACCAAGAAAGCGCCCATTTGCAAAGAAATAAACCGTTTTATACACTTAAAAACAAACCTGCATCGTATATTATCAATATATCGTAATAAAATATTTTTACATTAGATTAAGTTGGAATCAACCTACTTTTACAATTATTACTATTATTATTTTTATTTTTATTATTCCATTTTTGTAGTCAGCTTGGTGTCACTGGTACTAACTGGGTACACTTGACTTGTAGGTTTTGAAGACGAAGGGGGTAAGCCTCCGCTAGAATTGAGTTCTCCTATAGTTCGAAGGTCAGGCGATACAAGTTTCACAGCCTGTTCTATCGCATTATACTCGCTTGTTATTAATGAAATTAAGACTTCATCTCGAGGGCTACCACTTGTTACAGGGTTGCTCTTCAATGCAGATAGGGTGGATTTCAATTGTTCTAAAGTGGAATTCAAGATACGTGTAACTAATTTAGAATTCGAATCATCGTTGAGAATACTCTCCAACTTTTCTTCCTGAGAATTCATTAGTTTTGTAACGCTCTCCCATATTCTCCCAAATTCATGGAATAATGCAGCATTTTGAGATGATTTTATGGCCAAATCATGTAATGCAGCAACTTTGTGTTCCAAAAAAACCATTATTGGATCCAAATCTAATCTTTTAGAGATTGTATTTGATAAATCATCCACTTTAATACGTGAAGTGGCTGGCATTGTTGAGATATTTGATGGTGGAGTTATTGGTAAAGAATCTAAAAACTTTTTCATTATATGATTCATTTTGTTTTTCAACGCCGTAGAATTTTGTGTCCCCATAGCATATCCTTTTTCAAAAGGAGTAGGCCCATGATCGTGGTTCATTGATTGCAAATCCGGTGTTTTGGTATTGGCTTCTGCTTCAGGTATTATAAACGGTTGCATACCTATACTGGGAGTATTTGCGGGTTTACTAGCCGACTCATTTTGAGGAATTGACTCTTTTGTAATGTGAATCTCTTTCTTTGGTTCCTTTTTCAGTGAATAGTTGCTAGAAATCGTAATATCAACAGGTGAGAATCTCACAATTGTATCAATTTCTTTTTCGGGAACACCATTGGACTGAAGGAAATCAGTAATTGCTGACCTACCTTTGTTTTCCAAATCCTTAAATATGTCAACATATTTTGCTGTTCTGCTTTCCAAAACACTGCTGGTATCTTCAATTTCTTTATTTAAAATTTCTTTTTTAGATCGAAGCTGCTGTAGTTTTGCTTCCAAAAGTTTGATCTCGTCATCAACATCATTAACTTCATCTAATAAGGTGAATAATTTGGCTCCATGTTTGCTTGTATCACTTTTTATAGATTTCACTTTGGACAATACTTTATTTCTTTGTTGATCCCATTTCTTGAAAGATCCGTGTAATGTTTCTGCGTAAGACATGTCTTTATTATATAGTTCATTTAAAGAATAGTGACTCTCTGACAACTGATCAAAGGTCTGTAAAATCCTACTTCGTAATTGATATATATGATTATTACCACTCTGTAGAAACTTGCCATATTTGACTGAATCTTCGTATAACTCTTGTGTGAGCAATTTTACTCTGTTAGATAAATACTCGATTGGTGATTGTGAATTGTTGTCATTTGACTGGTACATGGCTGCAGGAAAATTGATGGACTTTATCATCAAACTGTCCATGGTATTATATAACAGTTCACTTTCTTTGATAGAATCAATTAAAGTTGTGGTAGTCACTAGATTGGGTTTATGATTGTCGAGTAAGTGTGATAGTTGTTCATCACTTATATGCTTATCCAGAAATTTATTGTACAGCACATGTGAGTCTTTTGTAGCTGGTTTATCTACTTTATTTAAAATGAACTCTTCGGGATCGAGTTCATCTTCATCTTCGGAGGTGGAAGCGGGGATAGAATGTAAACGTTTGATAGGGGTGTCTTCTTCTTGATAAGGTCCCAGAATAGTGGAAGCTAGATTTATTGACTCAAATCCATTATTAGGCGATGCCATTATGCAAACAAAAAAGAAAGGAATCAAATAGTTTAATATGAGTCTAATAGCTGGTGGGAAGCTAATGATGCATATTTTTTTTTAACTGTGGGTTCTTATCCACCAAATATTTTGTCTCTGATTTTCTCTCTTCGTTACCACATCATGTAAAACTTACCTCGGTGGATTTTCATTTAGTTTACTCAGCAACAACATCCAGAATAGTAATTAGGGACTTTAATTTTATTAGGAGTGGATTGCATAGAATATGCTATCTAATAGATACATCTTATTATATTCTTATTCATGGGAAAGTACCAGTATATGGAAGTGCTGCCCAAGGTAGTGCACACAACAAACTAGTTTACAAAGTAAAATTCGAAGTTACGTCAGAGCTTAGAATGGTTCTTATAGTAGTTGTCTACTCTATCAAAAAACCCATAATTTGTCTATATAACGTAAGGATCACTATATGCTGTTGAGTAAGAAATATGTTGCGAGCCGTACCGACAATGGATTGGCTGAAACTTGTTCTCATCAAACTTGCAAAACACTTGGAGACGCGCGCGCGTATCAACACACAATAAACAACACGAAAAATAAGGTAGAAAACAAAAAAAAAATAAAAGGAACTTTAAACAAGAAGTAATCCCCATTAAAACTTGACCAACACTATTAGGGTTTCCGATTTCCCCATTTTCTTGACTAAAATAATATGAAAATACTATGTGTTGCCGAAAAACCATCGATTTCAAAAGAGGTGGCAAACATTTTGGGAGGAGGGCGAAAAAAAGTAAGAAACTCACGAGAAAAATTCATCAAAAACTACGATTTCACCTTCACTTTCAACTCTGAAGATGGGCCATGTCAAGTAACCATGACTTCGGTGGCTGGGCATATCACAGGACTTGATTTTGGGTCTGCCTTTTCGTGGGGAAATTGTGTTCCCGGGCGACTATTTGAAGCAGACATCGAGACCATTATCACCAAGAAATCTATTTATGAAAATATTGCAGAAGAGGCAAGAAACGCTGATAAGTTGATGATCTGGACAGATTGTGATAGAGAAGGAGAATACATTGGATTTGAAATTATGAATGCTGCAAGAAAATACAATAGGAACCTTGGGTTAAACAATATTTGGCGAGCTAGGTTTTCACATCTTGAACGAAATCACATTATTCGAGCAGCAAAAAATCCCGTGAATTTGGATATGAGTGCAGTTTCTGCAGTTTCTTGTCGTATGGAAATAGATCTTCGAGTGGGTACCAGTTTTACACGTTTGTTGACAGATCAATTGAGACAAAAGGGGATAATTGAAAAGAATGAACTAGCTTCTTATGGTACATGTCAATTCCCGACATTGGGGTTTGTTGTTGATCGATACAAACGAGTCAAGAGTTTTACACCGGAACCATTCTGGTATATTGAGATTGAAACTAGGAAAGAGAATAAAAAGACAGTTTTCAATTGGGTTCGAGGTCATTTTTTCGACAAAATGTATGTGGTTATGCTTTATGATCGATGCTGCAAAAGTGGAGAATTTGGAACCATATCAAAAATAGAATCAAAACGGAAACCAAATTTCCGTCCATTCCCATTGACAACCGTGGAATTACAAAAAGACTGTGCTAGATTTTTTAAGATGTCTGCTAAGACGGCGTTGGCAGCTGCTGAAAGACTTTATAACCTAGGGTATTTGTCGTATCCTAGAACTGAAACTGACAGGTTTGCCAAAGAAACCGATTTCAAGAGCTTACTAGAGGTGCACAAACAAGATCCGCGATGGGGAAGCTATACAACAAAGCTTTTGAACGAAGGTTTCGAAACTCCTCGAAGTGGTTCTCATGATGATAAGGCGCATCCTCCAATCCATCCTATCAAATATGTTTCTTTGGACACCCTAAACACCCTCGATGAAAAGAAAGTGTATGAATACGTTGTGCGACGCTTTATTGCCTGCTGCTCCAAAGATGCTGTTGGTACGCAAACCGTGGTGACTTTAAAATGGGGAGATGAATTCTTCACCGCAAGTGGATTAATGGTGCATGAAAAAAATTATTTGGAAGTGTATACTTACAAAAAATGGGAAAGCTCTAAACAACTACCGAAATTTACAGAGGGAGAACAGGTCAAGTTGTCGAGTGGAATATTGAAAGACGGTAAAACAAGTCCACCCAATCATATGACCGAGCCCGAGCTAATTGCATTGATGGATGCCAACGGTATTGGAACCGATGCTACTATCGCTGAACATATTAACAAAATAGAGACTAGGCACTATATTAATAAATTGAAAAAGGGGAAAAATGAATATATTCTTCCTACTCCTTTAGGAATGGGGCTTATAGAAGGCCTTGAAAAAATGGAATTTGAAGATGTATCGTTATCGAAACCATTTTTGCGGAAGTCGTTGGAACGATCACTTGAGGAAATAGCAACCGGGTCCCGGCCAAAAGTGGATGTTTTGAATACGACAATAGGCGTATATGTTGACGCTTATAGTGTTTGTTCTCATCAGATACTTGTTTTGTGCAATGAATGTAGGAGAATTATACTTGGAAATAGCAGTAACAACAACAACAATAATAATAATAATACGTAAATAAATACAAGTTACATTTTCCAATAGGAAAAGTTTTTGGCTTTATATAAAGTAAATCCCCTTATACGAGTATATATAATAGAAAATAGAATTGTGAGTTACTGTGATGAATATGTATGTACTTGACGTTAAGATTGAGATACCAACCAAAATATTTTATTGGCCACTTGTGTGACAAGATTATTTACAACTTTGAGTTTTACACCCGAATTGTGCATTATGCTTAACACTAAGTTTTATTTGGTACTAAAACAGAAAACATTTTCCATTATCTGGCAAATAATTGTTTTCTTCATAACACAAAGCACACACAAAAAAAAAAAAAATAGAAAAAATAAAAGCAAGACCATACTTTCCCTAACTCAAGGCGTTGGTTTGCATAGTTTTAGGTAGGTACCGCATATCCGGCCAATAACCTATCTAGTAGTACAAAAACGAGAATCAAGAAATATAGATTAGTACTAAATTAGTCATTTTAATTTTGGAAATGTCTTACTAAGTATACGATTTCTCAAGTCTAGAGTTGTTGTTTCAAATTCTATAGTATTAAATCAACAAACAGTATATACTGCAATCTAGGATAAACGAAATATAATTTCTCTTCTTTATTTGATAAGCTTTAGGACACAAATGGAACTTTGCATTTACTTGACATATATAATGCACAATTGGGACTTACGAAAGAATTGTTAAAGGGGTTATACTATTATTTATCTTTTGAATAAAACGAAAGAATAAAAGATAGTTCGATGATGAATAACACGGAAATTCCGAAACCAGAAAGATTTTTTCAAACGCTGGTGGTGGGCTCTGGTGGGCAACAACAAAGTCAGCTTATTACGAATATCGTATTCTTTGTTATTTGGTTAGGAGGGATATCAAAGAAAACAAAAGAGATGAAAAAAAGGTTTTTTTATTGGAAGATTGATGAATATCATGCCATTGTTTGACCTAAACCTTATGACCCAAATTATTAAAAAAACCACAACCGAATAGTGAAACAATAAAAAAGATTTAAACCAAGCACAACAATACTGTCACTTTTTTGCTTTGCCCATGTTTATTTTGTTTACTAAACTCTTGTTCAAATCTTAAAGTAAACTTTTAGTCTCAATTACGGCACTTCTGGAGAAATCTATTTTATATTAATCCATTCCCCCACCCCCAACACCTTCTGAATTTCTTTTTTTTTTAAAAGTTTTATGATTTACAATGAAAAATTTTTAAGTTGCTTTTGTTTAGCGTAGTTGATAGTGTTTGACCATTAATCCTCAATTGAAAACAAACAAATTGTATATTAAAAATATAAAGGGAATTGCCCAATTGTAACTATCGCATTATTGTTCCTGATTTTGTGTTTCCTATTTCTTTGTTTGCGCATCATGCATCTGAAAATGCTCATAACCTCCTTTATAATTGGCGATATAAACAAATTGGTTTGTGTCAAAACGCTATTGACGCAATAAGCACCTAGTCTTTTCTCTCCATGCTATTGTTTTTTTTTTGGTTAATTCGAGATACAAAATACATATGTTGATAAAAAATATATACATACTATCGCTTATGCATTATCCAATCTAATTATGTGTTTTATAAAACAAAATTTTATACTTTATTTTGTTAAAAATTAGAGCAAAATTCAACTACAAATTCAACATTCAGCTGATTTGGGAAAGAAGGAACAGGAGAAAGTTTTAAGATTTTTAGTGAAAGTTTGCTATTTTTTATTTTTAGTTTCCTTTATTTCTTAAATCCAAAAAGATTAGCAAACAAGTGAAGATCGGAAAAATGAAAAATGCTTAATGAAAAAAATAGAAAAACAAGTGAACTAAAAAAATTAGGAATAATAAGATGCATCGACAAATAGATTTATCCTGATGTCATCTATTTACTAAACTTTTTACACGGGCTTAAGAACATACAATTTAACGAAAGACAAATTGCTTTTGTTTTTTTTTAGTTGTCTATTCAGTAGTTTTACCAAGCGGTCAAATAAAAATATATGGTGCTAATAAATCTTACTCTCTTTGTTCATGTTTTGATTTTGTATTGGGTCTTCCGTGCATGAATGGAGAAATGACAGGCGTGTTTACGTTAGCTTTGATTATTTACAATTCTTGGTGAATACTTTTCAGTCTTTCGGCGGAATTGAAAATCAGACCAAAAAGAATAAAAAATAGATACAAAAACAAACGCCATTCTCCACTATCATTTGCATTATGCGTTTTACTAAAGCAAGTATTCCTCAAATAAATTTATGACGATTGTTCATAAAAAGGTCGATATTAACAACTATTGTTATTAATGCCCCCTCCTCCCACAATCCCTCCTCCTTTTTTTCTTTTGTCATGATCGAATAATGCAACTATTTTCAGCAAAAATAAAAATAAGTACTATGACCAACATGTCTAATCCAATGCGGTTCAAACCGCATATCATTTATTGAACTCTTAGTAGCACAAAACCACATTCCAGAAACGTTAAACACACATACATATATATATGCATATGGCTTTTTTTTTTCAGAGGAATATATATAACGACGGTATTCCTTTAAACATCTGTTTCAAGAAAATTTTTCTGTTTCATTTTGTTTAGCAAATCGTTGTCGTTAAAATCATTCACCTTGCTCCAAATTTCTTATTTTACTATTTGCTTTTCCATCTCCAGATAAAGGAAATCTAGTATTTTCATATTTTTAGTCTTCCCCCCGTTTATGGTGCAAAATACTAGTTCCATGTGAATATAATGCACGAAGAAATTGATCACACTCTAACGTCATCTTCTACTACTGGATCTGCGTCATTTAATAAACGAAGCAACTTTCAGTTTACTTACGATTCAGAGACCCATTTACTTTTGCTCATCCATAAATACAAGGAGGACATTTTCACTAGAGGCAACATCATCAAAACATGGGAAAAAGTGTTACAAGAATTTAATGAGCGATGTCATTCTAATATAGTGCAAAGCAGGACAATAAACCATCGTTTTCAGATGTTAAAAAAGAATTTGGAGAACCGGTTGAAACACGATAATCAACTTCTAGATCAAGTGGTGTTGAATGAAAATGAAAAACTCTTGGTCGATATCTTGGAGTACATGTACAAAAATAGTCACACTGAAGTCAGCCCATATTCATTAGGCGGTAGTAGTAATAATAGCAATATTGCCGCTAATACACAAATTGATAGCTTATATGCTCAACAAAATCCTACAGCTCCAATAGACAACCCGTTAGCTATTGCCGATATGTCGCAAATAAGTCCCAATACTTATGAACACAAGTTGAATCGGGACAGAGCGCAATACTTGATGTCACAGGGCTTCGATCACTCAATACACCACCAATTCCAGAATAGTATGGATTTTTCGAATACAATTCGCCAACATCAATTAGCTCCGTCGTCAGGGAACTCGCTGCTTGGTGCAAATAAGAATATTGTTTCTGGCTATGTACCTTCTCTTGAACAACCAGAATTAATTAATACGTCAAATCAAATTGGACATCCAGAAGAAACAATGTTACAGCCGCATCCTAATAATCAAGCTTCTAGTCATATTATCTACAAACAACCAGAAATTAATATGTCTACTTCTGAATCACCCAATCTACAACACAACAGTCAACACCAACCGAGACATTCAAATAGTTCAACTCCAATGGGAAGCCTGGCATCAACTCTGCATCATCAACAACAACAGCAACTGAGCCACGACACAAAGCAAAATTTTGGCAACAATATCTCTCCTAGCATTCAATACAATAATAATACTAACACCAGAACGATTGATTTTGCTTATCGACAGGACCAGAACCAGAACCAGAATCAGAACCCACAGCAGCATCAATATCAAACCCAACCGCAGCAAGATAATACCACCGCGTCTCTACTAAAACAATTGATCGTTTCTCAAACCCAAGTTACACATTCGATTAATGCACTTCGCGAGGATTTACTGGATTTCAAAAGAGAAACAAATCAAAGAATCGACAGGTTAACTAGTGACTATTCCTTGCAACAGAATAACTCAATGAATCAAAAGTTGGATAGTTTAATTAGAATGCTTCGGTCTCAGAACCTTAAGAGCGTACACAGTAGTCCTACCGATGAGGATATGACCAATGAAAATGATTCAAGTTATGGTGCAGACCAAGGTACCAGTAGTGACTAAAAATTCGAAATGTTAGATTAGTTTAATCCTCATTATTGGCTATGATTATGGAGAATACCATCAGTTGGACTTTACATTTACTGAATAAGAAAAAACATGCTGTGCTTGTTGTATTCGAACTTATATATAGAATTATGGCTTAGTGCCCTTTATTAACTAAATTAGAGGTTACATTAATACAATTTAACAAACAAGGAAACTAACATCCACGTATAGAGCTTCTTATATTAATATACCTAATTCAACCTGATTATATTGCCTTATATACAGCTTGTAAAAAAACACATAAGAAAGTTTACATCTCAAGATGAATTATCCCCCTATTGTAAAAAGTACATCGCCTAATGATAGACATCATAGAGTACTGGCGACTCCTTACATGATGGTAACGACAACAACTACAACAACAAAAAAAAACATTGTCTTTGACGGTATAATTAGTAGTGTGCGAGAGGCACACGATAAGATTTATCAGTTTCCTTTTCTCGGTTGACCTTAATCTGTTTTTGTATAGACTTTATTTTTTTTGTTTTTGACCACACCCACTTTTTAATATCACAAGATATTTAACTGATTATAGAAAACAACAACAATAACCCAAATACGTTAACCACTTTTATTACATATGATAGACAATATAATCAATAATTTGCAAATCATACTACAGCAAAATGATGATAATTTTACATCCCCTCACGACGATGTGATATATCGACCACATTCTGCTCGTGTAGCACGATATCAAGTAATAATTGCATCTACATTGGGACTCACTGCCCTATTACTATTTTCTATCTTACGATTAAAATATCCCAAAATATATGTGGCAAACTTTAATCATTTGAATTTCAGTCTACATTCGACCTCAAGAAGGAATTTACCTGAATTGCCTTCAAATTCATTATTTGGTTGGATTCCTACAGTTTACAAAATTACTGAGCAAGAAATTTTGGAACATGCTGGATTAGATGCAGTTGTGTTTTTGGAATTTTTTAAAATGTGCATTCGAATAATAAGCATATGTTTAGTATTTGCCATTATTATCATATCTCCTATCAGATACAAGTTTACAGGGAGAGTAGATGAAGATTATCCCGACGATGATAGTGACAACGATGACGATGATGGAAGTAATAATAATGGTACCACAATAATTAAGCATATAGTGTCAGCTGGAATTCTGGTGGCAAGTAAAAATAACGATGGAGAACAGTATCAACAATTTCTTTGGTTATACACTATTTTCACCTATGTATTTACATTTGTTACTGTTTACTTTCTATTCAAACAAACCAATAGGATTATTTCTATGCGTCAGAAGTATCTTGGATCGCAAAATTCAGTCACCGATAGAACGGTAAAAATATCTGGGATACCAGGATCATTACGAGATGAAGTGGCACTCGCACGGCACATTGACCGTTTGAATATTGGTGAAGTGGATTCTGTGTTGATTGTCAAGGAGTGGCAAAATCTAAACAAACTATTCAAAAGAAGGAGAAGAATAGTTCGAAAATTAGAGGAAAGTTGGGTTGAATATTTTGAAAAAAATGGGATAACCAATAAGAGCGATTTGATATCGTTGCATCCCCAAGTTGGCGAACTGTATCGTTTTTCCAATAGGTATACTGATGATGATGCAGAAGAATCACCAGATTGGGGATCTCAAAATTCGAACTCTGCACAAGCTTCAATAATAGATCAAGAGTCAGAATCTGTTGAAGGAGATTCTTCTGACACTTTGAATCGCTTGTTGAATGATGAACTGAGAACAAGACCAAGTCTTCGGAAAGGTTGGTTCGGATTGTTTGGACCTAAAGTGGATTCAATAAACTACTACACCGATAAATTGGAGGTCATAGATAAAGAGATTACCAGGGCCAGAACTAGAGAATATCCCGCCACTTCGACTGCATTTCTCACTATGAAAACCGTGGCTGAAGCACAAATGTTAGCACAGGCAGTGTTGGATCCAAAAGTCAATCATCTTATCACCAACTTGGCCCCTGCTCCTCATGATATCCGATGGGATAATTTGTCATTAACTAGACAAGACAGAAATACAAAGATCCTTGCTGTCACGATATTTATTGGTATAATGAGTTTGTTGTTGGTTTATCCAGTCAGATTTATGGCTAGTTTTTTAAACACTAAAAGCATTTCTAAAATATGGCCATCATTGGGGAAAGCTATTGAATCGCATAAATGGGCCGAAACTTTGATTACTGGATTATTGCCAACTTATTTATTTACAATTTTAAATATTGTGATTCCGTTTTTTTATGTATGGATTTCTGAAAAGCAAGGTTATTTATCTCATAGTGATGAAGAGTTGTCATCGGTATCCAAGAACTTTTTCTATATATTTGTGAACTTATTTTTGGTTTTCACAACTTTTGGTACCGCCTCTTTTGTTGATACGACCAAAATTGCATTTGATTTAGCAAGATCACTCAGAGATTTGTCAATGTTCTATGTTGACTTAATAATTCTACAAGGATTGGGTATATTCCCATTCAAATTATTATTGGTGGGGAACTTACTTCGCTTTTTAGTGAATTCATTATTTAGGTGCAAGACCCCAAGAGATTACTTGAATTTGTACAAACCGCCAGTTTTCAATTTTGGTCTACAATTACCACAACCAATATTGATATTTATTATTACGTTGGTATACTCGGTAATGTCTTCGAAGATATTAACTGCAGGGTTACTATATTTTATTATTGGTTATTTTGTGAGCAAATACCAATTGCTTTATGCTTGTGTTCATCCTCCACACTCAACGGGCAAAGTTTGGCCAATAATTTTCCGAAGAATCATATTAGGATTATTTCTTTTTCAAATCACCATGGTTGGCACATTAGCATTACAAGATGCAATCACATGTGCTACTTTCTTGGCACCATTGCCGTTTTTGACACTTTACTTTTGGTGGAGTTTCCATAAACAATATATTCCCTTGTCAACATTCATTGCCTTGAGAGCAATTGAAAGCAATGAAAATATCAACCCTACTGATTTGGAGCAAATCATTGAAAACAACAATAATAAAACTCTTGACGAAAGAAGGGAATTGAACACTAAATACGAATACCCCAATCTAGTTAATGATTTAGACGGGCCAATGATTGCATTGGATGGTGAAGATGTATTGATAGTTAATCGAGATGGTACAACTGTACGGAAACCACCTCAATATTTCAGTTCAGAATGGGACTATTAAATCCAACGTATATAGGTTTGAATCTGTGAATATAATTGATACATTTCATTGTAATACACCTCAGTAAAGTTAAAATCCAAAAAGAGTCTGACAATTAGTACTAGTAACAGTTTTGACACTATATTTCTGATAACAATACTAAACGCCAAACTGAGTATTAGTTCCACGTATCCCAAACTCGTGACAACTCGTAGTGCCTCCACGATATTTATAAAGGCAATCAAATTTATCAATGGTTTAGTGATAGATATGTTATCGTATGGCCAAATAAACATCAATATAGGAAATAATCTGATTGACCCTGATACCATCGTTGTTACCAATAAGACTGATGTCTTATATCCAAATAATTCTTTATCCCTGATATTACCATTTATTTTCTGTGGACCTTGTCCCCATTTATATCCTAGTCTTAGAATCAATTGTAATGATAAATTCAATATAAGGTTTTCTAGACTTGATTTAATAATGAAAAATAAATATTGATATACAACTGATTGATTGAAAATTAAATTAATTAATTGTGAATGAATCAATAATTTCTCTTCATTAGCCCATGTTAAATAAACTTCAAATGATAAAATCATAAATATCAATTTCATAAGTTTTCTATAAGTATGAAAGAATTTAAAATTTGTATTATCATTAACATGGAAATTAGTTGATGATCCTATTTCCATTTCCATTTCAGTTAAATTATATGCTAAATGTTTATAGGCTTGTCTTTTAAGTAATAAAATGTCCAAAAATAGAATCACCGAATCATATTCAATATATTTATCAGCAATTTTATTACATTCGGGACATACACTTAGTTTGATATAATCACTTTTATACTTGGAATATAAACAATCAATATTAGAATATCCACATTCTATACAGATCATTGAAAATGGATGGTGATGATGATGATAGGTAGTGATTGTGTAAGCTCTTCAGGGTAATTTTTTTTTCGTGTTTATGAACTTCTCAAGAGCTCACACGATTTGGTATTTATAAATATGTAATTCGTGAATTATTCATTAGTGCTATTTCTATTATACAATTATCTACATAATTCTGGTGGTGGTGGTACATCCGGTATCTTCCCCAATGTAAACATGCTGGCGTTGAATGCCTCTAGTATCAGAGCAGGCAAGGAGTCATTTTGTGTGTTCTCTTGAATGTCAACATCTATACTCCTGGTAGTTTGAGTTTGTGGCTGGGATTTAGGTTGAGTTGATATGAACGAGAAGGTAGGTGTAGCCTCAGATGTTGATCCAAATGGGTTGGCATTGTTGGTAGTTGACGAATTCTGATTAGTGTTCGCGATAGTCGATGCTGAATTGTTTGACCCAAATCCCAGATTTGTATTTTGAGTTGATGCCGTTCCAAATGCAGATTGGGTTTGATTGCTGGCACCAAATGTAGAAGAAGATGTTTGTGTTTGCCCAAATGGCGAGCTTGTTGAAGATTGGCCACCAAAAGGGTTTGAAGTATTATTGTTAGATGATCCAAATGGAGAGGAAGTGTTGGTTGGCGCGGTGGTTGCAGCTGTATTTGAACCAAAAGGTGAATTTGATGTGTTAGTTTGACCGAATGGTGAAGGTTTGTTATTAGATGGCTGAGTTGCTGTAGATCCAAAGGCAGAAGGTTGTGAGGCTGTTGTTCCAAACGGTGATGGTTTATTTGTGTTTCCCATTTGTCCAAATGGCAGACTGCTGCTGTTGCTGGTATTTGTCTGCAGAAATCCTGATGATCCAAATCCAGACTGTCCAAATGCTGAAGCTGTTGGGTTACTCTTGGCTCCAAACCCGCTAGAACCAAAACCACTACTAGATGCCGGTGTTGATTTGGCAAATCCTGTACTTCCAAATCCTGAACTTCCAAATCCACTTGTTGTATTGGTTGTGTTGCCAAGTCCTGTACTACCAAACGCACTCAGTTGAGATGGTGCATCACTCTTGGCTCCAAACCCTCCAATTCCAGATTGTTGAGATGATGCATTACTACTGGCTCCTGTATTCTTGAAGGCTCCAAACCCACCAAACCCAGAGTTTGTCGAGCTTGTTGCGAATGGATTAGATTGGTTGGCAAATGCATTTCCACTAGATGATTTGTTTCCAAACCCAGAGGTCCCAAAAGCACTTGAATTTCCACCAAACATTGATTAAAATTGAGAATGTGTTGATGATATCTATCTGGTAACAGTTATACTTCAAGCAATGAGTTCGAATGTATTATTAGTTTTTTTTTGTCCTGTTCATTGGTGACGAGTGCACGACTTTAAATCAGCACCAAGAAAAATGCGAAGGAATAAATCACACATATCGACGGACCGAAAAATCAAAACATTCAATATCCCCCCATAGTTGTTTATATAGATTGCACTTTCGAGAATGAGCCATTCTTATACATATACAAAAAATTTCATTCAAAGCCAAGTTAATATACTAAATGAACCTTATAGAATTAATTCCCGAATCAGAAACATTCTAGCCGAACAAGATGAAATAACTGAATCCGAGTTGCAAACAATTTTAAATCTACTAAATAACGAGATTAAAGAATGTAATGATGAATTGTTCCCATCACAAATCAATAACCAGATAGTACTGCAAATTTTAAAGTTGGAAAAACAGAAACTAAAAATAGTTAATCTGCAATTGTTTAAAATTAACTCATTTATTAAACCCATCACATTACCTGATTTTGATAATTTAACAAACCAAGATCAAAACAAAAAATTGGCAGAGTTGAGAGAACAAATTAAAGAGCTCCCTGATCTGAAATATTTGTTTGTGTCCAACACAGATACCACTGACATTCAAGATGAATATGATTTGGATGACGATGACCAGGGGCAGGACATGGAGAATGAACCACGGGAAGAGCAGGCAGAGGACAACGAAACTGATAAAGCCAATACCGATATAGTGCAAGACGATCAAGAAGAGGTAGCATCTACCAAGCAAATGAAAAAAGAGTTTATCCAGGAAATTGCCGACAAAGTTAACGATTCAAATGCACAACCAGATCAAGAGTTGATTGAAAAATACGATAAGTTGAGGACTGATCTTATAGATATAAGCGATCGTTTGCAATACAAGTCCGGGAAACTAGGTTATTTATCGGGATTGCAACAAACATTGTCAGAGATTGTTGGTGTCCGCTCAACGACCATCGACACTCAACTGAACCAAATCTACGACAGTGATGAAGAGGTAAGCACACCAAACGATAATGAAACGAGTCTTCAACCTGGTCCATATAGCACACGAACAAATATACAAAGTGAAATCAATCGTTTTAGAATGTTAGTTGAGAAAATATCATACAAGGTCAATACTAAGAATCTTACTTCTGATAATCTTCGTGAAAAGTTGCAAGAGATAAATCACAACCCAAACAGTGCCATATAGAAGCCATTTTTGTTTTCATATTTTTTTTATTAGATTAGTTATAATACATATATATATATAATGCAAAATAATGGAAATATACTTCTCTCAAACCAGCAAAGGCGACAAGCAATTTCTCTAATCGAATAAACCGAAACCCATATCATCATCAGATTCTTCTTTGGCTTCTTCTTCTTTTTCTTCTTCAGCTTC
>OBUW01000186.1_pt1 | contig 46037 bp, 26 predicted proteins | sample 1475761 | NCBI WGS metagenome assembly OBUW01 (sample SAMEA2579908, study PRJEB22360) | human gut metagenome | biome: human gut; feature: human-associated habitat; material: faeces | place: Denmark | collected 2008/2010
CCCTTTTTCTAAAATGACTACTACTGGTAGTGAAGAACAGGTCATTTTAGTGGCCCTTGGTGGTGCGTCATCTTCTGGTAAAACTACTGTTGCAAAAGCACTCAAGCTATTAATTCCTAGCTCTGTTCTAATACATTTGGATGACTTTTACTTTACAGATTCCGATATCCCCATTGATCCAGAGACCGGATATCAAAATTGGGATTGCCCGGAAGCCATAGACTTTGATAGATTTAGAGAATGTCTTCAGAATATAAGAAAGGGTGTATTTACAAGTATCAATTCAATAGAGCCAAGTGAAGCAGATTTGAAGTTACTGAAGCAAGAAGAAACTCATTTTGCAAAAGAGATTGAAGATAAGAGTCACGAGTTTGGCAAAAAGAGAATAGTTTTTGTGGATGGGTTTATGTTATTCCATGATCCCAGTATTATTAAGTTATTTGATATAAAATTGTTCTTTCATGCGCCTTTCGATACTTTGAAGTCCAGAAGAGAAGCCAGAAAAGGTTATACTACTGCAGAGGGATTTTGGGTTGATCCTCCTAATTACTTTTCGAAAATTGTGTGGCCAGCGTATGTCAAGAGTCACGCATATTTGTATCAGGGGGAGAAGGTAGACAGCAATGAATTGGAACAGTCAATTGTTGAAAAGTATGATCTAGTTGATGTGGATAATAATGACAGCACTAGTCTTTATGCACTTGTAGAGACGTCATTATCATCAATTATTAATCACTTATAGACTATGAGTATATTAAGTAGTCTCGCAGCTTTTAGGAAGGGGGCAGAAAGCAACATAAAATGTAACCATATAGATACTAGATAGAATTCTTTCTTTTTGTTTTGTCGTCAGATAGAGCTAAAAACGTTTATAACAAATTAATAATATTTGACTAAACTAACTTCCTATTCACCTTTTATTTTTTTGATTTCTTTGATTTCTTAACTGCTTTCATTTCTTTCTCATAAATATCATTAGCATTTTCTTTAGATTTCCTTTTCCCACTCTTAATACTAACAACATTACCTTTTCCTTTAGTAGCTTTATCCATTGATTTTTCATCCCATTCAGCATCTTCTGCAATAGCATATTTATCTAAATTAAGAGCATTAATCAATTCACGTTGTTTTTCTCTCATTTCTTTTATTGCCTCATCACCAGCCTCTTCCAAGTCATCTTGCAATTTCTGCTCAATGGCTTTATAATCGATTTGTTCCGTTTCCTTACCATTCATGGCGTCGACATTCTCATCTTCTAAATCTGGCATACTTTCTTCAATTGCTTTACTGAGAACTTTTCTGAAATAGGTTGAGAATTTACGGATAATTTTAGCAAACATTGCCATGGCTTGGTTCGTTGGTAAGTTCAACTCTTTTGCTATCTGGTCCATGTCTTTATGCTGCAACCCAATAGCCAATAAAATGGCAGATTGAACTGATGATAAACTGATATCTTGCCCAGTTTTTTTTGAAAAAAACAATTGGGAGATTAGTGGTAACATATCAACAATTACATGATAATCCAATAAATTATTGGCATACGAGTCCAATCTCTTTAAATCAAATGGAGACAACAACAGATCTAATTGTTCTTTGGTTAATTTTTGACTAGTAGTTTCATCACCTTCGCCTTGCTCTGCAGCTTCAATAATGCTTAAAGCTTGGGAAGCCTGGAATTTTTTGAATTCATATGATAACAAACTCAAAAATCTTTTGTGGAAATCTTTCGAGAATTCATGTAACCATTTATCTTCTCTTCCTGGTAGAACACTTATAACAACCGAAGTATGTTCCCCAGTTAATTCATTAGGTGTTTGTCTCAAATAAACTGGAGTGAACCCTGCTTTCTTCCAGAATTTGTGTAATTGAGACGTGAAACCATAAGAGACACCCAAGTAGTGCAAGTAGTAAGGGGCTTTTTCTGATAATTTCAATAACAACGGAGGTAATGTCTTAACGTCTCTCAACTTAATTTCATCTTTTAGTGATGCGTTGGCCAATTCGCTATCAGTGACTCTTGTAATTGTGTGATCATTCAATTCGGTGGATTCACTGATATCGGTAAACTTACCGGAGTAATAGTCCCTCAATAATTCCATTGCTCTAGACCCATAACCCATACCAGAGTATTCGGGGTTTGTAGCGATTCTAACAACTCTTGCACCTGACAATGAGGCAAATTCTTCGTCTTGGAATTGTTGTGAGATTAACCAAGGTATCAAATCCCCTCCGGCTCTTTGTCCACGAGATAAAGATTTTCTTACACTTTCTTTGGATATTTCACCCTCCAATGCTAATTGAATAACACACAATGGGTCAGGTACTCTATTATCACCTGCCTCTATTGGAGGTAACAACACGAATAACTGATGTGCTGGAGCATCACTCATCAATTGTAAATCATTAGGTGAATTTTTGTAATGAGAAGCAACATACAATGCCATCATCTTTTGTAAGAATGCTTCAGAGACAGGGTGATAGGAGAACAAAGTATCTCTATTTACATAGAAAAGTTGACACTGAGATGGATGTGGAGTACCCTTTGTTGCAAACTTGGCATTTTTAGATAATGAAACATCAAGACAAAGCAATTTATTTAACCATTTTTCAACAGGGTCGCCTGGTGCATATCTAATAGGCTCATCCAATACAACTTCTTTCAAAGTTCTAGTCAAAGCTCCAGTAATTTCATTGGATTTCTTATCTCTGGATACCACGGTAGTTTCTGAAGGTGTTGCATTATTGGACTGAGTTCTCAATTGTTGAATCAATTTCAATGATAATGATCTTCCAGTACCTTCATACCCATTAATGGTAGAAGCCATAAAAATCAAATAGGGCCCCATCAATTTTTTCACGATTGGAAGTGGTATGGCTGCTGCTTCATCGATAATCAATAATTCTGCTTGTCCTAAAACATGACTATCATTTGGAGAAATGTACTGAATCGTTTGTCTGTGTTCTCTTTTAACATCAACTCTGACAATAGCTTTGTTGAAAGATGGATTAGTAGACTGAATAATGTCATAATCCATATGTTCGGTATATCCTAATGCATCAAAACCTTTGAAAATAAATTCAAACAATGTCTTCAAGTTTTCAGGTGATGGTGAAGTAACAAAAATATTGGAATATCCATGGGAAATAGCTGCAGCAATAGCAATACCTAAAGCAGCAGATTTACCACGACCTCTTCCTGCAGTTAATGTGACTGTATTTCTCAATGTCTTTTCTGAGATGACATCAATAAAAGTCAAAATTGCTTGTGCTTGATTTATAGTTTTGGACAAGGCCACTAATGACCCAGCAGGTTGTACGTCAGCAAGACTCTCTTTCAACTCCTTTAATTCCTTGGCATTAGGAGTCAATTCGTCGTCGTCTTTAGGTGGCAATGGTTTAACATGTTTGCCCCCTGAAATAGGTAAGACATTCAATTCATCATCAACAACTAAACAATTTTCGCAAGACCCTAAAGAAAGTAAGAATCTTTCATTGAATCTGGCAACAACATCATCATGTGCTTCAGTTCTGTATCTTGAATGTATATCCATGGACATAGTATATAACTGCTTCAATGATGTCATATTCTTGAGCAAGATAACAACTAATCCACCACCTTCGACTGTTTCAATTGTTCTAGCCAACAAATTAGGGGTGATGGCTTCAAAATCTTGTAGAATACACATTCCGTAAGTGTTACCCAAGATTTTTTCAGTTTCTTTGTAGTAAACATATCTGATATGTTGATTAGATATAAATGCTTCAAAAGGATCTTGTTCGTTGACTTCTCTAATTCCACGCTTTATGTCTTTCTTAATTTTTGCTTCACGCTTCTGTCTGTGGGAGGTGAAGCCTAATAATTTTTTCTTGTATGCCCATAATACTGACTTATTCATCTTCAAATCAGCACTCATCATCAAATAATGCAAGTTTGGTAATTGATTACGAGCTTTATCACCCACAATGATGAAAAAAGATCTTTGCTTTTCTTGAACGCCATTACGTATCAAGGCAGGAATACGTGCATCAATTGCTTTTTTACCCATGATTTAATGTGAACAATCTGATTAATGTACAACTGAGGATTTAAAAAAGAAAAGCAAGTTGAAGTTTTGTGGAAAAATATGAAAAAAAAAAGACAATTTGTCTTCTCATCTGCACTCTTTTTTTTTTTTCTCTTTGAGATGAGGACTGAAAGTTTAGTTGAGAACTTTTTATATGAGACTTCATATAAGCGCAGATCTCACTCTATTAAAAAGTTCTCCAAGTGCTACCACTTTTGTTCATAAAATACAATTGTTGTTGCAAAATAAACAACGTCAAATATCATACCTAATTGAGAATGGTCTTAATGTGTCTATGTATATTATTCAAGCTTATTCTTCTTAGAAACAAATCTTGCTGTTAAAAAGTTGTTACCAAATATTTTTTTTTCCTATTTTGACTGCAAAAATACACAAAGTAGATTGGAACATTTTATAGATAATATCCTCTATTCATTATATTTTTGGGATCTTCCTTTTTTTTTCTTTACTTTTATTTATTTTTTTTTTGTTTTAGAGGGTTGCTTATCCACTGAATTATAAGGGCGGCTATTGTTCATGACTAACCTCTCCTTCCATAGGAAACAAAAATCAAAGAATAAAGCTTGTAACCTTGATTTCAAGTCTGATTCTGTATTGGAACTTTTGAATTCCAAATCAAAAGTTGCTCCTAGATCAGGATTACAATTTAAAGTAGGTCCCCCTTTTCAAGACACTATTCAGGTATCTCAATTATTTATAAAAGAATCACATCAAAAAATTGTTCCTGTTTTGAATGCACGTATTGATAGAGGTTTTGATTTGACAAACAATGAATGGGTGGGATATAAGCGGAACTATTTCTCTGTAGTTGCCTCATTTTCATTTGAAGAGTATGAGATCAATAAATCTATTTTACCGAAGAATGGATTTTTTATTGTGTCTGGGGAAAAAGAATATCAAGTCAAACAGTTTGCTATTAGATTAGTTAGCAAATCAGTCCAAGACAATACAGAGATTAGTTTGATTCAACACACCGCAAAAAGAGATCGTGGGCCAATCTCTGAACCTCCCATTGTTCCTGTAATCACGGGATCTATTCCCAGTCACATTGTTGTGAAAGAAGGTTCAAATATACGAAAGATTTCCAAAATCAGACAGTTTGATTCGTTATTTTTCCAAGACTATAAGACTTTACCGATATTACAAAGTGGGTCAATTCTAAACAATTATGATAAAAACAAAGACTATGTTAAAGTTGTAAAATATGAAAGAATTCAGTTTTCTTCGGCAATAAACTGCAAAAAGCAATCCATTACTGAGAAAAAACGGTTTATATTGCAAATCCAACTCCTAGCTGCTTTAAGTGGGGAGAACACCTATGCCATAATAGCAATATCTAATACACCATCCTTGATAATTAGAGGTCGCTCACCTTCTTCGTATAATAGTCGAGGAGAAGGAATTGAGCAGTCTCAAAATACTGAGTGTGAAGAAGATGTGCAATCTTTTTTGACAACTACTGCGAATGACAAGTACACTGTTTACCCTGAATCACGAGACCTAGGCGAACTTTCCATAATGGACAATCTTTACAAGAATAAAGAAAACTTTGAGATCTTAAAAAGCTATGATAGTATGGATTCTTATACTATAAACACCATAATGCTGAGCGAAGCCACAGCCAGTAACTGGTTGGATTGCAGTAAGTTGGATTTTGAAGAACATTCGAAACTTGAATTGCAAGGTGGGTTTCCTGACGTAAATATATATTCAAGTCCAGGCCCTACACCAGGATTGCTTGAACAGGAATCAGACCCAGAACTGCTTGAGCCAAGCTATTTCTTAATGAAAGCTAGAACAAAATATTTACAAAATCAAGACAACATGATAGTCGGGTGTCAGAAAACATTTTCAAATGAATTTTTTAACCATAGAAAACAAGCTGCAAATCTTGCGTATAAAATATTTGAAGATGGTGTTGAGGATGACGAGAGTGATTTAGATATCGTTTCTAAGTATGTGACACCTTCTGATGTAATGACAGCTTAGTAGTGGATCACATTCTCAGACAACACTAGAAAACTGTTTTGATTGGAATTACTAGATTTTATCATGGCAAAAGTGTTCAACATGCAGAGATTGTGCAAACAGAAGTAGTGTTCGAAATGCAAAAAATTCAAACACAAGGAAAAACAAAACTGAGTGAAAAAAAAAAAGAGAGAACGATATCTCACCATAACAGTTTGCATGTAGTTACAATCTTTCCAAGCTTGAAGAAATATTAGACACAAATCATCCGCTATCTTTATATCTACACATTCATATATACATACATTAATGTTATTTTTTAGTTTTTTCAAGACATTAGTCGATCAAGAAGTGACTGTGGAGTTAAAGAATGATATTGAAATCAAAGGTACTTTAAAATCAGTGGATCAATTTTTGAACTTGAAATTAGATAATATAACTTGTACAAATGGACAACGATACCCTTACTTAGGTGCTGTGAAGAATTTATTCATAAGAGGATCCAATGTGCGCTACGTCCATATGAATCCAAATAGTGTTGACTGTACCTTATTACAAGATGCATCAAGGAGAGGTATGTTTACAAATATATTTTTTAGCATTATAAGTGCTATTAATTGATTTTTTTTTACTAACATTAAAACTGAGTATAGAGGCTATGGTTCAAGCAAGTAAATAATTATAGGTCTACAAATGTATTATTATTTAAATGTATATTACCAATCCCGTTTGATTTTTTTTTGTATTGTATTGTTTTGTTTTGTCTTTTCAGCTCAATACGTAAACACCTGAAGTAATATCCAGAAAATGGAAACTTACACAGGAGTGTTCAATCTTTTACGACACTTGGCTCTAGTGTGACCAGTCATTTTACAATATGAGCAAACTATGTTTGTTTTCTTTTTCTGCTTATTACTGGTAGTTGAGGTTGTCAATTGTTGAGGCTGAGGCTGTTCATCTCGGACTGCAACTGTGGTATCAAACTTTGTGTCTATCTTTTGCTTTGGAATTAACAAAAACGTAGATTTCTCTTGATTATCCCATAACTTTTGATGACAATGTGGGCATTCAATAGGTTTGGATATCGCATTTATTAGTTGTTCTTCTGGTACAGTGCCTGTTGTGGATGGACTGATGGACTCGATGTATTTATTGATAGTATGTAGTTTCGAATCATAATTCTTTTGTAAAGTTTCTAGCTCCTTGTTTTTTTCAGTTATAATCTTAGCTAGCTTGTCAATTTCCTTCAGTAGTTCGAGAATAGACATAGTTATAAGTTATTGATGAGTTGCAGTTTATGTCATCTTTTTTATTTTTTTTTTTTTTTTTGTTCTGTTTTATGGATTCGATGCTCGTAAGCCATATCAACCTAAATCCTCTATATGGTTTCTTTGTTTTAATTGACTACATTTAGCATTAGTCATAGTGTATGAGATTGTATGCTCTGGCCTTGTTTGGGCTTTGGAGAAAGTTATTTTTATTCAAACCTAGATATTTGGTTCAGCTAGGAAGTTTCATTATGATTTGGTAGAAAATTTAACCTAAAAAGATTATCACCTCAAACCTTCAATAATTGTTTCTAAAAAAATCCTCTAAAACAAGCTTGTGACCTCAAGACCAATCACAATTTTATGCATGAAAGAGTATTAAGCAGATGAACATTATTGAAAAAATATATATCTCAAGTAAATGGCCAAACGGTGTTAATGTAAATATGTACAGGTCTTATTATATAGGAAAAAATTATTTTGCTAATTGTTGGCTGTGATGGCTTTTAGCGGAAGCGCGCTGTTCGTGTACCTGCTGTTTGTTGAAAATTTAAGAGCAAAGTGTCCGGCTCGATCCCTGCGAATTGAATTCTGAACGCTAGAGTAATCAGTGTCTTTCAAGTTCTGGTAATGTTTAGCATAACCACTGGAGGGAAGCAATTCAGCACAGTAATGCTAATCGTGGTGGAGGCGAATCCGGATGGCACCTTGTTTGTTGATAAATAGTGCGGTATCTAGTGTTGCAACTCTATTTTTTTTTTGGTTTGGCTCAATTTTTCTCATTAAAATCATAATCTACTGATAGTTGAAGAACCGTCGTAATTATTTAAAAATGTGCATTAATAATACCAGTTGCTACCTAGTCTAATTTAGGTTTCATAAACTTATTTGTGACTTTTTCAAACGGCTTTTTCAAGTTTTTCCTTTCCATAACCATCAATATTATTACCAACACAAATGAAAAACAAGCATTTAGGATTAACTGTACAAAATTAGTGGTATTTTTTCCTATTATGAAAAGCTGAATAATCCATATTATCGAGGTAATCAAAATAGATGGACAGCTGTATCTGACGATATCAACAAAAGAGACTTTCACATTTTCTTTCGAATAGAATTTTGAAATCTTAACGTAACAATACCCTATTCTTGAACTCATGTTGAATACGTTTGCCAAAATTAAACCAGATATTCTTAAATTCAAAACATCAATAAGCAAGTACAGAAATATTAACACCAAGATGGTAATTAATGTCATAAATTTTGAAAAGTTCTTCAAGTCTGAATTAGTTGCCATGCTCGAAAATAAAGCTTCCAAAATTCCATTAAAGGCAAGAAACGGAAGATACACAACATATCGCGGGAAAAGCTTAAATATGTCTGTACTTTCCCAGTTTGAAGCTCTCCCGCCCATTAAAAGTTTTAGCAAATAAGGACCACTAGTGACACCTGCAAACAAAATAATCAAACTCAAATTGAAATAAAAGATTGATATTAACTTTAAATAATTAAATGTTTGCATGCACTTATGTGATTCCAGTTTTTGGGGTTTCTCATCCCCCTGGGAACGTGTATTCTCATTTAAGAGTTTGGTGAACATTAATCGAGTTGACTCCTCCAACGGTTGAAACAACAATCTCGCTATTATGGAGCCATAATTGGCCATAACTGCATACATACCTTGTTCCTCAATTGTGCAGAGATGACTGATTAGTAATTTATCACCTTCCGTTAGAAATTGTTTGAAGATCATTTGCACAAAAAACCCCTTGACAATGGTTAAAGTGTCCTGTTCAAAATAAAATTCTCTTGCATTCTCGTCTTTTAGTTTCACTAAGTTGTAATTTATCTTATTATCGTGAAACTCAAATCTAAATGACATCAAGTAACATGCAAATAAAGTTAATGAATAACTGAATTGAGCCAAGGCAAAGGCACAAATCGCCACACCTTCAAACTTCTGATCGACAAAATATTGTCTAGCAAGTAAAATCGACAAAACCGAAACTATACATTTAACGAAAATTGCCGACCCTTCGAACTTTGACCGCTTACCAAAATCTAATTGGAATTGGTACAAACAGTATATAGGCTCAACAAGCAATTCCAAAATAACCAGGGCCACAAACAAGACAATAACCGGTTTATAAAATGGTGACACAAATAACTTGTCCATAACCAGTGAGTAATTGAGTTGCCAATACCCAATAACCATGAAAATAGGGAATGCAAATGCTATTGCCAAAATTCCAAAATTAACCACCTTTTGAGCAACATAGTCCTTATTATCCAGATTGTTGCGAACTCTTTGCACGGACAATCTGATTGATTCTCGACTGAAAAATAGTATTGTCGAACAAATGAATTCCAAATATGTAGTCACGCCAATAATTGATGGAGATAAGTACCTGATTATCAATTGATTCAAAACAAAAGTGAGCAACTTGGCTATAATCTGCACAATTATCAAGTGGCTGACACCTTTAACTGACAGATTCGCATCATTGGCATCATTTCCAGGCTGTTTACTACTTGATACCGACATATGGGCCGATCTTGTGTTAATGACAATTCCCTCGTTGCCGATTTGATAGTTTTGTTTCGTTTAAGCTGATGTACAACAGTTTTTTTTTTCAAGTTTTTTTCTGGAGAAACAAACAAACGCCAAAAAAAAAGTCGTGCTATAAGATTATCTCGCATAATCATACGACATAAAAGTATGGAGAGAAGGAAGAAGTTTAACAACAATATGAATATCCCCAAAAAAAAAATATGGGCAATTCAGTAGTTCCTTTAACAGCATCAAAGATCAGTTTGTGAAAGTTATTCTGGCAACGAAAGCTAAGCACCATTAGAAGTAACTACATAATCCAGGTTAAAATAAGAATATTATGAATCAACAAAACGCAAGAGATATAGAGTTGAGGGAGCAAGACCGTTGGTTACCAATAGCAAATGTTGCTAGAATAATGAAAAATACCTTACCACCAACAGCAAAAGTTTCAAAAGATGCTAAGGAATGTATGCAAGAATGTGTTTCCGAGTTCATATCGTTCATAACAAGTGAAGCAAGTGATAAATGTTTAAAAGAAAAAAGAAAAACCATCAATGGTGAAGATATATTATATTCAATGTACGATTTGGGTTTTGAGAATTACGCCGAAGTTTTAAAAATTTATCTTGCCAAATACCGAGAAGCCAGGAAGTAGTCATATTTTCCATATTTAGATATAATTTGATATAGGCCAATGCAAACGTTATTATTTATTCATGGAAATGATGTCTTTAGGTTTAGGACAAAGAAACTGATAAATTCGAACATTTAAAATATGTAGTTGTCGTTTTATCAACTAGCGTTATCAAGCTATCATGATTTTGCATTCAGTTTTCCAAACTCTTGTAAAAGAGTCCCTCAAAGCCTAGGTTATTCTATTGATGTTAGTCAAAAGAGATTACATTTATCTATAAATTTGGTTTCAAATCTGAATATATATATATATATAATTCATGTTTATTATGAGAGGACAACTTCACTAGTACAAACCAACACTGTATTTCTTCTCTCTTCAGATAAACAATTGAGTTTGTCGCATTTCTTCGTAGGAAAATATTTTATTATCATTTGTAGGAGATGAGTCTAAACAGAAGCAAATTTTTTTTTTTTTCCCTCTGTAACCAAGCTCATTAAAAAAATATTCATATTTATTTCTGTATGTGTTTTATTTTTTTTTTTTTCATTACATGTTAACCAGAAACTATTCCAAAATGGCAAAAAAACATTTCAAGAAAAGAAATAACAGAGACTCTTCTAAAGGGTTTGGAAAAAGACCAGCCAATGATGCCAGTTGGAGTGATATTGTCAGAGAGAATGCTAATTGGGAAACATATTATAAGTCATTGAATTTGATTCCAGAGTCAGAATGGGATGACTTTAAAAAAGCCTGTCAAACAAATTTACCAATGACCTTTAGAATAACAGGTTCCAGAAAACATGCTGAAGAGATCAGAAATATTTTTCTTGATCGTCATGTCAGCCAATTGAAAGGGAAGACGTTTGATGGGGTTGACATAACACCTAAGAATATTGAATTCTACCCTGACAATTTAGGTTGGCAAATAGATGTGTCAAAGAATGTGATTAAAAAACAGAAAGAGTATGCAAAGACTCAAAGATTTTTGGTTGTTGAGACTGAAGTGGGGAACATTTCTCGACAAGAAGCTGTTAGTATGATTCCACCTTTGTTATTAGATGTCAAACCACATCATTATGTGTTGGATATGTGTGCTGCACCAGGATCTAAAACTGCCCAATTGATTGAAGCCTTGCATGCAGAAGATGAAAAGAAATTGCCAACTGGGTTTGTTTTGGCTAACGATTCCGATTATAAACGTTCCCATATGTTGGTCCATCAGGTGAAAAGATTAAATTCACCAAACTTTTTGGTTGTTAACCATGATGCAACTTTATTTCCTAGAATAAGATTGAACAACTCTTCTCAAGACTTGAAATTTGACCGTATTTTGTGTGATGTTCCTTGTTCTGGTGACGCAACCATGAGAAAGAACTTAAACGTGTGGAAAGATTTCAGAGTTGGTAATGCACTTGGATTACACAATGTACAGGAATTGATTTTAAATCGTGGATTGCAATTATTGAAAAAAGGAGGAAGATTAGTTTACTCGACTTGTTCTTTGTCTCCAATTGAAAATGAAGCCATTGTTGCCTCGGCATTGAGAAAATGGGGTGACCAAATTCGATTAGTTAACGTTGACAATGAATTGCCTGGTTTAAAGAGACGTGCTGGTGTTTCTGATTGGAAGGTTTATGGGAAAGATATGGAATTACGTGAACCAGGTGCCGAGGATGTACCAGAAACTGCCTTCCCACCTACTAAAGAAGAGGCAGAGAAATTTCATTTAGAAAATTGTGTTAGAGTTTATCCACATATGCAAAATACCGGTGGATTTTTCATTACTGTTTTTGAAAAAATCAATCCTGTAGCCGATGTTGATGCCGAAGCTGATGGCAATAAGAGAAAAGCAGATGAGAGCGATTCAGAAGAAAACGAACCAAAGAAACAAAAAAGTGAAAACACCTCTTCAACCCAACCAGATCTGTCATCAAAATCAGGAAGATTACCTCGTGATGCCAATGAGGAACCTTTTATATTTTTGGATCCAAGCAATTCTGAATTGCAAAAATGTTATTCGTTTTATGGTTTTAGTGACTCTTTCCCAAAAGACTGTGCATTGGTTAGAAACTCAACTGGTGAACCATTAAGAACCATTTATTACACATCACCAATTATCAAAGATATTTTAACTATTGAGAAACAAAAATTGAAATTAGTTCATGGAGGGATTAAATTATTTGTTGCACAAAGGAATGATGTTGGTCCTTGTGGTTGGAGAATCCAAACTGAATCTTTGCACACAATAGAGCATTTCGTTGACGAAAAAAGACATGTCAAATGTAACCTTAAATTGTTAGAGCGTTTAATGAAAGAAGGATTCCCCAAGATCGAAGAGATTAAAGAATCCGGGGTTGACCCAGAATTCTCAGAGAAAATAACCAATGTTACCGAAGGCTGTTTGTTCTTAACTGTTGACAGAAGCAACGAGGGATTAGAGAATTTACTATTACCATTATGGAGAGGCAAATCAAATGTCAATTTGATGGTGAATAAGAAGGACACACATGAGTTGTTGAATCGTGTTTTTGATATTGAAACCAGTGCCAAAGATCATGGTAAAGAAAAAGCTCATCAAGACCAAGTTGAAGCTGCCAAACAACAAGCAAACGATCAAACAGAGATCTCTGCCACTGCTGAAAATACAGAGCAAGAAACTCCCGAGGTCGAACAAAAAATTAATGACGAATAAGTGGTTTGTATATTAGTTTGAAATTTAACAATATTCTTTCTTAAAGTAATAGTATACCTTTTCTCTTTCATTATTAACAATTATTCTTCGTGTTCATATTGTACATCCTCATTATTCACCTTAGAGTCACTTTCTTCATCAGAGAGTAAAATAGTCGGGTCATCCTTGTGTGTTGTGAGAAAATGTCTTGCTGTCTCATCAGTGATCAACTCCTCGCACCATGACTCTATTAATAACCCCATTGCAATTAGAGCAGTCTCATCCATAGACTGCACCATTTTGTTTGTATCGCCTTTACTCGTCTGCTCTCCCAACTTCTTACTAACAAAGTAATGGATCACTTTCAACAAATCTGAGTCTGGCAATTTAGTGTCCTCTTTAAACTCTTCCCTTAGTTTCATGGGTATTTTTATACTATCAAGCTTCATCATATCCAATAATTCATCAGGCGGTACAACTTTTCCTCTAGCATAAAAAACTTTATCCAAATCATTTGCCTTCTTATCAATAACCACTTTCAATCCTTGAGGAGTTTCTATTAGCTTGTGATGCTTTGAATTATGAATATAGGTTCTGTTCAAATTTTGATTAACATGATACTCTCCATTACTTGCATTATACACATTTGTTGAATTCAACAATGTTCTGTCAACTTCGGAAATGTTCATTGAAATGTTTTATTGACCGATAGATGTTGTAGGTGATAATACCTTAAAGAGTGTAGTTTAGTCAACAAAGAAAAAATCCCAGATTATTAAAACAATCAAATATCTAAAACCAAAAAAAAAAATAAAAACAAACCAAAGCAGAACAAACCAAAACTACAGACCAATACGAAGTAAAACAACGTAAACATTCAACAAAAAATCAAACCAGGAAAAGAAGCCATTTTTTGAGAGTATGGTCGAATATGAAAGCATTGCAAGACATTACAGAACAAGGAATGAGCTACTTCAAGTATTGCAGGAGGACAAGAACCGAACAAATTTAATTAAATTGTCAGTTTTACAAATTGTGACTAACAACCATTTCAAATATGGAACAGACATTAATACACCCAGAAAAACTCGTAGTGGAAAGCTGCGGCCTGACACTATTACCGAAAAGGACAATAAAGGGAAAACAGTAAATAATAAAACGCACAGTGAACAGGTCCATGAGTATGAAGTCACTATAAACAAATTGAAATTAGAACACACAACTACATCAAAACTACAAGAAGCAAAGATTCAATCTCTCAAAGAGGAAAATGCAAAGTTGAAACTACAAATAAAAAACAACAGTTCAAACCACAAGACTAACATTAACACCTCATTTAGTAGTATTTTTACCTCATCCAAGTCCCGTCCTTCAATATTAACGTCAAGAAATGTTAAGCGAAGCTCTGGTACTACGTCCAGGATTGGACTTAAGTCAAGGTCAACTACCGAAAACTCCCCAGTATCATTTGCATTGAACAAACCAATTTTTGAACCTGTTTCGACTCCTGTTAAAAAATCCAAATTAACTTTCTCCAAATCCTCGAAATCGATAAATGAATTTTCACCTACACAGGCCCATTCAGAAACGACCATTTCTACAGGTGGTGCACGAAGCAGCAGTGCTGTACCGTCTTCACCAACAAGGCCCAGTAGTTTAACAACAAGTACACCTTCTAAGTACATGTCTACTTTTGATAAATCAGATAATTCATCTTCTCCAGAATTCTCACCTAACAGGAGTCAGAACAACACAAGAAACCTGGTGAACGATGTGGATAATTCCGAGACCGGTGGTTTTGTTAGCGCAAACACTAGTGTTGAAAACTCTGATAATGAGAGGTCTGGTGATCCGAAGAAAAATATCAGAAAGACAAGGAAACTACAGTTGGCCAAGTCTGCTAAAATAGAAAGAGTCCACAATGCTAGTCTGGATAAAAAAAGCAGTGGTATACTTGCTCATGGTTTGGATGATGATGAATTGAATCCGTTGAAATATTACGAGGACTCTAATTTCAAAGACGTTGGTTTAAGTCCACCTACAAAAAGAAAGCACAGTGAACCTGACAATACAAGAAAACTTAAAGTTAGAAAGAAAAAGAACATATTTAGTATAGAGTAATAAGTATAGAATTGTTTATTATATAATTTATTTCATGAAACCAAAATACTGGACTTTGTTCTTAATTAAGCTGTTGTGACTCCACACCGAGGAAGAACATGACAGAAAGAAAAAGCTGGATAGGTTGACATATTAAGCTAAAGCAGCTAGTCAGCGTGTAAGAGGTATGATATTGGTTGGACTAGCTATAAAAATGCTGTAAATAACATCTGTACAACATTAAGCTCGCCAAACTTATGGTGTATTCCTTCTAGATCCCCAACCACCATATTTAAGCCATATCTTAGGTGTTGTTGTTTTTTCATCGGTCTGTTGTGGATATGCGATCTGGGCGCCGACATGGACAACGGAAAAAAAAACGTAAAAAAAAATTTGGCGACAGTTCAATTTCTATCTCTTTTGCCACATTAAAGGTGTTAATATATTTCATAGATGATTAAGGCTTCCAAATGTAACAAGCCTCGGGCCTTGTTTTTGGTTAGAGCTTCTATACCTAGAACATTTATAAGAAATGCTACATCTGCTGTACCAACCACGATAAAATTAAATGATTTAGCTTCATTGCCACCAATTACCAAGTCTCTACCAACAAACTTGCCCTTTTTGATGCCTGATACATTACAAAGTTTACTTCGTTTTGATTCAGAAAAGGAAAAACAACCTTCAACGGATAAGTCAAATGACAAAGACAAACCTAGCCGAAAAGAGAAAGGTAAAGACAAAGAGAAGGAAAATGAAGAGAAGAAAGATATAAATATGGATGAAAAATATGAGATCAATGAAGAAACGGATACAAAACCAACCATTGATCCAAACAATCCTGTATCTTCTAAGTCTAATATATCGTCCAGTAGTGGTGGTGATAACAATAATAATAACAACAACAACAACAACAATGACGATTCAGATGGCAAAAATGATGATGGTTCACCCAAAGATAAAGAGTTCTTGTCACCCCTGGACTCTGGATTGCACCCACCATTTTTGGCTATTGCCATGAAAGACAGACCATTTTTACCAGGTGCGACACGCCATCTCCACGTTTCTGATCCTGAAGTAATAAAATGTGTGAACCATATGATTAACAGTAACATCAAGAGTCCATATTTTGTTTTATTTCATGTCCGTGACACTAATTCTGAAGATGCTGCTTTAGATGTAATTAAGGATAGGGATTTTGTCCATGAAGTTGGTACATTATGTCAAATTATCAAAACAACTGGGAGCGAAATTTTGGTGTATCCTCATTATAGAGTCAAATTAGTAGATATCAGTACTCCAAATTCTAGAAGTGAAAGTATTGAGAAGGAACAAGACAATTCTCAAACGTCTTATTTAAAGAAGTTTGAGGTATCGTATGCTGTAACACAACAGTTAAAGGATGAGCCTTACGACGAGCAAAGCATAACCATCAATGCATGGACTCGAAGAATCAAAGAGTTGTATGAAAAACTTGCCCCAAAGTATGATCAACCTGAAAACAAAGAAGAGATTATGAGCAATCCTTCCATGCTTGCTGATTTTATTGCAAGTAAAGTTCACGCAAAGCCTGAACAGATTCAAGAAATTTTGGAATCACTGAATGTTGAGACTAAATTGGAGCTTTCTTTACAATTGTTGCAAGTAGAAGCAGACGCCGATGAAATGAGACAAACAGCTCTTAAAAATATAAGAGAGCGTACAGAGAAAGCTTATGCACAGAGTTTAATCAAAGAATATACCAAGGAATTGTTGAAGGCAGCTGGTATTGGTGAGAATTCAAAAGTGCACAAGTTTGATGAAAGAATCAAACATCTCAAAATGCCCGAAGAGGCAATGAAAGCGTACAAAACAGAAAAGGAAAGATTGGGAACACAAAGTGACATGGAGCAAAACGTTGTTGAAAGATATTTGGACTGGTTAACCCAGATTCCATTTGGTGTTTACACTAAAGATTCCTTTAATGTAAAGAAGGCCCGTGAAATTTTGGACAGAGATCATTATGGTTTGAAAGATGTGAAAGACCGTATTTTAGAGTTTATCTCTGTAGGTAAAATTTCCGGGAATGTCGATGGTAAGATTTTGTGTTTGGCAGGCCCTCCTGGTACAGGTAAAACTTCGATTGCCAAATCTATTGCTGAGGCATTAAACAGAAAATACACTAGAATCGCTGTCGGTGGTGTTCAAGACGTACATGATGTTAAAGGTCACAGGAGAACTTATGTTGCATCTATTCCTGGTAGGATTGTGACTGCATTGACTCAAGCTAAAACTTCGAATCCATTGATGTTGATAGATGAAATTGATAAATTAGATACTACATCACATGGTGGTGCTGCGAGGGCATTTTTGGAGATTTTAGATCCTGAACAGAATAATTCTTTTGTCGATAATTTTATTGAAGTGAAAGTAGATTTATCAAAAGTTTTATTTGTTTGTACAGCAAATTACCTTGGCTCCATTCCGGGCCCACTAAGAGATCGTATGGAAATAATTGAAGTTAACGGGTACACAAAGAATGACAAGATTGAAATCACAAAGAGACATTTAATTCCTGCAGCCGCAAAGAAGGTTGGATTGGATGAAGGTCGCGTAGTGATCCCTGATGAAACTATTTCCAGATTAATTGACAAGTACTGTCGTGAAAGTGGTTTGAGACATATCAAGTCTTTGATCAATAGAATTTTCAGTAAAGCTTCCAGAAAAATTGTAGAAGAATTGGAAGAAACTGATGTTGATAGTCACAACAAAGATACAGTCGAAGGAACTCTTGTTGCTAAAGAAAGTGAGAAAGTAATATCCGACAAAGCCAAGATTGATACTGAAAACTTACCAATAGAATATATCCAAAGCAATACTGAAGTTAAAGCAGAGACAACAACAGAAAGCCAACAAGAAAAAGAAAAAGAAAAAGAAAAAGACGAAGAAATAAAGAAATTGGATTTGCCAGCAGATTTGAAAATAGAAGTTAAGCCAGAGACATTAAAGGATTTTGTTGGACCAGAAATTTACATAAAGGACAGACTTTACGAAACTTTGAATCCAGGTGTAGCAACTGGGTTGGCCTATAATACATCTGGAGATGGTGATGCATTGTATATTGAATCCATTTTAACAGATTCCATTAGTTCCGACCTTGGAAATGCCGGATTACATGTTACTGGGTCATTAAAGGATGTGATGAAAGAATCTGCATCTATTGCATATTCTTTTGCCAAGCAGTTTATGGTAAGACAGTTCCCTGATAACAGATTCTTTGAAGCAGCTCACATTCATGTTCATTGTCCAGGAGGAGCAATTCCAAAAGATGGACCATCAGCTGGTATTGCCTTTACTTCGTCATTGGTTTCTTTGGCTTTGAACAAATCATTACCAAACGATACTGCGATGACTGGTGAAATTACGTTAACTGGTAAGGTGTTGGCTATAGGTGGTTTACGAGAAAAGTCGTTAGGTGCCAAAAGAGCTGGTTATACCAAAATCATTTTTCCTAAAGATTGTGAATACCAGTTGGATGAGATCCCAGACGAAGTAAAGGAAGGACTTACTTATATCCCCGTGGAATGGTACAGCGAAGTTTTTGAACATTTGTTCCAGGGAATCTCTAAAGAAGAAGGAAACTCAGTTTGGAAAGAAGAGTTTGCCAAATTAGAAGACAAGAAAAAGAGTAAAAAAACAAATACCAAATAAAAGTAAAGAAAGTTGAATGCGTTTCCGTTGTATATTTATCTTAGTATTAACTCGTTATACTATACTTGTACATAAATAAGAATTATTTTTTTTATAAAATAATACAACATAAAATTTATTGTTCCGAGTCGTTGTTTTTATCATCAATGTGACCAAAAAAGTTTCTTACCTCCTCTTCAGTAACAACCTTACCTTGCTCGGCAAATGGTTTAAAAAAATCTTTCAATTTAGATTTGATCTTATCGTATGCCTGGATACTTTCAATTGCTTTGTCACGAGGTAATGTCTCCAAAGCACGTCCAGTGCCAGCGTTTGACGATGAGTAACAATCTTCTTCCGAATCATCTTCAGGTGGCTTGAATATAGGATCATCTTTGAAAAGAAACGAATTATTAAGCAAGAATTTGTACAATTTCGACTCGTGATCAAGACTCTCGTAGTTATCTATCAATTTAAATCGGAAATCGTTACTCAAAAACAATGAGTATTCTTGATTATGAAATTCTCCCAATTTACCAGAACTTTCTTCTATTTTAATTTTTTTAGAGCATGGTTCAAGTAGTTTTTCCCTCTTAGCATACCAGTCCTCAACCGTGCTAGTGTTTGAAAATCGTGGCAATTTTGACAATATCACTCCAGGAAAATGTTTGTCCAAGTCTTCGAATACATCTTTGAACAGGGTAACACACCGCCAACATATAAACTCATCGAAAGTCTCTAGTTTTGGAAAATACTGAAGTTTCTCAATCAGATCAATATCAGCTGATTCCAGTTGTGCTTTTGAAATGTCTGTCTTGATGTTTGTACCATCTGGCACAGATTCTTCTTGTGAGTTCCCGTGTTTCTGATTTGCTTTCTCATCTGCGAATGTAATACCCATTACGCATCTATCATGATACCAATCTTCGCCACAGGTAAATCCAAAGTAACATTGAATCATATGACCCGTTTCTTCTAAAGGGTTATAAACTTGTTTACAGCCACAAAACCTCCCATGATAATTCTGATTGTAAGTATTAGAACTACTGGGAATGTCTTCAGCGGCTAGTTCCAAATATGTTGAATGTGTGGCAGAAGAATTTGAAAGTTTCCGACCACTTGACTCCTTTTTCCCGTGTCTTCGTAATTTGCAAGCACCGTCCTTTGTGTTCTTCATTCTTGTAGTTCCACAATCACATACAAATGACCTTTTAGTAAACAATTCAACCAACTCATGCTGCAGATGACACTGTATAGAGCACGAGTAACATACTCCTATTGGTTGATTTTCATTCTCAGCTGAACATGTCAAACAAGCAAATAATGGCTGACGTAATTCTCCCATTTCGTAGGTGCATTCATTTGGATCGTAAGGCATTAATTCTCTCGCCTCTTTCTCCAATTCCTCTTGATTTTGAATATAATCAACAGCAGTTAGTGTAGCTGCTTCGTCATTGGAAGATTGAACAGTTTTCTCACTCATTGTGTTATATGCGTGTCTACTTTTTAAAATAAAGGAAAGAATTGTTAGTGTATTGTAAGGTGATCAAGTGGATGTCGGTTGGCGTTTTTGTTTTGAATTTTGATGATTACGTAATCACTGAACATGTATGTATTTTTTTTTAGGTTGAGAGTATGGATGACCGATGCTTTGCAAAGACAATTTTACAATATCTAAACCAACAAGGTCGTATTGCATTATTCTATAAGCAATGGAACTCTGTATTGACCAACTCATATTTTACTTAAAAACCTTTTTTTATTGAACTTGGTAAAAATACATATGCATATATAACAATATATCAATCAACCCACCAAAAGCACCTTTTGTAGGTTTTCTTTGAATCAATCCACTTGCTTACAATCTTTCTATATATCTTTACAAAAAATACTTTTAGCCCTTTTCGTGATTATGTGTCGTTTGCTTATTCAGAAGCATTGATTTCTTTAACAATGTCATCAAAACCATCTCTATACTCGTCAGTTTTATCTGCGTTCTTTTTAGACTTACCTCCACCGGGGACAATCATCACACAAGAAGTTGGTCTTTTAGTAGCACCAGCAGAACCCAAATCTTCTTTTGAAGGAATGAAAATGTATGCCACTGAATTGTCCTCACACAAAACTGGGATATGTGATATAACATCTGCTGGAGAAATATCACCAGCAATAATTACTAAACCTTTTTCACCTTTTCTTAATGATTTCACAACTTCTTTAACTCCACGTTTAACATGTTTGGCTTTGGAAGCCTTTTTAACTGTTTTCAAAATTTTCTTGTTCAATTTCTTAGATGCTAATGGTTTAGCGAACGGTAAAACTGCTGACATTCTTTTTTCATAGTTATCTTCGGTTGAAACATCATCACTAGATGATTTGGATTTACTTTCTTTTTTACTACCCATTATGTTCTTGCTGATACTTTGATTTGGTATGGTAAACTTCAGATTTTATTCAAGAAGACTTGGGTCCATTAACGAAAGTGAAAAAAAAAAAATTGCGAAAGCGATGGATTCCACCATAATGGAGAAAAAAAAAAAGATGGAAAGATTGTCCAGATATACACGCCCTCTACTGAGAAAACTGTTTATGTGTGAAGAAGAAGCTTACTCTGTATTAAAAAATATGAAATGTATTATGCAATATAATCCACAACAAGTTGTACAATGTCATCTCCAACAAATAGATTAAACATAAGGAAACGGAAAAAGGTTTATAGCAATGAATCTAATCTGTCCAGACAGCAACAGCAACAAGAGTTTCTCCCGTTGGAATTGACAAATACTTCATTAGAACAAAAACCTACCCAACCTTTAGAAGATGATAAATTGATAAACTACATAAATAAAATGCATCCCAGGGTAGATGTTTCACAACCAGATAAAGTCACTTATATAACAATTTTGCTAACTTTATCTGAGCCTCAAAGAATCTTAGAGCAGAAACAGAAACTTATTGACAATTTCAAAATTGGAGATATACTTGTGACAGACCCAGTTCCTGGTTCTATCGACCAATACCTCACAATTTACGGGAAGCCAACATGTATCACCAAATGTTTAATGTATGTCATTTATTATTTAAACGTGATAATGCATATAAATTATGATTTATTCACATTTAAGACGGCAAACTATAAATTTACAATCTTGTTAAATAGCCAGAATTTAAAATTTAAACATAACTTGAAATACCTTGATATAGCTCAATATAGCGAAAGCATTTACTCAGGGTTTATTCAGGGAGATTTGCACTCTATCTTTAATTTTGTTCTACAAACAATCGAGCAGGGAAATAATGTCGATAATGGGGGCATTAACAACTCTCCTATATTTGGATTACATATTGATTCTGCTTTATGCCACCGCACCCTGAAAGACAAGGAACTGATAAATAAAGCAAACAGCAGGCTATTAGAGTATTTATATTCGTCTACAGGTAAATTGCTCTAATTGGTAATACGTTGTTGTCGTTGTTGTTAATGTATATATGTTTGTTTATTGACAAAATGAAACTATGAAAACAGTGTACTCTTTTTTTTTATTCTTGGAAGCATTTCTTTTTTTAAACACGAGCAATAGTTGCCTTCTTACCTTTTCTTGAAATGGAAGCTACTCTATCACCCAATGACAAAGCCAAACCTTGACCTTTTGATCTTATTCTGACATGACCAATTATTGGTCCATCACTCTGTTTCTCTATACATAAATTAGCCAATGCGTCTTCACCAAAGCTTGACCTTGAGTACAAGTTTGCTGATAAAAATTGACATTCTTCTCCAATTACCGCACCCGGTGTCAAGCATTGCATATTTGTACCCTTCATTAATTCATCCAAGTACTCTTTCAATGTTTCAATAGGTGATTTAATGGTTATCTTATTTTCCCATTCAAATTCGTTCCACATTTTACGGAATTGACTTTCTGAACAAGTGGCTGGCTTAATGTAATCCATAATGTCAACGTGAACGTCATTCAAAATAACTATACGTGAATCGTCCGAGTGTTGACCGTCATACACTATGTTACCAAAGATGACACCAGTATCAGCCGAAGTAACTTTAATAGTTGTTTGAACTTTGTAGAAACCATGAGGTCCAATATTTGCGGTAGTTGGTTTATCAACCACTTTTAAATCACCCAATGTAGCAAATTCAACTGATAAGTTTCTTAAAGTAGTTGTGGTTTGATTCACTAGCAAGACATCTAACACAACATCGTATTGATGAACTTTGACAAATGCCTCTGCATAAATAGGATCGGAAAACCCAGTCAATTGTATAATTTTGTTCAATCTCGACGACAAATTTTCTTTCTTTAATTCATTGCTTCCTGACGCAGCAGCAACATCATCCACAGAAGCTTTACTCTTTTTGTTATCTTTATCCAACTGTCTAAAAACAATTGCATCGTCAATTTGTTCAGCGTTATCATGCAAATCCTTAGCCAATGCTTCTGCTTTCTTCAATTCAGCATTATTAATTTGTGCTTTAAATGCATCTTTAGTATCTTCAAGGAAGCTTGTCTTGATTTCCTGAAGGTCTTCTTCATCGTTCAAAATCTTGATGTAAGACAAAATTCTGTCAGCAGAATCCTCATCAATTTTCTTAGAAACCAAGCTAGATTCCCCAACTCTTAAAATCGAAACCATAATCAACAATGCTTCTGCTTTTAATCCGTTCAAAATTTTTTCTTGAGTTTGTTTCAAACTTTGCAATCGGAGAATCAATTTCACCAAAGTTGATGCTAATACAGCACCTAAGTAGAAATCACCAGCAAGAATTTGCTTTCTGATAGGAGTCTTGCTGTCACTTTCCAAAGAGTCAGTTGTTTCGCTTGTCAATGCTGACTCAGTAGCGTAGGTACCATCTGGCAATACAACTGGACCCTTTCTGCGAGGTTTACCATCATACTCGGTTTCTTCCTCTTGTGATTCCTCAGTATCATCACGCTTTTTCAGTTTCAATTCACTAGCAATAATTGGTACTTCACCAATACTTCCTCTAATATATTTCCAAGATTCTTGTATTAATGATTCCTCTAAGGCATACTCACCAATAACCCATAATGCACCACGGAAAACTTTACCACTTTTCACATGTGGCAAAGCCAAAATCAATCTTCTCAAAATAGCGTCCCTTAAATCTGGGAATTTCTCAACAACTTCTTTAACAAATGTGATAACCTCGTAGGCGGCAGTGGTATTCAAATCGGCTATAGAATCCAACAATAAATCAATGACATTGGCAGCAACCTCCACAAATTTAATAGCCAATTGATGGATGGCATTAATTAACAACTGTCTATAATCTGCATTCTTGTCATCATTGGATAAAGCTGTAGACTGCAATTCTTTCTTCAATAACTTAACAACATCTTCAACATTTCTGGTGGTGATAAATTGTAAAGTAACATCAAGAGCTTTCTTTTTAACATCCAAATCTTGGGAAGATAAAACTCGTAAAATTTCTAATGACAAGTCTTGTAACACACCAGGATGTTGCTTGTGTAATTGATTTATTCTCTCTAAAGTGATAATTTTAACGTTATTATCAGACTCTCTAGTAGCCAATTCAACAAACTTGTTTCCTGCCAACAAAATTGATTGTGGGTTTGAAGTCAAAACAGTCAACGTGTTAGCAGCTTCATACATAACAACATTTGAAGAGCTTTCAATAATTTCTGTCATTAATTGGGCATATTGTTGCTTTAAAGCTGGATTTTGAATAGAGTCCTTTTTGATAAACTCAATAAAAGCCAATTGTATCAATGGATCCAAAGTCTCAATAACTGAAATATTATCCTGAATATATTGCAAAGCAGCTTCTCTATTCAAGTCTCCAAGACAAACAAAAGCATTTCTTTTACAAACAGAATCGTTTTCCTCATACAAAAATCTGTAAATTAACTCGTCAGCATCAGGAGCTAAATGATCACTGACTTTATGAATAGACCATAATGCGAAAACAGCATTTTTTCTGACATAGGCATGACGGTGTTCTAAACATTGACGGACATTAGGAACTAAAGTTTCCAATAATTCTGGCTCTTTCAATTTCGTCAAATATCTCAAAGTATTGCCTCGAATATATTCATTTGGATGCTGTAAATCACGTTGGATGGCATTACACACAAGAATCATTTCATGTCTCATTTTACCTGATTCATCCATTTTTGGACAAACCTCCCAATAATGATACAACAACTTTTTCAATTCTTTATTTCTGGAAGGCATGACAAATCTGATTATATGCATCAACAAGTCTGGTAAGGGGTCTCCATTTAATATGGTAATCAAAATCTTCTTCATGGTATCTACTTTCACATCATCTTTACCCTTTTCCAACAAATTTTTAAATTCATTGACAGATACTTTCGTAGCCGTATTAGGCTCATAGATTAATGTATAACCACTGTCACTCATGATCCTATGTTTATTCAATTTGATGTTGGTTCAAGAGGTGAACAATTGATAGTTATGGTGACAACAAGATTAGAGTTAGTCTTGAAACTTTGATTTGTTGTTCTCTTTTTTTTTTTGGCGGACAACATTTTTTTTTTGTTCTTTTTCGTTGTTGGTTGTACTTTCACACACATTTCATTTACGTGTATGGTTTTATATTTTTCAAATCGATTTACACACGACTTTTCACTAGATAGTATTCAATGAACTTTTATTTATATTACCCTTCGATAACACTGTCTATAAACTGCTAAAATATAACCTGGTTGGCTATCCGAAATGTACACCCAGAAAAGAGATCACACTAGTTACTAAAAAAAACAAGTCCTTTATTATTAAATATACATATATATCCATTTAAGGCTGTAAATTGTCTATGAACTGTCATCACTATCATAATCAGGATTGGCTAAAACCAACCTTGGTCTATCGTTGTCCTCTTCTTCTTGTTCAATGCTATTAGCATCCATGTAGGAGACTTTTGGATAACCATTTATTTGATTGCTTTCCTCATCTGTCACATCACCATCATTGGATGCTTGTCTGTTGACACCGTCAGCAAAAATATCTTCGTCATCATCTTTATAGCTTCGGTGTTGGTAATATCCAAAATTAGTAAAGTTTTTATCTGATAAACTGCCAGATGAATTACTTGACGAGATGGATTCATTTCGTTTAAGTCCATTACCACTACTTTCTCCTCTACCGCTCGCATTGGTATCAGTGGTTGTCGTAACTATACTATTAGTATCACCCGTTACTACTGAAACATCAGTTGTTGTTCTCATTAATGAGTTTTCACTGGAAACAGTTTTGTTTGAATTAGTTTCTGTCACTTTCAAGTTCACTGAGGATTGGGTCAAAGGTGTCTTGGCCAAACTTATGGCAGTTGAATCATCACCTTCATCAATTTCAGCAGCCAATAATCTTGGTTTCAAATGACCATGTTTTAATTCGACACCACTGGTTTTTTTCCGTGAAGCCGCTAACAGATTACCGGCCAATTTCATATATTTACCATTAGAGTTTTCTTTAGTTGCAGACTTGTCAACTGGTAATATACCCACAGGCAACTTCCACTTCATTCGTGTCAGCTCATTATAGGATGTACCTGCCGCTTTTCTAATTGCCAAAACATAATTAGACCTTTCTCCTTCGCCAGGTTTCAAATTCAATGTTTTCTTTAACGCAGCTAAATTCACATTTCTATATGAGTTAGAACTGTATATAGATCCAACTGAGCTTGACATACGATGTTGACTAGGGTTGGATCTATTACTGGCGTATGTCTTTTGTGTGTAAGATTTGGAAAGTGCAATCGGTGCTGACGAATTTTCTGTTAATGTGCGTGATAGTGGTGTTTGTGTCAGTGGTTGCGGGTTTCCTGGCAGTCTTGCTGAATGCATACGAGATGCAGCCGATGGAGTCCTTGAAGTTGTGTAGTTTTGTGAAGTATTTCTTGAAGTTGACGACACTGGGAACTGGGAAATTTCCCCACCATTTCCTTCAGTCGAAGATATTAAGCTTGCAACGGGGCTTGCCGGTGTTGTTGATAAATCAAGGTTTCGTAATTTCCTAGGTGATGTGATAGAAGGTGTCCCAGAAGCAACTGGTGAAGAAAATGGATTGGGAGGGCTAGTTTGTCCCGAAGTTGAAAATTCATGTTTCAAATTAGGACTGTCGTTGCTGCTGATTGGCATAAATTCATTTTGAATAATTTGTGGAGATTCCACGGGTGAAATTATAGGAGTAATCAATGGGGAATCCAAGGGATAAGGGGTCGACAATGAAGGTTCGATGAAATCCTCATTTTGCTGATCCTGGTCATTGACAATATCAGCTAATCCCATAACAGGCTTTGATCTACTTATACTCAAATCATTTATGTAGCTATTGTCAGCAACGTCACTTGAACTACTTGGAAATGGCGACGAGTGTTTACTTGAATTTGTTCTGGTCACCACTGGCATTTCTTTTCCGCTCTCACTACTTGCTTTTAAGAAATTATCAATATCACTTTCCAAATCAGCAATAATATCATTAGTTATACCAGTCCCTGATTTTGGTGAATCAAACGTGCCCCCCTTAGTTTCGTTATCACTTCCATCATTGTTTTCACCATACATTCCAAAGTCAAACGAGTCCAAATCGCTTGGGGGTTTCCGACGTAATCTATTGTTAATGGAAGGATTAGGGCTGGTTGGTTTTGAAGGACCACTTTCTAAAGAGTCAGGAGATTTTAGAAGTGGATTTAAATATTGAGGGGATTGTTGGTAGTATTGGTTTGGGTCTATTGATCCCTCGTTATGACGTTGCACGGGCAGCGTTATGTTATCATTTAAATAAGGATCATTATTAAAATTATTGTTATTATTCATATGATAATTACTATTGCTATTATTGTTATTGCTATGAGTATGTGATTCCAATGTATTTATTGAAGGTTTTGACGATACTATTTTTCTGTTTGTGTCAGTTCTTGATGATACGGGTACGCTACTATTGTTATGCAGGGTTGAAGTAACTAATGATGCATTGCTCCTTGAATTGTTTGTGTTCAACAAAGGCTTGCTCAATGGTCTAGGAGACGAGGTCGAACCAGATGGTTTGGAATTTGATGGGGTCGATCTTGGAGCGCCAATTGATTTAGAATGTGAGCCCAGATTTTGAATTGATGACTGGGTAGGTACAGAATTTGACAGATTATAGTTAAATATCGACGAGATTCTTGAACTGAACTTCTTTCTTTCCGACATTTTATAAGGTACTATCAACAGTTATCAAATATATAAAAACTGGAATTCAACAGGCTTGTGAGTTTTCTATTTGTTTGAGATTTTTTTGTTTTCGAATTTTTTTTCTCTCTCTCTCTTGTTGTATTCTTCCTCTTCGTCAGAACTCTGAGTACTATATATATGTATTGCAGTGGTTACAACGAAAACACTTTATAGTACAATCTGTGTCACAAATTAGCGTGCTACCACCAGAGATTTAGCAATTGAATATAGGAGGAAACTTTGAGTTGATGTTTGTATGTATTTTTCAAAGACAATTCAATAATGATATTTTTGAAACAATAAAAAAAAACTGGATTTTGAGTGGAGGAGGAGAGAGAAGAAAAATGAAACTAGAATTTCTTGTTCAATTATAATATTTAAATTAACAATTAAATTTATAGTGGTGGAGAATCTGTTAACCATCAAGAACTACAATAAAAATAGAAATATTATCAACAGACCTTTGGGTGTTGGTGGTTCTTTTAAAATTCTTCACTTTGATTTGCTACTGTTTCTTTGTTTCTTCGTTTTCCTATTTCATTTTCACGTGGTTAATCATTATTGACAGCTTTTAACTTGATTTGCAAGTGCTTAATTGATGTTGGAATTCAATTCTTAGCACTATCACCCTCTTTAAATCCTTCTGGTAGTAGGATAACACGTATACTTAGACAATAAGCTTCTCTAAGTTCTGCTTGTAAAGACAGCTTGTGCAGTTTTATGCGGCAACATTTGCATGTGTCCCTTATATAAATTGGGTTGTAAAAGTCTATAGTAGATCGATTGAGCAGAGAACACGTCTAACAGTAGATATTTAAAAAACTACTATAGTAATTGATAAATTTAAGGGTTCACGTCATTTCAGCTATAAAGTTTGCAGGATCTCCACCAGATACAAATGTGAATTGATTGAAGCATAAACTCATTGCTACCAAAGAAGTCAAGTCTAACTTAGAAAGAGAAACTTTCGCAGTAGGGGCACATGTTGTTTAGTTCTCTATTTCTCGTTTTTTAACTGTTTGAGTTATAATTGATAGAGCGATAGAAAAAAGAAAGAATCAAACTACGATAGAACAGAAATAATCTCAGGATTTTGATTTTAATATTTCAATTCAATTTGAAAACTTAACTACTAATAATGCAACTATACAATGAATGGCATAAAACCTTCTAATACTAACCGCAACCTATATCATGGAAAACTTGCAAATTTGCGATCCATACGGTTCTATAATTTACATTTAAATGTTAGTGATAATATGGAAAATAACTCAAACAATGCACAAACCTTTACTGGACCATCAGAACAACAGCAATTACCATCTACAAGAATTTCAAATAGACGTCGAAGTACAATAAATTCGATAGGAGTAAATCCATTACAAGAGATTGAAGACTCGATATCATCACAAAAATTGCTACAATTGAACCAATCATCACTACTAACCACATTTATTTCTATCCATTCAAACATTCACAACAAACTTTTATATATCAGTGAGATTATACCCAATGATATGAATCCTCAATTTGAAATCAATTTACCATATGTACCACCAAACATTTATAAATGTGTTATCAAACTTTGGTGTCAAACTAATAGTGATTGGAAATTATTATGTCTTTACAAGTTAAACTTGCGGAAAATGATTTCAGTTGATAATGATTTGGAAATTTTAGATTTATATAAAACCAATACGTTAAGTTTACAACTTAATGACCAATGGTTTACTTTCCAAGATATGTTGAATATAAGTATAGTTGACAAAAACCCCAATGTTTTACCTCAACCAATACAGTCATACACATTTGATTCGATTCGTTGTTTGAATAATTTATCCAATTCATTACAAGAATTAGCTATATCGAAACATAATTTAATGCAACAAATAAAACTCTACATTGGGAATCTACAAGACTATAAGAACATAAATAATATAAATGTGGTTTTGAATAAACTACAATTTCAAGTTCATAAACTAAAACATGATGTGAATAAACTAACTTCACAAAATGAACAATTGAATAATAAAATTTACAATATCAAACAGAAAATCAATGATTTGCATAATATAATTGAAAGTTTCAATACCAATACCAAAGAGATTATAGAAAACAAATTAGAATTATATGATACCGAAATACAAAATATGCAAGTATCACAATTATCATTACAACAACAATTAAATAAATATTTAAAAGCAAATATGAAATCAATTGAGTTTGTATTCCCCATTGACAATATAGATTCGACAAAATTTTCCATTTTAGGATTTCAATTCCCTCAAGATCATCAAGAATTATTAGCAATTTGTTATTATAATAAATCGTCGATTGAATTGAAAAACCTGTATTATCAACCAGAATTTGATAGTAAAACACAATGGCATAATTTTAAAATTCAACAAATAAATGCTGCATTATCAATTATTGTTCAATTGATGGTACTAATTGCCGACATTACTAATACAGATTACAAGTATAAAATGGTTTTACAGGGAAATCAAAGTTATATTGTTGATGAAATATCCAAAGATTATCCAATCACTAAAAAAACTCTTGGTAATGGGAATGGCACGAGCTCATACAGATTCCCCTTGTATTATGATTCTACAACTAATGAAAAAGTAATTATGTCACTGGGGAATCAATCAATGATTATGAATCAAGAATTTGAATATGGATTGAAATTATTAAACAAGAATTTAGTGATCTTGATAGATAAAATTCAAAGTTTGATGATTGGTGATGGTTCAGGAAATTATGATAGTCATGTTCCCATAGAATGTCTAGATAATATTTTATGGAATTTAAAATATCTAGAATTATTTATGACAGTTTGAATTGCAATATAAATATGTACTACAGTTACTACTGGTACTACTACTAATAATAATATACGTATAATTAAATCATTATTATCTTTATTTGTTTTTATGTATGTGACCGAGTTTTACATGTATTATATTATACACTTGATATATAATAATAAAAAGGGTAAAAAAAATATAACCAATTTTGAATTAAATTAAAAGAAACATAAGTTTTCTTAATGAATAACTGAACTAAAGAATGAGTAAATGGTATTTTGTTTAAACGAATGCTTGTTTCAAATTTTATGTTGTCATGATGTTATTATGAAGTTGTACACCGCAAAGATTCCAAGTTGTTTGAGTTTCTTGCAGTGTAGCTTATCAATGATAAATGATTTATTTGTTTTTCTTTTTTTTTTTTTTTTTTTTGGGGGGTTTACATTAAAGCAACTGCCAAAGCACCAACAACAGCACCAACAGGGGCAACAAGTTCACTTACACCACCTTTAGAAGAGGAACCACCTGCAGTGCTTGAAGCAGAAGCACTTGAGCCACTAGATTTTTCAGCACTTGCAGTTGATTTGGCAGAACCAGAGCCAGAGGCAGAACCGGAGGCAGAACCTTTGCCACCAGCATCAGCTTGAATTCTGGAATACCATGGCAAACTAGTAGCATATGCTTCTAAGTTGGAAACATTCAAAGAATCATCATTCAACAAAGTTGTGTATGAATCATCAGTATAAGTCAACACTTTGGTAGCCAACGTAGATAAATCACCTGGAACATCTTTTGCGGTGGCAAAAAATTTAATATAATCGGTCTTATGATCTTGATAATCACCTACCAAAGCAGTCAAGAATTGAACATCGGATGATGCAGCTTCTGAAGCAACTAAAGAAGACAATAAAAGGGATAATGATACAGTTGTGAAAGCGAATCTCATTGTGATAGTCTATTTGATATTAAAAGAAAATATGTATTAAGGGGGTGCGGGTATCTAATATGGATAAGTAGATGGGTATAATGATTTATATGATTTGAAAAGAATTAAAAGGAAAAGAGAAGAAAAATTTAGAAGAAAAAAAATTGAACACTTTTCAATGTGTATTTATATATACTAAAATCTTTATTAAATTTGTTGTGTTGTGTTGTGGTTGTACCTAATTAGGTGCAAATAATTGTTGTTGTTGATGATGATGGATATTAGGTAAATCAAAATTTGATTTCCTCACTAGGTTATTATTACTATTATTATTACTTAGTGTTAACTAACAATAATAATATAATACATAAATTAAGTAACAAAATGAATTGAAAAAAACTTTTTTTTTCAGTTGTCCAAGTGGGGAAAGTCAAATCAAAAACTATATACAGGATTTATTTCCTAATTAGGAAAAAACAGATAAAATAATAATCAATAGTTAGAATTTTTGACCGATAATCCGAAAGAAACACATTAACAGTTGTTGGTGGTAGTGTATAGTTTAAAAATAATATAGACATTTATATAATCATTATTCGTTGTCTATACCATATCGTTAATATTACTTTATTATAGTAGTCTATGTTCTAGAAGGTTAGAGCTAAACAGGGAAAGGATGAATAGCTAAAAAAGAAAAGGAAACGACCTTAATTGTAATTTAAAGTAAATCATTTTAAGATGTACATTATTAATATTCCCCACATTTGGATCAGTAATTAATTTATTTACCGTTGGTGTGTCTATCTTTATATTGATTTTCATTTGGTATCCCTTTCGTCGTAATTGATTCGTTTTGTAACGCAAACTTGTAAAGCCACCAGCACAAAACTTCTACTAAAGGGCCTACCATTAATGAAGTACAGCCATGACTGCAATACACCAAACTCATTTACTCAACACATGAATGATCGTTTTTTCTTGTGAGTAATTCTACGGAACTGTTGGATCAAACTACGACTCACATCCAAAAAAATATCCTCCTTTCAATTAGACTCAATAATTCTAAAATGAATTATGTGCTACGAATTATGTGCTACGGAAATATTTATACACATTTCTATATATCAAAGGTGATTTACGTAAATTCTCTACTTCGCCCCTTTTTTGAAGGTGGTTTTTATATTGTTCAATTTTGCCTATATGGGACTAAAAACTACAAGGCTGTGTTGACACCTCCTATTGTTTTTTTTTGCCTCTCTTGCACCCACAGTCGAATCCAAACTAACCACTTCTGTAACCCAGGACAACGAAAGCTGTATATACTGCAAGGGAATATGATAATTATGGAGTTACTCATTAATTTAAAGGGATGTAGATGCTAGACCAGTACACAAAATAAAAGCAGCAGGAAAGAAATCTCACCAATACTGACTGCAATTTTTTGGTATATCCAACTATAAAAAAAGAAGAACAAAGAATGAACTATAAATTTGACACATTCTAATTGTATTATTTGATAGAGTCTGAAATTTTCAAAATACATGAAAAAACACCTGATTGCGGTAAATTAAACTTTCACTCCTGCGGTATATCGTTATCTACGATAATTTTCTAGTTAAGTCGTTGAAGAATCGATGTGATATTTTCTGTTTAGTTAGTATTATCTTAATCCAATAATGACTACAAACGTGGCTTTGAAATTTCAAATATAATGTTCCAGCAACTATTCTACTTTACTAATTTTATGGATTTTAAATAGTGATTATTATTAGCATATTCATCTAAATTTTAATAATTGAAATACGTTGAGTGCGGGATTAAAGTTGGAAAAAACGAAACACTGTGGTAATAAATTTAAGTTGTTCAATAGAATTAAAACCTTATTCATAACCTAAAAATTAAAAATTACCACTTGAACAAATTATCGCATCAAAAGGTAACATTGACCTAATATAATTGTGATTATCACCAAGTAAGTTTAAGTACTCAGCTTTTTGAAAAGGCGATGAAGTTGATGAACTCTTATAGTTTCCACTTTTTCAATAGTGCCAGATTCATTCTGTCGTCTCCGCTGTCTCCTGCGTGGCTCTTCCCCTGAATTTTTTTTCTTGGCACTCATTATTCTCAAGATGTACCAAGAAGTTAAACGAAAACATATATCCGCGGAAAGAAAAAACCAGAAGTTTAGCATCCACAACTGAGATCGGAGTACAACAAGCTGTTAATTGAAGTGTCTTACATTGAATTGATTTTTCTTCATTCTAGCTGTATTATTGATAAATTATACAAATGTAAAAGAAAAAGAAATACTTATACATATTTATCTTTTAGTTTAGGCTTCGCTTACAACAACAAAAGACCAGCAATGGCTGCCAAGCTACCAGCACCAGCGACAGGAGCAAAACCGGCACCACTTGATGAGCCAGATTTGGCAGCAGATGAACCACCGGTAGCAGATGAAGCACCAGATTTAGCAGCTGAGGCAGCTGAAGAAACACCAGATTTAGCGGCAGAAGCAACTGAAGAAGCACCGGATTTGGCACCAGAAGCAGCTGAGGTAGCACCAGATTTGGCACCAGAAGCAGCCGAGGCAGCACCAGAGGCAGCAGCTGATGAATCAGCAGACATAACAGCAGCAATTGAGGCGGTTAAAGCTAATAAAGTGGTGGAGAATTTCATTTTTGACTGTAATTGATTGTTGTAGTTCTTAGTTAATACAAGATTGTAAACAACAAGAAGAAAAAAAAAGTAAGAGAAATGGAAGTATAATTGAATGAGAATGAGGGGGACTCTTGGGAGTATTTATAGTTTTAGAATAATAACTGTGGTTGAAATATTTCATGTTACAGAATTGCTGAAATATTCTCCTCAATTGCTTTATTATTTGTAAAATCGAAAACAAAAAACCAGACTAGCAATTAATATAATATACTTGTTCTGCGTGTAAACAGCAAGCTTAACAAAGCCCTAATAAAGTTTGTTTACATTTTTGAAGAAATTAGCCAATTACTATAAAAGTTTCATATTATACAAAAATGTGAAATTCCAAAACCACCGAAGGCAGTGCCCCTATTTAGAATTTTAAATTCAATTGGTAGTAGTAAAAATAGAAATTATGTTACAAAAATGGGAAAAAGAATAAAATTGAAAATCACTCTTTGTTAGTTTGTTCTAGTGTTGTTGCTGTTGCTGTTGTTGCTGTGCACTACACACTCTGGATATATGCACAATGCGGTAATAATGCAAAAAATAATAATAATAGGGGACATTGAATACACGAGACCATTATGAATTGCCACCAGTCAAATTCAAGCACCGATAAATAAAAACAAATTACTACGAATTGACGAGTAGCTCTAGTATATAAAATTGGCCGTGGCAATTCTTGAATAAAACAGACCACATCTTTGATTAACGATTTTTGTATGTACAAAAGTTACACAAAAGGCTAGCTTTTTCCCTGCGGTATCGAATCACTAGTTTCAACATCTTTTTATTCGAAAACACCATCTTTGGCCATGGGTGATTCTTTTACTTTGAGTGGGAAAAGACAGAGGTGGTTGGTAATGGGCGTTTTCTTTGTATAAACTGTGTAATAACTTGTTAATATTATAATATTTGGTGTATGCGCGTCAATTGAGCTTTCCCTCGTACTTCGAAGGAAATTCAACACCAACAGCATAGCCTGAATAAACTATCTATTATTAGAGCGGCATTTGATATTGATAGCAACCTACGTTTGATGAATGAAAACAGACTACAAATTAATGACCAAAAAACTATGGTGGCATTTCGGATCTCCAGGTTTCTTTTTTGTCCAGCGTTAAGTTAAGCTGCCCCGATTGAAACTTTCTTTTGTCAACAGTTGCAAATTTGCTCACTTTTATTTCTACTCAACACAGTGTTTCCACAGTTTCACTCACAACCCACACCAACAGTTTGCATTTGAACTGGTACATCTATTTTCCAACAACTAATTATGCTAAGAAAAAACAAAACAATAATAATTCGAGTGCTATTGATGTTTTTATCTTTCAAAGTTACTTTTTTACGATGCAGCTTTATGCTCTTTTTCTTGGCAACTCTAGCCGCAACTATATTGGAGAAGAAGAGGCTGAAATAAAAGATGTACAGAAGAGCTTGTACGTTTGAATGAATGTGCGTATACAGTTGTGTTCTTCCGTGTACGTTATATAGCTCGTAATTTCAAATAAAGTTGCTCTACACAGTTGACAAATCAAAAAGACGAAACACAGCAGTTAGATATAAGTATAGCAATTATTCATCTCTCCCCACAAAAATTTTTCACATTGATATACGCCTCGATTGTTGCTAAGTTGCTGACAATTTCACCTATCAAAGTATTCCTTGACTCTTTATATTTTCATTTATTAATATTATTACATAAATTATACAATGTTCAAATCTCCGCAATCTGTATGTTTTATATGATATCATCCTTGGAAGGCACCAGCTGCAAGACATAAATTTCTTCGAGTAAATTGAACTTTGTATACAGGAGTCTTTTTAGTGAAAAACGCATTCATATGGTCGCTAGTAGCAATTGATTCCTTTTTGCTTTGCTGCTGTTGTTGTGGCTGTTGCTGTTGTTGCGTTGACAGTGTCCCATCAGAGTTGGTTTCGTTGCCATTGACATTATTGTTGAACGCTTCAGGTTCAGGTCCAGCATCATTTGTATTCTTTTTGACATCCCATACTCTCACACTATTATCAGCACACCCACTGACCAAAACAGTGCCATCTCGAGAAAATGCAAGGGAGTATAATGAAGCCCTGGCATGTCCTCTCATACTCTTTAACCGCCTTCCAGAACCAATATCCCATACACAAATAATTCCGTCTTCACCTCCACTTGCCAACCATCTACCATCAGGAGATACTGCTAGACAATTCACAGAATTGGTATGACCCAAGAATACACGTACACAATTACCAGTATGTACATCCCACATACGACAAGTCTTATCACTTGAGCCAGTAAAAACGTAATTGGAGTTTGGATGGAATTCAACACAATCGACATCATTGATATGTCCAGCAAATATACGCAATGGATAGATGTGATCAGTAGCCCATAACCTTGCTGTTTGATCGTGCGATGCAGTAACAAAATAATGTCCCAATGGTGAAAATTTGACATCCCAAACAGGCTGGGTATGACCCTTGTAAGAAACCAATGCAGTGTATGTATCTAATGACCATAATCTTACTGTCTTATCTTCTGAACATGACAAGAGATATTTATTATCTGGTGAGAACGATACTCCATAAACTGGTCCACTGTGACCAATGAGTTTTCTGGTATTTTCTTGTGGTTTGTGACGATCTCTTTTCAATACCGATTTCAAAGGTTTCCCATCAAGACTCCACAACTTGATGTAACTGTCTTGGAATCCTGCTGCCACTAAAGTCGAATCGTCATTGAATTCAATACATGTCATATTATTGTTAGTGTTGTGAAATGTGTACATACAAACTGACGGTAAACTTGCTTGTATTGCACCTAACTTGATCTTTGATCGAGAATCCTCAACCTGTATAATCATCTTTTTTATATCATTTGCATCCTTCAATGGAAGAGGCAATGATTCTCTAACAGGCAGATCCTGGTCTGGCTTTGTCATATCTTGAAATTCTTTAGTTAATGTTTTGTTGTTGACTGGCTCGATTTTTTCGTCTTTAATCTTCAATTCTGCTTCAACCTCCTTGGCAACATCAGGATCTATTGGTAACTTTCCCAATTTGACATTTTGTTCGTTGAATTTTTTCACTTCATTAGTATCAGTCACGTATTCTGATATTCCTTCTTCTGGATTGGCTTCACCTTCTTGATCTATTTTGTCTGGTCTATTAGTTGAAATCACAGGGTCCAAGTATTGATTTATAATACGAATCAAAATACCACCTCCAACTGCTTCGTTTTCATGGAGAAAATATATCAACAAATTCAAAGAAGTTTTGGATACCAAAATTCTATATTTGTATTTTCTATAAGCAACAGCCAAATCATTTTCTTCTAAATGTTCTGGTAATGACAAACCAGCAAACTTTTCAACTTCAATACCGTGCAAAACCAAATGATCTGATCTGAATTTATCGAAAAATAATTTAGCCTCACTTGAAAACCCTTTAGATATCAATTCCAAAAAACAATGAATGTACAACGGGTATAACACTCGAGATAACTCTGGCTTATACAAATCCAAAGATGATCCAACCCATCTTCTTAACATAGAATAAGCAGTAAAATAGATCTCTGGGTCACTTTCCCTTTTCGTCTTCTTTTCCAACTCTTTCAACTGTTTCAACTCTTTTTCTTTACTTATTTTAACTTCACGATCCTTTGCCTCTCGTAACTCTTTCTCAATTTTTGATTGTTTGTCTCGTAACTCCTTTAATTCCTGTTCAGCTTTTGTCAATTTCTCTTTTAAATCTTTATTGTCTCCAATTTCATTGACAGAAGCCAATTCTGTGGTGGCTGGTGTTGCAAGGGGTACTGCTGGTGTCGGGATGTTGGAGCTCTCAAGTCTAAGTTGGGCTTCAGTTCTGTGATATCCTTTTTTATTTAAATACTCTAAAACGATTCTATTCAAATCAGCCTGTGAATATTGTGGTTGATTGGATCTACCCTGTGAAGAACGTGCAGATCCTGTTGTTGATTGTTGATTTTGTGTTGATGATTTCTGTTGTTGTTGTTGTTGTTGTACAGAAGGAACCTGTGCTGGTGTTGGTGCCGATGGTTCAGAGTTCCCACTAGTATTGGTCAGTTCCTGTGTTTGGTGTTTGTCACCATCTTTATTACCTTGCAATTGCTTACTTTCATCCACCATTTTGAATACTTGTTGATAGATTTATCAACCAAAAAATAGAATTGTTTATTCTTCTACTTACATTGAAGAGGTGTTTTTTTCTTTTCCTTTCGAGTTTGTTTTTTTGGTGAAAATTAGTCTGGTTCATGCACGACCGTTCGTTTACAGAATACCTGAAGTGTTCATTCATATCATTCATTGATACAAGAGATTGTAAACATTACTACACTATTAACACTAACCAGAATATATACTAAATAAAACTGAGCCCAATTACTTACCAGATTTCTCTTGTAGATTCGTCAAATTCTTTCATAGACTCCCCGAGTCCCTTTAAATCTTTCTTGATCTGTGCAACATACTGGTTTATCTCCTCAAAATTCTCTTTACGGTATATTGTTTGGTTTTTAAACTCTAGGTCCTCTTGCTTATCGTCAGACTTAAAAAATGAATTGATCTTTTCTTGTTTCGCCTGCTTCTTTTGTTCCTGCTTTTGTTGTTCTTCATCCTCATGAAGTATTTTATCTTCTTTAAATAGATTATCAGAAGGGTGTACTGCCGGGCTTATAGTATTCAATTGATAAAAATGTTGCTTTTGATGTTCTTTGGAATTAAAATCATTAAATTGTTGAGTCGACATGGTATTCAATAGTTTATCCTGCAGTTCCTTAAGTTTCTTCAATTGCTGATTGAAATTGTCATTAAAAAACGAGCCCTTGCTTCTAACTTCCTCTGCCATCTTTTTTACATCATCCAATACGTCAATTTGAGTCCATAATTTATCCAGATAAGTTGCACTTGGCTTTGTGGGTGGTACTTTGTCTAAAGTAGCAACACTCTGTGTATCTTGTGTTGAATAATTGTCACCAGTAGTATTTGTGGTTGTTCGTGATAATCTATAATGACCACTGCTAGAACCTGTCCGTGTGGGTTTCGGTTGGTTGGGTAAAAACTGCGTTGTAAAACTGGCATTGTTAAATGAAGACACTGAGGTGGTATGAGAATGTCGAGCTGGTACAGCCAATTTCGTAGAATTATTGCTCCTCACTGGCTGTATTGTATTTCTTTGGTTCATGATGAGTTAGAAGTTTAAGGTTGGTGTTGAAGTAGGCAGTATAATTTATGAGTTTGTGTGTGTGTGTGTGGAAGTATTCTATATCTTGTGTTTTGTGGGTCGTGTTTTTTTTTTCTTTATTTTATTTTTAATATTTCAATTTACTTTATGGCTTGATATATTCCATGAGTGACTACCATGGAAGAAATACATATAAGCTCTTCCATTTTGCAAGATAGTGATTCAGCTCCCCCAAACCATTTTCAGCATGCTCAACAGCAAGAGCAACCATCATGGAAGAAATTGCTATACTTGCAACAACCATTTCCAGACAATTACACTGATCAATCTTTTCTATCTCAATTGAAGAGAAACACAACTGTTGCCAAATATTCCTACAAAAATTTGGTACAGGCGTTTTCATTTATTGTTTTCTATATCTCGTGCATCCTTTTAGTTATTTTGATGTTTATTGGAATATATGAGAAGCAATGGGACCCCATAATACCCACATTAATTAGCACCGGTATTTCCCTAGTCGGTTTTTTCAGTTTAAAGAATCTATCAATGAACATGAGGTCGTTGATGGTAATTACATTTATACTCCTTATTGTGTCTCCAATATTGAAATCGCTAACAAAATCCACTTCATCGGACTCAATTTGGGCAATTTCCTGCGTGTTGTGTTTAGCAAACTCGATATTTCATGACTATTCAATGAAAGTGAGTTATCGTCCAATAGTTTCCACAAACATATCTTTATCAAACGCTATTGTGTTGGCGTCTAGATTGAGCACGACATTAGACGTATTTTTGTTTGTGTTGTTCGCTATTGAAGTTAATATACTACTACCGTTATTTGATGCAAAGATCCGACTCCTGGGTCTAGAAACTATTCATTGGCCAATAGCATTTCTAACTTTTAATTTGACCAGTTATTTGATGTATATTTTGTTAAACTATAAGTTTTTGGTTTACTGGATTTTGTCTGTTTTTGTGATGGTGGTCATCATGCCTATATATTTCTTGTCCTTGCAGAGGTATAAAAACGAGATACAAGGACCATGGGATGTGGCGAAACCAAAGTTAATGAAGTCAAGTATACAAAGCTGACCTTATAGAAGATAATATACACTTTTCTTTTCAGTGTCGTCAATAGGGTGAACTATCTAATTTATTATATAAAATTATTCACTAAAGCAAACCAAGACTACAAAAGAAACACAAACCTTAAAAACATAAGCATTTTATCAGATAAAACTTAAGCTAAAGCACCCATAGGGTCATAATATGGCAATGTATTGAATTCTTTGCTTTTCCAGATATCGTATGCTTTCTTTCCTGAATACTTCTTGTTTGTCACAATTTGGAAAACATATTCATCAAACCATTCATCGGTCATCATAAACCAACCCTTTTGACCAGAATCTTCGCCCCATGAATTTTCAATCTTCCATCTTACTGGTTTGTTTGTTTGTGGGTCGATGTGCACTCCAGTGATCACCATAGCATGTGTCATTTGGGATGAACCAACCTTCAATCTCTGCAGTTTGGTGATATCCAAGCTAAAGTCAAAAGCAGTTGAATAGTCATAGGCAGTTGTGTCCAAAATTCCAGATTTTGAATCGGAAAACTTGCCAACATCTGAACCAAAAAACACAGGCTCATTATCTTTCAACATTTTAATTGCAACTTGTTTAATCTCGTCAATTTCGAGATTGATATATTCAATTGGTTTTCCACCAAATATGTTATTTAACCTTTCGACAGTGTATAATTTGTTGTACTCGTTTCTAGGATCATGGATCAAAGAAAAGTGTTCGGAAGCATCAAAGCGGACATAAGTCTTGTAAAAGTCTAATGGATTGGTTTTAAAAGACTTGTATTTCCCATCTTTGTCGATAAATTCCCACAAAAACTCGTCAGTTGGCTTAGGTGGTGTTCCTAAAGCTAAAGCGATTGTCTTATAGATAGATTTAATAGCACTTGCCTTGAAAGAACTAATAACATTCTTTGGTGCATCTTTAGCTATTAAACTTCTAAGCTTAAGTCCATATTCCCTTAATTTTTCCGTGACAACATAATTCAATTTTGATGAGTTAGTTGATTGGGCATTATCTGGGAATACCTCATTTGGGACTACGCCATATTTGTTAACCAAATTCACAATCATATCCCATTGACCACCATCATTAACTGGGTTGCTAAACAAATAACTGATTAATCTAGAATCCAAGTCTTCACTGGATGTGTCTTCAATGTTCTCCAAGAAAAAGTTTGCTTTTTCTAACTTGTCGTAAAAGTACAAGTAGGATTGAGAAAGTTGAAAGTCGTCCTCTTTCAAATTGTAATTCTTGATGACGTGGGTTCGTAATACGTTGGATGAGGCAAAAATCCAGCATCTTCCAGACAGTTTCTGGTTGTTAAGGTGAGCTGGTGATCCAATGGTATCAACTGTGATATTAAACAAATATCTATCTTTTAAAGATTGTTTGCCGACAGAATTCTTTGCAATAACATCAACAATGGCGTTCTTGGCAAGAGCATTTTGAGCTAAAAGATTCTTTGTCTGGGATTTGAAATCATCTTCCCATTTAGATAAGATGTTTTCGGAGATTGGGTTGATTTCGTTCTCGGCATTTTCTAATTCAAGTCCCTCAAATTGTTCACGGAAATTATCAAAGGTAGAAGTCAATGAGTAAGACTTTTCATTAAAGATTTCTTCTTCTGTTTCTGGTAATGGTGACTTTGTGGAGGCAGGCATTATTGTTTTGGATGTGTTGGAACCCATAACCTGATTAATATTTGCTAATTTTGGTAAAAATAAATGAAATGACCCAAAAATAGCTTTCAGAATAAGAAAGATCAAGCCTATTTATACTTGTTTTTATCCTTATGAGATAAGAACCACAGTTTGTAGATAATGCGGACAAAAAATCAATGTCCTATCTCCACATTTGCTCGTTTTCCCTTTTCCGAGTTTAGTTGGTGGTGCCATCTCCTTAATTAAAACGAGATATCCCTATCTACTACGCGGCACAACATTTAACTTTCGGATAACCACTGAGGTGTATGATTTAATAGGAGTTAATTGTCTGAATTTTTTTCTACATTAAAACAAACTTTAATAATGTACTAGTGATACTTAGCTACTTCAAAAATAGAGCAATACTTACGTACATAATTTCCCACCTAAATACTCTTGAGCAATATTTTTTATGAAATCCTCATCAATATGCATATGTTCTGCTTCGATCGATAGAAAATCAACTGAATTCTTTTCGTAAAGGGTTTTTAATCCAATGTAGTCGTTCTTGTATAATTCCGTATAAAGAAAGGGGATACTTCTCTTGTGCTCTGGGTCAAAATCATGAAACTGTGAACTCTCTTTAGGCACAAGAGTGGTATCTTCGGTAAAACTTACTAACACTAATTTGTTCAATTTTGAAAAGTTTTCCTTGTAAGTTGCATTCTTTTCATCGCGCTCGTTGTTTATATCTGCCAAGTAATTTGAATGCTCTAAATATTGGTCTATGTTTGCTGGATCTCTAAAATACTGTGCTGGTATAACTCGCTTTTGAACACTATCGTGCCAAACTTGCTTCTTCAATAATGCATTTCTCCGTTTGCATAACCAATCAAAACGGTCTTTGCATAGAGGTAGTTCCAGCACTCCCAAATGCGGAGAACCAAAAGTTATTAAATTGTTCACTTCTAAGGGGCATCTTTCTATCAAACCTCTCATAAAAACCCCACCTTGAGAGAATCCAATAGAATCAAACCCATGCAGTAATTCAGTGATATTTCGAAGTTGTTGGCACACCTCGTCAATTTGTTTGTTGGCATCCCCAAAAAAAGACTTTTGTTCATCGGAAGAAGGGTTATCATCTAAACGTATTGCATAGACAAATATTCCTGGATACATGCTGTCTAATATTTCATGGACTTTATGTATACCGGACGTGTTATAGTTGTCACCTAAACCATGCCAAATTACGACTGGTCGGTAAGTATCGGTTGTCGACAAAACAGGTTCTGGGAAACTTGTGGACACATCAAAATTTGTCGCTGGTATAAGCAGAAGTATAGTTTGTTGGACGTTGAATAAATTCAGTAATAACATTGCTCTTGTGGTTTGGCCAACTTAATACAAGTTTATTGTGGATCTGGTGTGCGCCGATATGTATTTATCGAGCACATTTGTTTTATTCCATGATACACGACATTATTTTTTCGGGAACTTCATTTCACTTGCAACCATTTCTGCTAATTGGTAATGTAAACTGTTCTACATAGCCGTGCTCAGTCAAATATGAAGATTAACATCAAATCTAGTTCCTTTAAACTATATAAATATTCAATATCAAATAATCATAACTGCATAAGTGAATATATAACAAACTATAATAACATCAACATTAACTACTGCAAAAAACAGTAAATCAGTAAGAACATTCTTTTGGAATTTCTAATGCGTATATTCTTGTAAAACAGATTTCAAAACATCTGGATACCATTTTTTTGCAACGTCTTGATGAGATTTGATTCTGTTTCTAAAAACGGCATGGCCAATTGGTTCTTTGCTCACATCCGGCTCAAATTGGAATCCAGTATCAACCCCCCAGTCTTTTATTTTTTTGTCTCGTTCATTTTTCAAATCAATCACCTCTTGGGGCAAATTATCCACAACACCTTTTGAGCTGTCCAAATCAATAGTTTGGAAAAACGGAATTGAGATTCTTGTCCCTGTTCCTTTTTCGGGTACTAAAACACGATGGATTGTAGCCTTGGCCACACCACCAGTAATAGCTTGCAAAGTTTGACCATTGTTAACAACTAGGTGACCTGGAATATTAGGAACTGTTATCCAATGGCCTTGGAAATTTTGAACCTGCAACGAGTTCTGGTGCTCGGTAGCTTGGTAGATATAGGTTATCAAATCGGAGTCTCTGTGAGGTCCAACACCTTGGTTAGTTTCCGGTGTATCGTCTAAAGCGGCAGATTTTGTTCCATCTAACTCTGAAACGTCTGGATAAGCAATTAATTTCATTTTACATTGTTGGTTTTCTTTGAAATATCTATTCAACGCTTTGGGATCAACTCCAATAGATTCAGCAACCAAGTCTTTAAAGACATTGCTCAATGCAGTCATCTTTTCTATAAATCTTTCAATGGTAGGTCTAAATTTAGGAATGACTTCAGGATTTGGCCATAAGTTAGGTCCTTCAATATTTTTGTACAATGGCTCACCTTCTTTTGGTGCTGGTAATTCTGTGGCAAGATCTATTTGTTCTCTCCAATCAGTGTGTGATGCAGTTATTTCATTGGCTAATCTGGTGTAACCTAAAAAATGGGGACTATTGAGCATTTCACATTGAAGTTTTTCTTTTGCTGGTAACGCAAAAAACTCAATAGCTTGCTGCTTAATTGACTGTAAGTCTTCCTCTGTGGGTCCTAAAGATTCATAATTCTTTAATAACAAAAACCCCACATTGATTATGGCATCCCGCACCTCTTCCAAAAACTTTGACCTGGTGGCTGGATCGAAAGCCTCTTGCAAATCAATGATAGGAATTTCTTGGAATGACATGGTTGCACTTGTAAGATAAATAAGGAAAATGAAATAATATAGTGGCAGTCAGATTAGGTATTAAGGTTAAAATGACTATTTATATATTAGTGAAGATGAAAATTTGTTGTGTTAAATTTTTCTTGGGTTTTGTACGAGATGACTAATTTTTCTTAGTGAGCCACAGTTTGATCAAAGTAAAAGTCTGCATCTTAGTACATGATAATGCACCTTGTAGAGATAGATAATAAACCCGGAACTCAATGAACCAATAATTTAATGGTGCATGTACTACTTGATACTCATATTATTAAAAAAGTCTCTAGTCTTTGTTGTTGAATTTTTTAATGTATTTGCAGTTGGCACGTGAAAAAGAGATTACAATGGCACTTCAAGATCTTGTTCAATCTTTGTTTTGATTGGGCTAGAGGAAATGTTTATTGTATGGTTATCACTCAGAAGAACTGAAAGCTGATTTTGTGTGGAATGTGATTTAACTTAACTTTTATGCTTTCATGTTGTAAGACTTTAGTGAACTTTTTTTTGGCTATTTTTGGTATAATTTTGCAACAATATTGTGAGAAAAGTTATGTTTCTGGGGATATAGTGTACTTGAGGTAATTATCGTAGTTTTTAATCAGCAAGCTACACGGAAGAA
>OBUW01000191.1_pt1 | contig 45087 bp, 25 predicted proteins | sample 1475761 | NCBI WGS metagenome assembly OBUW01 (sample SAMEA2579908, study PRJEB22360) | human gut metagenome | biome: human gut; feature: human-associated habitat; material: faeces | place: Denmark | collected 2008/2010
CATATGTGATGAAATTCTCCATAGAAAGCTCTTTTTCTTGTTATTATGGTATAAGTGTCTTTAATCTACACAATCAGATATTATCATTCACAAAGCAGGTTTTAAATCCAAAGAGATACATAATTATACTTTGTTCAATTGATTCGTTTTTATCATATTTAAGTTTGTTTTTATTGTCCTGTAACTCAATAATCATCCACAGTTTTAATACATGCTGTTATTAAGAACAGCCACTTTTTTAAGATTTAATGTTTTTACACACGCTGACAATCAAGCATAATATAATATGGTTTTACTTTGTTTTAGAAGTCAGGATTATAAACTAGATTAATTTGTCATTATACTCATTGATAAAAAATACATATCCTTTAATATTAGAACTTTGGTTAATTATATTTAGTTGGTAGTATATGTATAGGACAAGTTGTTTATTTCTACATAGAACTATAGATCTTATTACTTTTTGAGGTATATACAATGTTGTTTCTTGATTGGTTAATGGGTAATTCCAATTAAAATAAATCTCAATAATAGACATTTCATCAGTAATATGATTTAGAAAATAATACTATATATCTTTAAATTGGTGTTGTTTAATTGTAGAATTCAGTGTTTTAGTGACATTGGTTGATCCATTTTCGTGAAATTTTGCAACTAGTTCTCACCCAAAAAAAATATAAAAAACACAAATACAGAAAAAAAATTATCATTAGCGGCAACTTCTTATTTCTTTTTAAATCTTTAAAACTCTTTTATAAAAACAACAACTACACAACTCATGAATACATATATTCAGTCTATTCAATCATCTGTTTCAATTCCAAAATGATTTAAAAATTTGATTTGAATATAATATAATACGTTTAAACTAAATTAGTGTTTGTCCTGGGAGTGAAATCCAATTGGTTGCAAATAATTATAACATGAAGTTATAAGAAAGAAGGATAGCCGCTTTATCAACTATCATCGTACAAGATTTCAATCAGTGTTTTAATAATGTGCTTCCAATGGTTTAATACTAGTCATCAATGATTTGAGGGGTAAAGTTATATCGATTCTCACAAGTAAGCGCTACAAGTGATAGAAGTTTGTCATTTGAGTACAACACTCGACTAAATTTGGATAAATTATCAGTTACTTAATCAAGAAAAGAAAAAGAATAAGTTAACTCAGATTGTGGCAAACTCAATGTAATGGTCTATATTTATATGTTAGTAATGGTGACTACCGGAATTGATTGATGAAAATGGTGGCATTCTACAATAAGAAAGAGCTTCAACAAGGACGTTGAACGTTTTACCGAAAAGGATATTCATCACAAATACAAGACAATAAGGATAATAATTATAAGTTTAATTAATTCATAATCAAAGAAGATTAAGAAATACAGAAATTGAGAATTGTGGTTTTATCGTTTTTCTTTAGTCTATGGAGAATCCATGTGTTCATAATGTAATTACCCAAACCACTAACAATGGAGGAGAAGAGTAATAAAAATAGGATCTGATTTAACTCAGGGATTGAAGATGTAAAACGTTGGTAGATGGTTAGTTGGAAGCCACAATTACTGATAAACTGCACTTAACGATTTATCAAATCCCTTTGTTCATTTTTTGACTCGGATTTTACAAAGAGATAATCAGGGGAAAGTTGATAAGAATACCAGAGCTTCAAGTTTCCCCTCCTCCAGATATATGCATAGGGAAAGTAATGAAAGAAAATACAATAACAATATCGGTATCGAATGCATATACATATAACTGGATATGTTACATTCAACCGTGAATGAACAATTGATAAGATTTAATTGCAATTTGATTTTGAGAAGAGTCAAAAAAAAGGATTCAGTGAATTTACACTGTTGCCACTAACTTTATTTTGTTTTGATGTTTCTCCATACAAAAAAAAGTTTCTTTTCCTTCCCTGTCCTTTGGTAAGACTTGTGGAGTCGTCAAAATTAACTAACTTATATCCCTACTTCCCCCTCGAGCACCTCATTTTCTTGGTTCAAGGTTGTTCATTTTCGTATTCATATATGGCACAACTTCATGCAAGCAATTGTAGTAACTTAGATATTGGGATATGAAACACACGTTGGGGGTGTTGTATAAAGTTATGTAAATGGGGAATTATCAAACATGTTTTAAGGTCAAAAAGAACAAAATAGAATTACTGAGAGTTCTTTAATGGCAAACTCGAGTCTAGATTCAATATTTGGCTGTAACTATGTTATTGTTTTGTTTCTCGAAGAATTGACTATTCAATCTTGGAAAAGACTAAAAGGTTAAATATAAAGTATGAATTGTTACACACTTTGCAACCAACAAGAAGGAAGATGTTGGAAAGAAAAAAGAGGTGATTTTAAAGTCTTGGTACTCAGGGTAGCAAATTAACCTATCCAATTAAATGTATTATAATGTTAGAGTATGCTTGAATTGATGAAGCTCTTCCACTAACAAGCCATAGTATTCGTATAAACAACCTATCAATCAGTCATAACTAATCCTTTTTTTGATTTATTTTTAGTAATGAAAAAAAAATTGATTATTATTACAACAGAGCAATAGACAATTAATGTAGCAATAACATTTTAGGTCATCATTAATGTGTTAATCTCTAAGCCTTGGGGGGAGATTAAACTAATAGTTTAGATGAATAAGTTCAACAACCTAAAAAAAAATTTGAGATGGGATTTGAAACGGATAGATGATTGTGTGTCGTAAGTTATTGCTATGCGACAGACATTATTAATGTCTATTGTTTCATATTACTTCTTCTTTCTCAAACAAAAAAAAGAATACCATACATTCTAGAACATTTTGTGGTGGTCCAATGTACATTTTAGATTGTTCATTCATTCATTATAGTAATTCCTTATCTAATCTTGAAATAATACGATATACACAAAAAAAATGCATACATACCATAGTACATAAAAACATCAAGAGATATAGTTATATAATATTATTACATGAATAGTGGCTTTTTTTTTGATTTTATGCTTTACGTTATTTTTAGTAACAACTACTACAACAACAAATTGGCTTTGGGTTGTTCTTTTTTTTTGATTTCCATTGGACCAAAAATATTATTTTCTTCAAGAAAGGGAGAGAGACGAAGGGAAGTTAATGATAATTGTAAAAACAATTCTATTTAACAGAGGTTTGCATAATAATAATTTGGTAACTTGCACGAATTAGACCAACAGAATAAAGCAAGCAAGCAAACAAACAAAGTACTTTATTTTTTTTTTAAACCTATATCTCCTCCTCTTCTTTATTTTGCTATTATCCATTTTGGGGGAGGAAGAAGAAGGGGGGGGGAGGGGGAGGGGGTGGATGGAACTTCGTCTCCATATCCCGCCTTGTGTAAGCCACTAATTTTACATAATTAGCCCTGTTTTGATTTTCCATGTCTCTCCCCCCCTTTCTATTAACATTAATATTAATTGAATATTGGTACAACTGACGAAATACTATGATAGGAGTAGAGAAAACAAATTTAATGTGTTGAATTATCAAGTGTGCTTAATCAGATTCTTTACTGAAACAAGGCAATTAATTAGTTGCTTTTAGGGGAAAATGTAAATTATTCGTAATATTGTTTTGTAAAATAGGTCCTGTCATCTAAACTCATCTCATCTCATCTCTTTCTATATTTAATAAATGGATTGGGCGGGAAGTTTTTTTTAAAAAATCTATACTCTTTGACCGTTGAAAGGATGGGGGGGGTGGGAGGCGGTGTGTAATGGCTAGGAGGAGTTGTTATTGTGAGGGAATTTATAGAAGTTAAAAATAAAACGACACAAGGACTGGCACACGCACACGCACGCACGCACACACGCGCAGACTCTCACACAAATACACACCCACCCACCACACTATTCTAATCTACATACACAAATTTAAAACAATAGAGAACAGAACGACAGAGAACAGAACGAACAACACAACAGAACGAACAACAGAAAACAAAACGAACAAGAAAAACTTGAAATTTTTTTTGAAACTTTAAAAACTACCATCAATCAATCACTCACTATCATCAACTAGTTAAGCACCAAACAAAACAAAGAACAAACAAAGAGAAAAAAAAATTACACCAAGAAGAAAACTTGTTGTCTTTTCTTCTTCCCCCTAAATTCTTTTTTTTTTAATATTACATTTATTATCACACTGCCTTTTTTTATATTTCTATTTTATATATATATCTATCTATCTATCTATTATGGGTTCTAATTCATCTAAATCAGCTCCAACATTACAAAGATCAGATACTAATAATTCCACAAGATCTACTAGGTCTAATAGGTCAATAAGACTGAGAAGGTCCATTAGTTCCATTAAAGACTCACAACAACAGCAATCAGACTCACAACAACAACAACAACAAGAAGAAGAAGAGCAATCACAATCACAACAACGTCCACAACCAATATTATCACGAAATAATTCAGCAACTTCAGAAAATCCTATATTAATTAGACGTAATACTAATGAGACATTACAAACCCCCAATTTTTCCGACACACTATCACCACATCTGCATCTGCAGCAACAACAACAACAGCCAGGTTCACCGTTGTCAACATCAATGAACGGCAATACTATTTCTCGTACATCTACTAATCATTCAATCATTTCAACAACATCTCACAAGTCATCACTGCAACAATCGAATTTACCTCTTAAAAAGGAAACAACAACGTCATCACTAAGTACAAATTCTAATACTATAGATATAGATTCATTAATTGATAAATTATTAAATGCTGGATTTAGTGGTAAACGAACGAAAAATGTTTGTTTGAAAAATACTGAAATTGAATTAATCTGTGCCTCTGCTAGAGAAATTTTTTTATCACAACCTTCACTATTAGAATTGGCCCCACCGGTTAAAGTTGTTGGAGATGTTCATGGTCAATATCATGATTTAATTCGAATTTTTTCTAAATGTGGATTCCCACCAAAGACAAATTATTTATTTCTTGGTGATTATGTTGATAGAGGTAAACAATCTTTAGAAACAATATTATTATTATTATGTTATAAAATTAAATACCCGGAAAATTTTTTTTTATTACGAGGGAATCATGAATGTGCCAATGTCACTAGAGTATATGGATTTTATGATGAATGTAAAAGAAGATGTAATATAAAAACTTGGAAATTATTTATTGATACGTTTAATACTTTACCAATTGCTGCTATAGTTGCTGGGAAAATATTTTGTGTTCATGGAGGATTATCACCAGTATTAAATTCAATGGATGAAATTAGAAATATAGCTCGTCCAACCGATGTACCTGATTTTGGATTATTAAATGATTTATTATGGTCTGATCCGGCGGATACTATAAATGAATGGGAAGATAATGAAAGAGGAGTATCATATGTTTTTTCTAAAGTGGCGATAAATAAATTTTTAAGTAAATTTAATTTTGATCTTGTATGTCGAGCTCATATGGTGGTTGAAGATGGTTATGAATTTTTCAATGATAGAACTTTAGTAACAGTATTTTCTGCCCCTAATTATTGTGGAGAATTTGATAATTGGGGAGCAGTTATGGGAGTACTGGAAGATTTATTATGTTCATTTGAATTATTAGATCCTTTAGATAGTGCTGCTTTAAAACAAGTTATGAAAAAAGAAAAACAAGAAAGAAAGAAATCTACATAAAGGGGGAGAGGGTTGGGTATATATATATATATGAAAACTTATGAGTATTTCCTCACTCGCCCCCCATTAATTTATTAACAAACCTAACTTAACTTAACTTATTATTAGAACTAGAACTAGAACTAGTTATAGTATATAATTCAAAAGTTTGTATAATATATATTACCTATATGTATATGGATTTTACCAAGAAAGAACTGATCTACGAATACAACGGTATAAATGAATATTGTTTGAGTTTTCTTTGTAGAGAGAGCCCAGGGCTGGGGCAGGACGGGACAACTGCCCACATACGGGCGAGTTTATTTACAAATAAGTACGCACTCGCACACGGACCAAAAATATCTACAAAAATCTTGACAACAGATTCATTTCGTGAACAACAAGTACAACAACATTTCTTGGTGTATACAAGAAAGACACCTAATATCCAATAATCAATCAATAGTATCAGTGTGTTTTGTTATTGGAGGCAGTAATTTAAAAAAAATGCCAGAATCATCACAAACTGCATCATCATCAACAACAACAGGTACATCAGCAACAACAGGTACAACAGGAATACCATTAACAAATTTTAATTATTATTTTTTACTTAAAACAGAAAATATTGAACCATTAATAGATATAGTGAATCGAATTAATAAAGAAATCAATGATAATCAAAATTTAATTCATTCATTATGCTTACAAATTGATAATCATGGGAAATTTCCCGATACCATAGCATCAAGTACTAATACCAGCGACAATTCTTCAACTTCAATTGATGATCCATTACGTTATTTACTTGAAGAGAAATATAACATAACCCGGAGTCCAAATCCTAGTCTGACCAATACTACTACTAATCTTGAAGATTATAAACAATCATTAATCAATGACATAACTCAATTACGTCAATTACAACAAAGTAAAAATTTAAAAAATCGACAATTTTTATCAATAATTGAAGATTATGAACAGGAATTAAATACATTTATATTACCGAATTTAAGAAATTTAATAATCAATAATTTAGATTCAAATAAACATCAAAAATTAAAAAAATCAAAAACATCAAAAGATATTTTATTAATTAGAAAACAATTTTTCATGATTGAAAAATTAATTTATGAAAAATATGAAAAATATATAATTCGATTATGGAAATTAATTAAATTTATTAAATTATTGAATAAATTTATGATTAAATTAAAACAACAACAATTAAAACAAAAACAATTGGAAATGATTCAAGAAGTTAAAGAATTGAAATTACAATTACAAGAAATTAAATAAAACAAAGAAAAGGAAATGATAAATAGATTGAAATTGGAATTAAAATTGGAATTGGGATTGAATAGTTGATAAATTGAAAATTTTTTTCGTTTTGGGTATAATTGGAATAATAAAGATGAAATAGATTCAGATTGGAATTTAACACTTAAACCTCAATAAATGATGTATTTATACTACAATATTCAACCAGATATTATATTCATATTCCCAAAAATCTAGTCAGTCAATTGATTTTATAAATAAAGCATAGGAATGCAAAGATCAAGAAGGGGAGAAATTAGAAAGGGTATTAGTATAGGGATATATTTATCTATATTTTACAATGAGAATTAGAAAGAGAATATAGAATAGGATAGGATAGAATAGAACAGGAAAATGGTATATATTGAATTGAAAAATTTCGAATATTAGAACTTGGATCAAGAAGTATTGAAATTCAATAATCTCCCTTCCCAAATACAATTTACAAGCTCCTACAAAAATTTACCAAAAAAAAGAATAGATATAATATAAATCTCTAAGGAAAGATATATAAGTAAGCAGGAGGAGAAGAAGGAAGAACAAGGAAGAGGAGCTATCGTATGACACAATTTATTTATAAAAACCTTTACCTTTGGATTTTTGATAATAATAATAGTTTCCCAATTGAAAAAAGAGAGGACGAGGAAAAGAAGAAGAAGAAGAAGACTTGTATTCACTTGTCTTAAGGAAAAGGGCCTTATTACACTTTTGCAAGTCTTGAAAATCAATCTCCAATGTAATCCCCATATTACATATCATATCTTTACTCCTTTACTTTTATAGTTAAACACAATGATAAGAAATGAACTAAAACGAAATGAAACTTATATTATTTAAATAATCCCAACTAGAACTAGCAATAGAAATAGAACTAGAAATAGAAATAGAAATAAAAATACTATTAAAATAAACACTGTCGTCACCCCAATACTGTAAAAACAGAAACAAATAGTATATATGTAAATCAAGTAGAACACTCATACTCAGTTTATATAACAAACGAGTAAAGTAAGAACACTATAAAAAAGAAACAACATCAAAAACATCACAAGACATAAGCAAATAAATAAATAAATAAATAAATAAAAATACATTTTTCACATACTTTCTTCTTATTATTATTGTTATTGTGATATTAAATTATTTATCGTAGGTTTTTTCGAAACATACCCAGTAGCATTAGTAGTAGCCGTACTATTTGTATTTGTTGTTGGTGTCAGTAGTGGTGGAGGATCCAGTTTATTCACTACAACCATAGTAGTTTGTATTGTTTCAGTTGAATGTGTTGATTTAATTGATGGAGTATTATTATTATTATTATCGTGAAGTTCGATACTTTGGAAATTTAATTTATTGACCATTTTATCACCATTATTATTATTAGAATCAATTATCACATTTGATTGTGATACATCATTTTTATTCTCCATATTATCAACCATCATTGAATCATTACCATTACTCGTACCACCACCTGTTATGCTTGATACTGGGGGTAAAGTAGGAGCAGGTGATGCTAATTTTGGATCTTGTAGTTGTTGTTGTTGTTGCTCATTATTATTATTATTATTATCATCATTTAAAACTCCTTTTAACCAATTACTTTTAATATCTTTTCTATTATCACTATTAGAAAATATCAGAAAATCACTAACAACTGAACTTTGACGTTGATGAAAAGAATTTTGTTGATAACTACCACCACTAGTACCATTACTACCAGTAGTACCATTTGTTGAGCCCCAATTAGGATGAGGTAAATTACTTACTGAAGGTAAACTATTAGTAGTATTATTACTATAATTGGAATTACCCGATAATATTGAAAAATGTTGTGACATGGGTGATTTTATTGATATTGAAGAATTAGTAATTGTTGAGCCTCTTGGATCAGGTGTACTTTTCAAAGTGGTTTGACTAAATGATTGATGAAATAATGGTGATAATGGACTAGCTAAATTAGGTGTTAATGAAGCTGCTGAAGTTGCTGATCTAGGTGGTGGTGGATAAACTGCATCTGATGTAATCGATGATTTCACGGTGTTGGTATTGGCATTAGTATTCCCTTCATTACTAATATTTTCATTAGAATGAGTAGAATGTTGTAATGCCAATGGTTCGGGTCTTCTTTTAGGTGTGAATGCATGATCAGGTATTTTTAATCCTTGTTGTGATACATTATCAGAAGGTTGTTCTTGACCACCACCCATTTGATGAGGTAATGGAGGTAATGGTTTTTGAGGATGAGCATTAATTTTAGGTGGTGGTGGCAATGCCATAGGATCAAAAGTGGTATTTGGTGGATATTGTCTATATGGATCCAAATAACCTGCAGGCATTCCCTGTTGTGGTTGTGGTTGTTGTTGACCAGGTACTTGTTGTTGTGGTGGTGGAGGTGGGGGTGGTTGAGGACCTTGATATTGATTATTTGCATAATATTGATTATGAAATTGAGGATATGGAGGTTGGAAGTTATACCCATTTTGTTGATGTTGTTGCATGTGAACTTGGGCTTGTGCCTGGGCTTGAGCTTGAGCTTGAAGTTGAGCTTGTTGTTGAGCTTTTTTCTCTTGTTGTTTCAATTTCTTTTTCAGTTTAGATCGTTCAATTAATAATTTACTATCACGATTATCCTTAGTTAAATAAGTTTCATAAGCATGTACAGTTTGTTTATGTTGACGTAAATTATCTAAACGACTGAAATTTTTGGAACAATAAGGACAAGTAAAAGGTCGTTCACCAGTATGTTTACGTTTATGACGAGCTAAATGCTCACTTCTAGTGAAGGACATATTACAACCAGGATATCCAGTACATTGAAATACTCTACCTTTACTTGATCTTTTTGATTTAGGTTTAGTTATTGAATTAGATGAACTTGATGCCGACGATTCAGCTGATGAATTAGATGACATAGTCGAATGTGTAGCATTGGTTAATGTCGGCGTTAGTGTTGGTAAAGAATTTACTACTGATGATAAAGTATTCAATGGAGGTGGTGCACGTAAAGGAGGCACGGCATAATATTGTTGATTTGCATTAATTGGTGGTGGTGGAAGTGGTGGCTGTCCATGTTGTTGTTGTTGCTGATTGTTGTTATTCAATTCATTAGTATTACCATTCGATATATTATTTGATATAGGAGGTAAAGATGGAGCAGGTATTGGTGGCAATGGAGGTAAACTATTTTGTGAATGAAGTGGTTGTTGTTGTGGTGGTGGTGGATACATCATTGGTTGTCTTTGATTATAAGCCATAGATGCGTGCTGTGATTGATGGGAATCGTTTTGAAGTACTTGTGATGTCCCTGACATGATATATATCGAGATAGTATTATTAATTATAGTTGTTGTAGTTGTTGTTTTTGAAAATTTAAGTTATTATTAAATAATATTGATAGATTTGTATTATTATAAAAACTTGATAAAATAAAATATCCCAGCAATTAGAATGAATGAATGATTCAAAATAAATTTAATAAAATAAAAAGAAAAACCAATTCAAATTAGAATAAAAAACTTAAAAGATATAAACAACTTCAAACAACCGTATAGAATAATTTGATCGTTTGATTGAAGGAGACAAATTTTCAGGGGGAATATTAATTTCAAAGTTGGCAGTGACGGTGTGTCGTGTAAGGGGGGGCGGGACGTAGAAAAAAAAGGTAGTGTAAATTGAGTGAATTCTGCTACTTTATTTTTTTTTTCGTGCCTTATTAAATGTAAATGGTAGTTGGTTGGTTGGTTGGTTGATTTGTTGTGGTTGATTGATTGAATTAGTTAATTATTAATTGACTTGACAAACAAAAATAATTTAAGGGGGAAGAAAGTATGTGAATGACACACAACAATCTAGAAAAAGAAAAAAGGGGGAAATATAAATTAAAGGAGGGGAGTAAAGTGAAAAGTTGTCACTTGAGAAAACTTATTACTGTGTGTGTGTTTTGGTTTAATATAATATAATTCAAGTATAACCCTGCTCTCTTTTCTTTTGGAAACCTACACGTTGTCAAAAGAAGTCAAAAAGCAAAAACGATTGAAAGTTATAGGAATATCCTCTATTATAATAATTGAATGGGAATTGTGTGTATAAAAAATAAATATTATTTATTAACAGGGAACGTGTGTTTGTTTTTTCAAATAATACCCTATAGTTTCTGGAAGTCTTTTAATTGACAGGAATATATTAATGAAAGTTGAAATTGATAAGTTAAGTCGTAGTGATAGTTGTTGAAAAAAAAAAAAACAAGTTAAACTAAAATTGAAAAAAATAAAAAAATGGAATTGGAATTGGAATGTTGGTTGGTTTATATATATAAATATAGAAACTAAATTTTTTTTTTCTTTGTCTTTGTCTTCTGTCGTTCTCTCTCTCGCACTTTTTATTTTTTTTTTTCCTTCCTTCAAATGACGTGTGGAAGGCGGAGGTGAGTAGGTTAGAAGGGCGAGGGGGAGGAAGGAAAGAGGGGGGGGAGATTTTCTAAATTAAAACAAAAACAAGGCACCAAAAAAAAAAGAAATTGGGAATTCTATTCCTTTATTAAGTAAATGAAAAATGAAAAAAAAAACTTTTCCAAGTAAACAACCCAAAAGTTTTAATAATAATAGTAATGGTAATTATTGTTGTTGAAATGGGAAATTGAGATGGAAATAAGTTGAAAAAATGTGAGAACCTTAATGTTATATATAGTATATATTCTTATGTTCATGCATGATATGCATACATATTTACGTGTAATATATAGTTATTGAACACAAAATGCAAGAAAGTAAATGCAAAAGGAGTGATTTCAAAAAGAGTGTAGTTGTTGTTGTTGCTGAACTATATACTAACCAACTAACAGTGAACTACATTACTAATGATACGTAAGCAATGTATAATTGATTAAATTTTATTTTGAGTGTCGTTCTGTCTCTCTCTCCTGGATTATGGTGTGCTGTCTGTGCCTTGAAAAATTTTACTTTTATTATTTTTGTCGTTCTTTACACGCAATTACACAAAATTCAATGAATTAACACAAAAACAACAACAACAAAGAAAGACAAAAATTGTTTGATTTCTTTTTTTCTTGGTGGTGGTGCTTTGTTTGTTGGTACCTCTTTCTCTCTTTTTTAATGGTCGTGTGTCCGTCAAACTTCTTGGTTTTGGCCTGATGTTTTTTTTTTTTTTCCAAGCACGACATTTTTTTTAATTGTCCTCCCCATCCAACTAAAAAACCAACTCTATAATATATTTCCAACATTCTCTTTCTTTTCAAAATAAATCTATTGCCTACCCTATTTTTGTTATTAATTGAGTGATTGTTGGATGTTTCTTTTGTTTCATATTGTTTGTTGTTGTACAATAAGTATAGTATGTATGTATTTAGTTATTGTACAATCTCACCACTATCACCGCCACCACCACCCCCCTACTCACTCATTATACACTTATTCTTGTGATACGAGAGTCAAAAAAATAACTTAAAGTAGTTACGAACACTGTCTAAAATTTTGCTTTTCCTCTCTCTTTTTCTTGCAACTTTCTTTCCTTTCTTTTTTTAAATAGGAAACAATGGGAGAATTTATTATTTCAACAGAATGTAAAATGTGAAATTTGTTTAGTGTTTTTTTATATTTAATGAACGTTAAATTAATACTTTTAAAGAATAATGAACCCATCAGTTAGTTTTCCATTCAATTCAAAGTGGTTGATATTTGAATTATTTTGACTAAGAAATTATTGATTTATACCCAAAATTAGAATATAAATTTGAGAAAAAGAAAAAAAAAATTTAAAATTTAAAATTCCACAAAAATTAAGAAATAATAATCATTTGTTCAGGAGTGAAAGAAAGAAAAAGCGACATAGGTACAAATTTAAACCCAAACCAAACCCAAAAACAGACGAGAACGATATCTCCATTTTAAATCTATCATTCGTTCCTTCTTTAATTGTCAATTCTTTATTAAACATTCCCATAATCAGAATATTTAATACAATAAAGAACTAATTTATTCACTTCATCTTAACTACAAAAACATTACTTACTTTATATGATAGATCATTTCTCAATTTCAGCCCCCGGCTCTTTCCTTCTCCCCCTTTTTTATTTATTTTTGTTCCTTATTTTTTGTTGTTCCTTGAAGAAAAAAAGACGATAACGACACATTTTTAAACGGTAATACAAAGCATCTCAGTTGTCTATTCTACAATTATTCTCTAATAATATTAAACTACATGATGATCATGTATTTTGTTGTTGTTTTTATTACCAAATTGAGTGCATACGTATTTAGTTAATGTGGGTTAAGCTTTGTTGGTGGTGTTTCGTTTGAAATGGGAAACTCTCCCGAGATAATAATAATACTACTACATGTTCGGGAATTTTATCAAATATCTTCATCTCTTATTTTTCTTTCTTCAATATCGCGTTGTGATATTAATAGTAACCATTCATGATGTATACATTTTGCGTAAAACCATCATGAAATTGTCACTTATATATATATGTGAATATTTGTGTTCTTAATTTTAAAATGAAGAGAATACTTTGTGAGTTGTTGCTGTTCTTGTTGCATATGAAATGATATGTACATCTCGGGTATGGACGGGGATATATCCAGAAGAAAATTAATAGAAAGATTTTTGACGATTTCGTGAATTGTTGTTGTTGTCACACAATAAGTAAGTAAGCAAGCAAATATTATTTTTTTGCTTACGATTTCAAATATTACAAAGCTTTATATAACGAGAATCACTTTCTATAGAACAAATGTTCACAATATTGGTCTACAGCGATAGAATCTGATTGAAACGTTTAGTTGGTTGGTTGGTTAGTTCGGTGTTAGGATAAAAATTTTTCCCCTTTGGAACCGTTCTTCAATTATAATATACGCGTTGTTGCATTGCACTCAAAGAAAAAAAAATGTCGTGAGATTGAATGATGATATCCATCTCGATCTAGATTCTATATCCGTTTGGTCCCTCAAAAATTGCTTCCCATCCGTCCTTCCCCTTGATAACTGTCATGGTATCGTTACCATCATCTCCTTAAGTCTCCTGTTGCTGTTGTTCCTACGTGCAACCATATCGGTTTTACTCCTTTTTTTTTTCTTGTTTATTGCTTTCAAGTTCCTAATTTTTATTGTCCCTTGCTCCCTTGTGCCCCCCTTTGTTGCTATTTCTTGATGTATCTTGTCATGTGAAGTTCTTGCCATCAAGCCACCAAATATCATCTCCTTTACTCAGTTATTGCTTAAGGACTGAGAGTTTTATTATAATTGAGAATGTTTTCTTTTTCACATCTCCTTTACATTTTACATGCCAGAAGGGACTAAAATAAAAATTCTTTTAAGCCTATGTCTAAATAGAGGGCGTAAATTTAGACACGTGAGACCAGACTAGACTATACTAACCGAAATTACAAAAGTATAATCACTCAAACTTTCAAATGTCCACAAAAAGTATCCAAAGGTGTTGTTATTGATCGATTTTTGCTAAACTCGTCAAACCTTTTATTGCCAAAATCCAGACTACCAAGCAAGACTGTGACGAATAACTGAGATCATATAATTTTCATACATAAGATAGAATTGACATTGTTGTTTAAAGCTTAAAGTTATGAATAGAAATTATGCCTAATTTGGCAATCATATTAAAAAAAATTGCAAACGTTTGCGTTTTTTTGATGCCATTTCACCAGAAGGTAAAATAATCAAGACGATGGTTATGTAACATGACATAAATAAAACATACACACACACTCTCTCTATCTCTGAGTATGGAATAATTAAACTCGTTTTCACGGGCTTATAACCTTATTTTATTTTACTTGAAGGGGGGGAAGGCTTACAAACCAGGTCTAGATCTTTCGGTTCTCCTTCTCTATTTTTTCATAATGGTTTGGTCCTTGACACAACAGCAACACCATGGTTATTTTTTTTGTTCACTTGCGCTATTTTTTCTTTCTAGTTGTTTTCTTCACTTGAATATATGTATATGCTGGTTCAATGATGTAAAACCAATTGCATATTATAAGATAAAAAGAGATGCTAAGGAAGAAGAAATAAAAAAAAATAAATGCGTGACTAGATCAAATCAAATCAAAGCGACAATCTTTTTGTTGCGTTCCCGACTCGTACCTTTTTTTTCTGTCCCAGTTGGCCCTAGAGAGAACCAAAAAAAAAATCCTTCCCAAAATTTTAATGGCCAGACCTGGAATTAACATTTTCATAGTTGTATCATTCCCAGCACGCCATCTACTTAGTATGTCGCCTTAGTCTTAGTTTTTAGTTCTCTTTTGTTCACCGCCTTAATTTAAAACTTCTTCAGATGAGGTTCTTTTTCTTATTGGTGTATTGCTGAAATGAGGACAAGAAAAAAAAACAGAGTTATGAAAATCCTTGGCTTTTTTTTTAAAACCTCTCTAAATGAATGAGTTTGGTTAGTCATTATTGATGACCTTTGGTTATTATGTTGATTTCTTTTTCTTGTTTTACAGATACTGCTTTAATTACTATTGATCATTCGATTGAGATGCATAGACTATACCAATATCATAATCATTTGTTTTGGTGAATATTAGTGTAGACTACTACACGTAAATTTGAATGTTAATAAACTTCTTTAGATGAAACTTAACCAGTTGTCTTGTTTTGTGACTTGGTGTGGGGGCAGGGGTGGACGATGCAGAAATTTCAAATTATGTCGCACGGTACACTCATTATTAACTTGTGCGCCATTATCTGCATTATGAAACAAATCTGGCAATTTTTTTTTTGCAACTACATGATAAACTTGATAATCAAGAACAACAAAATGTGAGGTATGTTAAGGATATGATTTACTCAAATAACTTTATAATAAGGATAGACGATTACGGATATTGAGAATGTACAAAATTGTCAATCATAAATTGAACCTCATCAAACAAACTTACCCAAATCCTTTGTTTTTAACAGTAGATATTTTTAACATAATAATCATTGAACAGCCATCATACTATAGTTGCTTCTTAAAAGAAAGGTAACAATATTACTGTGAATATTGTTTCATTATTATGTATCATGTACCAAATAACTTAATTGTCTAATTGTTAATATTTGAAACAATCTCGTAAAGTATTCCCAAGGCTCATTCTTTCAAAAGCATAAATATTAATAATTTCAAGTAAGTCGTGGTGGTGCTTAATTTCCACCGCCTTGAAAAAGCATCAAAAATTATAACTAAGCAGTTCATTGTCAATTACAGTCCATTTCTTTTGCTGTTTCATAATTAAAACAATATTTATAATCACAATCTAATTGTAAGGGTTTTTAGTTTTACTTCTTTGCTGTATTGATATATTGGATATTGGTTGTCACGATAAAGACATTTTGAAGAAGAAATAGATAATATTAAATTTCTAGTGAAATTAAAAAATCACGAATATTTAAGAACGCCATGACTAAATTATTGTTATCAGTTGATTTGGATTGGGTGGATTCTAATAGTATTCACTGTTTCAGATAAATTATTCAACGAAAAAACAAAAAGGCCAAATAGTTTAGTTTTTAGTCAATGGCTTAACAACAACTATTGTTTTTCCATTATTCGTAATTTAAATAAAACATCTAGTAAATGAATTCTTGTTTCTTTCTTTTTTTTGTCTTGCTTTGTTTCAACTAAAGAAAGACGGAAATATGGATTTAAAAAATACTCAATAGTTATTATCATTGTTTATGTATAATGCTGTTCTGATATTCGTAAACTAATTCAGATGTTAGATCAAAATATAAAGATATTATCAAGTGTTGAGTACTCTTTTTCCACTAAAAAAGATTTTTTTTAGATCAACGGATAAATGCAATTCCGGGGGAGGCACATATCTGTTTTTGTTCCCTTTAAAAAACAAATGGATTTCAATTTCGAGGTTCTAAAACCCGAACCATAACTCTCTTTTGTGTGTAATGAAAGATATAAAAGGAAATGAAATTTTGCAAATTACTTCCCGTCTTTTTCCTGACGAATAGTATTGTTTTTTGTGATGTCATTGAAGTTGATTCTATGGATAATCTCGACGACATATTTCGACTCGGAGATCGATAAATCCGGATATTTAAATTACTTCCAAACCCTTTCAACTGAGTTTTGCTTCTTTTTCTTACAATTCACTTTACTCCCTTGAGTTTGTGCTCCAATGTTATACTCTGACGGGGAGGCAATTGAACAACAAATATTATAGTCCATGTTAATATGAATACTTGTTGAACTGACGTCGTATCGTCAAGCTATCAATTAAAAATAGAATTATAACGGTTGTTTTGTTTTCTTTCTTTTGTTTTGTTGTAACAATATAGTTAGGTTTTAGTTCATGCTTCTATTGTTATTCTATTTCTTTCTGTTACACGTTTTATGTTTTGTATCGCAACGTAGATTGTACATGAAATACAATTCATTGTCCATTCTAGGCATATCTATGCGATTAATCCACAAACCACTTAGGAAAATTGTTTATAGTTACTAAAAATATCCTGAAATTGATATTGTTGAACTTTGAAAAGACGTTTCAACTTAATGTAGCAGCATTCTTGAGTTTGTTGTTTGTAATTACGCATTACAGGTTTGAAAAATTGTACAGCATTAAAATCAGATATCCAATATTGAAGGAATACCCATTCTTGTGTCAATTATAGTACGTTTTGTTATTTCCAATTACTATACTAATCATAAATACATAATATTGGATGGGAAACCTTTTACAACCATTGATACTATAAGTATATGCGTGAGTTTGTTTATATGCAGGTAGTTGATATTGAGAAGAGGAACGGAGAAGAAAAGAAAAAAATCTTGGTACAAACAAACAAGTTCTTTTTGAAGAGACGCCAATTTAAGAATCAAATTGAATATCAATTCTTATTACTTTTTGCTTGTTTTCCCTTCATTATGAGTGCATTTGCAGCTCTTAAAAATAATCCATTTGGTGAATCAATATTTAATAATACCAAGAATGGCGATAATCACAGTCGGGATGATGTGGAAGAAGATGAAGTGGTTCAATACATAGCCAATTCCTCTGATGAAGATGATGATGACGACGACGACGACAACGACAACGATCAAGGTAATGAGGATAATAATTTGTTCCCATTGGAAATATCTGCACCTGAAGATACCTCAATATCTTCAACACCAGCGCCAATACTCAATTCCCGTATTACTCAATCCAATTACACGCCGAATGAATCAAATCTAAAATTTTCTGATAATCATGTTACAATAACATTAAATCCATCAGAATATATAATAATATCAGGTCAATGCAATTTGAAAATAATTAAAGGATCAATCAAGATAAATCAGTGTCATTGTTTAACTAGTGAAGACAACAAATCTTATAATATAATTGCATTACAATCACAATCATTACCGATTATAAGTCACTATACAACCCCAGAAATGGAGGAAGATGGGGTACCTTCAGTTTCAATAATACAATTGGAGAATTCATTTAGTGGTATTGAAAATATTTCTCAAATTGAACCGGCGTTTAAAAACTTGATTTCTGGACAACCTAATGTTGAAGAACCTAGTTTATTTAAAAATTATTCATTTGATATAGTACTAACAGAAACGAATAGAGGATATGGATTAGATATAAATTCTTATTGGATAAATGAATTGAACCTATTGAAATCAAATAAAGATGGTCCAACCCCGAAAATAATCATGATTATTGGTAATAAAAACACTGGTAAATCAACGTTTTGTAAATCATTAATAAATGAATTACTATTAACTAATCCTAATCGTCCAGTATCATATTTAGAAATAGATCCTGGTCAATCAGAATATTCAACTCCTTATGCCTTATCATTATCAGAAATTGTTCAAGCTCAATTTGGTTTAGTGGCATTACCCCATAAGAATAACAATATTGTTAAATCTCGTGTTGAACATTATTTTGGATTCACTAGTGCTGTTAATGCCCCAACACGATACGTGGAAATAATTGAAGAATTATTTAATCATTATCAAACTAAATTTAGTCAAAGAAATCATTTAATTATAAATACTCCTGGTTGGGTTAAAGGTTATGGTAAAGAATTATTGAATCAAATCACTAAAATTATCAACCCGGATAAATTAATATTATTATCTAATAATTTAAATCAAGAATACCCGGATAACGCCAATATTTTACAAGATTTAACTTATCAATCATTATCTATAATTCCTGGTGTTTATCAATTATCAAAATATTCAGCCCCACAAATCAGAACTATAAATAAATTGTTGTATTTCCATCAAACCACAACAACTGGAACATTTAATTTTAATGATCATTTATTGGATTCCTCGCCATTGAAAATATCATATGCTTGTGGCAATTCACCAAATAACCCAGGAATATATTCAACAACAATTATAAATCATAATATAGATAATGAATTTAGTCATCGAGATTTATGTTCTTTAGTTGAAGTTTCAATTTATGGGATTTACTTGATAAAAAGTAATGGTAGCACTAAGTTTGATGAAATGTCTTGTTTTAGAAGAGATGATGGCAATTCACCCTTTTATTTAAATCCAGATGATTTTGATAATTTATTATCTAATGAAACGATAACCAGTAAATTCATTGGATTAATTATGGTTCATAGTATTAATCCTAATGATCATTATATGAACATTTATGCTCCCGATATAATAATCAATCGATTACGAAAAGTCCTATCGACAAATTCAAATCAGACTAATGATTATAAATTAATTATGATAAGAGGTGAAGGTGATATACCAAATTGTGAAATGTTATATCCTGAATTTATAAATAAGAAAATTGATTATTTAAAACTGATTAAAAAGAGGAAAGCTGCCACTACAAGTAGGAAATTGGTTGATTTGAAATTACCATATATCAGTTTTGAAACAAAACTGAAAGTTGGTGGCATTTGGAAAGTGAGAAAGAATATAAAACGAAGAGGTCATCATTAAAAAGGGTAGGGAGTTGCATAGAAATAATGCGCTTGTTTATGAGATTAATATTAGCTGTTATATTGGCAACTGTATAATGATTATCGAAAATTATAGAAATTGTATTATATATTATAACTGAAAATAAATTAATAACGACAAGTTTAAGGTTGAATTTGGATCAATTTGTATATTTACACTTGAAACATAATTCTTCAATGTCATTTTTGGGTAGTAATAATCTAATTGAATTATACTGATTACTAATAGAATACGAAATAAGAAATCAAGTTGAATGAAAATCTTCAAAAAAAAAAAAACGTGGTTTAAATAATGAATGATAAGATTTCAGGAGCAAGTATACCTTGATTAGTAATTCAAGTTCTCCTACGAGGATAACTTGTAGTTGTATTTTCCATTAAGAGTAATGCCGCACTCCTTTATTCCCCACACCCCCTGGGTTTTAATTCCGTTTTAAGTTTAAATCCACACTTTTACTATTTTTAGATAATTCTACATAAAGATCCTACAAGAGTAATTCTTTTAAATATGAACCAAACAATTTTCCACGTATTTCAATTGACTTTTTTTTTTGTTATACAGCCACATATCACTTCCTCCTTCTTTCTTTCCTGATGACATTAACTTTATATACTGCTCCAACGGGGAATGGTCGTAAACCATTAGTCTTTCTTAAATTATTGAATATTCCTCATGAATTACATTTATTTTCATGGCCCACTAAAGATATTAAACAAGACTGGTATTTAAAGTTAAATCCCCAAGGCTTGGTTCCTACATTAGTTGATGGTGAATTAATTTTACCAGAAAGTAATGCAATTTTACAATATCTTGCTGAAACTTATGATAAACAAGGTAAATTTAGTTATAATTTACAAACTGACCCCTTGGAGTATTGGCAACAACAAAAATGGTTATTTTATCAAGCTACTCAATTTGCTGGTACTTTGTTTAGATTCAATACTTATATTGGTATCAAAGCTGATGATGGCAAAGTATGGGATAATATTTTACAATCATTTGCTGATGCCTATAAAGTTATAGATGAGACTCTTGCTCAGAGTGAATGGTTTGTGGGTGATAAATTCACTATAGTAGATATTGCCTTTGGGGTTGGTAATCATAGAAGAATTGAAGTTGTTGCCCGTCTTGGATTAGATAAACATTTCCAAGATTATGATACTAAATATCCTCATGTTGCTCAATGGTATAAGAAATTTTTAGAAGTTGAAGGTATAAAAGAAGCCCTTGCGTTAAAGTGATAAATGGATTTTAAGATCAATTTTGAAGGTCCCGAGTGAATTAAATAGCAAGAATAGATATATATTGCCTATTTTTTTGGGTAAACTTTTATATAATCTGTTGGGCTCAACAAAAGTAGAATACAATTGCCTCTTATAAACGAGATTAACTTGTAGTGATTTCATTCTAGTATCGTCTATACATTGATCAATACCAAGACGTAAACACGTGACTACGCCCCATAGATCTCTCCGCAATAGAATTATCCGATACGATTGAAAAACCTACACGACCAAGAATCTCTCTAATTTTTTTGTTGGTGGTGTTACGATCACACACACTCAAAGTCAGATTTTTAAAGTTTATAATCGCTATTTGACACTTTGTTCATTTAAACAACAATATTGCATCAACATCAATTAATATAACAACCACAATTCACATAAGTATTGAGAAACGAGGAAGTAGACCAATTATCAATCATTATTAATAAACCCCATTTATACATTCTATTTCCAAATCATGCTAATAAATAAGACTCAACAATATATCATTGGATATTCTTCAATATCCATTGCTCTACTAAGTTGGTCAATTTATGATTCCTTAAGGAAATCATTTAATTTTGTTATGTTTTTAGTTGAATTCACTGATGGAATCAAATTAGGGATAATAGTTAATTTTATAATTTTCTTATTTTTGATCATTGATAAACTGCTTCAAATTTTATTATTTGGATCATTAAGAATGATTGAAGTTGAACATTTATTTGAAAAATTACCTATATTTGTCATTAATTTATTATTGAATTTAGCTACGGGAGATAATAATATTATTATGAATGTATTTTTAATGGGATTATCAATGAGTTTTAAAGTTTTCCATGTTATAATGTTTGATCGATTAGATTATGTTAATTTAATTATTGTTAATAAAATTAATGATGAAGATATTTATTTAAATCAAGTAATTTATCATTTTGGTACATCAATAAATTTTTGGTTAAATATTTTTTTCATATTTGCTGATTTTAGTCTTGCCAAATTTTTAGTTTATGATGTTTTCCAAGGTATTAATTCTGTTACTTGTTTATTATTTGGTTTTCAATTTGCCGTACAAGGAGTTCAAGCATTAACTTATTTTTCTAAATTATTATTAGGGATTTATGAAATTGCCTTTTATCGTATTAGAAAAAATGAACATCATACACTGTTAAGAGGATGGCAAGAAAGTACTACAACATCAGCTAATTTAGAAGAAACTGAAAGGACTACCAATAACAATGATAATGAGTCTGGGCAAGTGGAAGTGGAAGTAGAAGCGAATATAGATGGGGACGTGGACGTGGACGTGGACGTGGATGCGGATGTGGATGTGGATGTGGAGGAAGAAATTGTCGATGATGAAGATGATGACATTGAACTTATTTGGGAGAATAAACCTTATTACACTAAGGGGATTGATATTGCATCAGCTGTACTTACTTCAATTTCATATTTATCATTTGTATATTTATTAACTATCCATTCGGGTCTTTCATTACCATTATCAATGTTACAAGGTACATATTCGTCAATGAGACGTGCTTGGGTAGAAACTAATCAATTATTGGCATTTATTGAATCTTCAAAAAGATTAGATACTCAATTAGCTAATGCTAGTGCTGAGGATTTATCACAATCTGATAGTTTATGTATTATATGTCGTGAAGATATGCATTCAGTTGAAGATTATCAAAGAATTTTCAAAAAACCTCAATCACCAAGAAGATCTCCTAAAAAATTGAAATGTGGTCATATTTTACATTTGGGATGTTTAAAAGAATGGTTAGAAAGATCAGATAGTTGTCCATTATGTAGAAGAAAAGTATTTTCTAATGATGGAGCAACTAATGCCACTAATAATAATAACAATAATAATGGGGAGAATAATCAAAATAATGGAAATGTACTACCACCTCAACCAGGTGATGTGCCTGTACCACCACCAGCTCCCACAGCAACAGCAACAGCAGCTGCGGTAAATGCTGAATTACAACGAGAAGTGAGAGAAATTAATGATTTATTACAAAATGCCGAAAATACAATAGCACCGCAAGAACAGCCTATTAACACTGCTGCTGAACCAATTGAAGGACCTTCTAGAACAATACCATTACCATCATCATCATCGACATTACCAATACCTCAATCTAATGATTTATCACAATCAATCACATTACCAAAAAATGCATTATTACCACCTGGATGGTTAGTAATACCATTGAAAAAACCTGAACAAGAAAATAGTGATATTGATTATAAAGTCAATATTTCTTCTTATCATCAAGCAGATTTGAAAATTAATAATAAAAAACCAAGTACTCGTGAAATTATAACTTATGCTATTCCAAAAGAAGAACCTATAGGAGAATATGAGATGTGAAGTATATGTATGTATACCTGTGTATATGTCTATAGATAAAATGATATGTACATATATATAGAAGAATAACCCTCGATCTTGTTAATTGGAATCGGAATCAAAATCAAAATCAAAATCAAAATCGAGCATTGTTTGTTGACTAGTTTTATCTTTATTATCGGGTGATGACGGTGATGGTGAAATTTTGAATGTGTCGATTGGTTCAACACTTGAACTTTTCACATTATATAATTCTAGACTATTTCTTCTTGTATCAAATGAATTCAAAGTTTTATTGATATGATCGTAATGATCTAAATCATCACTATCAATAGATTCTATAGCTTGAGTATCGCCATCCATCTCTTCTTCTTCTTCTTCCTCGTTATCATGATTACCATTCATCATCATATCACCTAAATCTAATGGTTGTGAAGCAGGAATTTCTTCTTCTTGGTGATAGTTCATCTTCGAATGAATGTTACTTTCCCCATCCATGCTTTCGTCATCAGAGAAATTGACTTCCACTAGATTTTCGTCGTCATGGTTTATATGATGTTGCTTGTTCCCATTGTGGTTCTTAAGATGATAAAGACTATCTATTTGAGTTGGAATTAATGAATTAGCTTTTGTGTGCACCTTATCATCTTCATCTTCATCTTCATCAGAACTAATGGCATCCCAATCTAAATCATTTTCTTCCAGTGATGATGACGACGAAGCTGACACATTATTCATAGTAATATCATTACCATTTTTATTTAGAGTAGGAGTTTTTTCATTACTTTTATTCGATACCACTGTGAGCAACTCTTTGAATTGAGATTCAATTTCATCTTTAGGATAAATAAATTGATATTTTTCACATTTTTCAAAATCTTCATTCATTTTATTCTTAATTATATTCAATTGCTTTTCCACATTATATCTTTCATCAACAACATCAAAATTATCATTATCACCTGTTATATATGTATCAACTAATTTCCAACCAAGACATAAATGACATAAACTTGATATAAAATACAATACTCCTTCAGAATTATAAGGAGGTTCAAGAATTAATTCATTAATTTTATTTAAAACTTGTTCATAATCACCAAGAACAAAAATATACCATAATGAAGTAATGACATATAATGGGGTTAAAGTTTTAGAACCTGATCTCCAAACTGGTGCCACATTATTACGATATTTATGATTTGTTGATATGAATCTTGTAGCAGGATTAGTATCGGTTATCATATAAAATGATGATAAATAATTGAAAAATTTCTTCACTTTTAATGAATTACTACCGTTTTTGTTGGATAGTTGCATTAATATTTCTATACCTAATGGCCAAATTGTTCTTATATCAACTTGAGGGAATCTTATTAATAATGCAAATATTTTATATGCTATTGACCAATTTTGTTTCATTATTTGTAAATGTAATAATGTAGTTAAATTATTAATATGTTGACGGAATGCTGATTTTGATTTATGAATCATTTCAATTGGATCGGTATCATTATTATTGTTATTATTATTAGTAGTAGTATTATCTTCTTCATTTATTCTTGGTAATATTTCTAAACCATTTGATTCAATTATAAATTTAAATTTTGATAATCGATTGGAGGTATCGAAATTATTAACAAATTGATTCAATTTATGTGTCATTAAATTTTCATCTTCATCTGGTTCGTCGTCTTCCCTTTCATCTTCTTCCTGTTCCTCTTCCTCATTATTACCTTCTATAATATCATTCACCTTTTTCCGTAATAATTCATCTCCTTGATCTATTGATAATTCACCTCCAGTTTCAGGTTCGGGTTCAGTATCAATCCCAAACTCACCTTTTGATCCCTTCTTGTGTTTTCGATCCAGTTTTTTCTTGGAATTATTTTTAGCAACATTTTTATTTATTGAATCAGATAATTCATGCCATATTTCATAAGTTTCTTCAGGTTTTAATAATGATCGTTTATCGAATTCTTGATGAATTAATTGTAAAATTTTCTTCTTCTGCGATGGTCTATGTTGTGATTTCCTTTTAGTTTTCGCTTTAATTTTTGATGAAGATTTATAAATTTCAGTGAATTTTTTCAATTCTTGATATTTATTAATTAATCGATGTGATGTTCTAGTCGCTCGTCTATGTTCATTATTTCGAAATGTTATATCTTCAAACATCGTAGATTATTCCTTGATTTCATTACAGTATTTATCTTTTCCTCCTTTTATACTATTGGTTTGACTATAGAGCTTCCAGCAATAGTTGTTGTAGTAATTAGTAATAGCTATTTGATCTTGTGATAGTATAGAAAATCTGATATTTCTTTTTTTGATGTTTTTTTTTATTTGGCTTGTCAATGATTTCTTTTGGTTCAGACGAGATGAGTTAGAAAAATCGGATTAACTTTTTACTAAAACATAAATCCAAACATTATATTGGTTATTGTTTTATTAATAATAATAATTCGATTTTAATTTCAATCATTATTATTATAATCGACTATTTACAGATTTCTTTATGTATAAACAAAACAAAAAAACACAAACAATAACACCAACACCAACGTATAAATACAGCAATGCTTTAGTAAACTTCTCACAGTGGGACTAGACTAGGCAACCTCAGCTCATCTAGAACATACCTGGCATACCTCCCATACCTGGAGCTGGTGGAGCAGCTGGTGAACCTTTTGGTTGTGGAGCATCAACAATGGCACATTCGGTAGTGGCCAATAATGAAGCAACACCAGAAGCATCAACTAATCCATTCTTGACAACTTTAAATGGATCAATAATACCAGCAGCAATCATATCGGTGAATTCACCTTTTTGAGAATCATAACCTTTGTTAAATTCTGGTTCATCATAAATCTTACCAACGATAACAGCACCTTCTTCACCAGCATTTTCAATGATTCTTTTAGCTGGTTTAGTAATGGCAGCTCTAATGGTATCAACCCCTAATTTTTGATCGAAATTAACGGCTCTTTCTTTAACTTCATCCAAAATCTTGGTGGCTTTAATTAAAGCAGTACCACCACCTGGTAAAATACCTTCTTCAACAGCAGCTCTAGTGGCATTAAGAGCATCTTCATAACGATCCTTCTTTTCACCCACTTCAACTTCTGAAGCACCACCAACTTTGATAACGGCAACACCACCAGATAATTTAGCTAATCTTTCTTGTAATTTTTCCTTTTCATATTCAGTAGTGTGAACATCAGCAATAACTGATCTAATTTGTTCACATCTAGCTTCCAAATTATCTTTAGATCCTTCTCCGTTCAATAAAACAGTGTCTTCTTTAGTAATAGTAACGGCACCAGCAGAACCCAATTGTTCAATAGTGGCATTTTCTGGTTTAATATCCAATTCTTCAGTGAATACAGTACCACCACTTAAAATGGCAATATCACCCAAAGTGTTTTTTCTATTGTCACCAAAACCTGGAGCTTTAACAGCACAAACTTGAACTTGACCTCTTAATTTGTTCAAAATACAAGCAGCCAAGGCTTCACCATCAACATCTTCAGCAATGATCAATAATGGTCTTCTAGTTTGATTGGAAAGTTCTAAAGATGGTAAAATATCTTGAATACTAGAAATTTTCTTTTCTGATAACAAAATCAATGGATTTTCAAATTCAACTTTACCAGTTTTAGTGTTGGTAATGAAATATGGAGAAATAAATCCACGATCAAATTTCATACCTTCAGTGACTTCTAATTCATCTTCTAAAGTTTTACCTTCTTTAACAGTGATAACCCCTTCTTTACCAACTTTTTCCATGGCATTAGCTAATAAATCACCAATATGTTTATCACCATTAGCAGAAATGGTGGCAACTTGAGCAATTTCTTCAGAAGTAGTAATTTCCTTTTTGTTTTTTTGTAAAAATTCAATAACAGCTTCTACAGCAGCTTGAGAACCTCTTCTTAAATCCATTGGGTTACAACCAGCAGCAACATTTTTAACTGATTCAGTGAAAATAGATCTACCTAAAACAGTGGCAGAAGTAGTACCGTCACCAGCACTTTCATTAGTTTTAGAAGCAACTTCTTGTAATAATTTAGCTCCCAAATCTTCAAATTTATCTTCCAAAGTGATGGCTTTGGCAACGGTAACCCCATCCTTAGTGATTTTGGGGGCACCAAATTGTTGTTCAATTAAAACATTACGACCTTTTGGACCTAATGTAACAGAAACAGCATCAGCTAAAGTATTGACCCCTTTCAATAAGGCAGCTCTACCTTCAACGCCAAATTTAAGTTCTTTATGAGACAAATGACGAACAAATGTTTTAATTGATGATTTAGAATTAACTCTCAACATGATATTCTAATGCTAATAAAGTGTTGGTGAATAATATTAAGAAAATAAGAAAGTGTGAGTAGTAAGTGAAAAATTTTTTTTTTTTAAAGTGGAGGGAGGAACAAAAGAGGGTATTTATTTGGTGAGAGAAATTTGGCTCCGGAATTGTTGGTACGAATTACACAACAGTGAGAGAGACCCACCCACACGGGGCGAGAGAAAAACAGGAAGGAAATTTTTTTTTTTTTTCTTTCCAGAAAATTCTATTTCCGTCTCTCTCTCACATACATATTTGATCTGTTCGTGTACACAAGAATAACCTAACTGTTCTGTTGGTTGCAAAAACCCACTTCTTCTTCTTCTTCTTCATTCTTTTAACTCTATTACAATTATCGATCCAATCATATACAAATGAAAATATGAAAGATATATACATACTGAAAAGCATATAAGTTGTTGGTCGTATGAAACTTTTTGTTGAAACTTGGTTAGACATCACACTATTTATTAAGATTTGGTAACGAAATTGACTCAAAATTTTTGAATACTTTAAAAATACAAAGACAACAACACCATCAATTAATTTTACAAACTAGGAATTTTAAGAATATATTTACATTAATGTACGTAACTATACATGTATATTGTCCCCGAACCCGCCCTCCTACTCATTCCCTACCCTTTCATTATCTTCCTTTTCTTGATTACTATGCCTAAACAAAGCATCAATTAAAGTTCAACAAATCAAGCGGCAACCCTAAATCCCCAAAAACAAGAATAAAGAACTAGAACCATAAAAAACAAAAGTTCAAAACTTTGAAGGGAAATACTAAATAATAAAACAATTGATAATAGATTTGTACTTTATAACTAATAAAATAATTATAGGAGGGATATGGTTCCATTATTCTATTATTCGATTTGGGAGGGAGGAAACGAGTAGTACCAACAATATTTTTTAAATCCTTTTACATAAAGTAACAAGTAAAGAATATTATCAATGGCGATCCAGCACCACTATCCTTTTTATATCTCAACAAGATCAACTTGCCAATTTATTTCTTGTAATTTCAAATTCAAATTCTCAAATTGAGTATTTAATTCTTGAGCCAAAGTATCATATTTATCAACATCAATAAATGATACAAATTTAATTTCATCTTTGGAATCTAATGGTTGTTCTTTACCTGCTGTTGATATTTTTTTCACAAATTGTAATTTTTTAAATATTCGGTCTCGACAAATTAATGCATCATTAATCGTTTTTATAGTATTATCATACTTTCCCATTGTCAAGTCAACTTCAATTGGAGTTATATTATTAGTATAATTTATTGATGATACCAATTTAGCCAATTCTTGAGATTTAGCAATATAATCTAAATACAATTTATCTGGATCATTGATTTTTTTCATACCAACTTGCAGAATCAATGAAGATTGTATTTTATCATCTAATTCAGACAATTCTTTTGTCAATATAGCACGTTGTTTAAGTGCCGTAGCCAACTTTACTGAGGAGGCCATTAGAGTAATGAAAATGTTTATACTACCAACCAACCAATCAATCAACCAACAAGCTATAACCAACAAACAACAATTAATACGACTCAATGCATAAAATGATTGATTTGTTTGAATATGATTTGTTAATGAGGATTAGAAAAAAGAAAGAAGGAATAAAAAAAAATTTGAAAAAAAGTGAACTTTTCTAGGTCTATTTATAGACAAAAATTCGGAGTCAGGAACACACTTACACGATAATACAAGTTAAACCTCAATCGGTAGAACCTTCCCAACAAAAGGATTTTGAAAACAGAGCAGCAGTATTCATAGCAACTAAAGAACCCATCAGCCAATGAGCTAACAAAACGAACAAACAAATGGAAGGTTATGATTCTTTCACAAAAGATGTTTGCCAATAATTTGCTCGCAACAATTGTAGAATCACTTTGTTACATCAAAAATGCCTTTCAAGAGGCAAAAATAATGAAGGAAGGAGGCTTAACAAACCTTGATGGTTATATTGAGCTAGACGAAACCACAACATTTGTCTACATTTGCCTACAATTGTTGATGAAATTATAGAATTTAGTTCCAGGAGAAGTCAGATCAAGCCAATTGATTTTTCGTTGACTCATATGTGTTGTGTAAACATAAACATACCAATACCAATTAGTCATATCTTTATTCCACTGTATCAGGAACAGCAACAACAACAACAACAATTACTCCAACCCCAACCCCAAACGCCTTAACAAGAGAAAGCAATCAATTGACTTTTGTGTATGCCAGGGTGCATAGGGGAATAAAGCAAAGAGGAACTACAACCGAACTACCAAAAAAAAAATAAAATTATACTTTTCTCCGCTATCAACAGAATTATAAATTCGGATAAATTTACCTCTCACCCCATTTTTTTTTTCATTTTCATATACTTTATTCTATATAATCTTACAACCAATAATTGAGTTATATTATATTTTGTGAGAGAAGATGAAATTAGCTGAAGCATTAAATTTAAAAAAGAACTTGGAAAGAGATGCTGGTGAACTTAAATCATTAATTCTTAAATGTTGTCAAGCTCAAACTGGCGAAAACCCTCCATTTGATCCTAATGAATTATTTGAACAATATGAAGAAATTGATAAATTAATTACTGATATAACTATTAAAATACAACGAACCAATAATGAAATAAAGTTTGCCTATGATGATAATAAGTCTAATGAAGAACCACTTCGATCAATGACACAAGCTATTGCTTATATTGATGATTTAGAAAGACAAATCAATGTGACAGATGATATAATTCATAATGGTATTATTACAAAACTGTATTCGACCAAGAAGATTGCTGATGTGTCACATGTTGACGTGGTTGCATATGACAAGACAAGAAAGAAAATGAATGAGAGATTAGATAAATTAAAACTTCGTATACAGTCGGCAAATTGGGAATTTGATCTAATTGATTAAATAAGTGATATATATATATATATAGTATATATATGTGTGTGTGTGGGTTGTTGTTGTATGAACTGTTAATATACTTAGAATATTATCTATCCATTGCTCTGTTTTTTTATTAGTTCTTACACTAAGATTCTAGTCTAACAACATGTGCTGGTACCTTGAGGATTTGGTGCAGTATTATCAATAGTTATATCAATAGTTTCCAGTTGATTATTATTATTATTATTATCATTTGATTTATCATTAGAATCTTGATTAAAATCAGGTAATGATTGAGCAATTTTTTTAAATAATAATTTAACATTATGATTTGCTTTAGTTGAAGTTTCAATGAAAAATTTAGCACCAATTTTAATTTGTAAATTTTCAACATCATCTAAACTAACTTGTCGTTTATCACTAGCTAAATCCAGTTTATTACCGACTAATACTATTATTACATCATCACCTCGTTCTAATTTAACATCTTTAATCCATTTATCAAGATTATCAAATGATTTTTTATTGGTTATATCATAACATATTACTGCAACATGAGAATCTCTAATATATGAAGGTATTAATGATCGAAATCTTTCTTGTCCGGCAGTATCCCATAATTGTAATCTAATGGTTTTACCTTCTTCTAAATACATTGTTTTCGATAAAAAATCAATTCCAATCGTGGCAGCATAAGTTTCATCAAATGTATCATACATAAATCTGGTGATTAATGATGTTTTACCAACACTTTGATCACCAAGAAAGACAATCTTGTATTTTTTTAGTAAATTTGATTTATCTGAACTCATTGTGGGAGTCTTATATGCAAATAAAGAAAGGGGAAATATTAGGGTTAGGAGTTGGTGGGGTTGAAGTTTTTAAGTAAATGTTGATGCAAAAAAATTAGGGGAAAGGGATTCTATATTAAATCTAGGAGGAAAATGTTCCAAATACACACTCTTAATATATTTATATATGTAATTATGTGACTGTATTGGTAGTAGTAAAGTATGTCAAATAGAATACACTATATCAAAATCTGAAGAATTGTTGAAATTGTTGATTCTGGATTCAAATCAATCTAAATGTTGATAGTATATGAGGACAAGATATATAGAAATGAAACTAAATAAGACAAGATTCCAATTTGAACTAAATTTTTTTTTTTCTTTCTATTTCTCTTTCTCTTTCAATTTGAACTTGAATAGTAAAAGTTCCTGTTTTAACTTTGTTTAATTGTTTAATTGATTGTTTGATTTCTTTATTGTCCTTTACTTTCTTTCTTTTTTTTCACAGAGAGAGAGAGAGAAAGAGAAAGAGAATGAGTTGTGTTGTGTTGTTGTTCAAAATTTTTGAATTGTCAATTGATTTAAAGGTCGTGCACGTGATGACAGAAAAAAAATTTCTTCTTCTTCTTCTTCTTTGATCAAGAAGTTCGTGTTAAATGTGACCAAAATTTTTCCTTTTACTTCCCTATTCACTTGGCTGACTGACTGACTACTCTATCCACACTAATTATTTTAATACTGCTCCTTCTCCATTCATTCACAACTATACATTATGGATGACGCAGAATTAAATGCTATTAGACAAGCAAGATTAGCAGAATTACAAAGAAATGCTGCCGGAGGTGGCAGTAGTACCAATCCATCTTCTTCTTCTTCGGGTGGCGCACAAGATCTGGCACAAGAGAATATGACCATAACCATATTAAATCGAGTCTTAACTAATGAAGCTAGAGAAAGATTAAGTCGTGTAAAGATTGTTAGACCCGATAGAGCTCAAGCAGTAGAAAATTATATTATTAAATTATATTCAATGGGTCAAATACATCAAAAACTTGGTGAAAAAGATATTGTTCAAATATTAGATGGATTAAGTAGAGATAGTCAACAAAAGCAACAAACAAAAATAACTTTCAATAGGAAAAATATAGCTGGTGATGATGAAGATGACGATGATTTCTTTGATTAAGACTATAAGTTGAGAGAAAAGAGGGATTTATATAATCATTCATTCATTCAATCAGAGTAGTTTTAATATCTTCTTATAGTGGCCTGCATATAGTTCAATCACGACTTCTAATTTTTTTTTTTGGTGTAAATTTTTTTGGTTGTTTGTTTTTGTTTACACTTTCTCTTTCTCTCCCGTTGCCAAACTCTTTCTCTTTCTCTTTGTTGTTGTTGTTGTTTTCATTCTTCATCTTGTGATTTCAGTTAAATTAATACCCATAGCAGCATTATCATCAATGTCAAATATCCAAGTTGTTGTTAGATGTCGAGGAAGGAACTCTCAAGAGATTGCTGCTAAATCTCCTATAGTTGTTGAATTGACTAATGATAATTATTCTATCACAGAACCATATATTACCATCAATCAAGGTTATACTAGGGCAACGGCCACAACCACCACCAATAATACCACCACCACCAACTCCAATAATACAGCTGGGGCAACACCGAATACCAGCGCTTCATCTTTAGACACAAACCTGAAACGAACATACAAGTTTGATCAAATTTATGGTTCTCAAGCAGATCAAAATTTAATTTATTCCCAAATAGCTCATCCATTACTTTTAGATTTCTTACGAGGGATAAATGTTACTGTTTTAGCATATGGACAAACTGGTACAGGGAAAACCTATACTATGAGTGGGATGGATAATAATAATAAACTTGATGAGAATTCAGATATTGCAGGTATTATCCCCAGATTATTAGGTGAATTATTTCAAAATTTATCCTCCAATGCTACTAGTAAGAATGATTATATGGTTAAAATTTCATATTTGGAAATATATAATGAGGAATTGATTGATTTATTAAACAACAATAATAGCAATAATCGAAAATTACGAATTCATGAAAAAACCAATGCTAATAAAGTAAAATCTATTGGGATACAAAACTTAACTGAATATACTATTAACAATTATAATCAAGGGATCAAATATTTGAAAATGGGATTACAGAAAAAGAAAACTAGTAGTACCAACTTAAATGAAACCTCATCAAGATCACATACTATTTTTTCAGTACAATTGTACCAGAAAATATCATCATCATCATCATCATCATCAGAGAACGATAATGAAGAATCAGTTTATCGAATTTCGAAAATGAATTTAGTTGATTTGGCAGGTTCAGAAAATATTAGTCGGTCAGGATCTATTGTGAAAGAAGCTGGTGGGATAAACCAATCTTTATTGACATTGGGTAGAGTAATAAATTCATTAAATGAGAAAAAATTACTGCATATCCCTTATCGAGAATCGAAATTAACTCATATTTTACAAGATTCATTGGGTGGTAACACTAAGACTACTTTAATAGCAACAATTTCCCCGGCACAAGTCAATCTACTGGAAACATGTTCGACATTAGATTATGCTAGTAAGGCGAAAAACATCAAGAATGCCCCCATGATTGGCCATGATTCAGAAATAATCATGAAAAAGACATTGGTTAAGAATTTGGCCCAAGAATTAACGTTATTAAATATGGATTTAATTGCTACCAGGAATAAAAATGGTGTTTATTTAGATCCAGAAAACTATGATCAATTGATTCAAGAAAATGAATCATTGAAAACGGGGGCTAAAGAAGATAGATTAAAATTAGAACTGTTACAAGCGAAAATTGAAACATTAGAATTCACTAAATTAGAAGCCAAAGAAGAAATTGATAATTTGAAACAACAACTACAAAGTTATCAACTGAAATTACAAATATTGGAAACTAAATATCATAAAGCAGTTGGATTAAATCAAACTAATCAAGAAACCATATGTGAGTTGAATAATAAATTGAAACGAGCATTTGAAAAATCGTCGAGTTCAGCTGAATTATTAGTTAATTTATTATCGAATCATTTACATACTTCAATTGGGTTAGTAAATGAAAGTAGAAATTTACAACAAGACAATAAATCTGTGGATCAATTAACTAATTTCCAATTGGAATTCACCAAAAATCTAGATGAATATAAACAACAACTTGAAACAAATTTGCAAAATTATCAATCACAAGTTGGAAATATAGTGAATGAAGATTTAACTAATTATATATCTACATTCCAAAAAAATTTTGATAATTTATTAACATTTCAACAAGAATTTTATAACAAGACTTTTGAAGTGATACAAGATTTCAAAATTATTAATGAAAAATTATCCGGATTTTTAAAAGATGATTATTTACATAATATTGAAACTAATTTAAATTCTCAACTTGGCAACATTCTTGGAGAGAATTTACCAATATTAGTTGATAATTTCAAAAAAATTATGACTAAAGAATTAAAAACGACAATGAATAATGTTATGGATAAATATAAAACTGTATCCAATGAAGAAATCTCGAAAGAACGAGAAAATGTATTGAAAATGGAAAATTCTTGGAATAGTCAAATCAACTGTTTATTACCAAAACTAGAAACTGATTTGAATAATAATAATAAATTCCATCACGACTGTCAAACCAATTTACAAAAATTCATTAATAATAATGATATATGTGAGCGAATAAATAAATTCCAACAAGATAATAATTCACAATTGGATAAAATAAATCCATTTGATTTAAAACCTAAATTGACGTCATCAATAAATGGTATAACTAATGATATACAACAATATCATAATCAAATGAATAATAATTTAACTAAAATTAATCAAGAATTAACCCAAATTCAACAATTTGATGCCAATACCATGAAAATATCACCCATTAAAGAATCTTCAAGAATACCCATAACAACAGCGAATATGCCCAATAATCAATTTAAACCAATTAAATTACATCGAAGTAATACTACTTGTGGTGGTGGTGGTGCTACGGGCAAATCTCTTTCACCTACAAGAATACCAACATTACAAAGATCAAAAAGTAATGTTTCTGAAGATATATCGCAACAAGATTCTACCACGACCAATAATAATAAAAAGAGAAAAATATTACAAACAATGGACAATTTATTATGATATAATTAGACCAATATTTGTTTTACTCCATTTGTTCAGTACATGTTTAATTAATTGTGAGGTTTATTTCTTGTTTATTTTCAAATTTAATTTCTAATAATACTTTGTCCTTTTTTGTTGTATAATTAATGTCGTTTCCTCTTTTTGTTTTCCCTTTTCCTCATTATAGTTCCATATTTCCAAAAACTCTTAATAATATTAATATATAATATATGTAATTTGTTTTATAAGATTTCAATGTACAATTTGATAGTTAAAATGATTGTAATTTACAGAAAATGATTATTCTAACAAAAATCTTCCCCTCTTATTTTATTTTATTTTATTTAATTTCTATACGAATTTTATAAATTTTATAAATGTTTATAATATATATACCCAATGAACAAACTAAAAATGTCACCTACTATACAATTGTAATAATAACAACCTAATAATATAATCGACAAACCATAATAATAATAATAACAAAATCTAAAAAACAAAACAAATATGAATAACAATAATAATAACCTTTCTCAAATAAAATCCAAATTGATTTTGAAAAAACCGAAAATTTAAAATCAAATGAAATACCTTTTGAAGTACTAACTTATTTGCAACCTAATAGAATCAACGATGATGATGAGGTCCATGATGTTCATGGTGGTGGTGGCCATGTGATCCCATTGGCCCATCAAAATGGCCATGTTCATGATGAGGACCAAATGAATGACGACGATTATGATTATGATGATGATAATGGTGGGCATTAAATGGTGAATGATTGAACCCATATTCTGGTGGTGGACTACCTGGAGGAGGAGCAGTAGCAGCATAAGTATGACCAGGATAATAATTTGAGTAAATATTATGTTTCATATCATCATAATGATGATGATGTTGACGATGATGGTGATGGTGATGGTGATGATGTGGGTGATGTGGTTGATTATGTTGATGATGTTTATTTAATAAATTATGAAGAAACATGATAATTGATAATTTAGTTAATGATAAGATATGATGTTAAATTGAAAACACAAGAAAGTTGGGAGATTGCTTCTATTAAATAGTTTAATTTCTTATTTGATAGAAAACTGATTTTGGCTACTCACCCCCCCTCCTAATTTTAATCCAAGGAGGCACAGCAAAACAGAAGCTAATATTATACTTAACAATATACGTCATTGGATGTTATTGTTACAGTCCTAGGATTTTAACTTGTCTCGTTGATATTACAACAGAATCCTTCTCTGTTTCTATTGCGGTTCATTGAAAACACAAGGAAATAAGAAATTTAAGGGGTGGTTGGGTGGGTGGGTAGAAAAAGAAAACAGAGAAAAAAAAGAAAGAACAATTCGGACCGGTGCATAAAACTCAGCCACTGAAATCATGACTAACAAATAATTAATAAACCAAATTTGGTCAATTGATTAGTCCTCATACTATGAGATTAGCACCAATAGTGGCAATAACGGGGATTATAGATTATAGATTATAGATAATGGGATTTACAATTTAGATCTTTCCTCATCGTTACAATTTATACGATACGATGTAACAAAAAAATCCGTTTTCACCATAATTAGTAACGTTAATGCTTTGATATATCAAATACACATATTGTTGAATCTTTATTTATTGTTTCTAATTTAAGCTATTCAATTGTTTTCTCTGTTGGTTCTTGGTAGCCCTTTCTTTTTGCCATCAACAATATAGCTCTACCCCCCTTATCGATGGGAGTTGGTAGTCATTTATTTTCTTTCTGCTTGTAACTTGTTCTTTTAAGCCTTGTTCTAGAAGTTCAACACTATTCAATTCTCAGCCTTGATGATGATGATGATGATTGTCATTTGTTTTTTGAGGTGTAGTAATAGTAGTAGCAGTATTTCGGTGACTCAAATTTGTGAAAAAAGAAATTCCAAAATTCGTCAATAGTTGCCGCAAAACCAAAGAAAGATAGAAAGAAGAACTCAGCCCTCGGCATTCCAAAAAGTCAAGACTCTAAATCCATGATCAGTTCTTATCTACATTTACGTAATTTCTATTTCGATGAACACCAGACACACAGTCAGGGTCATGCTTAAGTGAGGTTGGGTTGTGTGGTGAGATGGAAAAGGGGATATGGCACAATTTTCCTGAAGTTCACATTTTTGTGAAGAATTTGATGAAATTTGAGACTAATTTCTTATTGGATAATGAATTATTTGTACCTATCAACTCTTGTTTTTATAAACTTATAACACGGATTATAGATGCTCTATTTCATACTATGTTGAAAATATGTATGGTTTTTATCATAAATAGAAACTGAATAAATATGCAATAAATTGGATTTTGCAATACCACAATAACATAAGCTAGATTATTTCAAGCAAAATAAAACAATGATTCCTCAAAGTAGCAGAAACAAGGTTGGGAGCAAATAACAGCAATCTAATTACTGTTTTTGGGGAAGTTGCAAAAAAAAAAGAGGATTAAACGTGTTATAAGATCCTGCGTAAACAGACCAATGAGGAAAAGAAAGAAAGAAATACTAATAATATTGGAAATGATCAGCGATATTAACAAACAGCAATCTATCTTCTCCCCCACACAAAAAAGAAGGTTTATAATAACTGAAATTCATATTATAGAGAGGTCCAAATTGAAGGAATGATAACAAGAGAAAGATAGGAGGAGATGTGAAAGAACATTCATATGCTTGCTCTCCCTTTTATTCTTATCTTCATATGAAGTTTCAGTTAATATCATCATGACTATTCTCCACATTCTTACCCACCTAAGCAATGTAATGTTGATGATATAATTCAATAATATTATATTTCATAATACATTTTTCAATTTTCCTCCCCCCCCCTCAGTTCATTCCAATTCTAAACAAGGACAAATGATGACAAATACTTAACAGTTGAATTGTCAATCTACAATCTACATTTACATTTACATTTACACTTTTTTTTTTTCCTTCATGTGTATGATATCATAAATTATATCATTGACAGATTGTACAAAAGGAACTAGTTGTTAAAAAATAAAGTCTAGATTTAAAGACGGCTTTCCAATGTCTGGAAAGAGTCCTATTAAAACTCTTCTTGGTGTATTGCTTATGTAGTATATTGGAAAATAGAAAATTTCGAGACCCTGTTACATCATCTTTTTGTATTACTTTAATTAAAACATTGCCGTTAACTCAAACAATAACAATAATAATAATAATAATAGTAGTAGTAGTAGTATAGAGCAACAATATAACCAATGGAGATGAAGGTTGACTTGGTAACTAATTTAATCGTGTTAGGTTTAAATCTGTACATGTACAATTAGATCTTAACAATAAGACCAAATATGCACACATAAAACCTCCACACAAAACATTCTAACTTATACAAAACATGTAAATTTAAATTTGTATTAAGTGAAATCACAATGTTTAATGAGAAAAAGGAGTATTTGATAATAATAATAATTGTGATGCTACAACCAACCTAATAGTTTACACAATTTAAGTTCATTATCCATTTTCATTTTCATTTGCGTAATAAGTTAATTCATGTAGATTGATCGACAGTCTGTATATATAATAAGATGATTCCTTTCACCTTTCAAAGTTATTAGCAAAAATTAAAATTTCATTTCTCTAATCAAATATTAACACTTATTTTTCATCATGTCAATTACAAAAACTGCTTCCAAGACTGTTTACCCAACAAAACTAATTAAATGGGCATTACTAGCTAAATTGTTTTCAAGTAGTTTCAAAAGAGTGAAACATAAAGGGAAATCAACTCATAAAAAAACTATCAAATCATCATCATCATCATCATCTTCGAAGTCTTCTTCTTCTTCTAAAAAACATCGATTACTGAAACCTCATATGATTAATAAAACCATTACATCAATTATATTTGCATTAATTTTACTTCTTTATATGGTTTTTGTATCATTAGAATTTACTTCAATTATAAAAATATAAAAAAAAAACAACCAACGAACCAACCAACGAACCAACCAACCAACCAACCAAACAGAGAAACGGACAAATTGGAATACCCTAATCATCACGATTATTATTTAAGATTCTTAAAATGAATAAAAACAAATTAATGATATCAAGATACAATGAAATACAACCAATAATTTCATCATCTAAATGTAAAGTTTTCATAATTTGTTGAGTATCAATAATAATATAAATGGAAAATATCAAAGCACCCAAAAAACTATAAACATTTTCCATCATTGAATTTTGTTGATGAGGGATAAACATCATAACAAACCCCCAACCAATTAAACCCCAAAGCATCATTCCTACGGTACCTTGCCAACTTATAAAATCATATTTTGTTTGGAATGCAAATATAGTCAAACCAATAAATATAATTAAAGTTAATAATATTGCTTCAATTAATATACCACTTTCAATAAATGCACAAGCAACTCCTAAAGTATAACTTTCACAAATAGTGAATCCACCCAATAAAATTAAATTGATTGGATATGAACGAGCTTTGAAAAATGCACCAATCATAAATCCAATTGATCCAATAAATGATAAAATCAATAACCAAGTGTTTGTCATCGCCCAAATTTTAAACAGATCCGATGATCGAATAATAAATCCCATAATAACACTACCCATTAATTGTATAGTTAATAACAGATATACTTTTCTAATAAATAATTGTCGTAAAGGTAATTCACATGATGCTACCGAAACAGAATATTTGAAATCATCAGGTATATTATCACCAAATTGACGTGGTGGTGATCCTGACTCGCCTTCAGAATATGGTGGTGCTGATTGTGGCAATTCAGTATATGAAGACATCAGTAAAATATAAGTTTATTATAGGTTTAAGTGTTAGTGTTAGTCTTAGTCTAAGTGTTGTAAATATATGATTTATTTGATTAAGGTTATTATTATTATTATAAGTATCGATGTAATGAAAACAAGGGGAAGATTGATGGAATTTGGAAAGAAGATTGAAGAAAGTAAAAGACGGAGGAAAGAAAAAACGAAGGAAGGAAGGGAGGCGGAGGTTAAAAATATTAATTTCACGATTCCTGCATATAACTATCAAGGAAAGGATCAATCATTCAATATCATGAAACAACAACTACATTGTATTAGGTAATACAAAAGGTAGATGATAAAATTGTTATACAATTAGGTTTTATTATTGAACTAGAGCTATCATTGAATATCTTAGTCATTTCCTTTCCCCCCCCTTCCCCTTCCCCTTCCCCTCCGCCCAAGTTTTGTCTACGCTGAGCTAGAATTATACGAAAACTTATTATTAGAAACAAATCTATCTAATCAAAAGAATAGTTATTATCAACATCTATATTATAATATACTTTATAATTATCCTCCTCAAGAATCAAAAAAAAAAAAAACCCCAATATTTCTTCTTCTTCTTCTTCTTCTTCTTTAATTATTTATAGGTTCCATTATATAAGTTTGTGAAATATACTTATATAAATCTTGGGGAATTAAAGAATTTTCAATTATTAAACATCGGAATTTTGGATTTTTCATTAATTGATAATTCATTAAATCACGTATAGTATTCTTTGATAATCTATTACCTAATAAATTCACTGTTTTAATATTATTACCAAATTTCAATTCATCAATAATAATAATTTGTTCATTTTGATGATGATAAAGATTTTTCCAAGTTTGTAAAAATCCTTTATTTAATGAATCACCAAGAAGATTTCCAGAAAGATCAATATGTTGTAAATTAGGTAAAAATTGTTCAAAACCGCCACCATTGCCGCCACCATTACCACCACCACCACTAATGAGATATTTGAGATTATTATAGGATAATTTTAATTCAATTAAACTAGATGGGAAACAATTGCCAATTACTATAGAATTTGTATTTATGTTGGTTATGTTAGTGGTTGTGATTGCGGTTGTTGTTGTAGTTAAATTTGATGATAAGTTCAATGTCTCTAAATTTGTAGTTGATTGTAAGAAACTATCAGTTGTAGTAAGTTCATTCAAGTTGAATATATTATATGATAAATCTAAATGTTTCAAATTTGATAAAACCAACGTTGAAGGTTCCATAAAACGTTGTTGATTTAATTGATTATGAGACAAATATAATGAAATCAATGATGATGGTAATGATTTAACATGCATTAATTGATTATAACAAAGATGTAAAGTTTTCAAATTTTTAGGAAAAATCTTATCGATTGTTATCTCTTGGTTTTGGTTTTGGCTTGATGGATTATCAATTATACCAATACAATTATTATTAAGATTCAATTCTTCAACATTATCCGGTAATTTTAAAATTGATTGATCAATATTATTTAATCCACAATTAGTAATTTGAACATATTTCAAATTATAAAGATTATTATTATTATTAGTACTATTATCAATTAAATATTGTTGATAATGACAATGATCGAAAATTAATCGAGTTAAACTAATAGGTAATTTATAATCAAAAGTTTTATGACATGATTTAAATTGATTATATATGTTTAATGTCTTTAAGTTAATTAAATTATCAAAATTATGGAAATTGACAACATTGACTCCATCAACAGTTAATGACGTCAAATTGGAATGAAATGGGAACAAGTATTTAAAATGAAAACAATATCTATCTATATTACCATGTTGATGTTGATGTACATCGTCATCGTCATCGTCATGTTCATGTTCATCTTCTTGTTCATCTTCTTGTTCATGTTCATCTTCTTGTTCATCTTCTTGTTCATGTTCATCTTCTTGTTCATCTTCTTCATTATTATTGTCATTTTGGGTATGGTTATAAAGAATTAATTTTTGTAAACTTGAAGGTAGTTCCACCACTTTTTTCACAATAAATGAATCAGTAATTTGGTTACTACTACTATTATCAATTTTTGATAAAATTGAATTTATCATACACTGAGGAATTTTCAAATTTTTTAACCCAATACCATTATGAATCAATAAATAATAATAATTATTATTATAAGCATCGATATTATCAAATTTAACCATATCTAGATTGATTTGTGGTGATTCCCAAATAAATGAATCTAATTTATTAAAATTTAAATCTTTTTCTTCAAAAAATTCATGAAAATATATTTTATTAGGTAAACAATTTTTAAAATATAAATATTTCAAATCATTTGGTAATATAAATTCAATATCAAAAGTTATATCATAAAATTTTAAATATTTCAAATTAATGAATCTTTGAAAATCAATTATCATCTTATCATCATCATTAGCATTAGCATTAGCATTAGCATCAGCAGCAGCATTTTGCACTTGCGCTTGCACTTGCACTTCTTCATTATTATTAATAGTGTTAAAATATTCAGGAAATCTAATAGATAAATGAGTTAATCCAACAGATAAATATTGATTTATATTCAAATAAATAAATTCTTCATTTCTTTGTTGATAATAATTAAAAGTAATTGCCAATTTTTTAATCAGGTTTGGTAATGGGAATGTCATTAAATTATTATTATTATATTCATTCCTCGTAATTAATTCATTAATATTACCACCAATTGAATTAATAACTGATAATATCATATACATTTCATTTAATCCAATAAATGATGATGCTGATGATGTATGATTATTATTATTATTATTAATAATAATTAAATCGGTACTTTTATTGAAAAAATATCTTTTGGAAGATTCATTTAATGCAAGGAAAACTAATGGATTAATTTCTAATTTATTGATTTGAATATTTTGTAAATGATAATCAATTGGATAATTAGTATTATGTAAATGTCTTGGTATTATCCCATCTAATAATCTTGCCGAAACATTAATTTGTTTATTTTGTAATAATCTTGTAATAATTGTCGACGTTTTTGTTTTCATTGATAATATTATTAAATCACCAATATTTTCAAAATTTAATATATGAGGTGATATTAATCCTTGTGAATTATTACATTTATCAATAAATTCAAAACAATCTTGGAAAAATGGGATTTGATCATCTTCATGTCCATCAAACTTATCATATTCATCATCTATATTATTCCCACAATTCATATCAAAATATTCATTATCATTACCCTTATTTATATTACTGACTTTATTATTAATGACATTATCAGTGAATATAAGACTACCAATTTTAACTGAATAATATAAATGTTTCAATACATATTGTTGAACCAAACATTCTAAAGAAGAAGAAGAAGATGATGATGATTCTAATATTTCTTCCAATTGTCGTAATTTACCAAGATTAACATAACTGAATATTAAATCAATGATTTCTGATGGCAATTTTAATAATAATGATTTCAAATCAATGTTTTCAACACCATTGGTTGTTAATATTACCGTCATTTCTTGTCAAAAATTAATAAATTTAAATTATAATTCTCTCTTAATAGTATTTGAACAAAAGTAAGAAAAGAAACAGGGAAAAAGTATAGTATATATATATATATATATATATATATATTCCATCTAAATCATGTAAAACAACATCACCTTATATTTTTGTTTTTCAAACGTATTTCATGTAGCAACTTGTGATGATTGATTGATTGATTGTTTCTTTGTTTGTTTGTAGTTTGATGGTTATGATTTCTTTTGTTTCTTTTTTTTTTTGTTTCTTTTGTTTGTTTGTTTCCGTTTTAAGGCGAGAACCGGTTTTTTTAACGAAGCTTACTTGTTCCCAACACCCATATTGGGGGGATTATCACTTTACCTCTACTATAATGATATATATATATATATATATTCACATTTTCTATAGACAATCATAGTGAAATATTATTTCATAAAAGGGGTATATATAGATTTCCTATGATTATGAGAGAAGGAAGGAAGAAAACGATTTGTTATACCAAGTCTCCTTTTGAGTAATTCAATCAACAGATCCCTTTTTTTTTTTTTTTGCTTGTTTGCTTGCTTGTTTGCTTGTTTGCCGTTAGGGTTTACCGTTAGGGTTGTTATTCTTTCGTTCATTCAATGCTTCTTTGTGGTGGCTCCCATTCAAAGGGAAAGTGGTCTCCAATCGATAAATGATGAGACGTATGATCTTTCTTAGTTTTTAAATAGGGCTGTATAACGGAGGATGCATTTAAATTCAAAGAAAAGTTGTCAATCTTGATTTGACGATCCCCACATATACGGGAAATAAAACTAAACTATAAAAGAATTTTAAGATTGAAAAATTAAATAACTCAACAATAACAACAACAACAACAACAATCTTTATTGTTGACAAGAGGCAAGAGAATATAACCAATAC
>OBUW01000194.1_pt1 | contig 44340 bp, 22 predicted proteins | sample 1475761 | NCBI WGS metagenome assembly OBUW01 (sample SAMEA2579908, study PRJEB22360) | human gut metagenome | biome: human gut; feature: human-associated habitat; material: faeces | place: Denmark | collected 2008/2010
ACACTAAAAAAAATACTTTTAACGCCTTATATCAGAGTCTTTCAAATTACTTATCAAATCTATTATTACTTGTTTGTTAGTCCGAAGTTGTTGACTAACTATTCTACTTATAGCCGGCATTATTTGCAGACTCAATATAATTCATTAATAATAGTGTACATTAATAATCTTTCACAAAAAAACAAACTACTTCTATACAGCAATATTGGTATGCAATGGTTCTTCTTCTTGTTCGTATTCGATTTCCACTCTTGGTCTTCTCTTCTTTTTCTTCTTTGCCTTTTCATCAGATTCGGATTTTCTCTTTCTTGATCCTGATTCTTCTTCGTCTGATGATTCCTCTTCGGATGATGATGATGATGATTCACCATCTTCCTCATCGGAAGAATCACCTAACCATTTTTCAACATCTTCCATATCTAACAATTCATCATCACCAGAATCTTCTACATATTCAACTTCACCAACATCACTTTCATCATCTTCATCTCCACTGACCAAATCTATGTCATCTTCAAATTCTTCTTCATCTTCTTCTTCTTGTTCATCATCCACTTTACCCATAACTTTCTTCCAAATATTTTCATCAACATTCAAAGGTTTGTCACCATATGCACCACTTTTCAATCTTTCAAGTAATTCTTTTTCTATAGCTTTTTCAATTTTAGCAGCAGCTAATGCCTTTCTTTCTCGATTTTGTTCTCTTCGTTTAACTTTATTTTTAACTCCGACATAATGTCTTTCATTATCACCTTCTTGTAATGCCAATCGTCTTTCAGTAATAGCAACTTGAGTCAATCTAGTGAATCTTTGTTTACATTTATGTATTAAGAATTTTTGCCAATATTGTAATCGTTCATCTATTTGTTTTAATGCCTTGTTATAATTTTTCGATAATTTAATTCTTTCCCACCATCGATTTGGCATATGAGTTCGTTCAGCAGTTTTCATATAAAGATATAATTTCCCACCAACATTTTTAACCGTAGCATAACGTGAATTGGCAAGGGGACATGATTGTCTATTACATAACCCAGAAACATTATATTCATTACGACAGAAATTTTGTCCCTTGTCTGTCTTTACTTTAAAAGCACAGAATTGATGATTAATGGTTTGCCAAACTATATCGTCAGACATGATATATATATATAATGAAGGGTTTTTAGTAGGAAGGGAAGGGAAGGGGGTTGATTAAAAATTGATAAGATTTGTATGTGAAAAAAAATTTGGGAATGAAATAAATTTTTTTTTTTTCGTTTCTAAGAAAAGAAATAAAGAAGAGAAGAGATGAGAAAGAATAAAAAAATACCTGCATATAAATATCAACCGATCAACCTCTCTACAGAACAATTATAAATGACGATTAACTGATTGGAGGAATACTTCAAAAGTAATACTCCTTTTACTATTATACATTCACATATAAATATAACTAGTAGTCCTTTTTTTTTGTCTATGCTCTTAATTTATAGGGTTTTATCGGCACTGTTGGTTTCACTTTAACAATTTTAGGACCAATGACTTTATAAAAAACTTGATTATCCAAATCATGAACAATTCTTGAAAATGACATTAATGTAATACATATTTGATAAGGATCTTTCCCATCGAATAAATCTACTGTTTGAAATATTTCATCATGAGGTAATTTAATTAATTCACATAATTTTAAGAAAAAACTAATATTTTCCATTTGATGAAATGCCATTTGTGAATTTTTAAATTTAAACGTTGGATTATTGGGAATGATATTATTGTTCCGGCCTAATAATTGGCCTAATTTACATAATAATTCACCATCTTTTAACAAATCACATAAATCTATGTCTTGTAAAAATTTCCCAGCAGGAAAAGAAGAAGAAGATGTAGTGTTATCTATGGAGAATTTGTGATTAAATAAATCAGGATATTTCGATGATAAAATATCATAAAGATATTGCTTGACTTCTGGTTGAATGGCATTATATCTGGATAATCTAGAACTCAGTATATCTTCATCTAAGTTTTTATTTTCTGTAGATGTAGGAGGAATGGGCATTATTGTAGTTTAGATAAGGGATGTAAATGTGTTAATGTGTGGATCAAGAAATCAACGAAGAAAAAACGAAGGAGCTAAACTCTTCACTGGGCTGTGTGTCTGTGTCACGTGTGTCTAAAAATCATATCAAATCAAATTAAAAACAAAAAAATACAAAAATATTACCTATACAACAAAAAACTCTTTCTACTTCCAATTAAGAATACTTAATACATGCAAAAAACTTAGTTGTGTAATCTCTTTTCATAAGAGTGTAAACCATGAACGCCCCCTTCGAATTGAGCTGAAGCAGTTCTAAATTCAAATCTAATTTCACCATTATCAACGTTTTCTCTCAATTCGTCAATTGATTTAATACCAATATCTTGTAAAGAATGTTGTAACCCATTGTACAAGTATGGTACAAACTTGGTGATGGAACCTTTATCAACGACTGAACCAGAGACACCTTGGGCAACCAATACTTTATCAGCTTCTGAGAAATATCTTGAAGTAGAAGCATTAGCATTGGTGTTGGTTTGTTGCATGGCATCGATGGAACCCATACCTCTATAAGTCTTTAATCTTTTACCATCTCTGTAGAAGTAATCACCTGGGGTTTCGGCAGTACCAGCCAATAAACCACCCATCATAACACAAGAAGCACCTAAAGCTAAAGCCTTGGTGATGTGACCAATGTTACCAATACCACCATCGGCAATACATGGAACACCAAATTTGTTGGCAAATTCAGTGACACCATAAACAGCAGTACCTTGAGGTCTACCACAAGCCATAACTTCTTGAGTAATACAAATAGAACCAGAACCCATACCAATTCTCAAGGCATCGGCACCAGCTTCAATCAATAATGCTGCTTGTTCTCTAGTGACAACATTACCGGCAATAACTTGTAATTCTGGGTATTTTTCTTTGATCCATTTGATCATGTTCAATTGGAAAACTGATGAGCCATTAGATGAATCTAATACAACAACATCTAATCCGGCTTCTACTAATTTGTCCAATCTTTCTCTATCAGCATCAATGGTACCAATGGCAGCACCACATAATAATTGTTTAGAATGGAATGATTTCGAAGCATTTGGATAATCCTGATTCTTTTGTAAATCGGTACGAGAAATCAAAGACACCAAATTACCTTCAGCATCAACAATTGGTAATTTACCTTTTTTAGAAGATCTTAACAATTCATTACCATCGGTTAAAGAAATTCCTTTCTTACCAACAACTAAATCTTTGGTCATAACTTCAGAAACTGGTGATTTGTTATCTTCATGGAATTGAATATCACGAGAAGTGATAATACCAACTAATTTACCGCCAACTTTACCATTTTCTATATTATACAATAATTGTTAGTAAAAAAATGTTAATTTTCTTGGTTGATGTGTTTGTTTTCTAAAATATCACATTGTTGAAAAATTGAATTTTTAAAAGAATCAGATTAATAAAGTTTTTTCCCCAACATCGTTTGATGGTATCGGTAGAACGAAAGTTAATAAATTTTAAAGAATCATCAGAGTAATAGTATAATGTGATACCTTTTTTCGGAAAACAAACAAACACAAATTAAAGAAACATACCAGTGACTGGGAAAGAAGTGAAACCTAAAACTTCACCCATTTTTTTAACTTCCCCAACAGTGACTTCAGGAGAAATGACAACTGGATCATTAATGAAACCATTTTCGTATTTTTTGACTTTTCTAACCATTTCTGCTTGTTCTTCAGCAGTACAGTTATGATGAATGATACCAATACCACCCAATAATGCCATATGAATAGCCATATTTTCTTCAGTAACAGTATCCATAGGTGATGAAACAAATGGTGATTTCAAAGTGATTTTTTTAGTCAATTTAGTTTCTAATGAAACAGCTGAACTAGGGAAATTGATTAAACCTGGTAAAATTAAGAAATCATTATAAGTTAACCCACCAAAATTAGTAGAATCAATCAATTCTTTGACCGATAAACCATCTTTCTTAGGGTAATCTTTCAAATAAGAAGTAGCTTTTGAAGTTTCAAACACCATTGTTGTTGTTTTTTTTTTGGGAGAAATGGGAATGGGTAGAAGGGGGTAGAAATAGAAAGGATTTGAAGATAATAAGAACTATATGCTTATTAAATGGGACAAACGTTGCCAGAAAAGAAAAAGAAGAAAAAGGAAAGAAAGGGAAAGAAATTCTTAGGATTGAAAAATTTTTTTTGTACGAGAGAGAGATGCCTTCGACAGAAGTCAGATTTATTTTGAAGTGTGACACGGAAAAAGTGAAAAAAAGAAATTGCATAATCAATTCGAGATTTTGTGTTGATTATGTGCAGGATATCCGATATATTTATACACACAGAGAGATATTACCAAACTAATTGTAATCAAATAGTATTAGTAATACAGAATAGAGCTTGATAATTGTTAATAATCTACTGTGATTGATTAGAAAGATATCATATGTATATTAATTAGAGGAAGGAGTTTGAAAATTATTTAATAGACACTTGTGAGTTCATTTCGGATCAACCGACGGAAAATTAAATTCAATCAAAGATCTTGATTTCACTTTCCGTAATAAGTTCCAATTCATCTATTTATAATCATCAACACCACCACTTTACCTTAGTATCATAAACATCTAGAAAAAGAATTCCTTCTTCTTTAAAATTATACTATAGAAAAAAAAAACACTTAGTTGTTCTATTATTTCAAATTTTAGTTAGTAATTCAATAATTCCCCATCATTAATTCATGTCTTCTCATTCTTTCAACATATAATTCCTTTTTTGAATAATCAGTGTAGCGGTTCTTTATTTATATTTCATTACTTACCAATTAATGGTAATAGTAATTGTTCAATATTTATTAAGGTATAAAGCTTTATCATCACAATAGTTATATGTATATATATATGTTTAAGATAGAAGGTGAAAATTCTTATAAGTAAATTAACATACTCTTCATATAGTAGAATCAATTGATTTATTATTGTAAGAGAAGGAAAACCGAAAGAAAGTGAAAATAAGTTTGTAAAATGAAACTTTTTTTTCACTTTTGATGAGATGTTGGTCCAAAGAAGAAGAAAAACAAGTGTCGTGTGCATAAATCAATTTACCAATTTTATATATGGATTGATTTCGGTAGTATTGAATCCTTGACCCAATTACTTAATCTGTGACAGATAATAATCAACCTTTAATTTCAGTCATTCATTTGCTGTAGAGTTGATTTCCTACTTGATTGAGAACTCTATTTTTGACCCTAGATGAACAACTAACTACATACAACGAAAGCACCCCGTGTGAACAACTACAGTTCATAAACATCACTTACGATGGTTTTCTATTATTGATGAACTCTAGTCTAGATGAATATTGTACTTACATTTACTTATATAACAATAATGAAAGAAATTTATATTCTCATTGTAAACCAATACATACATAATATACTAGAAAGCACATCCCCTTTAGTTGTTTGCTTGAAATATTTTATTCTTTGAAAAAAATTTGGTGTTTATTTTAACTTATAATCATTTTCTGAATGTCTTTCTTATTTTTAAATGACTCCACTAGCTGGATGTTGTGGTTGTTGCAGTTCCAAATTTTTTTTATTCTTGATTTGTCGAACTAATTCTTCAACTCGTTTCCATCCTTCTTTTCTATTTGCTTCACGTTGTTTTTGTTCTGCTAATGATTGATGATAAAGCACCGTACAATGATCATATAAGATTGGATTATGATCCATAAACACTTTTAATGCTCCATAAGCTAACGAATGAATACTTCTGTTCCAATTTGATGTAGCTGAATTATGTTGTAATAAACCCCCTGTACCATCATCAAACGCACCACCAAAATCATCACCTAATGGATTATTAGGATTTGTTCCTCCTGGTCCTCCATTTCCTCCTCCCATTCCAGTAAACAGATCATAATATTCTTCATCAGACATCTCATTGCCATTAGAATCGGTGTGAATATTCATACTATCTGGATTGTTTATACTGCCATCATTGTTGTTATTGTTGTTACCATTGTTGTTATTGTTGTTGTTTATTGAAGCATGAACTTGGAAAATATTATAATGAGGATGAGAAGGATTATTCATACTTGGAGCAATTCCTTGTTGTAAATCTTGTAACACTAATCCATTATCAATTAGATTGCCATTGGCATCAGTAGTAGCATTAGGGAATTGAGCCAATTTTTGGTTCATTATACCATTTTCGATACCTGCTTGAGTTGCATTAGTCAATTCATACAACGAGGCAAATATTATCGGCAACACGACTTCGGCATTTTCGGTAATCAAAGTCAAGAAATATTCATTTGACCAATAACATAACACTTTTTCACTCACCTGGAAATGAGGCGAGCTTATACATTTGGATAATTGAGCAAATAGAGGAATTTGGATTTTAATAAATTCATTTGGTTCCATCACTTCAAATATGTCTTCGATTTCATTCAAAAACATAACCTCTTTAGGACTATTAACTTTAGGCCAATACCTAAGTAAACCCATAATCACATCTTCAGTCAAGGAAGGATCTTTTTCTAAAAATTGCACAATACAATATGCCAATTGAGGATGATATAATGATAAACATTTCACCTTATGTAAAGGAATCAATACCCTAACCAAGAAAATCTTGTGTTCTTCTTTCAATGGTAATGCAAACCCATTAATAATTGATCCCAATATTTCTAATAATTCACCAATACCATTGAATCTTTCTGTTTCATAAACAAATTGTAGGAAAACATTATTTATCGATTTTCTAATAAAACTTCTCAAACTTAAAAATTTACCATAAATACGATGTAACGTGGTTTTCAAACAATCACGTTCTCGAGGGTCTTCACTATCAAACAACTCCAATATCCTCAAAATGAATTCATGATCGATATATTGTTTGGCAACTTGATGTTGGAAATCCGGCAGTTCAATAAACCGCAAGAAGAATTCATATATGGCTTGCATATGCGGCCAAGCCAACTCACTTACTGGTTCATCTTCATCAGGATCATATATATCACCAATTGGATTAACTGGAGGTGGAATTGGTCGGAAAAGATTCTTTTTAAACATGGTGACAACATGTTTGTACATTTCATCAGTGTATGTGAACCGATTATTGGATATAAATCCAATCAATTCTTGTAAAGTTATCCTTTTAATTTCTTTACCTCTAATGTCAAATGTTGGATCACTGAAATCAAACATGGTATTACATTGATCAATTTTTTGTATAAACAATTGAATTTGTTCTTCAGGTAACACTTCATCAAAATTTGGCAATTTAACAATCTCTTGATATCTATCTGAAGATGTTGGTTCAAATCGGGAAGATGAGTGTCTTTTGGGAGTGACAATCAAGTCAATGTCGATGTTTTCTTTCCCTGGTGAAGCGATATTGGGAGTTAATTGGGAATAATGAGGCTGAGCAGAATGTTGACTATGAGTTGCTTTACCTTCAAATTGATTATGAAATCCCAACGATGAATTTGAAGACGTTGGTGTTGGGGTAATTGGATGATTCAAATTGAATGATGGTGCCGGACCAGAAGCCAGAATCGAGGGCACATTGCTTGTATGTGCATTGGCATTCGCATTCAAGGGGGTTGAAGATCCTGGTGATAACGCAGATGCTGCTCCTGTGCCTGTTCCTGTTGTAGTAGAGCCAGAAGAAGTTGATGGATTATTGTCAGTTGGTTGGGAAGGAGACCCAAAAACATTACCAGAAATATCTTCTTCATTATTGACAACAATTTTCGGAGAGCTTTGGGAAGGCAGACCTTGAGGAGAAGACGCTGATGTCATAGTTATATTGCTGGCTGTAGACTTTATCGACCCAGCACTTGTCGAACTATTATTTCTGGATGGACTAGGAGAATTGGATTTCAACGATCCAGAAGTATTTGTCATTAAATTCTTTGAACTTTGCAGGGAAGAAGAAGACGTATTCAAGCTTAAACTGCTTGGTGAAGAAGATCTTTTTTCGGGTTTTTCCCGTTCCTTTTCTCTTTCCTTGTCTTTCTTTTCTGTTTTTTTGTTTGTTGATTGACCCTTGTTTCGGGTCAATCTGTTTTTAAATCCTTTCATCATCTTGGACACTTTTCAATAATATCAAATACACCCAGAATATAATATAGTAGATGGAAGATAGGTAAAGAAATGTAAGTGGAGTAAATCAAATTTAGAAAAAAAAAATGAACGTTGGTTTTGAATATCAATTCACTTTATGAAAACGTTGCGTGAGTTGTAGTACTATGGTATACAGGTGAAAAAGAAACAGAATAAATTGACTTTCACAAGTGTATATATCGGTAGATGGTTGAATATAGTATGTTTGGTGACAAAAATAAAATGCTCAGGGGAGATAAAAATGACAACAAAAAACAAAGTTATTCCCCCAAAATCAGTTTTCAAACTAATCAACTTTCAAAACAAATATCCAAAATATCAAAGCAATTAATAAGATAGATATGAGAAAACTAAATGAAAAATATAAAAATTGAAAGTTAAACAAATGATGATTGATATGTGTAGGTTGAAATTTGAATTGAATGTAAGAAAAGAAAAGTAAAAAAAAGAGACTGGTTGTTTGTTGAAAAGTGGAAAAGCAAACCAAAGGGGAACCAAGCACCCACCAAACAAAAAAATTTAAATGTCAACAACAACAACAACAATAATTAATCATGAAATGTCGCGGTGAACTTTTTTTTTCTTTCTTCAGTTGTTGTTTGTCGCGGGTGGTTCTTTTCTTACAATAAACTCTTTTTGTAGGCTGTAACTTTTTCTTTCCATGATCTTGAAACTTAGAATTCGGGCGTGTCCTTTTGTGTGTGTAGTATGGAATGAATATGTCGTCGGAGTGTGTTAATATATCAAACAAGGCTTCTTCTTTTCTTTCAATTAACACAACAACTACTACTACGAATATAACTATTTAGGTATATCAATTGGTTTTTTTGGTCTAGATGTAGAGGGGGTAGTGGGGGCGAGGGGGGGGACATAGGCGCATGCAGAAGTATGTTTAATATACACGGACTAAAAATAGGAACAAATAAACGCAAAAGTCATTCCACGTCAATCTCCTGTAGTTCGTTTTCTTATATTTGTAAATTGATACAAAGATTCCAAAAATTTATCATAGAACGGGATCTATAAAGTTCCTAAGAAGGTCTACAGCGTAATATCTTGATTGGCAAAATGATCTACCAACATTTCTGAGTCTCGAGATATTGTCTGATCTGATTTCTAAGTTAGTGTGGTAGTGTATACATGTTAAATTGAATGTGAAAAACTACAAGCCATTTTCACATTTTTCAACAAGAACACTTGAATTATATTTACATTAAACCTCCTCCCAGTTATAATTGTATTTTTTTTTTCAACAATATCAAAACAAAACGATAAAGTAAAGAAGATTTGGAGGAAATCAATGTCGTTCGACATTTTCGTGTTTCTATTGTGTTTCTACAATATACAAAAAGTTGATCTTTGTTAGTGAGTTTTCTAGTAAAAATCTTGATTGTGTTTTTTTTTAAAGTTAACTATTGGTCATACACACGACTCTTGTATGTGACGTCACACGCCTAGTAGATCATGCTTTCGGGTGGTGGTAGTTATATGTTAAACTCAAAGTTGAACCCTTTATCAACAGAATATACTTTTCTCTTACACTTTATTGGTTTTATTTTGGCTATTTCTGGCTATGCATGACATAACTCAAATATGTGTTCCATCCAATACTAATAATATTAACTGCCAATAATCTAAATTGAACTGGTAATAAATAAAAATTGAAGAATTGGAATAATGGCCACACTAACCAATTGCTTTTCAAAGTGATCCACCAACTAGTATTAAATTTATCAATTATATTATCTAAGAATGGTTGTCTATTTTCTAAAATTGTCATTGAACTATAGTATAATGGGATACCAATAAATGGGGCAAACACCAATTGATCAACCATTACTCGTAATAGAGTCGACATTGATCGTTGATATTGAGGTTTTTGAGCATTTCTTGTCCATACAACTTTGGTGTTTAAGAATTTATACCATTTGTCGCCTATAGGAGCAAATATTAATGATCCATATATGATGGCTCGAAGGTTTCTCAAATAATCAAATGGTTGTTGTTCTAGATTGTTGTTATCATTGTTGGGAAAGAGGAATTGGGCTAATGCATCGCCACCACCAACTAATAATCCCGTGGTGATCATATTGGTGATCAATGGTCTTCTAAGTAATAATGCATTGTATCTATTAAATATGTATTTCATTTGTAAGTCTAAGTAAAAAAAAAAGGGGTGTATCTGGTTTATTAAAGTGTCTAAAAGATTGTAATTGTAATTGTGATTGTATAAATGTTATGAATGGGTTTATAAGATGGAAAATGTGAAGAACTCTAAAAAAAATTATTTGTTCATCAGATGCTCCGAAAACAAGGGAGAGGCGGAAATAGTGGTAGTGGTAGTGGATAAAAGGATGAGAAAGCCTTGGCGGAAATAAAACACTACCAAGTTCAATTTGTATGCAAAAAAAAAAAAATGATACTGTTAATAAATAGATGAATATGTAGATACAAAATGGAATATATAAAAGTCTTCTTTGTTAGAGGTATACATCTAAAGTTAGAGGTATACATCTAAAGTTTGATAATCACCCCTTCTTAATCATAAACCATGGTGATTTCTTGAGCATCGTCTTCAATATCAAGCAATTCTTCGATCTTTCTTCCACTTCCTTTCCCATGACCTTTTGTATTATGGACAAAACTTAAAAATCCATTCCAACCAGTAGCCCAAATGTTCAGTGCCACAATACGCAAATGCACTGGGATAAAATATAAGTTGAACAATTGGAATCCAGGCCATACTGTCCAACTTGCTTGCAATACTGTCCACCAATTATTATGTAGTTTATTGGAAATCACATCGAACGGGTTTTCATGTTGTGCCAATAATACCATCACAGTATTATAGAGGGGGATCCATATTAACCCAGGGAAAATCAACTGATCAACTCCTAATCGGAAAACACTATCATAAAAATGTAATTTTTTCTTTTCATGAGGGATTTGTTCCATTTTCTTACGTTTGAAAATGTTAATCAATGGGTTTTTAATCTTGGGTAATGTTTTACCATGCCAAAGAACACTTATTGGAGCAAAAAAGAAAGTTCCATAAATCAATGCTCTAGCAGTACGATCAAACACATAGCCCGTTACTTGTTCAGTTTCAACGATTTCTCCCTTATCGTTGACTTCTTTATGGATGGTTTTATGAGGGAATAATTTCTGAGCAAAGAAATCTCCTAACCCGAAGAAAATCCCAGTAGTGATCATATTACTTCGAAATGGATATTTTCGTAAAATCTCATTGTATCGATGGAATAAAGTTGGCATGATTTATTAGCTGAAACCCCTATTAGTATTCACTCAAGAATATGATAATGAAAACCTCGGTAGTAATTTATTCATTTTATAAAAAAGAATTTCAAGAAAGAGTTGAAATCGAAATCAAAAAAAAAAAATAAAAAAAAAATATTGTGGTTTTGTAAATATCAAAAGCATGGAAAACAAATATTTTTATAATGCCTCACTTTTTCATTCCTAAAATTACCGTAATTTCAAAAACTAAATACCTCAAACAATAGTAGAAGAAGAGTCAACCGTCCCCAAATATTGTAGTTACCACTTTCGTAGGTTAAACAATAGTTAAGATCCACAACCAAAAAAAGTTTTGGCGCTAAAATTATTCATCCTGGGAGCCGAAATCGGACTGGCTAGAATGAAAGAAAAAAAGAAATTTTTTCTCTGTCACCCGTAACAGAAGGACATGCCGATTGTGTCAAAAAATTCTTCATTTGCAAATTAAATATTTGAAACTTCAACTAAATGGTTTACACCAAGAAGCTTGACAATGGTAGCACTGATATTTGAAGTTGTTGTACATTTCTTTCATTCTCAATTTATACTGGGAACCTGTAATCATACGAAAACTGTATTGGTTAGAAATATCTTTTGCGATTAAGGTAATGGTATGGGGTAAACAATCAAACTCTCTCATTCTATTGTCTTTAGTTTTCTTGCTAGTTATTGTTCAGGGTTCGCCACAGTGGGGTTAGTACTAGCCAAGCTTGTTGTTACCGTTATTTGCTGGCTTGTGTTATTACAAAATTAACATACTAATACACAACTGGAATTCCAAAATGTATCCGTATTGTATCTACATTCCTCAAATTACAAACCATTTAGTGAGGCACTAATTTGAGTAACTGTATCGTCAATACCTTTTTAAATTCAAGCAATTCCTTACTTTTCTAGTTATCAATTTTACATTCAAATTTTCTTCCAATCTTCAGTTTTAGGTGGATCACCTTTAGGTATTTGAGAATCCAATTTAGGCAAATCTTTACGAATCAAATCTAAATTACTTTGTGTTGTAAATAGATCTTTTGCTAGAAGTAAACTTTCACCTTGAGTTACATTTTTTTTGAAGGCAATAATGTGAGTCCTTTTGCAACATTTCTAACATCAGTGAAATTACCAGTTAAATTAGCTAATGTGTCGGTAGATTCCACTTGCAAAAGCTCATTAATATTTTTTTATGTCAAAAGCGTGTGGAACAAATACATAAACTGGATTAACAACACAAAGAGTAAAAAATGTGGTTTTCCTTACGCAACAAAATCCCAAGCAGCTTTTTCAGCAAAGTTTTTTTGATCCAAGATAACCAGCAATAATTGTTCTCAAGTGATTGGATTCCATAATTTTTCAGTAGAAGTGGTAGATAATCCAGCTCGATTATCAAATGTATCAACAGCGGTATATGAGGATGTGACTACAACACGTTCAATTTGTGGTGCATCAACGGTACCATATACTACTGGTGTCAACTATTCTTTTTAAATATCAGTAACATTGACATCGAATGGAGAAGCCATATGCAAGAAAACAGTGACTTCAAGATGTTTTCTTCAAGGCTTTATCAAAAGCTTCTTTGATAGAATTATCTTCAACAATTTCCCAAGTGAGATTTTCTGATGCTAATTTGGCAGCTTTCAAGTTTTCTTTCAAAAAGTCACCTTTTTCATTGGATCTAATAGTACCAACAACTTTAGGGCCTTTTTCATTCGATTGTTTGAGTAGAACTTGAGTAATAGGGCCTGAAGCACATGAAACAAAAAACAGTAATTGAAGAAGACATCTTATGAGTTATATTCGCCCTTGATTTATGAATTAGGGGGAAATTTATCTTCATTAATAAAATTTCGGGATGTTATGATTCTTCTCAACCCCACAAAAATGTGTATGTCGTGGTTCATTATACTGTTGATTGAAAAACTGGACAGAAATCTTGGCAAAACAATTAAACTGCCACGCTAACTCAAAAAAAACGATTAGGAGGCTGACCACATTTGTATTAGTTTTCCTTAATGATGATAAATCCAGTTGAGATTATGGCGAGTCTTAACTGTAGTTAGTTTATTACATTGTATGAAATTCTCAAAAGCCCAATTATGACGACCATTGGTAGGGCTTTGTTTCTTTGGACTGTGAATTTTGCATACTGAAGTTATGAATAAGCAACCCCTTTCTATGACCAGCATTATAAGGATCTTAAAGTGAATAGTTTGATATTTCTGACTATTTTTATACATCTAGCATATTCTTATTGGTCCATGTTTGTTGAATGCCAAAAAAATCTTGTTTTGAAATGACTTCATAATGCTCATTAAACAATGAATCTGAAATAAATACACTTATCCTACAAGATCCAAAAATGTGTGGCCAAAGATTTTATTATAATTGTTTTACGTCTTCTTTTTGTGTGTGGTAGCGGGATTAATCTTACACTTTGTGTGGAAAATGGGTGCAAGAGAAAAAAAAAAGGTTAACACGGATAATGTTTTTGCGGAAATCTTTTTTGAATGCGGAGATAAGCTCAGTCGAATTAATCAATCCTTCAATTAAAAAAGATAAGCTTGGTGAAGGCTATGGTATAGTTCTGAATAGCCCTGATAACTAATTTCAAAGTTCATTTCATTCAGAAATAAGTTATTCCTAATCTGCTAAAAAAAGAAACATGGTTACTCTTAGAATAGTTGTAGATCCACACGGAACTCGGAAATTATGCACTGAATGTAATTTTGTAATCAGCATTTAGAGAGTGATTTGTTAAAATATCTTACAACCCATGTGTGTTATCACTAAATTATATTTAGATATTTTTAGAAGAAAGCTTGAATTTCGAAAATAAAATTGGATTTCCTGGTGGTGGGGAAAAGATTATGATTATTATTGGCGTGTCCCTGCACTAATTATAACCAAACGGAAGGATAAAATTGAAATGTGGTTGCAGCAGCAACAGTAGTTCCGATTCTAAACACAAAATTGAAATATCTATTGTTTTCAATATTTTTTTTTAGAATCTCATCATCATTGTACATCAGTTTAGATAGCAAAGATAAAGAAAAAAAAATTTTAACACCCGGTTAACCAAAATCTCATTGGTCCGGATATTCCAGTTAGTAAATAGCTGGAAATATAAAAAAATACTACCCGTTATCCTATTCCTGCTAGTTTTATTTGCCTCAAATGGTTTATATAACTATGTAATGAGCTCAAATTTATAATTTTTTTGTCATCTTGTTCTATTTTTTTTTTTTTTCATTCTGTCTTTCCTTAATAATATTGAAAAAAAGACAGGCTCATGAATACTATGGATCTTGCGCTAATTACAGAATGGACTCCTACCTCAACTGCAACTTCAACAACTCTATCCACCATTGCTGCAACTTATGCCCCAGCTTTACAATCAAAAATATCTGATGCCGTTCACACATTAACATCTAAGGGATCGACCATTGCAAATATGGATTACATTAGTGCCTCCCGAATAATCCGTGGTGCTCAGGCATCATTATCAATCATTTCTGCGGAGCACGTACTCGAAACTGCCACTGCCACCGATGTACAAGCACAAGCAACACAGATCATCTGGCAAGCAACCGAGAATCTTTTAGATTTAGCATGGGAAGAAAATGTTTATGATATACCTCGATTAAATCGTACGGCTAATATATTATTCTTGGTTTTATTTGCTATAACATTTGCCATTGCTTGTTTAATGTGGATTAAATCCCGATATTGGTGGTTTAACGTGGCTTGGACTTGTGGTACGGCATTAGAATTTCTCGGATATTTGGGTCGAGTGTTGTCTTTTAGTGATATGAAAAAGTTTGATTACTATCTTTTACAATTGATTGCCCTTACATTATCCCCAGTTTTCCTAATGGCAGGGATTTATTTCCTATTTGGTCAATTAGTAGTTATTCATGGTCGGCAATATTCATGGTTAAAACCACTTCATTATTCATATATTTTCATTACTTGTGATGTGGTTTCATTAGTGATTCAAGCAGTTGGAGGTGGTATGACTGCAATTGCTGCTCAAGAGTACGATGATGTTGACCCAGGAACTTATACCATGATTGCTGGTATCGCCTTCCAAGTGTTTTCCATGTCGGTGTTTTTATTATGTTGGCTTGTCTTTTGTTGGAATATCTATTTCCGTGACATATCAGTCAACGAAAGCAAACCAAGTCCATACCAAAAGAAATCTTTAATGGCATTTATCAAATTGTTACTAAATGGTGATAATGCTAATATGTACAAGTTAAAAGTGTTGGATAAATATTACAACCTGAGTTACAAAGATTTACGAAGACGTCCATTGTACAATTACTACGCTATAGCTATTACATTAGCAGTGATTGCAGTTTATATTCGTTGTATTTACAGGGTTGTTGAATTGGCACAAGGGTTTTCCGGTTATTTAATTACTCATGAAGTGTATATAATGACATTGGATGCAGCAATGATTGGTATTTGTTGTATAATCTTCATACTTTTCCATCCACAAGTTGTAATGGGATCAAGTAATGTTGTTGGACTCAGAAGTATTGCGAAAAACAAAGACCAAGAAACAGGGGACAAAAGTTATGAAGAAAAAACTAATAATGATATTGTTAGTGACAATGAAGAATCGACGTTGCAAGGTCAAAATATTGTTAGGGGTGATCCTATTCAAGAGAATAAGGAATGAATTTGAATGTTAACTAAGGGGTGGTATGATTCCTAGCAACTTAAATGCAAGTGAAAAAGGTGGCTATGTTATTAGATGTTTATAGATGTTTGCTTATTAATTGTACTTGCTTTTGTAACGTGATATTACGAATATTTCAACAAAACTGAGAAATCTTGCGTTGTCTAAACTTGTGTACTATTTTTAATACAATTGCAACGAAATGTGATTTGTGAATTTCGTAAGTTTAAGAGAGACCCAAAGTTTTGTTGGTTTCATTATTGCGACTCAATGTTTAAATATTTCTCCTAATATTTTTGCAATTACGATTTATTGAAAATCATTATCGAGGCTGGGTTTGGTTTGACTTGGCTTAGTGTGAATATGGATTATAAAAATAGAAAAACGGGGACCAGCCGCATAAACTTTTATAGTTTAAAAGGGCTGAGAGTTATTCGTTTAAAATCTTATATTGCAGCAATCTTCTTTAAACTTTAATCTTAAAAATCAAAATCAAAAAAAAGAAGCTTATTGTAGAGATCTTCGTTATGGTATATGGCCTTGGGCTGTGCTGTGCTATGTTAAGCTAGGCTATGTTGTGTTGTTGTTGGTTCGGAGGCATGGGGGGGGGGCGCGCTCCTCCCTCCCCCAAAAATGAGACCGAAGGAAATTATTAACGAAAAGCGCAATTGCACAAACTTTAAACAATAAAAGACGGAATTAAAAAAACCCAAGCCAAGGCTTCGCCTCAATTGGGCCAAGAGAATGATCCGAATTAAAATTTTATTTTATGTTGTTTTTCCACCAACCCAATAAACAAATTCTTATTAGCAAGTATATCACTACTACTGTTTATGCAATTACTCAGGATCACCACAAACACAGTACATCTTATTTAGTGGAGTTTACATTGTTTATAAATATAGTGACTTTTTTCTAGCCAACCTAGAGTATTAGATTTGTTTCTCCATCATCAACAACTAAGAAACTTTTCTTGGTGTACCAGTTCATTCCCACCCTTCAACTATGAGTGAAATCTTGAATTATTTATCTTCGTGGACTCCAACTTCCACACCTACATCCACTACATTATCGTCAATAGCTACATCCCATGTTTCAAAACTTTCCCAAACTGTTGCCTCAGTGATTTCTCAAGCCACCACTGAAACAGATTGGTATAATTTACGGTCATTGTCACAAGCATATCGTGGTGCTCAAGCTTCATTAACAATCATTTCGGCAGAAAAAGTGTTAGCTACCGCTACTGATAGTCAAGTACAGTCAAGAGCCACACAAGCGATTTTTGAAGCTACTTTAAATCTTAAAGATTTATCTATGGAACAAAACATTTATGGTTATGAATTAAATCGTGCAGCAAATATCATATATTTAGTTGTTTATGCAATAATTTTTGGTTATACCCTTTTAATGTGCATTAAATCAAAATACTGGTGGTATAATGTGACATTTGTCTGTGGATATGGTTTAGAGTTTGTTGGGTTCTTAGGACGAGTGTTGTCATTTAATGATACTTCCAATATGAGTCATTATATAATGCAGTCTGTTGCTTTAACCATCGCACCTGCATTCATCATGGCAGGTGTATACTTTTTATTTGGGCAATTGGTGGTTATTCACGGGAGACAATATTCAGTTTTGAAGCCAATGTGGTATTCTTATTTTTTCATCACTGCCGACGTGGTTTCATTATTGATCCAAGCTGCTGGTGGAGGTATTGCTTCTGTGGCGTCAAGTAACCATAAAGATAGTTCAGTCGGGACTAACATCATGATTGCTGGTATTGCTGCTCAAGTTGTGGCGATGACAATATTCTTGGTGTTTTGGTTTGAGTTTCTTAATCGCTTATACTTTAAGAATTCTCGTTCTGATTTGATTGTCGATTGTCCCTATGGTCGACGTTCGATAAGCAATTATTTTAAATTATTGTTGAATGTCAAATCGGTAAGAGGTCATCGTCATACTCATTTGGAAAAATACTATAATGAGAAATTTGCTAGTATTCGACAAATACCATTATTCGATTATATGGTGCTTGCCATGACCATTGCTGTCATTGTTGTTTATATTCGTTGTGTCTATAGAGTGGCAGAATTGGCTGAAGGATGGGGTGGATATTTGTTCACGCATGAACCATATCTCATGATTTTGGATGCAGCAATGATTGCTATTGCCGGTCTAATTTTCATTCCATTCCATCCAGTTTGGGTATTTGGTAAAAACAATATTGTCAAGTTGGCAACCATCAAGAAGAATCTTGATGAAAATGAAAAAAATCAGGACGTTGAATATAATGATGATGTTGAATCACAAGAACGCAGTTCTAGCGTGGTTGCAAATGACATGCATTGTTTAAATAGTAAGTTATGAGTTATGCATTAGATTAAGTATTGTTCTAGATAGATAGTAAATGCAATAAACAGTTTTTATTCTGATAGAGTTAATATTAGAACCAATCTCGATATTTGTCTCTATCGATTATCAAAATGTGCGTACCAAAAGTCATCGACAAAAAAAAATTTCACTAGAACATCATCTCCATCTTTCCGTTAGATCTAGCAAAAACAACCACAGTTAACATAAATGACAGAACAAACTCTGGAAGCCACGGTGGTTAATAATCCACCTACACCCACGATTCCTAAAATTAAACGAGAAAAACCAACTCCGGAAGAAATTGAAGAACGAAGAAAATTAAAGCAACTCGAAGTAATTCCAGAAGGGTTTTCAAGAAAACAATGGAAACGAGAATTGAAAAAACAAAGATGGCAAGATACAAAACAAGAATACCTTGAAGTTCAACGAGAAAAGAAACGACTTGCACGTCAAAGAAAACGGGAAAGATTGAAGGATCTTGATGAAAATGATGAATTACGTAAAGCTCAACGCATCCCATCTCGACAAAAATCAACTAATAATGTATCAGTTATTATTGATTGCGATTTCGATGAATTGATGCATGAAAAGGAGATTGTTTCTCTTTCAAACCAAATCAAAGCGTGTTATTCAGCCATGAGACATTGTACATATAAACTCCCAATACAAATTACATCGTTCAACAAACGACTCAAGCAGAGGTTTGAAGCACAATTACATGATTACCATCTTTGGCAAGGCAACATATCTTTTACTGATCGATCTTTGACCGAATATGTTACTGGTGCCCCTAATTCTGAATCAAAAGATAATGACGGTAACAGTAACAGTAACACCACTAATTCAACAGACACGATCAACACTGAAAATTTGGTATATCTCACTGCTGATACTGATGAAGAAATTACCAAATTGGAACCAAATCATACATATATTATTGGTGGGATAGTTGATAAAAATCGTCATAAACAACTTTGTTATAATAAAGCCAAAGAATTAGGTATAAAAGTGGCAAGATTACCAATTGGTAAATATATAGAGATGAATGGTAGACATGTTTTAGTGACTAGTCATGTTTATGAATTGCTTTGTAAATGGTTTGAAAATGATGGTGACTGGGAAACAGCTTTCAATAAAGTGTTGCCACCAAGAAAGATCAAACTGAAAAGTCCTTCATAAATATACATTTGACAACCTATAGTGTGTAGTTTAATAGATACAAATAACATTATTGGGGACATTCTTTTTGTAAAGACTTATACAAGTAACTCAAGTATAGTGAATCCGTTGATCGTCTATGATACGACGGTGAGAAAGGCAAGGAAAAAAATGAACCAAACCAAATTACTTGCATGGATAATATCATACTCATAACACAACATAGCTTACGGCAGTAGAATTTAAGCATGACACCGCCAATCAAGTCACCTTCTTCTTCCCTGGTTGATTATGGAAAGCTATCTGAACAACTTATGATAGCATATACAAAAGACGTACTACAACGTAATTTGCAAAAGTTTCATGGGGAGCAACATCGCCAACAATTCAAACAACTTTTGAACCAGCCAGTAATTAAATCTATACATTCATTGTCTGGTATTATCGTCAGATATCGTCATAACAATAGTGAATTAGATAAAGCTCTAGACACCATTGATTTACCAAAAATATTTGAACGACTTGAAATTAGAGAAAAAACCAACAAAGATAAAAATCTCGATTATGATGATTTATTAGTTCTTGAATTATTGAATTATTTTAAAAATGATTTTTTCAAATGGGTAAATAGCCCTGATTGTCCATCTTGTGGATCTAACGAGGATGTTCAAGGATTAGGAGCAATCAACCCCTCATCATCAAAAACTATTTCACAATCCCAGGCCATAATCGATCAAGTATCTGTTATTGAAGTCCATGAATGTAAGAAATGCAAGCAAAAAATTGAATTCCCCAGAATAAACAACCCAGTTACATTATTAACCACCCGTCGAGGAAGATGTGGAGAATGGGTTAATTGTTTTATGTTGATATTACAAGCATTAATTGGAGGTGGTGATGATGACAGTGATCGGATAAGATATGTGTGGAATCAAGAAGATCATGTTTGGTGTGAATACTATTCACTAAGCTCAAAACGTTGGATACATTTGGATCCTTGTGAAGGTGTTTATGATGAACCGTTGTTGTACTGCAATAATTGGGGGAAAAGAATGAGTTATGTCATTGGGTTTAATTATAATTATATGATTGATTTGAGTGATAAATATATTGTACCGGAAAAACAAATTCCTAAAAATTCAATTGTAAATGTCCAAAATGTGAATTTTGTCATATCATATCTGAATGGTATCAATCAATTGAAGCATTTTAAGAGAATTGAGCAACAGCAACAACAACAAGAAGTTGATGTAAATGAACAGAGAAATTTGGCTTTCCTCAAGCTTTATCATAATTTCCTAGTTCCATATAACAAGGAAATTAACCAATTGAAACCAGAATTAACAAAAACTACACCATCCACGGATTTACCACTGGGTAGGCAATCGGGATCAACTGAATGGACTAAAAGTCGTGGTGAAAATGGTGAATCCTAAATTGGCTCATGGGGTTAAGTTATATTAGAATGTTTTTTATAGGTTTTATAAATGTAAATGTTTTTATTGTTTGCAACTTGTTTGTAAGATTCTATGTGAGATTTTTTTTAATATCAAAAATGTACCCAATTTTTACAAAAATTAGATACACAGAGAGAGCTATCAGCATTGACCATTAGTGATTCCTTTTCTATAAACGATGTATACCATGGTAGTTTCACAACGTTTAATCCAATAAATCTATTTTCTCATAGTTCTGACAACATTGATGATAAATTAAACTAGCGGGATGTAAGCTATGTAAAAAAGCAAAACATTTTTAAGCCAACAAGAAAGGTCCCTTGGCCCAGTTGGTTAAGGCGTGGTGCTAATAAATTCAATTTGTTACGCCAAGATCAGCAGTTCGATCCTGCTAGGGACCATTTATTTTTTTTTGCACATTGCTCTCTTGAAATAGAATTACACATTATGACGATAAAGTCAATATAAAAAAAGCTTATCGTAAGCTGTATGAGAAGAATTTCTGTTTTGAATAAATGGTGTGTGGTATTTCTTTTTGTATAATAAATCATCATCACCAATTCCATAAAAGTAGCACGAGAATCAATTTGTGGTGAGTATTTTTCTTTTGATTCACAGTTCTTTACTCCATATTTAAAACTTCCTTTTTCGAGAAACACATATGGTTATTTTATCACCCCATTATAATAACGATGACACTTTGGGAAATTCTGACATAGATGATGTATGTTAAATAACTATAAAGTTACTGCAAATGATAAAGTACTAACACACAGCATCAATAAAGATGGAGTGGAATCCAGAAAAACAACATTTGTTAGAGAATTATATCACCAATTATAGTCGACAACTAAATGACACCGGACTATTTTACAAGAACTTAGATTGGAATTATATATTCAATTTAGTTGGTGTTGATGACCAAGAGTTTTTAATGTTGAAGATAGACGAAATATATGATGAATCAATAAATGTGTATTTCAAGGATGAATTTAATATAAACCAACTCGTGGACCATTGGAAGTCGAAAAGTAACCCCATTTATCAAGAAGTTGTACAGATAGTGGAATCATTAGGCTTAGATTCGTTTAAATTAGAAGTTCCAGAAGAATCAAGTTCCAATAAAACCACAACTGAAACCACGACGAAGGCAGAACCAATTGTTACAACACCAACAACAGCTAAAAGAGTATCATCCACACCTGTACCAAAATTAACCAAGACAGAGAGGAGACTATCACTCGATTTAATGCATCCAAGACCCTCATTTGGACTAAACCAAGAATCACAATTGGTAAAACCTCCGATAGCAAGCACTACCAATATTCATGTACATGCCCAACAAGAAACAGCATCACACTTCAACCCGTCAGTAAGACAGCCTTCAAAGAAAAAATTCACATTTCATAAATCAAAGTTTACAATATCAACAAATAGACAGCAGCAACAGCAACAACAAACTAACACTGCACCTCGACAACGGAGAACATCAACTGTGGATGAACAACTACCATTATATATAAGAAACCAATTGACCAAGAATCGACCGCAACAAACAATCACCCCTAAACCATCGAAACACCACTTTATTCAAAATGCGTCACCAGCCAATTCCTCACCTCGAGGAAGTTACAAGAGATCCTCTCGTATACAAAATCTATTGACCAATTCACAGTCATTATATGTACATTCAAAAGATCCAGCAAATAGTGCCGAAACAAGTACACCCACAAGCAATGATACAGATTTACAATTGCGATATTATTCAGATGAACTTGATGACGAGGATAATAGAGAATATATACTGCCTGATCTGTTGACACGTTATTTCGGAGTTCATGAAGATCACGAAATAGAAGAAGATACAGATGAAGACGCAGATGATGATTCCGAAGAAGAAGAGGAAGAAGAGGAAAATGATTTTGTTAATGTTGGTGATGATCACGATGATTATTTATTTAAAATATAAAATATAATACATTAGAAACCAATTAACTTTTGAATTGTTTCTCACTCTATAACTCTAATTTTCCTGATGAATGATAATGAATATTCATACATGAATAATGAAATTGCACTTGTTGGTGCAGTTTTCAATACACTTATTCCAAAACCTTTATATAAACCAAAAACACCTTCATTCTTTAGTATGGTTACAAATATATGCAGAGCTGTATACGGTCTTCCATGGACCACAGAACACATTTGACACCTTTTCCTCAAAGTATCCAAAGGGAACGTTATACCTTTGGAAGTGGCCCCAGCTATAAACCCACAAATTGCCTCTATAAGTGGAACTCGCTGATAATTATTGGAAAGCTCACGTGCTAATTCGTATGACCAGAACATTAGCCCTGTAGTACTTGAAACTGATAACATTGCTGGTCTTATACCTGCATAAATCCCACGTATCCCTTCCAATTTAATTATATCTTTAATTGTCCCTGTCATTGATAGTAGACCACGATTTTTATTGGCAATCAATCGAGTTCGTAATAAGTCAAATGGGTAAGTAACCAAAGTGCTAACAATCCCAGAACCTATACCAACAATCAATGAATGATTAGCTGAAGATAGATTGATACGATAATTGTTTTCTAATTTGGAAACCAGTTTACTAATTATTGAATATGAACCAAATTGAACTCCTCCATATAAAATATATAGTATTTCTGCTGGAACATTCCCTTTCCATAATGCAATTATTCCTTCATTTTCTAATAGATTTTTCACTATAGTGACCACTGATTTCCGATGTTTAAATCCTTTAGGTTGTAATTGAAGTCGTATTTTTATGGTATCTAATGGAGCCGTGAATGCTCGAGAGATCGCACCTGCTATTGAACCAGCCACTAAGGCTTCTGTAGGAGTAACATCTGCTCCCTTTCTCAAATGGTCTTCTCTTTTAGTTGACATTCATATATTAATGAAAATAAAATAAAAAGTAATGTATATGTGGTAAAATTTGTGTGTAATTGGTTTTTCACTTTTTCTTTGTTGTATTTTTTTGTTTCGAGATGGGTTCCATTATGTTCTGGGGCCAGCCCCGTCTCGCGTGTCCCGGCTGGAAATACAACTCCGGGACGACTCTAACTTCGCAGTAGTAACAAAAATTCGTAGCTCGAGTTGATACCATCAGTGGTTACAACAATACCCAAATGGCCTTAAAGTTTCTTATGAGCTTTCTATTACATTACAGTTATTCTTGAAGTGTGGCATTTTCATAACATAGGATCAATCTTTCTGGGGAGCCCGCGTATTCAAAATGTTACTTATCATTAAATGCAAGGATAATTCTTCTGAGTGACGCGTAAAAAAAAGAAATTTATAAATTTATTTATTTTCTATTTTCTTCATCATCTAATATCATCTACCATTTATCACTTCAACTTCACCAAGAGCTATGATAATGAATATTCAAAAACACCCATTGATACCGAGACATGCTTTCATTACTTTGAGAAACAATTTTAACGCCATCGATAATGTTTTATCCTTACATTATACTAATCACACATCAAATCCATTACTAAATAAAATATTAACTCAAGCTTCTTCATTAACTCAAACAAAAATTACTGTTACTCACATAGAACAAATCATGGAAATAACTGATTCATTATATGAAATATATCGATTAGATGAGGAATTGGTAATTAAATTTTCTTCAACTACACAACTTTCTCGACGTAGAGAGGTTTTCATTAAAAATATCAATAAATGGATTGAAACCCATCAAGAGTTAAATACCATACCACCAAAGAAATCATCCTATACTACAGAAGCAACATTTGAATTGTGCTCATCCTCATTGCCATCTTCACCGGTATCGTTTTTGAAAACTTCACCTAATAAAATCATTAAACCACGATCAGCCAATTCATCACCAACCAAAATAAAAAATCGATCATTAAATTTCTCTGATTTGAAAAATGATTCATCAAGATTCAAATTTAAAGAAAAATTGGAATCAATAGAAAGTAATAAATTTAATGGATTATCATTACTAGAAAGAATTAAATTAAAAGAGAAATTACGTAAACAACAAGAACAAGATGAAATATCCAAACAACAAGCTCCACAAGATAAATATCAAAATTATTTATTGACGAAAATCCCCATGATTTATAATGCCATTTATCAATTATATCAATGCCAACCAAATAATTGTAAAACATTTTCCACAAAGAAACTCATTCAAACCATCCAAGATAGTTCTTCTTATCCGGTGATCCCTGATGAAATTCATGATGGTATGAAACTTTTATCCACCAAACTACCGTCAAAACTTGATATGATTGAAAAAAATGATATTAAAGTTATTCGTGTTACCAATTTAAATAGAGATCAAGATTTAAAGACATTAGATATTTAGCAAAAAACGCATAGATAGAGATTAATAATAATAAAAATAATGAATGATAATATATATATAACTGTTAAACTATACAAAAGGTAACTTGAAAAACAAAAAAATAAAGAAACAGAGAAAGAAAATATTATCTATTACTTATATCTATGCATCAACTTCATCTTCTTCTCTTAATGCAATATCAGCAGCTTTAGAATTCATAAAGAAATATTTCAAAACGTATTCAATTGCAAAAGTAACCACCAAATCTAATATTATGCATCCAGTTAATTTAGTCTTGAAATCAATTGTCATTGGAACAAATTGCATAACTTCATTCAATTCAGGAATAAATTCCGTTGAACAAGAAAATGTTAACCCAGCAACACCCAATAATCCATAATACATACCCTTGTTGGAAGTAATACTTTCTCTGAATGGTAATCCAATATAGTTAACGGCAAATGTAGAAACTTGTTGTGCTAATTGTAATAAGAACATACCAGTATTCAACAAAGATGGACTAAATTCTTTTTCTAAATCAACTTTTGGCTCTCTTGGTTCAAGAATATAAATTTCCCTGGTAATATAAATCAAAGTAATAATATGAACGGCAAATTGTCCTAAAATGGATCCCATGATATAAATATTGAAAATACCATCTTGAGGTCTTTCCTTAGATAATTTCTCTAATGGTCTACCACGTGAAATAGATAAGAAACACACAGATAATAAAATACCAGAAATAGTGGCTTGTCCATCACCAAATTTCATACCAGCTAAATACAACACAGAAAGGGAATAAGAAGAAATCAAACAATTCAATGCCAAAATCTTGTACATTTGAATTGTTGACACTAAGGCAACACGACCTTGACGAATGATATGAGTAACAGTATTAACATTGGCCAATTTAGAAGTAAATGGAGCTGCCACAGAAGCATCACCCAATTTCAAAACTGGTGCTTCATCTTCAGCTTCAGCATCATTCATGGCTCCAAGAATTGTATCAGCAAAATTACTGTTAGTATTAAACCCACCATTAGCAGCATTCTTTTCTGGAACTTTAACAGGTTCTTTCATGGCTTCAACAACTGCTTTTCTCATATCATCAGTAATAGTAACACCTTTCTTTTCCATGGCTTCCAAATATTTAGGATTCAAAGGTCCTGGAGGATATAAATGAGCAATGATGGCAGGAACTGGTGGTGCTGGTTTTCCCCAATTATTGAAAATTTGAGATTGTTTTTCATAAACTTTTAATGTAGCTTCAATCTTTCTATTTTCAGCAATCTTATTCATACCTTCTTCAGTACCATTCAAAAGAGCAACCCCAATATTGGCTTGTTTCAATGCGCCAACATCATTAGTACCATCACCACACATCAATGTATTATAACCTGCATCTTTCAATGAAGTAATAATAAATTCCTTTTGTGTTGGTGAAACTCTAGCGTAAACCCAAGTGTGTTTTAACAATTCCAAAATTTGTTCATGATCACTCAAATAATTCAAAGCGTATCCAGTGATACAAATATCATATTTGCTAAACAATTCAAGATTAATTTTATCTGATGATTTGAATGGGATAACAACTGATTCAGTAACATTTCTCCATACCAAATTGTCATATTCACCAATCTCATGATGGTCTTCAGGAGCATCCAAAATCAAAACTTCTTTAGTGGTAATATTAACCTCTTTGGCAACATGGCAAGCAGTTAATGGATTATCACCAGTAATCATAATAGATCTATGTGATGATTCATTCAACATTTTAATTGTTTCAATGGCATCATCTTTCAATGGACAATGGAAAACAATAAACCCGGCGAAATGTAAATCAGATTCAATATCTTCACGTTTAACTTTGTTGACATTGACACTGGATTCTAAATATTTATAAGCAAGTGCCAAAACACGGGATCCAGATCTAGTGAAAGATTTATAAATCTCTTCATAATTTTCAGGGGCATCAACAATCATATTACGAATGGTTTCTGGAGCACCTTTGGCAGCAACAAAATTCTTACCAGAGATGGTATTAATCTGGGAAATAGTAGAAGATCTCTTAAGGGCAGATGAGAACTGGAAACGACGTAAAATCTTTATTTTTTCTGATTTGCCTTTACCCTTTTTACTTTCTCTTTCAACAGTATCATGAGTACCAACATTCCAATGAGCTGCTTTTAATGTAGCTTGTTCCATGGGGTCACCAACAACTTCACCATCATCTAATCTAACCAATGCATGAGCTGAACCCAATACATAAGAAGTGGTTTCTGGTGCATCTTCACAAATATGTAAATGATGAATATCATCGTTTTTGAAACCAGCTAAACCTTCAAACACCAAATCTTCAGCAGTTAAAGTACCGGTTTTATCAAAACAACAAACATCAATTCTACCAGCTAAGGGAATTCTGAATGGTTCAGTACAATAGATGTAGAATTTTTGCAATTTGGACAATGATGAATTCACAGCCATGGTCAATTCCATAGGTAATTCAGGAGGAACAACAGAAGTGATGACAATGATACAATCCAAGATTAATTTAGATTGAATTCTACCCATTCTTGTACCTTCGACCCAAACATACCAAGAAGCAGCAATGGCAAATATTAACAAAAACAAAATGAAAAAGAATGCTTCTTTATTACCAACAGAAACACGTTCACTAGAGAAAATCATCATACGAACTAATGAACCTTGAGATGTTTCAAACCCAGTTTTTGTGACTACAGCAAATGCACCATTATCTGGAGCAACAGGGACAATTGGTGATTCAGGTTTAGTAACTTGCAAAGCCATGGTACCACCGTGTAAAATTGAGTTTTTATCAAATCCTTCTGGTTGTAATTGTTCATCTGCTGGTCTTAATTTAATAGATTCTTTCAATAATGGAGTAGATTCACCTGATAACATAGCTTCATTGACAATCGCTGATCCATCAACTAGCAATAAATCACATGGTAAAGCACTTCCTTCATTAGTTCTTGTAATTGAGATCAAATCTCCAGGCAACAAATCTGTAGTAGGAATTTTAACCCATTTGCCATCTCTATAAGCATATACATCGTATGGTTTGATACCCATGCTTTGAAACTCTGCCATAGTGGTTCTTCTTTGGAATACAGTAGTCATTTCAAAGGAAACTAACATGAACAAGGAGAATAAAGAATAATACCATTGTTCATCCATACACCAAAGGGCAACACAAAAGATTTGGAAAACAAAAAATGGTGCAACTGCGTGTTCTTTGAATAATTCCATAAATGTAGGAATTGGGATATCAAACCTATTAGATCCATAATTTCTAATCATTTTTTCTAAATCTCCTGATAAACCTTTAGTATTTTGATAAACGGCCAATTTTGGTGCTTCATCGAAAACAAATTCTGGTGGAGAAAATTTCCCAATTTTAGAATGAAATAAGTATCTTCTCTTTTGATATAAGAAACTAACTTGTTTTTCACCATCATGGAAAGTTTCACGATTAATTTCACAGATTTCACCCATACCGGAATTTGGTGCTGGAGTGATCTTTATATATGAAGCATCAGAAATCTTGTCAACTTTAGTATAATTGAACTTGGCATTGATATCAATATTCCAATGTGGCATCAACCAAAACAATAAATTCACAGAAACAATAGCAATGGTGTATACAAAAGTCCATTCTTTACCACCAATGTATTTATCATATTGTTGGAAATAAATTTGTAAAAAGATCGGATATATAATAGAAAAGGGCCATACATAAGGTCTTAGAAAAACTGCCTTCGGTACCAACAATTCAGCACCTTGAATTGCCGGATTTGCAACTAAATCAGACATTGTTTGATATAGAGTGAGGTTTTGATCGTATTGAATACTGGAAAGAAGAAGGATGTTGAAAAAGACCAAATGGCAAAATCGAACTTCCGTTAGGTTTTTTTTTTTTCCAACGAAACATTGAAATTTTTTTCTTCTCTCAATTTTTTTTTTCGTGTCCCGTTTGTACGATAAGAAATTTTATTCCCAACAACTACAACGGTAATGCAACCACTAAGAATTTTGAAGATTTGTTTAAAATTATCATAAATTTTGGACCTTCTGTCTAATTATACGGGTTAGTATTGATAGTCTATTGGTTTGAAATTAATACACAGATTAGGAATATCAATCAGCAGTCTGATTGATGTATTGATTTAAATTCACCGTCACCAATTTATCCATGTTAACTTGAACCATTGCATATTCGGTTAATTTCGAGATTTGGCTCTTTTAAGCAGCAACCAATGGTCCAACAAGTAAGATCTTTGAAAAAGGATGATTTTGTGTAATCCATATTTACACGTGACTCCAAATAGAGTTATTATCAACTATGATTCTGGAAACACTTGGGTAGAAACCATGAACCTCCACAGTAGCCGCAATAATGATTATTATTAGTTGGGCTCCTAGGGTGGCAAAGTTTTGGCAAACCCCACACAAAGTCAAAATAAATCTAATAATAGACATTTAGACTTATCTCAATTTAATGTGTTTATGGTATCTGACACACAAGGAGATCTATTGTTAAAACATAAATTTATTGTTTCAATTATATATTAATCTTTTTTATGTTCAATTTGTGCAAACCATGCAATTGAACAAGGCATTGGTTCAAAGATGAGAGATTGGAATCTGAAAATGTTTTTGATTTAGTTATTCCATTTAGCAAATTATGGAGGAGCAAAACTTTTGGTGGCAATAAAATTGATTCTGAGTGCTAAGCTATTTTAAAACTTGCAACAAACATCAAAAGTACCATGTGTGTTAAATTCACTATTTTTCAAATAAAACACACACCACGATCATTCCGTTTAAATATCAACACACACAAATTTTACATTCGCCACCTGGTGTAAATAAAATCAACATTTAAGACTCACATACATCTGAACAAGAAATAAAGCCAAGACAGTAATTAAAAGGCTTCTTTGATGGGTTTCAAACACTAGGAAATGTTGATTGGGGATTTGCAGAATAAGTGAGCGCTACCATTACAAAGAAAGAAGATCAACAAAAAATGAATACTGTTGTTCAACCAATCCAAAAACCACTTTTATTTTGAAGTATAAGATTTTACAACCAATCGTGTGTTAAAAAAAGTCATTCAAAAAAAAAGGAAAACTAAATTAAATGAAGATCCAAGCCTTGCAAATTTATTTTTAAAAGATAATTGCTATAACTACAAGAGTTGAATTTTAAACACTTGTGAAAGTATTAGGTTGTCTGGCAACAACTATCCTTGATAGCATGATAAGTTTGGCAACCCTTGTGCAAATCCTATTAAACCAAAAACTATAAATACTAGGGTAGATATCTTCCAAAAGTTATAATTTGTTTCTTCTTTTCAATCATTATCACAACTCAATTACCTCAACTTATTAACTCACTATGAAATTCTCCACTGTTGCTTTATCTTTGCCATTAATTGCTATGGTTCAAGCTGGTATTTCCAGTCCAACTTATTACAAGCCAGAGCATACTGAAGAAATTGGTGTTGAAACTGTTGATTATGAATTTGCTTTAGGTGTCAGAGAAAAATGTGATGAAGATACCATTTATTTAGCTTATGAGGTCGATGATGGTCAATTGGAACGTAACGATAAAAAAGTTGATTGTAACTGCAAATCAGAACCAGTTGTTTACCCAACCCCGCGTCCAAGCAAAACTTATTGGGATGGTGGTGACGACAACGACGAATGTGATGAAGATTGTGACGATGAAGACAAAAAGAAGGGACACAAACAATACAAACGTGGTGAAGTTGAAGAGCCATGTGAAACTAGCGATTGTGACTTCTGTACTATTGAGAAATCTTTCTGTCAAGACCAATTTACTTTATGTGAAGGTGTTTTGAAAGATCAACGTTCCGCTATTGGTTCAATTGTTGCCAACCATCAATTCCAATTTGATAACCCAATACAAAAGGATGCCTTACATACTTGTGGCTGGTCAATCGTTGAAAAAGATTGTGTCAAGTTGTTAGCTCTTGATGGCTGTACTGATTTCTGGGAATGTCCAGTTGATGATTGTGATACTTACAAATTATATGATTCTTCCATCGATGATAAATGTAAGGAAATTGAAATCATTGTGATTTTATTTGAGGAAGAAGAAGAAGAAAAGAAAAAGCATAAATCTTGGTAAATCCTGTTCAACTTGGTTTTAGAGTAATTGTCTTTAAAGGGTTGTCTTTCTGTTTTCTTTTCTAGAAATTTTCGGTTCAAAATTTTAATTTTGTTTCTTCGTTTTTGCCAAAGGGAAGTAGTGTCTGACTTCTTCGTAGAAATGGTTTTATGTTCTATATTTCGGTTCAATTCTTTTAAGGGGTTAAAGTTTTTAGGTGTTTTATAGTATTGATTAGTTTGTAATGAATACATAAATATCTACATCTAAACACTTTCAGAATTGTTTTATCAAAATTGTTAGAAGCTCTTATTTTAGGCTGCCAAAATTAGTAACTGGCAAAATTGTTGAAGTGTCATCAATCACCATCACCTGTTGTTGTGTAGTACATTGTTATTTACTATAAGGTGTCAATTCGATAATCTTCCCTAGACTATGAACACGAAGAGGAATTGATCAACAACCAAATCACCATACACCAGAGGTTGAGTTGTCAAATTCATGAACTTACAAGAACAAGCGAGCATGAGAATACAGTTACACTACAGAATTCTGTATATCAGCTCATTTTATCAATGCACAAAACCCAAAATTTCAAGTTCAGCTTGCATATGTTTCCATTTTAGGTTAATTTGTTCAGAATATGTGAGCGTAAATGCATCAATCATATGATGTATATGTAACTTAAATCCCAACCAACTGAAAATTGTAGGACTTTTAGTATTTCTAACGCCCAGAGAAATGTGTGTATATTTCTAGAAAGTTCCTCGATAATGCCAACAAAAAACATTTGCCCCTAAACTTACCACCCCCTAAAAATAATAGAGTACAATTGAGTTCCCAACAATTTCTCTTCTACTGTTTCAATAAGCAAAACCAAAAGTATAAATATATTGACAAATTTCCTGTAAACGAAAAGAAAAATCTACACACTATACAACATTACCCAAGATAGTTGGAGCATATGGTTCCTCTTTAACTTTTCCAGCTGACTTCGTGTCTCTGGACTGATCACATACCCAATGAATTGATTTTGCTTCTGGCGTTGTACCAGAAATTTGATAGCAACATTCATTAATACTCGGTACGCCACAAAAGGCTTAATTGACCGAAAGTACAATAATTCAGGCAACATACACTTAGGTATGTAGCTGATGATGTGATCAAGAATCTCATTAGGAAATCTAGATAATATTAAAAAAAGATTGATGTCAATATGTGGTAAAGCCATTTTGATTGATAATGTGGTTTACTTTTGGTAATAATTGAAAAAAAAAAAAAAGTGAATAAAAAAGTTTTGCACCTACTAAAATAGATTGTTTAAATTTTGATCTTTGGGATGATATAACATTTGTGTATATTTCAGTAGTATAGTTAATAGATGAGTATTTTTATATTAAAATGACTGGTTTCTAAATACCTATTCCACTTTTCATTGGATTATTCAGCTGTATTTATAGTACTAAAATTTATCTCTCATCGTTGTCGTCGTCAGGTGATTTATTGCTATTTTGTATATTGTGTGTACAGGAAGGACAAAAATTCTAACCAAAAGGATGGTAACTATGTTGAGGCTGTCTTTTGCTGATGCCAACAATTTGTTATAACCCAACAAATTGGCAAGTATGTGAGTTGTGATTGCCAACCAGCGACAACAAGTTGCCAATGGTGGCTTAGATTTGTATTAATCAAAAAATGGTATGAAAGTGCGGTGTTAACCCACGCCAGAACCAGAGAGAATAGACGAGAAAATCTCCTATATATATTTTCTCACTCACCAGGTCAAAGGCGATACCCACCACCCTTACTCCATAGAAAGTAAGTAACACCATCAGGCGTCAATACCTGCCTGCTCACATACCTACACTACTTAGCACAGTCAGGTGATGACACTGGTCTTGGCAGTGGTCTACTAATCAACTTACACAAAACCCACTTTTGCAAGTCGTGTATCCAGTAGAAATCGAACAACTGCAAAAGATGGGTGTAGTTATGCATCTGTGAAATGAGTCACCTAAAATGGAAAGATATTCTGGTTGAACCTGAAATTTGGTTATGTAGGGTTCAGTTAAAAAAAAGGAGAGAGGGAAAAATTATAGAGGCTATTGATTCAGTTATGGAACTTCAAAGTATCTTCTGTTTTTCAAACTTAGTGAACAATAAGTATTCATCAAGAAAGGGATATACTAAAGCGGTTTTTCTACACAAAAACAACCATTCCATAAAAAACCAATTTTGGAGCATTCTAATTTATCAAGTTCATCTATAAAGTTTTACTTTTGTAGCATCTTATTCAACAACTTAGCCTTTTGAAATTTAATGATAGGTCACATTGTATTCAATTTAGTACTAATTGCAACATAAGTGTACAACTATGTTAATTGTTATTCAAATGACACAAACTTTATATTTAAATAGAGTTTCATGATGTAGACTGGAAAAATGATACAGAATCATCAATACTTTCTGCTAGTCATCACCCTTCTTTTAAATTCTACTAAACAGACATTTAACAATAAAAGTAATATGTATTAGTACATTAAGTATAACTGACAAGCAGAAGAAAGGGGTTTATTCAAATCTATTATTTCAATGCATCCACTTTTTCCACATCATTTTTGGTATTATTTTTCACAATTTCACCATCGGATGAATCTTCACTACTACCTTCCAAATCTTCTTCTTCATCATATTCTTGAATACCAAATTTACCTTTCCAACCATTATCAATCAAATAATTTTTAAATTTAACATCTTCTTCTAATAAATCTTCGTCTTTTAAATGTGGTATGAAAATAAATGTCACCAAAACTCCAGCTAATCCACAAATGGCAGCAATAATAAAAGTCCATTTATCACCTAAATTCTTTTGAATTGGACTAAAAGTTTTAGTTCCAACTACGGCACCAACTTTACCAATGGCAGCTGATATACCATACGCAGTACCTCTAATTGGTGTAGCAAATGATTCTGAAGAAGTTAATCCCATATTATTACCAGGACCAAAATTCCCACAACTCATCATTAACCCATAAAATACAATGAATAACCCAGTTATGGGTTTAATTTGATGATATCCACAACCAACAATTAATCCAAACACAATATATCCACAAAATCCAATCATCATAGTATATTTACGACCCAAAATATCAACAACATAAGCACCAACAAATACCCCTGGAAGGGCAATGGCACCTAAAAGTAAATTCCATTCAGCAATTTTTTCTAAATTATTCTTTTCCAGTTTAGGGATAACATTGGAAATAATACCTGCTGAAAAAATCCCATTAGGGAAAGTAACAAAATCATATAAGAACCAAGCAACACAAGTACCAATTAAACGAGGCCAATAATATTTAAGAGCTAACCAATATGGAGCACGTTGCTTTATTGCTGATTTAGTATATAATTCTGAAGTCACCATTTTCAATCGAAAATAAAACACTGATAATGGCCAAAAACATCCAATGGCAAACATGGTTCTCCAAATGGCATCTAAATGATTACCACAAATTCGACGAACAATTAAAAATATACACAAGGCAAATGGACCACCAAATGATAATGGTAAATTAGTTGCTAATATAAATGCACCACCACGTCTTTTCACTGATTCATTAGCAGCTTCACTTGCTGTCACTGAAGAAGATGGATATTCTGCCCCAATACCAAACCCCGTGACACCACGGAATATAGTCAACATCCAAAACATTCCATTAACAGTTTTACCATGAGAAGCAGCACACATCATAGTACCAAATATTAAAAAACATGTAGCAGTGACAATTGACCATTTTCTTCCAATATAATCAGCGGTTAATCCAATAATCACTTGTCCGAAAATTGTCCCTACTAAAGAAGCATTAGAAACTTGAGTTGACAAAGATGCGGTATATTCTTTTGGATATTCAAGGGCAAATACTTTATTCATCATTGACATAACATTGTTTTGATATCCATCGGAAATTAAGGCAAATCCAGCACACAAAATCATTAAAGCATCTTTTAATTTAACACCACCAGCTAATCTCTGTTTACGTTGTTCAGAATCATATTTGAAATGTCTTTTATTATTATTGTTATTATGAGGAGGAACTTCAGTAGTTTCAATGACTTCAGAAGATTTAACAAGATCACTCATGATAGTAAAAGTAAGGGAAATATTTTTTATTGAATGATTATGAAGTGGAACTCTAAAGGTAGAATGCAAAAAAAAAAACAATTACGAGGTAAAAAATTTCAAGAGATATGATGATCTATTTAAATAAACAGAGAAAGTTTAGAAATTTCGTATCTCAATCTAATATATAACCCTATTTAATGGAAAATTGATTCCAATAGAAACAATAGAAACTAGATCCCTCAAATATAACAATACAAAAAGAACTCTCTTAACCATCAATAAATTAATGCAATGGTTTCAGTTGATTTCCTCTACTTTACACAACAACATCCCCCACGTTGTTGTTCCATATTGTGCATATATTTTTCGACCATTTACATATTATAAACTGTTTTTGTGCCGTGTGGCAATAACACTCAATTGCCTTACGTGTATTACTCGATCCAACCAAATCCTATCATTTTATGTTCTTCCGGGGATTATCCAATAAAGGAAAGGTAATTAACAAATTGTTTGAGCGTTTTTTTTTTTACTTCTTAGTGTATATTTTGTTTTAGACAATTTCATAAACACAAATACTCATTCATAAGTCAATGTGTTTTTTTTTTATTAGCCGTTTGTGCGTTATCTATAAATTTCGGCTCGAAGTTTGTGAAACAATATTGGACACACGTGTACCGTTCTTCTACTTCGTTCATATACATTAGTATTATTCAACGATAATGAAATCTAAATATCAATCACTTGTTATATATGAATAAGAGGCATATCTATACTATATAGATCCTATACTAATAATTGTTGTTGTTGTTGCAAAATTATAAATAGATAGATTCCTGTCAAAACGTCAACCCAAGAAAAAAACAAGAAAAAAAAAGACAAAGGTTCATATCCCGTGCGATAAAGCCGTGTACAGAAAGAAAAAAAAAACCAATAACCGAAGAACGAATAGTTAGTTGGATTTCAATAAAACTAAAATATAATTAGTCAATTCAAATCTAATCACTTCACTTTGCTTTACAATTTCAAGATCATTCAGTTGTTAAGATTCATTAGTTTGGAATTTTTGTGTTGTACACTGTAAGAACACGTTGTGCTTTGGATGTTTTTTGGTTTGTCTATTCCTACAATTTTCGATTACTCCGAGTTAACTGTACTAAATTTATTTGCATTATTGAATAGATCTAAATCACCAATTAGTGATTTTGTGTGATTATTGATCACCGCTTTATTCTTCGCCATGTGGGCCAGTTAATTCCATATGATATTTTAATTATTATTCCTAAATAAGAATTAAAAATTTAGATATTTTTCGTAATCAATTGATTCATTGACTAGATTGTTTCGGTTAACCAGTGTCATATTTAGATCCCCCCAATTCTCTTTATATCCCTCCACGTCAACAATTACGAGATTATTTGAGCAATTTTTTCATTTTGTTTCTGGTGACAAAAAAAAAATGTATGAACTATATTTTGTATTGATTAGTGTAAAAGCAAATGTAGCAGAACACAATAGTAAAAGCTCAGTTTTTTTTGTTAAACAGAAACGTGGGCGATCATCTCCGGATAATGGGGAATACTTGCTACTAACTTTCAACACAAAACGTTTAAGGAAAGCTCTGTTTTCAAATAATAACACCATAGGTTATTATTATTGGATTACTATATTAACGATTCAGTATATTCGTATTCGGAATTTGAAGTATTGGCAAAAAAAAAAAGAAAAAATTTATTTTCTATAAGAAATTACGAAATAATAGAAAATGTAACATTAATGAACCCTATACCAAATCCTCACAAGATGAGATGAGACGGGATGAGATGAAGTCAGAATAATGTAACATCTACCATTGTCAAGTAGCAAATCGTGTTTTGTTTGACAAGAAAAAAAAATATTTTTAATAGATTATTAGTCGAATGTATAATTTTTTTTTGGGTCAAAACTTGTTGCGAAAATTAAATCAATTTGCAACTTTGTTGTAAAATACGACAATAATAACGCCTGAATTGATCTGAACCAATAAACACATTTTCTTTTTGATTTCTTTTTAAGATTACTGGCACTAAGCTCCAGATTCAAGTAACTTACTTACACCTATGTTATTATATAACTTTTGGAATATAATTTACACCTTAAACTTGACACACTTATTTACACGTCAAGAAGTATTGACACATCTCAAACATCGTGTAATTGAACCAACTATATTCATTATGGTTACAGTCTGTATGTAGTTGTTACGTTACATTTGTCTAACAATGACAAGACTTCTGGTTGTAAAAAAACTCAAGTTGAATCGGAAACTTCGGCTGTTATCTAGTATAGTTGTGCAAACTACCGCGATAAGATTTTCTTGTGACGTGGTGGTAGTAGTAGTGGTACGACCATTTGACCCAATCAAAATCATTTCTTGATTAATATGGATTAATAATACGGGAAACGGTGGTACGAGGAAGAGCGACAACTTTACGCGAATAATATCCGGTTACACCAATTAAATTATAATAATATTATCTCTCTATGTATGTATGTGTGTGAGAGAGTTGTACTATTACGTAATCCTCCACGGCATTTTTTTTGGTTGTTGTTGTTGTTCCCTTTTTTTTTTCTTTTATCTTTCAGACAAATTTTATTAACCGCGTGTTACGTTGTATTGCCGATATTAATTGCGAGATATTTTCCATCCATCCCATAATAATAATAATACACAGTTTGTTAAAGAAAAAAAAAGCCACTCCAAGGCTTGGCTCAAATTAACATCTAAACTGATAATAGGAGTAGTTTAGATCAATTAATCTGGTTTAATCGTCTTGAATGATTTTTCAATTTTCAATCAAATCTAATAAGTTCAACTTGTAGTTGTTGTAGTTGTAATAAGAATGACGTATGATTACATTATTCATGCATTATTGAAGGTGGAGTAGCGAAGTATATATTGTTCTTTTTTTGTTGGGTTTAATATTCCTGGGAATAATATCGGCAGCGGGGGAGAGAAGGGGAGAAGAAGTAGAACAAATAGAAATGCCTTACACGTGACTAGTAGCAACGAACGGCATTTTTATTTTTTCAAATTTTGTTTCTATTATTCTTAGTATAATTAATTTACGATTTTGATTTTGATTTTGATTTTAGCTCGAAATAATAATAATGTAACCACAGAAATATTTTCTTCAATCAATCAAATTAGAATAAAAAAAATTTATACTAATGGAAATGTCATGATTTTTATCATATCAGCTGACAAAATTATTTGTCACACACCCATTAGTTTATTTTTTTATGGTGATTGGTTAAAGCTCTTCTTCTGTTAGTATAATATATTATTGGCTACAGAATGAAATGTCGTGATGTCGCGAGAATGACAATTTTAGGAAACAGAACGCATCAATAGACTTTTAATACTAGACAAAAGTATTTACTACGTAGTTTTTTTATTTGGTATGGCACTAATCTGCTCAACTAAAAAAATGTTCCTAACCGCCTATCGCTCCACCTTTTTCTACTAACCCAAGAAATTAATGGGTCTACGGGGGGGGGGAGAGTTATAGTGCAGATAGATCAGTTTTAGATTGGAAATTATTGGGTGATTTTTTTTTTAAACCTAAAAGTAGTAGTTTCTGATGTAATGTCACCAAAATATCCTTACCTATCCTAGATGGCTGGGGTAATGACAATTAATAAAACCATTGCTATAGAGTTTAGGAGGAGAAGTTGATTTGAATAGTGTTTGTTGGGTCACAACAAATGATTAAAGGTTTAGGATAAAAGTTTATCCTGGGCGGCGATGTCGTTGTGTTGTCGTTTAATTTTATTGCTCATCGTGGGACATCTCTTTGTCAATCGGCGCAAAAGATTTCATCTCAACGTGACAATCAGATAAGAAAAATTAAACTATTGGTGCGGCAATTACTGCCGCAACCACCGCTGACACTGAAGCCACCACCACCACCACAATAGCCAGGGAAATATGTATTAGGTACGGGAATGCCTTAAATACAAAGGTACAAAACACAAAATGTCGTGTACCTATTTTATTCTTATTTCCTTAACAGCAACAAAACCAATGGCGTTTCTTAGGATGTCACGTTTTTCTGACATCAACCAAAAAAACGACTTTTCCGGCCTCCATTCTGCATATACTCTTCCCCACCAAAAATACTAATTATCAAAAACTTTCCAATCCAGTAGACATTTTTATTAATAAGATATTGACTACTTAGCCTTGTATAAAACTCAACATATTTCAAAGTTAAAGCCTATAAGATTAAGTAAGCCATCAATCTCAGAGCAATAAAAATCAAACCACAACCACACCACTTTAGATATCAAAATTAATCTTGTGTTATGAATGTGGATGACGTTAATTTTTTTTGTTTTGTCCCGTGGTGTGTTTTGCACTACCATATCAGCAAAAAATTCTGACCAATTTAAGAGCAAATATTGTGGTATTGGTTAGTTGTTTTGTATTGGGGGAACAGCAATCTATATTGTTTTAATAGCAATTGTTCAACCAAAATGTCATGTTTTTACAAGATAAGACTCTCTATTACAGTCAATTGAAGAGTAACTGGGAGAATAAACAAAGTAGTAATAAGAAGTCTAGAAGTAACTATTAGTAGTGTAAAAATGACAAGAACCTAATAATTTTGTCCAAAATGATGGAACTAATCCACAATTTCTTTTTTTTTTTTCTAATTTGTTGATTTGTTGATTTCCGTTATCCCCCTTTCATTTTGTGTAATTTAGGTTTTTTTACTTACTTTCTCTCTCTCTCTTTCACTAAACAAGAAGAATTTCTCCGTTTTCCCTTTTTAAATTACTTATATACTTAGACATTACATTACCTTTAGAATCCACAGTCTTCAATTTTTTATATATATCTTCAATTTCTACTTCTGTTCCCTTTCCCTTTTCTTTATTGATTGATCTCTAGATTGTTGGTTTTTTTTCAATTTTAATTTTATTTTGTTATTCTTCCTTTTCCTTTCTTTCTGATTCATTCTTACTCCTACTCCTACTCCTACTCCTATTCCTATTCCTATTATTTTGTACTTTTAATGTTACATATATTCTGAAAAGGTTTCTTTTTTTTGTTTCTTATTTATTTACTTTCCTCATCCTTAGCTTGGCTTTAATTTTTCCAAAAAAAAGAAAACCCTACAATTATCATGTTAGCTATAGATAATTCACCTTCAAATCCAAATACTCATCATTCACATTCAAGTTATCCTCCTCAGATGGAAGATTTTTCTACTGAAGTGATATCACTTGCTAATAGTGAAATGACTATTGAAAGTAGATATCAAGCAGCAGCAGCAGCAACAACACCCAGTACACCACCACAGTTGCAAGAACAACTACAACTACAAGAACAGCCACCACTTACTAAAATATCATCACAATCAAAAGCATCAACACCTTCAGTATCGACATCAGCTCTTAAAAAGGCATCTTCATTATTCAAACTAAATACAAATTCACAATCACGAAATAAAAAGCATACCAATAAACAACAACAACAAAGTCAACCTTCACCTACATCTCCAAAAACATTAACGAATATTACTTCACGACAATCAACACCAACACCCACACCAACACCTTCAAATTCCACATCTCGTCCAAATTTAAGAAGTTTACTACGAATTGGTTCATTTTCCAATAATCAACCTCATATACATTCTAATAATCCTCATGTTAAAAACCCTTCTATAACTGCTCTTGAAGGAGAAATTGAAGTTAAAATCGATGAAGAAGATATAGAAGAAGAAGACAACATTGAAGAAGAGGATGATGAAATTGCTTATTTATCTGATCTGGAATCTGATCTTAATTATGATCCTAAAGCTGAAGAATCTCATGAAGATTATCGAACTGGTGGTTATCATCCAGTTTCAAAAGGAGAAATTTATTATTCGAAAAAATTACCTAATCGAGAATATATTATTTTACGTAAATTAGGTTGGGGACATTTTTCAACTGTTTGGTTAGCTAAATCAAGATATAATGGGAATTTATCACTAGAAAAAGAAGAAGAAGATGACGAAGAAGAAGAAGTAGAAGAATCATTACTTGATCTGGTTGATATTAATGAATATTATGTGGCGATTAAATTTGTTAAATCAAATAAAAATTATATGGAAGCAGCAAGAGATGAAATTAAAATTATGAATGTATTAAATGATCCAATAAATAATAATCATCATATACCAAAGGAAAATATTTCATACTTTAAGAATGATAATAAATTACATCCAGGTTATAATCATGTGATGCAATTGAAAGATGATTTTGAAATTTCAGGACCTAATGGAATTCATATTTGTATGGTGTTTGAAATTTTGGGTGAAAATGTTTTAAATTTAATTTATCGTTATAAAAGATTATATCGTAGTATTAATTCTGAAATTAAACGTAAAGAAAGTGCTGAAGAAAATATTTGCTTGCAACAACAACTGCAAATGAAATTTAGTAAATGGGATACTAAAAATTGGAAGAAAAGTACTAAATCAATGCTTAGTTTAGGACTTCATAATAAAAAAGATACCCATAAACATGATAGTACTAGTAACAACAACAATAATGATACTAATAACAATTTCACCATAAATCACAATAACAATACTAATACTAATGGCCAAGCATCAATAAATACAACAGCTATATCGACAGCTTCATCATCATCATTAAATTCAAATCCACATGAAGATTCTTTTATTGAATCATCAGGTTCAGGTTCAAATTCTGTTTCAGGTTCAGGCTCAGGTTCAGGCTCAGGTCAAGATAATGAATCAACCACAACGGTAGATTCATGGGAAGATGATTTAGATAAAAAAATCAAATCATTAAATTCTCAATCATTAATAAAATTAATTGAAACTTCGAAAACTGTTGGTGGGATCCCATTATATATTGTTAAACAAATTGTCAAACAAATGTTATTAGCTATTGATTATATGCATCATTGTGGAATTATTCATACTGATTTAAAACCAGAAAATATTTTAATTGATATTAAAGATATAAATAAATTGATTCGAACTATTGAAGATGAAAAATTATCAAAATTTAGAGCTAATAATAATAATAATTTATCAAGAAGTAGAAAAGCTTCATTATTGAGTAATTGTTCAAGAACAAGAAGGAGAAGAAGTCTGAGTAAACAATTGAATCAACATTATCAGCTGCAACAACAACAACAACAACAACAAAAATCTAATTGTTGTTCATCTTCATGTCATATAAGAACATTATCAACAACTTCAAATAGTTCTCAATCATCTTATTTTTATAAAAAACTGAAAAATTCCATTGTTGGTAAATATGAATCACCAATTAGATGTTCAAAACCATTAAGTTCATCAATATCTTCCGATTCAATTTTTAAAGATGTTAATTTTAATGGTAATGATTCAAATAACCATAGTAATAGCAAACCAAGGAAAAAATCTATTTCTAAAGCTATAAGTCCAAGAAATTTTTCATTCTTTGATTATAACAAAAAAGATCAAGAAATGATTGATGATAATATAGAGGAAGAAGAACAACAACAACGAGAATGTGAAGGTAATATTCGTGGTGGCATCTCTATAAAGATTGCTGATTTGGGTAATGCAACATTTGTTGATGAACATTTCACAAATCAAATTCAAACTAGACAATATCGATCACCAGAAATCATTTTAAAATATAAACATTGGGGATCACTGACTGATTTATGGTCAATTGGTTGTATAATATTTGAATTAATTACTGGGGATTTTTTATTTGATCCTCATGATGGTAAATGTTTTGATAAAGATGAAGATCATTTAGCTCAAATTGTTGAATTATTAGGTGATTTCCCCAATGATGAATATTTATTAGATTGTAAATTAACTGGGAAATTTTTTAAATTAAATCCGAATCCAGACCTTAAAGGAAATCTGCAAATTATGTTTAAAAATATTGATCAATTGAAAATTTGGAAATTAAAAGATGTTTTAATTGAAAAATATAAATTTAATAAAAATGATTATGAAGTTGATTTAATTTGTGATTTGATTTTAAAATGTTTAAAATATGATTTAAATGAAAGATACGATGCTAATTCTTTATTAAAACATCCTTGGTTTGATAGTGATAACAATAGCACTATTAGTCCTGGATTGGAAGATAGATTGAAAAGTTTACCAAATTGTCATGATGATTTACCGGGTTATACATGTGAATGTAAAATATAAAGAAACTACAAATTGATTAACAATTAAGATTATATAAATATATTACATACATACATACATACATATATATGTTTAGTTGTTTTTTCTAGTTTACATATAGCACATATGAAAGAGATGTTTTGATTTATTAACAATAATGGGAATAATAATGGGGTATTAATGCTCTCTACACATTCAAAAATACTATCAGTACCAATTCAATCTACATCTTTTAGAACTTCATTCAAGATATTCAATCACGAATAAATGAATTATCATCCAACAAAGTTTTGAACCAAAAACTGCCACAAAGACAATAATATAACTGGGAAAAAAAAAAAAAAAA